>Ga0209808_1000938_pt1 | contig 14727 bp, 15 predicted proteins | sample GraSoiAngelo_157_FD_186171 | JGI IMG/M metagenome (GOLD analysis project Ga0209808, IMG submission 186171) | Grasslands soil microbial communities from the Angelo Coastal Reserve, California, USA - 14_1009_16_20cm (SPAdes) (version 2) | ecosystem: Environmental > Terrestrial > Soil > Grasslands ... | reverse complement strand
GATTGACCTCAATCGCCCGCGCGTTTTCCGATCCGCTCAAAGAAAACCGCCAATTCTCTTCGCACCGCTTGAAACGAAATCCGCTCGGCCGCTCGCCATTGCGATTCGACAATCGCCGTTGCGCGCGCGGCGATGTTCTTGAGCAGCTCGAGGGTGATAGTCTTGAGGTGCGACGTGGTCCGGCCTTCTCCACAAAAATTGGCAAACGCGAGCCGCTCAATCGCGCCATCGCTACCAACGCAAATCGTCCGGCAAAGAAGCGCGTCACCCGCCACTTGTCCCGGGACGCGACTGCGATCGAGTTGGAGGACGATTTTGTGCTTCGCAACCTCGCGTAAATAATCGGCGTATGGTCCCCGCTTGTCGTGGACGCGCAATTTTCCCGGCGGAAATTTTAATTCGGCCAAAAGTTTTCCGCCTCGTCGGCCGTCGAGATTGAAAACGGTGATGGACTCTTGGGTGGCGGCGCAAATCTCTCGGGCAAGGAGAAGCGTCGCGAGATGGTTTCGGGACGGCACATCCCATTCTCGCGTCCCGATGAAAATTCCGGACTGTTCGTTAGGCGCAACCGCGAATTTCCATTGCTCGTCTTCCAACGGATAAGGAGTCGGAATAAACGCGACCGTATCGGAGTCGCGTTCGCGTCGTGCCCGGCGAAAAATCTCAGCTGCTTCCGGAGTCGTGGCGACGCACCCATCCGCCCGCGCCACAATGCGCATGAATCGTGCAAGCCTGCCCGGGTCGCGTAATTGTGCTGCAATTTGGTGGAGCCCGGTCTCTTTTAACGCAACCGCAACGGTGCGTTTCTGATTCTGGCATTCCGCCAACGCGCGTTCGGTCGCTCGAAAATTGCCGCGAAGCAAAAGAAGAATCGGCCGCTTCTCCTCGATCGCGTTTTTCGTTGCCCGGTGAAATGATCCGCGCGTGCAAGCCGCAAAGGCATGAAGATTGATCGGCGGATGCCCGATGTCAGTCGGACCGACCGGTTCGTCAAAATACTGTTCGAGATCGCGCCCGCCGGGATTGAGGACGCTCAGCCGAAAATCAGATGCGTCGGTTGACGCCATTCTATTCGTCGTCAGCGCCGGCAGGAGATGGAGTGGTGGCTTTCAATAATGCGCCTTCTTCCACTTCATCCATCGGCCCAACTGGAACTGCGCGGCGGATCTCGACTGGTGTCTCTTTCGGCTGCGGTTGGACCGGAATCGCTTTCAAGATCGGTTTTCCGTCGTCGTCGCTGCTCACTTTGTTGGTCTTTTGATTTCGAACGTCAGCGGGAGTCGCGCCTGGCAGTCGATTGTCGATCTTTTGCGCTGTCTCTTTTTCTGCGACCTGTTCGTCGGCGTCGGCGGTGTCGATTCTCGCGACAGATTTTGCCGAGTTATAGGGATCGTTTTCCGCCAAAAGGGTCGGACTCTTGAGGACCACCGGCTTCACTTCAGATAAATCGGCGGCGAGTTGAGCACGGGGGACTTCAGCGGCTGGTGCGTCCGCAACCACTCGCAGGCGCGGTTCGCCGTGAATATTGCACGGCTCAGTCGGCATTTGCGCCGGTGTTGCAATTTCGGTGTAAGTGGTGCGCTTTTGTACTGAGTCACCCGTCGGGCTTCTGACCGTGTCGTAACATTTGTCGGTGGCGAGCATTCCTGAACGGGAACAAATCTCGACGTCTTTCAAACCGGGCGGGCGTTTGATCTCGCGCGGCGAATAACGCGCGGCTGCCGTGTTCATGACATCGACCCACACCGGCAATGCCAGTTCCCGGCCAAACGCGCCGCGATAGATCTTTTGCGGCTTATCGAACCCAGCCCAGGCCGCGCAGGTGAGATTGCTGTTGTAGCCGGCAAAGAACGCATCAGTAAAATCGTAGGCCGTGCCGGTTTTTCCCGCAGCCGGGAATTTTTTGAGGCCAAATTGTGAGCGCGCCGCCTTTCCCGTTCCGGTCTCGAGCGCATCCGCCAGGCATGAATGCACCTCGTAGGCTGTCTCGGGCTTGATAACGTTTTGCCGGCTGCTGCTCTCGCGTTGCGCGTGCCAGACCGTGCCGTCCTTTTCTTCGATGCGTTCCAAAATGTGCGGCGCAATTGGACGCGAGCCGCCATTCGGAAAAATTGTGTAGGCGAGCGCGAGCTCTGCCAGCGTGACTTCGCTGCTCCCGAGTAGTGTCGCCGGATACGGCCGCAACGTTGAGCGAATTCCCGCGGTCCGACATAGTTGCAAAACCTCATCCAGACCCGCGTCCGTTCCGATCCGGACGGTGGCGCCATTCTTTGATTTCGCGAGCGCCTGGCGCGCGGTCATTGCGCCTTCATAGCGATTGTCCGCGCTTTCCGGACCCCACTCACCCAGAATCCCGGTCATTCCGCCGATCATCACCGCGCGGTTATCGAGCGGTGAGTCTTCCACTAACGTTCCGGGAAACATTCCCTGTTCAAATGCGGTCGCGTAAACGAACGGAAGCATCGCCGTCCCGGTGGGTCGTTTTGCCTGGAGCGCGCGATTGTATTGATTGTGCTCAAAATCGCGGCCACCTACCAGCACGAGAATTCCACCGGTTTCGTTGTCGAGCCCAATGACGGCGCCTTGCAGATATTCCGGAGCCGGCTGGGCCGATGCTGTTCCGTTGGATTTTGCCTGTCGAAAGCTCGCGGCGTATTCGGCGTAAGTCTGGTGATCGTAACCTGGATGCTGCTCGGCTTTATCCAGGTTCCGGCGAAGGGATTCTTCCGCGACTTTTTGCAGCTCGCCGTCGATCGTCGTGTGAATACGGAAACCTTCGTTCATGGCGCGGTCCCACCCGACCGCATTGATCACCTGCTGGCGGATATAATCGACCGCGTAGTTTTGGCCCTGTGCGTTTTGACGATTTCCCACCACGAGTTCCTGCGCCTGGGCGGCGGCGTATTTGGAATTGTCAATGTAATCGAGGTCGCGCATGCGCGTCAGTGCGTAATTACGCGCGTCGCGCGAGGCCGCCTTGTCCGTCCAGGGTGAGAGTCGGTTCGGGCTTTTGATTAGACCCGCCAGAGTAGCGCATTCACTCAACGACAATTCCCGCGCAGGTTTGCCGAAATAACCGCGCGAGGCCGCCTCCGCGCCATACAGACCGCCGCCGAAGTAAATCCGGTTGAGGTAAAGCTCCAGGATCTTTTGCTTGCTGAAATTTTCCTCGATCCTGCGCGCGACAAAAATCTCGAGCAGTTTTCGGCGGTACGTTTTTCCCTTGAGCGCAAAACTGTTGCGCGCCAGTTGTTGTGTGATCGTGCTCGCGCCCTGGCGGACATGTCCGGCGACTAGATTCTTGAAAGTGGCGCGCAGGATTCCGGAAAGGGCGTAGCCATTATGCCGATAGAATTTGGCGTCCTCGACTGAGACAACGGCATTAACCAGGTCGCGCGGCAGCTGCTCATACGGGATCGTCTCACGATTCTCGACGTAGATTTGGCCGAAGATTTTGTTGTTTCGATCCAGAATCACGCTCGCCGATTCCATTTGCTCGAGCTTGTTCAAATCGAACGTGGCCGCCTGGTTCTTCAAGTCGGCCAGATTCATTGAAACTAGAATCGCGAGGCCGCCGATGACGAAAGCCGCAACCGTGATCGGCACATAAAATTCCGGACGCGTGTACCACGGCGGCCGGAATCGATAACCCGGCGGCGGGATGAGATATTTGTTAATGGAGGAATTTCTCACAGCGGCAGGGGCAGCAACTTAGGCAGCAAACGCCCAACGCTCAACGCCCAAGATCGAATCCGGAATTCAGAGTGCTGCGTTTGCCTATTGGACGTTCGGCCATGGACGTTCCACGTTTTCCGATTGCAAACTGAGCTCCTTGAATGCATCCGCGCAGAAATCAAAAAGCGCGGGCCACAATCTTTCGCCTGGTTCATGGCGCAGGCGCTTTATCATCCCGAGCATGGCTACTATTCCACCGATCGCGCCGCAATCGGACGCCGTGGCGATTATTTCACCAACGTCAGCGTTGGCCCTCTCTTTGGCGAATTACTTGCCGCGCAATTCGTCGAGATCTGGAAACGGCTCGGCAGGATCGACAATTTCCTTATCGTCGAACAAGGCGCCCATCACGGTCAGTTCGCCCGCGATGTCCTCGAATCAACCCGGCGGCGATCTCCCGAATTCTTCTCTGGGCTGCGTTACCAGATCGTCGAACCCTTTTCCGCTTTGCAAGATCGACAATCGCAAGGGCTGAAAGAATTTGGCGATCGCGTGTCGTGGAGAAGATCACTCGATGAACTCGAGCCGTTTGTTGGCATTCATTTTTCCAACGAGCTCCTCGATGCCATGCCGGTAAATCTGGAGGGCAAACTTGTCGGCCTTGATGGCGACAAACTTGTATTTGTGGAGGGACCGGGCGGCAGACCGATGAACCAGGCAATGCTTGATTGGATCGATTGCCTTTCAACAAAGTTAGAGCGTGGCTTCGTCATTGCCGTCGATTACGGATTTTCCCGAGCTGAATTTCGTGAGGTCCTGCAAGTGCGCGCAAAACATCGAGCTCTCGATTCTCCATTCGATGAAATCGGCGAAGCCGACATCACTGCGCATGTGAATTGGACTGATCTGGCGGAGCGCGCTGAAGCAAATGGATTACGCGTCGCCGGTTTCACCGATCAACATCATTTCCTCACCGGAATTATTTCCGAATTTGGTAGGGGCGATTCACCTGAACCGCCCGCAAACGCGAGTCCGGCTCGGACCGATTGGGGTCAATCGCCCCTACCTTCCGATTCCAAAACAAAACGGGCGTTGCAAACGCTTCTTCATCCGGAAATGCTCGGCCGAAGCTTCCAAGTCCTTGCCCTGGAGAAAGATGTCGATCTTGCCGAGCCGTTAAGCGGCTTCAAGTTCGCCCGCAACCCCTGTCAGGCCCTCGGCCTTTGAGTTTGCAACTCGTGCGTTTCCACCTAACTTCCCACTCCCTCAACGGAGAAAATTATGGCCGACGTCGCCAACAAATATCCTGAAAATGCCGCCGGCAAATTCTATGTCGATGAACAGTGCATCGACTGCGATTTGTGCCGGGAAACTGCCCCTGCAAATTTCAAGCGCAACGACGACGGCGGTCACTCCTATGTTTACAAGCAACCGGAGTCGCCTGAGGAAGAAGGTCTTTGCAAAGAGGCGATGGAAGGTTGCCCGGTCGAAGCGATCGGCAACGACGGCACGTAAGATCAAATCGTCGTAGCTGTCGCTATCCTCAGCGGCAGAATTCGAAATTGCGGAAACGCCCGTAGATTCTTCGCGTGAGCTTCATTTTCACCATTATCGGCTTGATGGTTTCACTTGATGTCATCTGGTGGATTGTTTTGTCGCGCCTGACGAATCACGCCACCGGGCGCGTCCTGGTCTCGATTTTTATGGTCGCGATGATGGTCGGGTTGATCGTGGTCATCGCTGCGAGATTGTCGCGCGCTGATTGGGATCGGTTTGTCCCCAAATTCGCGGTCTCGGCAATTTTCATATGGCATTTCATCGGGCTCGGGCTGCTTTCATTAATCGGGCTTGCTCTCATACCCATTCTGCTCGGACAAAAAATAGCGCGTGTTGCTCGCAACACCCCGACCACAATAACACGATCGGTCGAAGCGTCTGCTTGGAGCCGCCGCGAATTTCTCCGTTTTGCCGGAGCGATGTTGCCGCCGGTTTTCACGTTCAGCCTGACCGGAATCGCGATGGCTCAGCTCAACAACGTGCGCGTCCGGCGTTTCGTTTTGCCGATCGCGGCGCTGCCGAAGGAATTGGATGGGATCACCATCGCGCAGGTCAGTGACATGCATGTTGGACGATTCACTAATGGCGAAGTGCTCCAGAAAATGGTGCGCATGGTCAACGAAATGCGCGCCGATCTGGTGCTTTTGACCGGCGACTTGATCAACGACGCGCTTGCCGACCTCGATATCGGATTGGAATTAACTCGAGCGCTGGAAGCGCGCTTCGGTTTGGCCATTATTGAAGGCAACCATGATTTGATCGAGAACCCTGCCGAGTTCGAAAGACGGGTAAGGGCGTCTGGAATTCCGTTTTTGCTCGATGAATCGACAATTATCGATGTCCACGGATTTCCGGTTCAGCTTTTCGGGCTCAGTTGGACGCGGATTCACGGTCAGGGACGCGACGCGGCGATCGCGGCTGCCGTCAAAAAATTACTCGAGCAGCGTGAGGCCGGTGCGTTCCCAATTTTGATGGCGCACCATCCTCATGCTTTCGATGCCGCGGCCGATGCGGGACTACCGCTTACGCTTTCCGGCCACACCCACGGCGGGCAATTGATGTTGAACGAGCAATTAGGATTTGGGCCAGCGCTCTTCCGCTATTGGTCGGGCCTCTACCAACGCGACCAAAGCAAGCTCATTGTCTCGAACGGCGTCGGTAATTGGTTTCCGCTGCGGGTGAACGCACCCGCGGAAATTGTTCATCTCACCTTGCGGCGAGAGTGAACGGTTAAAACGCTGGCCTGTTTGAGAAAAACCTCGGGTCTACCGGGCCTTCGTCAAAGAGCCACGGGCCCTGAGGCATTCTCCAAGTTGATCGAGTGGGTCTTGTGATCACTCCCTGTGACGGAGCAGCCGGGCTGTGAATTGCTAAAGTGTGGTTTACCAAGAGCGAGTTGGCGGCCTGGTATTTGTGCGCCCCATCGTATCCGTAAAACGCGATGTAACTTCGGGGATCATCCAATTTGATCGTAGCTGTCCAGTTAAATGTTGGATCGAGGAGAAGTGTGCCCATTTGCGTGTCCCACTCGAGCCAGGCGTGAGTCAGGGAATCACTCATGCTGCGTTTACCGATCACGAAGCGCACATTCGTAGCGCCGTTTAATTGCAGGCGATCGTAAAGCGCCAGCGCCTTGCCCTTGCAATCCGCCACCCTCGCGGCTTCGACTTCGGATGGAGTCTGCCATTCTCGAGAATACCGATAAGGCATCGCACGCAATTCGATCATCCAATCGTCGACTAGCGCGAATGAGATTCCGTCAATCAGGTAGCCGGACGGCGCGGTTAAAGTCGGTTGAACGCGGGCCATTTGTTTGTCGTAAGGGGTCGAATCAACTTCAACAAACGTCGATTGCGAAAAACCGACCGACGTCCAGCCAAGCGCGCCAATTAAAAACCAGAGACCTTTCTTGAATGGGATCATAGCCGTAAGGCCATGATCTGAAGCAACGGACGTGCCGCCCTCTGCGATTTACGATTTTGTCGTCGCCGGAGGCGCTTCACCCGGGGCCGATGTCGATCCACGAGGTGGGGTCGGCGGCGCTGATGTTGCGGGTTTCGCTGCTGCCGCCGCCGCCGCAGCCTTTTTCTTCGCTTCGGCGGCAGCCGCAGCTGCTGTCAGGTTTGCGTCCACCGCCGCTGCCTCGACCGGATGAATTCGATGATAATACTCGTTCGACTTCGACAGCTCTTCTTTTCGAAAAAGCAGCGCGTCGAACCGCTCGCGCTTACTCAATTCGAAATCCTTGTCCATCTTAATCGCTTCGAACGGGCAAACTTCGACACAGATCTGGCAGCTCATGCAAACCGAGATGTCGATGTCGAACACCTTCGGATAAAACTGCGGCTTGCCCATGTAATCGGGCTTCTTGTCGTCACTCTTAATAATATAGATGCATTGCGGCGGGCACTCCTTCTCGCAGATCTTGCAGGCGACGCAGCGCAGACCGGCTTCGGCATCATCAGTGTCGTAGATTAGAATCGGAAAGTTCCGGTAGTTTTCCGGCAAAGGATTTCGCTCCTCCGGATATTGCACCGTGATCAAGCGGTCCTTCTCGAAATAACTTCCGGCAAAGTTCCGGAGCGTGACCGCCATTCCCTTTAAAATCCCGGTGCCGATCATTGAGTTTCAATCTCGCTGAAATCGCGGCATATTCACAAGGAAAAGATGCGGCGGCTCGGCCTTATTCCATTACTTTGTGCAGCAGCACTGACCTCCCAAGCCGCAGATCGCGTTTTCGAAAGTGGCCCGCAGAAAGTTCATTTACTCGAGCTATTTACGTCGGAAGGCTGCAGCAGTTGTCCTCCGGCCGAAGCCTGGCTCTCCAAGCTCAAGAGCGATCCACGATTGTGGAAGGATTTCGTGCCGCTCGCGTTTCACGTCGATTATTGGGACCATCTTGGCTGGCGGGATCCTTTTGCTTCGAAGGAATGGACCGCTCGGCAATATCGATACTCTGCGGCCTGGAAGAATGATGGCGTTTATACTCCCGGTTTTGTGGTCGATGCTCGTGAATCGCAGGATCGTAACATTCCAATGTCGTCGAGCGACAAGCCGGGTGTGCTGAAAATCACGTTAGCGAACGACAACGCTTCGGCGGAATTCAATCCGGCGAACGGCGCAGCCAACGACGTCGACCTTCACGTAGCGATGCTTGGCTTTGATTTGAACACCAAACCCAGCGCCGGCGAAAACAACGGGCGCAATCTGCGTCAGGACTTCGTTGTGCTTTCTGTCGTGAACGAAAAAATGTCGTCTGGCAAAGCCGAGATCCATCTGGCAACAGATTCGCGCGCCGGAGCGGTCGCCGCGTGGATCACGGCGCCCGATCAACTTGAGCCGATCCAGGCAGTCGGTGGATGGCTTCGCTGAATATCAGCGATCGACTTCGCCCATCACAATATCGACGCTGCCGAGAATCACCATCACGTCGGCCACGGTGTGACCAAGGCAGAGATCCTCGAGCACGGTCAGATTGATGAAGCTCGGCGGACGTACTCGATATCGATACGGATTCGGCCCGCCATCGCTGATTAAATAAAATCCGAGCTCCCCTTTTGGTCCTTCGATCCGACCATACGCTTCGCCGACCGGCGGACGAAACGCGCGGATCTTCACTTTCGGATTCATGATTGGTCCCGGCTGAATTTGGGCCAGCGCTTGTTTGAGAATTTCGACGCTCTCGTGCATCTCCAGTGCGCGCATCATCAAGCGATCGTAAGTGTCGCCGTGGTCGCCGAGCGGAATTCGAAATTTGAACCGCGGATAAAATCCGTAGCCGTCGACTTTGCGAATATCGTAATTCACACCCGACGCGCGCAACATCGGTCCAGTGATGCCCGCGCTGACCGCCAGCTCGGGCGAAAGTTTCCCAACGTTCTGCGTGCGCGCGATCACGATTTCGTTTTGCAGGATTAACGCTTCGAACTCGTCGAGAAATTTGGGGAAACGATCGGCAATCTTCTTGGCGCGGCCGAGCCACTCATCGTCGGCGTCGACCCGGCAACCGCCGAACCGCATGTAATCGCACATCATCCGCGAGCCGGAGAGCGATTCGAACAGATCGAGAATTTTTTCGCGCTCGCGAAAGGCATACATCAGCGGTGTGCCCCACGCACCCATGTCGCTCAGCAAAAATCCGAGCAGCGACGCGTGATTTTGCAGTCGCGTCAGCTCGGCCAGAATAACTCGTAAATATTCGGCGCGTTCGGGAACTTCGATGCCGGCGAGTTTTTCAACGCTCAGTGCATAGGCCCAGTTGTTCGTCATCGAGCAAAAGTAATCGAGTCGATCGGTGTACGGCATCGAGCCGAGGTAGCTCGCGTTCTCGCCGATCTTTTCGTGATTGCGGTGGAGATAACCAAAAACCGGCTTGAGTTTGCGCACGATCTCGCCCTCGAGCGCGACGTTCATTCGAAAAACGCCGTGGGTGGATGGATGCTGCGGCCCCATCGAGACTTCGAGCAACTCCCCGTCGAGTCGCGAGCTCATCGTCGTCGGCGGACGTTCGGCCGGTTCGAGTGTTTGAATTGTCGCGCTCATTGGGGATTCACCGTGATATTTTCCGCGCCGTCGAGCTGCGGCCGCGGCGTGTAATGGTCCTTCGCCCGTTCCAGCACGTCATCGTGCGGCGTCGGCTCCCATTCGTAATCGTCTGGGTCCCGATAATCTTTGCGCATCGGATGGTCGACAAACTCGTCCCACATCAAAATCCGGCGAAGATCGGGGTGACCGTCAAAATGAATTCCGTAGAGGTCGAAGATTTCACGCTCTTGTAATTCGGCGCTTCGCCAGATCGGCATCAGTGACGGCAAACGCGCACCTTCGGCCCGATTCGCGGTGCGCATCCGAATCACGAGCGGCCCGTGTTTGTGCTTCATCGAATAGAGGTGGTAGACCGCTTCGAGATAACCGGGCACGGCTTCTTCCGTCGTTTGGTCGACTTCTTTCTCGACGCCGTCGACAACCGTTTTCACTTTCGCGGTTCTCTTGATTTTCCGATCGAGCCAATCGACGCCGGTGGCGTTTGAGCAGTAATCGAATCCCAAAGCCGGATGATCGCGGAGAAATTGTGCGACCGCGACGGCGTGTTGGTTATCGATCAACAACGAAGATTGCTGCGACGGACCAGGATTAACAACAATGTCGATCTTGGCGCCGTGCGTCGCCAGCTCTGCCCGATTTTTGATTTGCTCCAACGTCTCCACGATCAGACGCGCTCGAGTTTTGGCGGATGATAAACGTCCGGGTTCGCCGGCGGTTGCAAATCATGCTCGCCAAACGCCGGTACCGGAAACTCGCTCGGCTGCTCCGGTTTCAGAAACTCGGCCTTGTCCGCGCCGCCCAACTTTTGACTATCGATCTTGCGCTGCAATTCCATGAAGGCGTGCAGCAGTGCCTCCGGTCGCGGCGGACAACCGGGAATGTAAACGTCGACCGGGATGTAACGATCGATTCCCTTGAGCACGTTGTAACCTTGCTTGAACGGGCCGCCGGAAATCGCGCATGCGCCCATCGAGATCACATATTTCGGGTCCGGCATCTGGTTGTAGAGCCGGACGATTTGCGGCGCCATTTTCTTTGTCACCGTGCCGGCGACGATCATCAAATCCGCTTGCCGCGGCGACGGCCGGAAAATTTCGCCGCCGAACCGGGCGATGTCGTAACGCGACGCCGCGGTGGCGATCATCTCGATTGCACAACAGGCCAGTCCGAATTGAAGGGGCCAAATCGAATTTTTGCGTCCCCAATTGTAGAGTTCCTGCATCGACGTCACCCAAATGCCTTGCCGTTGCAACTCGCTCCGCAATCCCTCGTCGATTTCGCTCATTTCACCTGGCCCAATTTAAACAACCTTTGCCCCACGCCCAAACAAGACCTTCAATCAACAAAAGCAGAAACACGAGAATCGCGATAAACGCGCCGATCGGCAGACCGGTGAAGGCAACCGCAAACGGCACCAGAAAGATCGCCTCCACGTCGAAAATCAGAAAAATGATCGCGTAGAGATAATACTGCGACCGGAATTGAATCTGCGCCTCGCCGATCGATTCGATCCCGCATTCGTAGATCGCATTTTTTTCGACACCCGGTTTTGGCGGTTGAAAGAATCTTCGCCATAACCACGCCAGTCCGAGCGGCAGTAACGGAAAAGCCAGCGCCACTCCCGCGAAAATCACGATGAACAAGTACGGATTTGGAGTCATGCAAGATCGACAGTCACAGATTTACATCGAATCGGACAAGCAACACTACAGTCTTTTCATCCATGTTTCATCTGCTTGCCGAGCCGTAGTTTTTAACGAAGGCTGGTGTTAATCGGTGGCCAACGATCGACCTAAGAGCGAAGTGCCCAAACGCGAAACGACCAGACCTTTCACGTTCTTTTTCCTGGTGCTGCCGTACGGCATCAGCAGCGGCTTTGTTTCCATCACGCTGCCGTTTGTTCTGGTAGGCGCTGGATTTTCGGTGGCGCTGGCGGCGTCGATCGTTGCTATCGGCGTATCGTCGAACCTTTGGCGATTTCTTTGGGGGCCGGTAGCGGACCTTACGCTGACGGCGCGCCGTTGGTATCTGTTGGGCCTGGGCACGTCCGCTGCGACTTTGTTAATGGTCGCGCTCCTTCCACTTCATCAAAACGCGGTGGCCGTTCTGATGACGATCGTTTTCATCTCGCAAGTCGCCGGAACGTTAATCGTGCTTCCGGTCGGTGGTTTGATGGCGCACACCGTTGCCGAAAGCGCGAAAGGTCGTGCTGCGGGTTGGTATCAGGCCGGAAACCTGGGCGGCAACGGGGTCGGCGGTGGCGCCGGAATCTGGCTAGCGAGTCATTTTTCGAAAGAAATCGCCGGCGGCGCACTCGCGATCGCGATGCTTGCTTCGGCAGCGGCGATTTATTTTGCATCCGACGTCCGCATTGTCGCGAGCGAAGGTCTCGGCGAGCGAATGCGTATTTTATGGCGCGATATTTTGTCGATGGTGCGCGCGGCCATTCCGCTTTTTTCGATTGTGCTGGTTTGCTCGCCCATCGGCGCCGGCGCGATGAACAATCTTTGGTCCGCCGTCGCGCCGGATTGGCGCGCGAGTGCGGATCGGGTCGCATTAGTCAGCGGCGTTTTAAATGGAGTGATCAGCGCAATCGGTTGCATCATCGGCGGCTGGGTCGCCGATCGAGTCGGACGCTGGTGGGCTTATTTTGGCTCCGGCCTTGCCCTTGCGATCGTCGCCATCGTCATGGCCGTGGCGCCGCGAAGCCCGGAGAGTTTCATTGCGGGTGTTCTTGCTTACTCATTTGTTAACGGAATCGCTTACGCCGCATTTTCCGCGGTCGTCTTGCTCGCCATCGGCCGCGGCGCCGCATCCACGAAGTACGCGACGCTCTCTTCGTTAGGCAATCTCCCCGTTGTTTACATGACCGCGTCGGACGGTTGGGTCCACGATCGCTGCGGCACCGCCTGGATGCTCTATTACGAAGCGTTGATCGCAATTGTCTGCATCGTCCTTGCCCTGGCAGTTCTTCGATGGATCAATCCGCCGAAGCGATCGCGAGAGTGAAGCGTTATTCCTTGATTAAACAATTCAGCACCGCTTTTCTTCAGCGAGCGTGAGCGATTCTCTCGACCAAATCTTCATCCACGCAAAACAGTGGCTGCTCTCCTTCATGAGCGGTCGCGCGCCGGATTGGCTGGTTCAAATTATTTCCAGTTTGATCAACATTCTCACACTCCTCGGCGTTTTCCTGACCCTCTTTGCCCTGATTTCAGTTCTCGAACGAAAAATTCTTGGGCGCATGCAAAATCGCTACGGTCCCAATCGCGTCGGTCCGTTCGGCCTTTTTCAGCCGGTCGCCGATGGAATCAAAATGTTGATCAAGGAGGACATTGTCCCGGCGCGCGCCGACAAGATCGTTCATTTTCTCGCGCCGGTTTTGATCGCAGCGGCGGCGATCCTCACCCTCGGCGTGATCCCTTACGGCCGGAACATGACGCCCTTCACCATCGACGGCGGCATTTTGTTTTTCTTCGCGGTCGGATCTGCGACCGAATTGATGGTGTTCATGGCCGGCTGGGGCAGCAACAACAAATACTCGATGTTGGGCGCGATGCGCGCCATCGCGCAGATGATCAGTTACGAATTGCCGCTCATTATCACCGTTCTGCCGGTCGTGATGATCGTCGGCTCGCTCAATCCGGACAAAATCGTCGGCGCTCAGGCGGCTTACTCATTAGGCTTCCTGCCGCACTGGTTCGTTTTCACGCCGTGGGGTGCGACCGCGTTCATTTTGTTTTTTGTTTCCGGCCTGGTTGAATCAAACCGGACACCATTTGATGTCCCCGAAGGCGAATCGGAGATCGTCGCCGGTCACATGACCGAATACTCAGGGTTTAAATACGCGACCTTTTTCATGGCGGAGTACATAGGAATGTTCGCGATCAGCGGGTTGGGCCTAACCCTCTTTCTCGGTGGATGGCACGCGCCGGTCCACTTTCTCGAATTCATTCCATCCTACGTTTGGTTTTTCGTGAAGTTGTCGATCTTACTTTTTGTTTACATCTGGCTGCGCGGCACGCTCCCGCGCACGCGGATCGATCAGATCATGAATTTCGCCTGGAAATTCATGCTTCCGATGGCGTTTACCTGCGTGGTGGCCGCCGCCGTCTGGCATTACGCCGGTCGCGGTCTGCGCGGTTGGTTCTGGTCGCTCGCGGTCATCGCCGTCGTTTACTTCACGTTGTCGATCTTGCTCGATACGCGCCGAAAATTCGCACCTCGCACTTATCGTTTTGCCGAATGAGCACGGTCGCTTTTGCCGCCATCGCAATTCTAACGCTCGCCGCGGCGCTCGCTGCCGCAACGCTGCAAAAACTGATGCATGCCGCGCTCAGTTTCGCGGTGATGTTTGTCGGCATCTCCGCGTTTTTCTTTTTGCTCGGCGCGGAATTCGTCGGTTTAGTGCAAATCTTTGTCTACATCGGTGCGGTCGCGGTCCTGATCGTTTTCACCATTCTCCTGACGCGGGATGATGTCGGAAAGGTCCGCAGCTTTAACTGGGGCGGTGTGATCGTTGCCATCGCCGTGTTTGCCGGATTGGTCTGGGCGATTGCAAAAACAAAATCGCTTCCGCCTGCGCTGCCGCAGATCGAGCCAGTCACGGTCCAGCGAATCGGCGAATTACTGATGACCAATTATGTCTGGCCGCTCCAGTGTGTCGGAGTTTTGCTGACCGCGGCCCTGATCGGTGCGCTCATTTTGGTGTTGGAGGAAAAGAACTGATGACATTGTCGATCTTGCTCGTCGTCTCAGCAGCATTGTTTTGCATCGGACTGCTCGCCGCGCTCAGCCGTCGTCACGCCATTTTCATTTTGATCGGGATCGAGATGATGCTGGCCGCGGCGAACATCAACTTCATCGCATTTTGGCGATTTGCACCGCAACCGGCGCAGCCGACCGGCGTGATGGTCGCGATCTTCGCCATCGCCATCGCCGCCGCCGAAG
>Ga0209808_1000936_pt1 | contig 14735 bp, 11 predicted proteins | sample GraSoiAngelo_157_FD_186171 | JGI IMG/M metagenome (GOLD analysis project Ga0209808, IMG submission 186171) | Grasslands soil microbial communities from the Angelo Coastal Reserve, California, USA - 14_1009_16_20cm (SPAdes) (version 2) | ecosystem: Environmental > Terrestrial > Soil > Grasslands ... | reverse complement strand
TCGGCATCCTGTTCGATCGACCCCGATTCCCGCAGATCACTGAGTCGCGGTTTGCCTCCGGAACGCGCTTCAGGTTGCCGGTTCAACTGCGCGATCACAATCACCGGAATTTTCAATTCCTTGGCCAGGCCTTTGAGGCCGGCGGAAATCTCAGAGATTTCGAGCTGGCGGTTATCCTGCGCGCGTCGAGTGGTGGATCGCAAAAGCTGCAAATAATCAACCACGATCAACTGGACATCCTGTTGCGCTTTCAACCGGCGGGCTTTAGCCCGTAGCTCGAGGATGCTAAGGGAAGCGGCATCATCGATAAAAATGCGCGCTTCGGCGAGCTTTGAAGCCGCCGCGGTAAGGCTCGGAAAATCGCGCTCGGCCAGGAAACCGTCGCGCACGCGTTGCAGATTTACACGCGCGCGTGAACAAAGCATGCGTTGGACGAGTTGCTGACTGCTCATCTCCAAGCTGAAGACAGCGACCGGCAGTTTTTGGCCGATCGCGACGTGCTCGGAAATGTTCATGGCGAGCGCTGTCTTTCCCATGCTGGGACGCGCCGCGATTACGATCATTTCCGACGGATGTAGTCCGCTCGTCATCCGATCGAACTCAGTGAATCCGGTGGAAAGACCGGTAATACCTCCGCGCCGTTCATAAAGTTTCTCGATCGATTCGAGCGCACCCATGACCTGCTCTTTCATCGTCAGCAATTGACCTCGGAAACGATCGTCGCCGACGTTGAAAATTTTCTGCTCTACTTCATCGAGCAATGCACCCACTTCACCTTGTTCTTCGTAGGCGCGACGCACGCTTTCAGTGCAGGTGCTGATGATTTGTCGAAGGACGTACTTGTCCCGGACAATTTCGAGGTAGTAGTCAACATTCGCGGCCGTTGGCACGAACGTAAACAGACTGGTCACGAAAGGTGCGCCGCCGATTGTTTCGAGCAAGTTTTGATCACGCAATGTTTGCGTGAACGTAATGAGATCGATCGCCTGGCCGGCGTTCCATTGTTCAACCAAGACCCGATAGACCGTCTGGTGAGCAGGAATGTAAAAATATTCCTCGGTGATTTTTTCAACGCACTCAGGAATTGCGTCCTGGGGTGCGATCAACATCGATCCCAATACGCCCTGCTCGGCTTCCACACTGTGCGGCGGGGCGCGGTGAATATCCTGTGCCGAACCTGTGAGTGAGTTCTGAAAAACTCTGCTGCCACTCTGCCCGGCCGAGCCTCGGCCAGCGCCATTTGCCGCTGTTTTGCGAGGCTTCTCAGGACCGTTTCCGGAACCTTGAGAGCTCGGCATCTATTTCCGTTTCTTGTCCGTGCGCGTCTTTGTCGTTTCGGCCGCAGTCGCTTCCGGCTTCGACCCATCGGCTGATTTTACATCAAATCGAAAAGCGACAATCACATCATGGTGCAGCTTAATCTGCACTTCGTGTTCACCCGTCGTCTTGATCGGATGCTCGAGATGAACCTTGTGACGATCAATTTCGTGGCCGATCTCATTCTTTAACCGGGTCACAATATCGTGGGCAGTAATGGAACCGAACGCTTTGCCGGTTTCCCCGGTCTCTAATTTAAAGGTTATTCGCAGTTTATTAATTCTGCGCGCCAACTCCTCCGACTCGTTCAACTCCCGCGCTTCCCGTTCCGCGCGTTTTTTCTTCAAATTATCGAGCTGACGCAAGGTCGCCGGAGTGACCTCATAAGCCTTGGCCCGAGGCAAAAGAAAATTGCGGGCATAACCGCGGCGCACCTTAACTACGTCCGCTTCCGCTCCCAGGCCCGGCACGTTTTCGGTTAGAATAATTTCAGTCGATGGCATAACAAAACCCGCGCCTGAAAGAATTCGGCCGCAGCGGGGAGCAGGAGTATAGAACCGGCCAACTTGGTGTCAATCCAAACGGAAATTTTCTTCGGAATCAAAGCATTCCGAGCTTCATTCGACCCGCTTCGCTGATCATGTTCTGATTCCACGGCGGATCCCAGACGAGTTGGACGTCGGCCTCGTCCACGCCTTCGATGGTCAGAATTTTGCTCTGGGCATCATGCGCGATTGCCGGGCCCATCCCACAGCCGGGCGCGGTCAGCGTCATTTTCACTTCAACGCGCGTGCCCCCATCATCCTTCTTCGTCAGTTTGCAATCGTAAACCAGACCAAGGTCTACAATATTGACCGGGATTTCCGGGTCGTAGCACTGCTTAAGCTGATTCCAAACATCCTCTTCCGAAACTTCGCCGTTACTGGTCGTTCTTTCAGTTGGCGGTGTTTCGCCTGGCTCCAACCCCAGCGCGTCTATATCTTTTTCTGAGACGCGCGCCAGCCCGTGATAGGTGGCGATCGTATAACTTCCGCCGAGCGATTGCGTGATCACTCCCGGCGTTCCGGCCGGAATGGTAAACGTGTTTCCCATCGGAATCTGAATCGCTTCGATCTCCCGGCTCGTGGTGAATTCCGTGTTCTCGTGCATAACTCAGGGCTCTTGGTCTAAGACAATCTTCATTTTCTTTTCCTTTCCTGCAATTCGCCCGAGCAAAGTAGGAGCATTCTCCTTCCCGCCGTGCACTGAGACTCCTTCGCCTTCGAGCGCGTTCCTCAAAGCTCCCTCAACAAGCTGGGCACAGTGAATTTTAACCGGCGGCAATGGTCCCAGCGGCGCCGATAATTCCTCGCCACTCATTTTCTTCGCTTCATCCGCCGTTTTGCCTTTGAGCAATTGCGTTGCAACGCTTGCCACCGCGATTGCCGTCTGGCATCCGAATGATTGGAATGTTGCACGATCGATTACCTGACGGCCATTTTCTTCCTTAAACTTGATCCACATCCGCAGCATATCGCCGCAATCCACGCTACCCACTGTTCCAACCGCATCCGCGTCTTTCATTTCGCCGAGATTCTGAGGGTTGTGAATCGCCTCGGCGATTTTTGACTCGAGATTATCGTTCATGGAATTTTTCTAAAGCCAACGCGCGTCTCCCGTCCTTGTCATGTCGAGCAAAGTCGAGACATCTCTTTCTATTCGACCAGCGAAAAATGAGAGATTCCTCGACTTCGCTCGGAATGACAAGAAGGCTACTTTGCTTCTGTAGTTGCATGTTCGAGGTGATAGCGCGGCAATTTTGGATCGACGGAAACACTCCACGCATCGATACCGCCCCGAAGCACCTTCACGTTTTCAAAACCGTGACCCTGAAAATAGGCGGCCGCATCCAAACTTTTTGTTCCTGAGTGATCGTAAACGACAAACGGATCTTGGCGTGACCACTTGCCCAGGATCTCCTGCATTAATTCCTGAGTGAAGAGTTTTGCTCCGTCGATCTTGACCGCCTCAAATTCTTCGCGGGTCCGGACATCGAGCAGGTTGATCTGCTCCCCGTTCTTTAACTTTTCCGAAAGATCTTGCGGCGCGATTTGCATCGCCCGCTCGGCCGAGTCGCTCTCAACAATGTGCTGAATGACGTCATCAACGGCCAAGCGATCGTTGCGACTGCAAACGCCGGCTAGAGTTTCATCCACATTAAATCCGCAACTGCTGCATCCGCCAATATGATACCTACGAAACAAGGCGCGTTGCGCACCTGGAAACTGCCGAAGCAATTCACCCATGGTGATCTGCGGATCGATCGATGCTGTTGATGATTCCACCATTAAAACTAAGGTGCGGTGATTGAAGCGCAAGCACGGTAGCGACGCTCTCCGAGGGCCGCATTTCACCTTCGACGGTGGAGACCGCCGCTACAAACTCGCCGGATTTTCCAGCCCTTCGATCACACGCTTTAACAACCGGCCTGCCCCGCCGCCGTCGAGACTGCGGTGATCGAAACTTAATGTGATTTGCGCCTCGGTCACGGGGACGAATTCGGCCTTGGATTCATCCCACCGTGGCGTCTTCTTCCCAACGCCGAGACCTAGGATCATTGTTTGATCAGGTAACGGAATCGGCGTTCCCCACTCGACACCGAACACGCCAAAATTTGATACCGCAGCCATCCCACCAGTCTGCATGTCGGGCGAAATGCGTCGTTGTCGACCGAGGTTAACAAGCTCCTTGTAACGATTAACTAACTCCGCAAGCGAGGTCTTGTCGGCACCGCGGACAATCGGAACGATAATTCCGCCGTCCGCTTCAATGGCGAGGCCGACGTCGATTGAATTCGCTTGCAGCAGGCGCGGCCCGATCAGCCTTGCCGCCGCGCCTGGATTTTCTGCCAGGGCCAGAGCAAGAGCTCGCAACGCGTAGAGCGCCGGACCGGGCTTACCCTCGCGCTGTTTACGATCGTTCAGCAGTGGATCGAGGTTGACCGATGAACCGACGGTGGCAAGCGGTCGCGACCAACTGCGCCGCATCGCATCGGCAACGCCGCTGCGAATCGCGGACGCGTCGCTGATTGTCTGCGATTCAATTTGGCGCAGGTAGGTTTCGAGATCTTTAATGGTAACGCGATTGCCGCTACCGGTTCCGGCGATTCCGGCGAGATCCGCCGCGGTGAGTTGCAACTCGGCCATCCGCGCCCGAACGCGCGGTGATAAAAACCCTGCACCTTTCGCGCGCGCGGGAACCGGCAGTCCATCGGTAGGAACTTTCGCTGTCGCGCCGTTGTCCGCTACTTTTTCCTGGTCCGCACGTCCTGGGATCTCTTGGGGGACTTCCTTTCGTACGTCGGCCGCAGTTTGCTTGGTAAATCGGGCCGCATCCTTTTCGCTTGCCTCGATATAACCAAGGATGGCGCCAATCGGATAGGTCTCTTTTGCTTTCGCGTCGATCCTGGCAACCTCGCCGGCACACGGAGTGGTTACGCCCATCACTGCTTTGTTGGTTTCAACCTCGATGATCTCCTGGTCGGCTGCGACTTCTTCGCCCGGTTGGACTTTGATGGTCACGATTGTCGCCTCCGCGATCGATTCGCCCAGCTGCGGCATAATGATGGGGACTTGCGGCATAGTTATTCTCTAAGGAGCTGACGCGCTTTGGCGACGATGGCATCGCTGCTCGGCCGGTGTGCCGACCAAAGATTCGGGTGATAGGGAATTGGCGTGTCCCTTGCGTTCACACGGGCCGGCGCGGCATCGAGCAAATGAAAACCTTCCGCAGCTACTCGCGCGATCACTTCTGCCGTGACGCCACCCCAGGGGAACGATTCGCCAACCGCCAACAGTCGCCCAGTTCTCGCGACTGAGGCCAAAACGGTTGCGGTATCGAGCGGCTTGACTGATCGCAAATCAACGACTTCAACTTCGAGACCTTCTCCCGCGAGTTTTTCAGCGGCCGTGAGTGATTCATGTAACATCGCGCTATAACTCACGATCGTGAGATCGCGCCCGACCCGCGCAATCCGCGCCTGGCCAACAGGTAAGCCTTCATTCGGCAGATGATCGGCTTTGAGATGATAATAAAGATATTTGTGTTCGCAGTAAATGACGGGATCGTCGATCGCGACTGCTTCGATTAGCATCGTGTAGGCGTCTTCCACTGTCGCTGGCGTCATCACGATCAAGCCGGGATAATGCGAGTAGAGCGCCTCCATCGATTGACTGTGGAAAGGCCCGCTGCCCTTGGTTCCTCCCGATGGCAAACGAACCGTGATCGGACATGAAATGCCGGTCCGCCAGAAGATCGTCCCCGCGTTGTTCAAAATTTGGTTCAACGCGGTGCTGGAGAAATCAGCGAATTGCATCTCAACGATCGGCCGCATTCCTTCCATTGCCGCCCCAATCGCCGTCCCGACCATTGCGTCCTCGCTGATGGGAGTATTCAAGACTCGGCCGGGGAATTCTTTGGCCAGACCCTTTGTCGCTTTCCCCCAACGTCCTGTCCATAGATGAAGATGCGCTTGTCATCACGTAACAATTTGGCCTGCGCTTCACGAATCGCTTCGAGATACGTGATACTCATTCGGCCTGATCGCAAAGCGCCCGCGTCGAAATCGCGCACCAGTCTTCTTCGGCTCCCTCTGGAACCGGCTCTCTTTGCGCCATGTTGACTGCTTCCTCGACTTTCTGCACGGCTTGATCACGCCACGCCCGCAACGTTTCTGCGTCGACTAGCTTATTCTCGGTGATGAAACGCTCAGCCAGCAAAAGGCAGTCCCGGGCAAAAGGTTGTTTTCGGATGTCTTCGGTGACATAACTGAAATCGTCATGTTCGCCGTGGCCTGCTAATCGCAAAATTGAGGCAACGACCAACTGCGGGGGACGACCAGCGCGCGCTCGTTTTACCGCGCTCCCAATTACGTCAAGACAAGCGCCAAGATCGGTCCCATCGACTTCGTAACCTTCGAAGCCATACCCGACTGCCCGATCGACCAAGGCCTGACAGGCAAATTCTCGGTCGTTCGGGGTAGAGTAGGCAAAATGATTGTTAGTGGCGACGACTACGAGAGGCACTTGTTCAACGGCGGCGATGTTCAAGCCTTCGTGCGTCGAACCGGTCTGCATTCCGCCTTCTCCGATAGTGGTCAGGCCAATAAATCCTTTCTCCCCTCGCCAGCGTTTGGCCATGAGTGATCCGACAACCACCGAAATCATCGCGCCAAGGTGACTGATCATGGCAAGCTGGCCCTCTCGAGGTCGGCCCCGGTGAATGTTCCCGTCGCGACCTCGCATCGGCCCTTGGCGTGATCCAAGATAGGTTCGCGCGACATCAACCAACGGCTCCCCGAAGGCCGAGCGTCCCGCTTGATCTCGGATTAGCGGCGCGAAGACATCGCCTTTCCGCAAGAAAATTCCGCAGGCTACGCTGACCGCTTCCTGCCCTTTACCAACGTAAACGCCTCCCGTAATTCGTCCGCCGCGATACAAGCTCGCAAGTTTTTCTTCGAAGGTACGCGCCAGGAGCATCCATCGAAACGCCTCAAAATAGCGTTCGTGCGGCGGTCCTGTAATTCCCGGTTTTTCCTTCGGACGCGCCGTCTGCAACATCGGACGATTCTAGCCAACATCCGCGCCGCTGCCCCAAAAATTTTCAATCACGCACTTCTTTGTCATCCTGAGCGAATGCGGCGGACCTCACATGTATCGGAACGTTACACAAGGTGCTGGCTGTCATTCAGTGAGAGATCCTTCAACGTCTATGCCGCTCAGGATGACACCGCTAAATTGTTATCGACTCGCGGCCAAACTCGGCTGCCGTTCCACTGCCATTGAGAAATGGCGCTGCTCGCCCGCGACGGCGATGGGATTGTTCGCCTCGGTCGGTCGCGGTGCAGTCATCTTCATGCCGACCAATTTGCTGACCCCGCGCTCCTCCATCGTCACCCCGTAGAGCACATCAGCTTTAGCGATCGTACGCTTGTTGTGCGTAATGATGATGAACTGGCTTTGCTCCACGAAGCGCTCAAGCACGCGAATGAAACGATTGATGTTTGACTCGTCCAGCGGCGCATCCATTTCGTCCAGCACACAGAATGGGCTCGGGCGAACCATGTATATGGCAAAGAGCAAAGCCACCGCCGCCATTGTGCGTTCGCCTCCGCTTAAAAGTGAAATGCTTTGTAGTTGTTTTCCGGGCGGCTTCGCAATGATCTCGATTCCGCAATTCAGGGTGTCGTTTTCGTCCAGCAGCTGCAAATCAGCACGGCCGCCGCCAAACATCTCGGCAAACATCTCGCGAAAATTCGTCCGGACTTGTGCAAATGTGTCTGCGAAAAGTTTCTGGGTGGTCGCATTGATCCGGGTGATCACATCGAGCAATTCGCGGCGCGAATTTATCAGGTCCGCATTCTGCGTTTCGAGAAAGCGATGGCGTTCTTCCAGTTCATCATACTCCTGGACGGCATCGAGATTGACCGGTCCCATGCTGTCGAGTTGACGCGCAAGCTCGGCTATCAATTTCTGAAGATCATTATCGGTCTGCGATGGGGGAGCTACATCGGCGCGTTTCAGTTGCGCCCGTAATATTTTTTCATGTGCGAACGAATCTGGAACAAACTGTCGCAAATCGATTTGATAGCGCTGCGTCACGTGTTCGATCAGATGTTCAATTTGGAGCTGCAACTGCGTTTGCCGGATCGAATGAGCGCCACGCTTTTCCTGCAATTCGCTCAAACGATTGCGTGTTTCGCGCAATTCTCCTTCGTGTGCGTTGATTGCCCCCAGTTGTTTCGCCCGCTCGGCGATGAGCTGCTCAACGTCAGCTTCGCGCCGAGTCTGCTCCTCTGTTTGCGACACAATTGCCGCCCGCGCTAACTCGATTTCCGCTTCCTGGACGATCAAACGAGCGCGATAACTTTTAATGTCGTCGCGACGTGACGCGATTACTTCCATCAATTCGTTTTGGCGCGCGAGCATCGGCGCGCGCTGCGCCAGCAAGCTCTGATGTTTCTGCTCCTCGGTTGCGACGGCGATGCGTAACTCAGCCAATCGGGCGTTTGCGTCCTCTTCCTGTGCCAGAACTTCCGCGTTATCGGCGCTCAATCGCGCGGCCTCACTGGCCTGCGCGGCAGTTTGCAATTCGAGTTTTCCACGCTGCGTCTCGAGTTCCTGCAGGCGGGCGTTTGCCACCGCAATTTGGCGTTCGAGCGTGCCATGATCCGATTTCAAAATCTCTAACTCCCGTTCGGTCGAATCCTGTTCTCGTTCGAGCTGCGTGACTTTCGAGACCATTGCCGTTTGCGCTGCAGCCGAGCGCTGATGCAGCTGCCTCGCTTCTTCCAGCGCCGTATTGGCCGATTCCATCCGCGATTCAATATTGCCGCGGCGGTGTTCGATCCTCGATCGTTCGCCCATCAATTCGGCGAGCTCGGTCGTAAGCGCATCGATTCGAGCTTTGCGCTCGAGCAATGAATCGGGTCGTCCATTTCCGCTGCCACCGAACAGGATCCCATCCCGAGAAATAAATTCGCCGTGAAGTGTTGCCGCCGCGATGTCGCGCTCCTTTACGATATGGTCGAGAGCGGTTTGGAGGTCTTCGAATATTGCAACATCTTGAAGCAATCGATGAACAATTGGGCGCAGCGCATCCGGCGCCTTTATTTTTGCCGTGGCCCAGGCAATCGCGCCCTGTGGTAGCCTTCTCGTTGATCCGTCTCCGACGTCGTCGATCCAGCCAAGGACGAGCGCAGCCTGACCAAGCTGGCGCCCATTTAGATAGTTGATAATGGCGGAGGCGCGTGCGGCATCGGGCAAGAGAATTGCGTGCAGATTGCGACCGAGTGCCGCCTCAATTGCTGGGACAAATTCAGGCGTGACATCGAGTTGGGCGGCGAGCGCTCCAGCAAACTCAAACTGATCGCTTTTTAGCAATGCCTGGGATCCCTCGGCCAGCCCCTCACCTTGTTCGTTTAGCTGACGCAAAACTTCGTGGCGCGATTCTTTTTCCCCAATGGTACGATCGATCGCGGCGAGCTGCTTCTCGGTCTCGACCAATGCACCTTGGTGACGGCGCAACTCCTCTTCCTGATTGCGAACGCGTGCAAAAAGCTGCTCCAGCGTCTGCTGGTCGGCGCGGCTCGCGGCGCGGGCGTCTTCTACTTTCGCGTGCAGCTGCCCCCTCCCTTCCGCAGACGCGTCGATCCGCAACGCCAGCGCTGCCGCATCGCGCTCGGTCGCGTCACGACGTTCGCCCAGTTCGCGCAGATCATTTGCGATCGCGCTCAGCCGCAGCTCGTCTTTGGAAAGATTGACGCGCATATCCTGCAGTCGCTGCTCGGCTGTGAGGCGCGTTTCCCGCCGAACTGCCGCTGTCTTGGCGGTGTCGTCGAGCTGATCTCTTTTCTGGGCAAGGATGTGCGCCAGTTCTTCGACCTGGGCATTGGCAGATTCGATCTCGGCCTCGTGCTCGCGCAATTTTGCTTCAGCCGATCCGATTTCCCGCTCGTTGCGCTCGATCAGTTGCCGCATTTCCGTGCCGCGTTGTTCGTTGAATTCGATTCGGCTGCGATGTGACGCAATTTCGCTCTCGAGCTGCTGTAACCTGGCATGGACTGCTGTGATTTCTTGGTCCGCCGCTTCCAGCTTCAATCGCAAATCTGCCAGCCTTGTTTCTCCGGCATCAATTTCGTGGCGAGTCTCGCGTTCCATTTCGCTCACCCGCGCAATCTCACTCGCGCATTCGTTCAGCTCGCGCTCGAGGGTTTGCAATTTCCGATAAGAAAAATGGGTGTCTAGCACCTGCAAATCCGCGTGCAACGCCTGATACCGCCGCGCCTTCCCTGCCTGTCGTTGCAACGATCCAATCTGGCGCTTGACCTCTTTAATAATATCGCCAATGCGGAGCAGATTAGCTTCAGTCGCTTCTAGTTTACGAAGTGCCTCTTTTTTTTGCGTCTTGTACTTGGTAATTCCGGCCGCTTCTTCAAACACGCTGCGCCGATCTTCCGGGCGAGAGCTGAGGATGAGGTCGATTTTACCCTGTTCCATGATGGAATAAGCGGTGCGGCCCACCCCGGTATCGGCAAACAAGTTGTGAATGTCCTTCAACCGGCAGCTGGTCTTGTTGAGAAAATATTCGGAAATTCCGTCGCGATGGAGGCGACGCGTGACCCGCACGTCATGCCAATCGACGCCCAACTCGCTCGCGCAGTCGGTAAAGGTCAGGGAGACTTCGGCAAATCCAAGCGGTTTGCGTGAATCGGTACCGTTGAAAATGACGTCGGCCATCTCCTCGCCGCGGAGTGATTTGGCTGATTGTTCGCCAAGAACCCACCGAACTGCGTCGAGGACGTTTGATTTTCCGCAACCGTTCGGCCCTACGATAGCGGTCACGCCCTCGTGAAAGTTAAAGATCGTCTTTTCGGGAAACGATTTGAAACCGAATAGCTCGAGAGATTGAAGATGCATGCAACAGGGTGACGCAGCGCCTTATCTGGTAAATATGGGTGACAAGCGGCGGCTGACAAGCCCATTCTATACAAGCCCGCGGGCTTTCGCCCGGCCCGACCACAACATTTGGTGCAGGGTTGCTCAGCTCTTCGCTGTTAATCGGCGCAGAAAATATAAGGCCGATGCAATAACCAGCACGATCCCGTTCACCGCGAATTCCCACGCCGTTGCGTGCGCAAGAATCCAGATGATTGCGACAATGGCGAGCGCGGGAACGATTTTCATGCCCGAAAAATTGAAAGGCTGAGCGCCGTCCGCGCGCACGTCGCGTTGCACCAAAAACCAGCAGGCGGCGCAGCAGAGCAGATACATCAGGAGGACGGCGACGTTGGAGAGCACGGCCAGTTTTTCGAACGTGCCGGTGATGGACAAGGCAAAGGCGAGCACGGCGTAAGTGATGATGGCGACGTCGGGTGACCGATAGCGCGGATGGACGTGGGCGAACCACGCCGGCAACGCGCCGTCGCGGCCGAACGCGAAGATCATGCGCGGCGAACTGAGGATGTCGCTGGTGACAAATCCAAACGCGGAGATGGTCGCGCCCGCGAGCAAGATGGTTCGGCCGATCGTGCCGAGAAATTTCGCGGCGGCTTCGGCGAGCGGCGCGTCTCTGTGATTGGCAAGATCGAGACCGAGCGTTCCCTGCGCAACGAGCTGGATCAGGATGTAAATGATCGTGGTGATGACGAGCGCGAGATAAGCGGAACGCGGAACGGTTCGCGCCGGATTTTTTACTTCGCCGCTCGGGATGAGAGCGACTTCGATTCCGACGAAGGCGAAGATCAACAGGATAACTGCGTCGCCTAATGCCTTGCTGCCGGGCCAACCCGTGAACGCTAGGTTCGGCGGGTGAATGAAAAAAATTCCGAAGCAGATGAAAAGCAGCAGCGGGAGAAGTTTCGCGATCGTGATCACCGTGACCGCGCCGGCTCCTTCGCGGACACCGCGAATGTTGATGAACACGAGCACGCCATAAACGGCGAGCATGACAACGATGCGCATCACTGCTCCGCCGAGGAACGGAACCACGAGCGCGATTGAATTCGCGAGCACGTTCACAACGCCCGCGACCGCGCCAAGCGCAGTCAGAAAATAAAGCATACCGGCGAGAAATCCGACGTAACGACCAAACGCGACCTCGACGTACGCGTAAAGTCCGCCGGTTAAGGAAACGCGACTGCCGGCGATTGCGAGCTGACGATGTTCGCGGTCAGCGCCGGGATTCCGATTCCGCGAACGAGCTGATGATCGACGCGCGCAGCTTGTTGAATCGACATCTTCTCCTCAGCCATATCTGGGATCGTGTGTGAATTCAGGGGGCGAAACAAGGTCGCCCATCGGAGCCGCGCGAATAAGCCGCGCGTCAATCATGGTAATGGCTCGTTTTGATGTTGCCCCATCGCGGGCGGGGGAGCACATCGGTCGCAATCCCTATTAAAGAGTTGCCGTCTAAGGGCACACGGTTTGCTCGGGTCTGACATCATTCGACACGTTTTATGGCAACGGCAAAGCGGATCCTCTTAATTGACGATGACCCGGCCTTCACCCGAACCGTAAAACTTTTGCTCGAAACGAGTGGCAACTATTCCGTTGAAGAAGAGAACAACAGCCGTAACGCTTTTGCCACGACACGATGGTTTCGTCCTGATTTGATCTTTTTAGATGTCATGATGCCAGATGTGGATGGCGGCGATATCGCACAGCAAATCGAAGGGGATGCTTTGCTGCACGGTACACCCATAGTTTTTTTCACTGGCTTGGTCTCTGAAGAGGAAGCGGTGTCCAATCGAATTGGAGGCTACAGGTTCATCGCGAAGCCGCTCCGTCGAGATCAGCTTCTAGGCTGTGTGGAAGAAATCCTGAAAATTGATCGTCCTTCATCAGGCGATAGCGCGATCAACACGGCTCTTTCCGTGGCTGCTCGTTTAGTTCGGCCATTTAAACGCCAAACCTGAGCCATGCTCAAGTATCTCATTACCATCTTAGCTGAGAAACGAACCCGTCTCTCTTTAACTACTAAGAGGCGATTAGAAACAAATTGGCGATGTCGATAAACGGCTGCCGGAAACATCCGTGATCGTCGGATTAATATCCCGCAGCCTGTCCGTCCTTGCGCGATTCGCTCGCGCCGGCATAGACGCGCTGGCCATCGTGCAGCTCGACCTTAATGGCTTGGTAGCCCCCATAGCCGCCGACATCGACCCGTACATCGTGTCCGCGTTTCTTCAACTCGCGGACGGTTTCGTAGGGAATACCGCTTTCCGGTTCAACGTAGCCGCCGTTCGTCATTTTTTCGTCAGTTGGTTCGTTATCGCCTTCGTGTTGCCAACGTGAAGCGTCCCCGGCCTCCTGTAGGCCAAGGCCGAAATCAATCTGATTGGTGAGCACCTGAACGTGTCCTTGCGGTTGCATACCGCCACCCATTACTCCGAATGCTTCCCATGGTTTGCCATCTTTCATGACGAAGCCCGGAATGATGGTGTGAAACGGCCGTTTGCCCGGCGCGTAAATGTTTGCGTGGCCAGGCTGCATTGAGAACAGTTCTCCGCGGTCTTGAAACATGAAGCCGAGTCCGGGCACCACGATGCCGCTGCCCATCCCGCGATAATTGCTTTGTATTAGTGAAACCATGTTGCCCTCTTCATCAGCGGTGCACATATAAATGGTGTCGCCGCCTGGAAGACGGGCGTTCTCGCCGGTTCCGGCAACCCGGCTTCCAGCCTGTTCGTATTGGGCTGACTCGACTCCTGCGGGCCGCGATCTGGATGCTCCATCAAGGGTTGGATTCCCAGGCGCGACAGCCTTGGCGGCATGATTCGGATCGATCAGTTTCCGACGCTCGGCCGCGTAGCTCTTCGAAAGCAAACCGGTGAGCGGAATTTTGGCAAAATCCGGATCGGCGTAGTATTTAGCCCGATCAGCCCACGCGATTTTCTTCGCTTCTATCATCGTGTGCAGCGTCTCAGGCGAATTGCGACGCATGCTGCGCAGATCGAATCCTTCGAGAATGTTGAGGATCTGCAGGGTGGCAATACCCTGGCCATTCGGCGGCAACTCGAACACATCGTAACCGCGATAGTTAACCGAAACCGGGTCTACCCAGGTGCTCGTATGTTTCTCGAAATCGACTTTGCGCAGCCAGCCGCCGTTGGCCTGCATAAATGCATCGATTTTGTCCGCGATCTCACCTTTATAGAAAACGTCACGACCACGCTGGCCGATCGATCGCAGCGTGTCCGCCAGCGCCGGGTTCTTGAAAATGTCGCCCTCGCTTGGCGTGCGCCCTTTACCATCGAGCGTATAAGTTTCGAGAAACGCGCCGGGCAACCCTTTGTAGATACGCGGGCCGAAAGCCCAATAGTAGGCGATCAATTCAGTGACCGGAAAGCCCTCCTCGGCATAATGAATAGCGGGCGCGAGATCGTCGCTGAGTTTCAGTTTCCCGAATTTTTTGTGCAGTTCAGCCCAAGCATCGACCGTTCCGGGGATGCTGATCGGCAACATTCCAGTCGGCGGAATCGTCTCGCGCTTTAGTTTCGCTAGCTCCGCTTTCATTTCTTCGTAGGTCAAGCTAAGCGGTGAACGACCGCTGCCGTTGATGCCATAAAGCTTGTTTTCTTTCGCGCTGTAAACGATGGCGAAGAGATCCCCGCCAATGCCATTTGAGACCGGCTCCATTAATCCAAGAGTGGCGTTTGCCGCGATGGCCGCATCAACGGCGCTTCCGCCGCGCTTCAAAATGTCGAGCCCAACTTGCGTTGCGGCCGGCACACTCGTGCAAACCATTCCGTGTCGCCCGAGCACCTGCGATCGAGTTGCAAAGGCTTTGCCGGTAATGCGGTCGATCTGGCCGATCGCTGAAGGCACGTAAAAAAAGGCGATCGAACCCCAGATGGTGAGGTAAAATTTTCGAAACATGCG
>Ga0209808_1000934_pt1 | contig 14743 bp, 10 predicted proteins | sample GraSoiAngelo_157_FD_186171 | JGI IMG/M metagenome (GOLD analysis project Ga0209808, IMG submission 186171) | Grasslands soil microbial communities from the Angelo Coastal Reserve, California, USA - 14_1009_16_20cm (SPAdes) (version 2) | ecosystem: Environmental > Terrestrial > Soil > Grasslands ... | reverse complement strand
CGCCGACTGCAACGGCTCGGGCTGCCACACGACCGCGAACGTGAATCCGGGCGGGTGGAAGATCGGCAGTGCGAGCATCACGGCCCCGACGCTCTCGGTCGCCGGTCACACGACGATTGCCGCGGCCGGCGTCGCCGGCTGCTCCAACTGCCACGAGACGGCGCCCTACTTAGGGATGATCGCCGGCAGCAACACCTCCGCGGGAGATTCGAGACCCACCACGACGCTCGACTCGAGGCACCCGGCCACCGGCGACTGCGGCAACTGTCACACCACGGCGCCCACCTTCGCCCTGGACGTGACGGCGGGCAAGCCGAGCAATCACATTCCGACGAGCGCGCGGTGCGTCCAGTGCCATACCACGACCGGCGACTACACACAGTACTCCTCGCCCGGCACCCATCAGGGGCTGACCGGATGTCAGAGCTGCCACGGCTCCACCGTCGCCGGGACATTCAGCATTGCCGCCAATCCCGTATTCTCGATCCTCACGGTCCCGGCCAATCACATCCGGTTCGGCACCGCCGACTGTAACGGCTCGGGCTGCCACACGACTGCCAACGTCGCCCCGGGTGGCGGCGGCTTCAAGATCGGCACCGCGAACATTTCGACCCCGACGCTCACCGTCGCGGGTCACACGACGATCGCCTCGGGCGGCGTGAGCGGGTGCAGCAACTGTCACGAGACGGCGCCCTACTTAGGGATGATGGCCAGCAGCAACACCGCCGCGGGAGATTCGAGACCCAACACGACGCTCGATTCGAAGCACCCGACCACGGGTGATTGCGGCAACTGTCACGTCACGTCGCCGACCTTCGCGGCGAACCTGCTGCCTACCGCGGGCAAGCCGACGAATCACGTTCCGACCACGGCGCCCTGCGCGCAGTGCCACACGACCGCGGGCAACTTCGGGGTTTATTCCGTCACCGGGACGCACCAGGGCGTGACGGGGTGCCTCGCCTGCCACGGCCCGAGCACCGGACCCTTCGCCGGACCGCCGCCCAGTAACACGATGACGATTGTCGGGTGGCCGGGCAGCAGCCACTTCCCGATCGGCACGGCCGACTGCAACGCCTCGGGCTGTCACAGCACCTCGAACGTGAATCCGGGCGGGTTCAAGCTCGCTGCGGCGAGCCTCACCGGCCCGACCCTCACGGTCGCCGGTCACACCACGATCGCCGCGCACGGCGTCGCCGGGTGTCAGGGCTGCCACGAGTCCGCACCCTACTTAGGGATGATCGCGAGCAGCGCGTCCGCCTGGGGAGACTCCCGTCCACAGGCCTTCGACAAGACGCACCCCGCGACCGGCGACTGCAACGGCTGCCATACGACTTCGCCGACCTTCTTCACCAACCAGAGCGGCACCGCAGCCAAGCCGGCCAACCACATCCCGACCAATGCGCCGTGCGCCCAGTGCCACACCACGGCCGGCAATTACGCGGCGTATGTGATGGGAGCGGCCGGGCATGCGGGCATCTCCAACAATTGCGCGCAGTGCCACGGCTATGGACTCAGCTTCTACAACATCGCGGCGCCCGCGCTCAAGCAGCCGTCCCCGGGCGCCATCGGCCACATCCCGGCCGTACCGCCCAACGGTACCGCGGCGATCGCCTGCGAGCTGTGCCACTCGCCGTCGAACTTCACGACCTTCTCCGGCACCATCATGAAGCACGCCTACGTCGTGTCCATGACGTGCATGAGCTGCCACGAGCACAACATGAAGTGGCAGACCAACGCCGGCACTTCCCTGTGGGTGCGACCCAGCGCTAATCATTACGCGGGCAAGGACTGCAACGGCTCGGGCTGCCACAGCGCGCGCGACCGGCTCGCGCTGCGACCCGTGGCCCGCCCGGCGACCACTCCGCCGGCGAGCCCGACGACCACGCCGAAGACCGGGACCCCGGTCAAGCCGCCGACCCACATCGCGACCACCAACAACTGCCAGAGCTGCCACACGACGGTCGCCTGGCTCCCGCTGAGGATCGTCGATCACACCCAGGTCATCGGCACCTGCGTCAGCTGCCACAACGGCCAGATCGCCACCGGTAAGCCTCCGACCCACGTGGCGACCCGCGCCGGATGCGAGAGCTGCCATACCACCAACGCCTGGACGCCGGCGCGCTTCGATCACACCGCCGTCGCGCCGCACAGCTGCGCGACCTGCCATAACGGAGTGCAGGCCACCGGCAAGCCGCGCACGCACATCCCGACCACTCAGGCGTGCGATGCGTGCCACGGCACCCTCGCCTGGAGGCCGGCCAAGGTCGATCACGCGACCTTCGCCGCCGGCTGTGCGAGCTGCCACAACAATCTGGCCGCGACCGGCATGCCGACGTCGCACATGGGCACCCGAATCGACTGCGGCACCTGCCACAGCTACCCCGACTGGGGTGTGCTGCGCTTCCGTCACGTGAGCGCCGCTTTCCCGGGCAATCACCGCGTGGCCTTGAGCTGCACGAGCTGTCACAGCTCGAACACCGACCAGATACCCTGGCGGTCACCGGCCAACGCCGGCAGCTGCGCGGGCTGTCATGCCGCGGACTTCAAGCCCGCGGCCCACCCGAAGACCGTCAAGGGTCAGTACTACACCGCCAATGAGCTTGCCAACTGCAGTGGCGCCTGCCACGTCTACAGCGATTCGACGCAGTCAGTCATTACAAGAAATCGGCCCGGACCGTATCACCGAGTCTCGGATGCCGCGTTTAAGCATTAAGCGCTGGCTCTGTCGGCTCGCCCTCGCTTCCCTGGCCGCGCTCGGCGCGGCCGGGGCCTTCGCGCAAACACCCCTCGCCGGCGTGCGGCGCCTGGTGGACGTGATCGAGGTGAACGACCACGAGGACCAGGTCGACCTCACCATGGTGTTCAACTGCTCGATGCGCTACGTCACGAGTCTCCCGGCGAGCGAGGGCAAAGAGGTGCACATCCAGCTCGCGCCGCTCGCAGACTGCGGCGTGAGCCCGATGTCGCAGATCGCGTCCGAGACACCGCCGGTGTCCGGCGGCTCGAGCATCGTCACCGCCGCGCGCGTCGAATCCATGGCTCCGGGGCAGATCACCCTCACGCTCGGTTTCAGGAAGAACGAGCGCTACGTACTGGCGCAGGGCGTCGATCCCCGCGGGCTGCGGCTCCGCCTCATTGACCGCGCACGCGGCCGCGGCAAGATCCTCGTCGGGCAATCCACCGAGCAGGTCGCCAACTTCGCGATCAATCTCGACTCGCAGCCCAAGCCCTTCAGTGAGGCGGATATCCAGCGTGCGCACGAGCTGCTCAAGGCGCCGGCGTTCGTCTCCGAGGCGGTGGTCGACGGCGAGAAGTGGTACCGGCTGCGCGTGGGTCCGATCGACCGCCGCTCGGAGGCCGATCGCCTCATGAATCTCGCGCTGCCGAGCTACCCGCGGGCCTGGCTCGCCATCGGCGACGACGCTGTCACGAGCGATGCGAACGCCACCGTGGCGCAGGTGGCCTCGCCGCCCGTCGAGCGCATGGGGAGCGATCCGGCGCTGCCCAACGAGGAGCTGAAGAAGCTCACCGCCGCGGCGCGCACCGCCATGGACAGGCACGAGTACCCGACGGCGATCGCGCTGCTCACGAAGCTGCAGCGCCAGCCCGAGTTCCCCGACCGCGCACGCGCGCAGGAGCTGCTGGGGCTCGCGCGCGAGCGCTCCGGGCAGCTCGCGCATGCGAAGGCGGAGTACGAGGAGTATCTGCGCGGCTACCCGCACGGCGAAGCCGCGGAGCGGGTGGCGTTCCGGCTCAAGATCCTGCGGGCGGCGGAAGCCAAGGCGCGCACCGGCCGCGAGGTGAAGGGCGACAGCCTGGGCTGGGAAGTGACAGGCGGAGTCGCCCAGATGGCCCGCTACGACGGCGAGCGCATCACCAACGGCGCGGTGCCCACCAACACCCCGGTGCCCGCGGCGCCGACGATCAACCAGAACGCCCTCTTCAACGACGCGGACCTCTTCGCTCGGCGCCGCGGCGAGACCTTCGATATGGTCGGGCGATTGAGCGCGGGCTACGACAAGAGCTTCACCAAGGACCAGGGCACGGTCGGCAACGCCACCCGCGTGACCCTCGCCTCGATCGAGGTCCTCGACCGCTCGATCGGCGTGCTGGGCCGGCTCGGCCGGCAGGCCCACAACGAGGACGGGATCCTCGGCACCTTCGACGGGCTGTTCCTGTCGTGGCAGTTCAAGCCCTCCTGGGCCATCAACGCGGCCGCGGGCTACCCCGTCGAGCAGCTGATCATCGCGCCGCAGACCCAGGACCGGTTCGAGACGCTCGCGCTCGCGTACACGCCGAAGAACGCCCACTGGGACGCGAGTGTGTTCGCCGCGAACGAGCAGTACCAGGGCTTCCGAAACCGCAAGGCGGTCGGCGTGGAGGGGCGGTATCTCGCGCCCAGGGCATCGCTGGTCGGGGTGATCGACTATGACACGCAATTCCACTCGCTCAACACCGCGAGCCTCGTCGGCACACTGCAGCTGCCGGCGCGCTGGAGCCTGAGCTTCGATGCCGAGCGGCGCAACTCCCCCGTGCTTACCGTGCGGAATGCGCTCATCGGCCAGACCTTCGCGGACCTCAACCAGCTCGAGCAGGTCTTCACCCTGGATGAGATCTACCAGCTGGCGAAGGACCGCACGCCGATCACGACCAACTACAGCTTCACCGCGAACAAGCCGCTGGGTGCGCGCCTGCAAGTCACGACCATCGTGTCGGCTACCGAGACCGGCGCGACACCGGCTTCGGGCGGGGTCGCGGCGGTGCCGGCGAGCGGCCTGCTCCTCACCTACCAGGGGCAGCTCTACGGCTCGAGCCTCTGGCGCACCGGCGACTTCCATGTCCTCACGCTGACGCACGGCAACACCGTGATCGGGCGCATCGACTCGATCAGCGCCAACAGCCGCTTCCCGGTCGCCGGGGCGTGGCGCCTCGGGCCGCGATTCACCATCAACCGCCTCCAGGCCGACACCGACGGCAGCACGAACACGACCTACATTCCCTCGCTGCTGCTCGACTACGAGCGCGAGCGCAAGCTCTTCCAGCTCGAGGTCGGCGGCCAGTTGGGCCAGCGCGAGGCTTTCCTGCAGCTCTCCAACGGCACGTTCGTGCAGACGCAGAACACGACGCGCTACTATGTAAGCGTGTCCTACCGCATCAGCTTCCAGTGACCGCCCCGGCCGGGGACAAGAGGACACGGGTCTCGACAGCCCTCGCGGCCCTCCTCGTGCTCGGCGCGTGCGCTGCGCTCGCGGGCGAGAAGCAACCCCGGGAATATCTCGACGAGGACACCGCGGCCACGGTCACCGTGGTCGGCGAGCCTCTGGTGTTTGCCTACGCGCACCCGACGCTCGCGGCGAACCAGCGTGATTACGTGACGCTCGCTGCCGCCGCCGTCAATCGCAACGGCAAGGTGAGTTACGTCCTGATCGCGTACTTCTGGTCGACCATCGATCCGCGCCTGCGCCAGGATCCCCTGGCCTCGCCGGCCCAGCCGGTCATCCAGGCCGATGACCGACGCATCGAGCTGCATCTTCAGGGACACTCGCCACACGAAGCCGGGATCGGACAACCGGTGCACGCGCCGCCGGGGGTGGACGCGGCGCCCAACGTCTACGGAACCGACCTCGGGACCGTGCGGTTCATCGGCGAGGCGCGTGAGCTCACCATCGTCGTGGACAGCGACCCTGCCCCGATCACTTACGAGCTGTGGGAAGACCACCGGGTGGCGCTCCGCAACTTCGTACATCACATGAGCGGCGGGCGCTAAAGCCGACGGCCCCGACCAACGCCCGCGACTTTTGGACAGCGTCAACTTCGGCGCCAACACACGCGCGAGAGGCGGGAACGAGAATGTCACTGCGTTCCCGGCGTTCCCGAGTCCCCGCCGGCGGCCGGCCCGGACCTGACGTCGGGCGCGCCCAACGGGTATTTTTCCCGGGGCAAATAGTGCTTCGTCCACAAGGACTTGCGACGTGTAAGCCCCGGAGTTGCGGTGTAAGACCCTAACCGGGACGTTAGTACTTCTCCCCGTTCCACGGTCGGCCTTCGACCCAGAAGGGGCGAGCTATCCCTGCTCGCAACCCCCTGTTTCGCCCGATTTCTCGTCTATCCCGGATGCGATAAATCCTTATCCGGGAAGTTAAAAAAACCAATAGGAGTGCTCCGTGCCACTTACCGCATGTCGGCCCACAGGTCGGCTCAATGGGGATGTTCTCGTGAACGATCATCGCGTCCTCGCCTGGACGCTCGTCTTGCTGCTGATCCTGGCGTTGCCTCGCATCGCTTCCGCGGTGCCGAGCTTCGCGCGCCAGACCGGCATGCCCTGCTCGCAGTGTCACACGCTGTCATTCGGGCCGGCGCTCACGCCCTACGGCCGCCAGTTCAAGCTGAACGGCTATACCTTCGGCGAGGGCGAGCACCCGATGCCGCTCGCGTTCATGGTCCAGGGCGGCTTCAGTCATACCGACGTCGCCCCGCCTGCTGATGCGCAGCCCGCGCATTTCGCCCCCAACAACAACGCGTCGGTCGACCAGGTCTCGGTATTCCTGGCGACGCGCCTCACCGAGCACATCGGCATGTTTTCGCAGTCCACCTACAGTGGCGAAGACCGGCATTTCAGCTGGGACAACACCGACATTCGTTACGCGCGGCCGCTGAAGCTCTTCGGCACCGACGCGGTCGTAGGGATCTCGGTGAATAACAATCCCACGGTACAGGATCTGTGGCACTCCTCGCCTGCCTGGGCCTATCCCTACATCGGCTCCCCGCTCGTGCCCGGGATCGGCGCCGCTCCGGTCATCGGCGGACTCGGGGGCGTGGTTGCCGGTGCGACCGCGTACACCATGATCCACGATCACGTGTATCTCGAGGCGGGCGCCTACAAGGGCCTCTCGGACCGCTGGCTCGGCAATGTGGGCCTCTACCCCGATAACAACGTCCACATCAACGGCGCGGCCCCCTATTGGCGCGCGGCCTACCAGTTCACGACGGGCGCGAGGGGCGAGCACTACTTCTCCGTGGGCACCTTTGGCATGGATGTGAAGATGCAGCCCGATGTGGCGGTGCCCGACACCGATCACTACACGGATGTCGCGCTCGACGCCACCTATCAGTACACGCCCGAAGGCCCGGGTGCGATTCTCGTCAACGCATCGTTGATCCACGAGAAGCAGCAGCTGAACGCGACGTTCAACGCCGGGGGATCCGCCAACGCGACGAATCATCTCAATGCGCTCGAGATCGATGCCTCCTACGCGTATCGCCAGACCTGGAGCGCGGGCCTCGGTCTGTTCGATACCAGCGGCAGCAGGGATCTGAACCCCGTGACCGGGGTCGGGCTTTACACTCCCGGCGCGTTCTCGGGCAGCAACAACGGCTCGCCCGATACGCGTGGAGCCACCATGCAGTTCGAGTGTGTGCCGCTCGGCAAGATGCAGTCCTGGGGGCGGCCGTGGGTCAACCTGCGCGTCGGCCTGCAGTACACGGCCTACCTGCGCTTCAACGGCGGCACGTCCAACTACGACGGCTTCGGACGATCGGCGAGCCAGAACAACTCGCTGTTCCTGTTCTCATGGATGGCGTTCTAGACGTTCGATGCGAAGCACCATGACAACCTTGGAGATATCCTCATGAAAGGCCTTCGACTGCTCGGTGCCGGCACGCTGCTGCTGGCGGGTGGGGTTGCGTACGCCGACGCATGCAAGGTCACCATCGACAGCAACGACATGATGCAGTTCAGCGCTCACGAGCTCACCGTGCCGGGCGCGTGCACCGACGTCGAGGTGACTCTCAGGCACTCGGGCAAGCTCCCGGCGAAGGTGATGGGGCACGACTGGGTGCTGGCGAAGGACTCGGATGTCTCCGCGATCGTCAACGCGGGTCTCGCCGCGGGAGCCGCGCGGGGGTATCTGCCGGAGAATGACAAGCGCATCATCGCCGCCACCAAGGTCGTCGGCGGCGGTGAGAGCACCACCGTGAAGTTCAGCACCGCCGCGCTGGCCCAGGGCGCGCGCTACGTGTTCTTCTGCACCTCCCCCGGGCACTCCTCGGTGATGCGCGGGCAGTTCCTCTTCGGCGGCACCCGCGTGGCGCAAGCGGGCAAGTAGAAGACACGCCTCGCGGACCCGCCGGCGAGCGTTCATCCGGCGCGACGCGCCGGGTCGGCGCGCGCCTTCGGGTCCGCACCCGCGCCTGCGGCTCCAGGCTCCAGCGCGTCGGCCGGCCGGCGTCGGGACGAATGGCCTGCTCTAAACCCCAACGAACAGATAGTCGAGGGCGGCGATGGTCGCCTCGCAGGGATACGCGCGCCTTCCCTGCGGCACAGGGTTGCGGTGGACGTCAAACTGCATCGTCGCGGCCGCGATAGTGGGCGCGTGCCATCTCGGCCGGGGATCCGTGCGCCGAGATGTAGCTGTTGTAAGCGGCGAGGTCCTCGCGGATCTCGGCCCGAATCTGCTCGGCGAGTTTGCGAGCGAGCGCTTGTGTCAGGGCTTCCTCGGCGATCTGCGAGGCATTGATGCCCAGCTTTTTTCGCCCTCGCGTAAAGATCGGAGTTGACCGTGAGGCTCACCGTCTGCTTGGGCGCCTTCATGTCGTACATCGTGGTTCCCAAATCGACTCCCCCTGTGTACTTTACACGGGTATACCGCGCCGGCGGGCCGTACCCCAGGTTGTCAGCCCGAGGTGAGGCGGCGGAACGCCGGCGCGCTCGTTCGGCGATACTTTGGCCTTCGCTCACCAAACTGCCGGAGCCCTCGATGCCGGTCCGTAGTCCTCGTCGCAAAGCGCTGAATCTAGCAGCAGTCCTTCTGCTACTCGCGCCGGACGCCGCGCTGTGCGCCGCCGGGGCCGACCCGGCGCACGGGGCGCCCGAGACGCCGGCCCCCGCCTCGACCGCGCCAGCCCCCGAGGCGGCGGCAGCGCCGGCGGAGACTTCAGCACCGGCCCCAAGGAGCGTGGGCGTCGAGCTGCCGGCCTTCCGGTCCGGGCTGTGGGAGTACCGGCGCACCTTCATGAGCCCGGACACCGGAAAACCGCAGGTCGCGACCACCAGGAAGTGCGCCGATCCCACCGTTGAGATGCGCGAAAAGATGGAGACCCTGAAGAAGAAGGGCTGTCAGTTCGCGCCCCTGAAACGCAACAGCGACCGCTACATCTCGAGCTGGGTGTGCCAGACCCCGAACGGGGCGATGCGCTTTCGCGACGTGCTCCTGGCGAAGGACGCCGACAGCTACGAGGACCTGAGCGAGACACACACCCGGCAGCGCGTGATGCAGCAGAGAATCGAGGCCGCCCGCCGCGGCGAGTGTCCCGGGATGGGATCGGGCGCCCCGCTGACGCCGACCAGGAAACCGCCCCGCCGCCCCTGAGCTGCGATTCTCCCGGAGCTTACGGCGTGATCCACTCCCCGAGCGGCGTCACCCTCGAGCCCTGCGGATCCGTGAAGCGCACGATGTAGCCGCCCTTGGAGGCGAAGCGCTGTCCGGGCGCGAGACTCAGGCGCGGGTAGTAGCCGGTGAGGACCCGGTGATCGAGCGCCATCTCGATGCGCTCGATCAGGTAGTCGCGCACGAACGCATCCGCCATGTGGTTCAGGGTCTCCGACATGAGCCCCAGGGCGAGATAGGTGTCCGCCTGCACCGGCTCGGCCAGCAGCGGCACCTTGCGCATGCGGAACCAGCTCAACGCGTAATCGACGCGCACCACGCGTTGCCCGGGAAGGTCGACCGGGTATGCCATACGGGCCTGCGTCCGCCAGTCAGGCGGCAGCGGCGCCCGCTCGAGGCCCCCCATCTCCCCCGAGATCCACACCCGCGGCGTGGGAACCTTGAGGTGCTCGAGCGCACCGAGGTCGGCGGGCCGCAGCCACAGCACGAGTGCGTCCGCGGCGCCCGCCTCGCGCAGCGCGCGAGCGAGCTCCTGCGGCGGCCCGTGCGCCTTCAGCGCATGGTTCACGACCTGCTGCCCGGAGCCTGCGCGGGCCGCCTCGAGAGCCCTGGCGGCGGCCTCGCCGACATCCCCCGCCCTGAAGACCTGCACCACGCGCCCGCCGCCCCCGGCGCCGGCGACCTCGCGGGCGATGAGCTGCGCCTCGAGCAGCACCCCACGGGAGAAGTAGACCGTGTAGAACGTCGCATCGTCCCCGACGGGCGCCTCGACGTTCGGGAACAGGCACGGCAGCCCCTGCTCCTCGCAGAATCGCTCGACCGGCCCCCAGTCGCTGCCGCCGAGACCCGAAATCACGGCGAACACCGGCTCGGCCGCGAGGTGCGCGCGCAGCTGCGTCTCCCAGGTCCGGGGCGCGCCGGTGAGCTCCCAGACGTGCAGCTGCCAGCGCCGCTCGACGCGGAACATCGTGGCGTGCGAGGAATAGAGAGTCGGCGCCTTGGTGCGCGCCGCGGCGTTGTTCTTGTCGACGAAGTATTGATTCATCACCGCGAGTACGCCGCGACGCTTCACCGGATCGGCGTCCGGGGTGATGATGGTGGCAAAGTGAAGCACGGTGGACGTCGCGCCTGGCGCGGGAGCGGTCTTCAGGTCCTTCAGGTACTCGATGAGCGAGCTCATCGTCGCCTCGTCGATCGCGTAGCGCGGCATGAGGGAGTTGAGGAGACGTCCTTTTCCGTCCACCCCGTCCCGGATGGCGCGGGCGAGACTCTCCTCCGTATACGCCTCGTGGTTGATGCGCGCGGTGTCCACGAACGGGACGCCGAGCCTTTCCAGGCTCTTGCCGCGCGGGGTGAAGAGGTAGGGCCCCGCGACCGGGGGAATCGTGATCTTGCCCTCGCTCGATCCCAGGCCGCTGCGGCGGTGACAGTTGACACAGGCCGCATCGGCGCCCCGGACGGTGGCCCCGCCCTGGCGCAGCGCCTGCACGGGCTCGCCGGAGGGCAGCTGCCCGCGCTGATACAGGCGCTCTCCAGCCGAGGGACCGGGAGATGCTGCGCTCAGCGCGCAGTTCATGAGCAGTGACAGGGCGAGCGCCACCGCAGGCGCTGCGCCACGAGCCTCGTTTGGCATCGGCTGCCGGCCCTGGCGGGGGATCCTAGGGGGCAGTGAGCAGGTTGCGGTAATCGTCCACCAGCTCATCGGGCGTGACGAATCCCTCGATCCGCAGCCAGGGTTTCCCCGGGGCGGCACGCATCAAGGTCACCGGCGTATGGCTCATCTTCTCGCCCCGATAGACGTCGAAGGCGCGCTGCGCCGCGAGGCTGGCGGCGAGCGTGCCCGTGTAATACTGCCACCCGGGACCGGCGTGGAACTTGCGCGCATACTCGGCGAGGCGTGACGGGGTGTCCTGCTCGGGGTCGATCGATATCGACATCAGGTGAACCCGGGCCGCCTCCGGGCCGAGCTTGTCCTGGAATTCCTCGAGCGTCCGGCTCGTGAGCGGGCAGATGGACGAGCAGGTGGTAAAGATGAAATTCAGCAGCACGGGCCGTCCATCGTCGAGCTCGTGCGGCAGCGACACCCGCTGGCCGTCCGCGCGCACCAGCGTCACGGCCGGAGTCTGATAATTCACGGTGGCGCGCGACACGCTGGCCGCCGTCGCGACCGCAAGCAGCACTCCCGTCGCGCACGTCAGCGCAGCGCCGAGCCTCCCGAGTATGCGCCGCCCCATGACACTACTTCTTTGCGGGCGCCGGTGCCGCCGGCGCAGCCGGGGGCGGCGTGGCCGCGACCAGGACCTGTGGCTTGGCGAAGCGCGCATCGTCCAGCGTGCGATTCACTTCCACTGCCTCGATCACCATTTTGTGAGTGCGCGGATTGCCCTCGTTCGCCGTCTCGTACAGATACGGGACCATGACTCCGTGTACGGATCTGAAGTCACGCTGGTTGATCCACACGGCGCGCATCTTTCCGTCCATGCGGCGCGGCAGTCCCTCGACCTTGACGTCGAGGAAGCTCTTCGAATCGATCCAGATGTGCTGCACGTCGCCGTTCCTGAGCGTGAGTTTCAGCTTGTAGGCATCGTGCCCGTCGACCGGCTCCACTCCCTCGAGCGCGACCTGGCTGCCCTTGGCACCGTAGTCCACCAGCGGCGGCTCGAGATCGGCTTTGGCCGCCTCTGACTTAGCCTCCTCCGCCGTGAACGGCTCGACGTCGTCACGATTGAGGTAGGGCCGCAGTTTCCACCCCTGCTGCCCGTCGTAGACCTGCACGGCGGTCTTGCCCGCAAAGTCGATCTCCAGGCGCGACTTGCGCGGGCGCTTCATCTCGAGCCTGAAGGGCAGTTGCACCTGCCGCTCCGCTGTCTCCTTCGCCGCCGTCTCGGCAGCCGCACGCTCCGCGCGTCGGGCGCTGGCCCCCGCGCCCTGCCGGGCAATGGTGGTGCTGCGTGTCACCGAGTCCCCCGTGCCCGCATCGATTTTGCCGCTCGTGGCGAGCGTCTGTACCGCGTGCCAGGCCTTGACGCCGCCGCGCGCGGCGACGTGCTTCTCGACGATCTGGGCGACGCTGACCCCCGGCGGAGCCGCTTTGATTGCGCCCGCGGCCAGTGCCGGCGTCAGACTCACGCCCGCGAGGAGACTCATTAAGAAAAGCGCTGTACTTCGCATCGGCAGAGCCCTCTGATTGGACGTCTTATAAGTGTGGGATTGTGACATGATCGTCCTTTGATTCTGTGCGGCCCGTCTCGGGTCCGATCGCCGCCGGGCCCTTCCCTAGTCGACGACCAGCCCGTCCGCGTGGAATGCCCCGATGACGACGTTCACGTGGTCGCCACGCTTCACCAGGCGGCCCTTGTTGGAGAACACCATCCAGTAGGACTTGCCCCCTTCCGGGGGGGCGCTCTGCCTCAGCTGTCCGACGTTCTCCATCGACGGCACGACCAGCTTGACCCCCGCTTGCGGGTCGATCAGGACCGGCTCGTTTTTCTTATCGTTCAGCGCCTTGGCCTTGTTCGGGTCCAGCACCCGGTAGGTGAATCGAAGCACCTCGCCGGACTCCGCCCATTTCACAGCCAGCGAGTCCACGCCCCAGACCAGCCGGTAGTAGCTGCCTGCGCGTCCGGCGAACCGATCCGGCCGATAGCGCGACGGCGGCCGGGCGGATTTCGCCGACGCAGTCGTCGTTTTTGCTCCCGAGGCCGTGGGCGCCTTCGTCGAAGGGGCTTGCGCAGTCGGAGTCTGCGGCGCAGGGGTCTCCCCCAAAGCCACCGAGGCCGCTAAAAGGCCCACAACCAGAGCCGCGAGCGCCAGAGCGGTTCTTCTCATGTTGGCTCCCGGGTGGCGCAAATCCATTCGATCTTGCATCACGGTCCTACTTACTTGCCGCCAGGGGGCCCGAACATACCCGGCTCGCGTTGCGCTCGTCGACCTTGGCGACAAAATCCTCCACCGAGCTGCGGGCCTTCCGATACTCGTCGCTCTTGCGTACTTCGGCGAGCGCTTCCCTGCTCGCTCCCTGTACGAGCCGCTTCAATCGCGCGTGAACCTTGGCCGCACCCTTCGGGTCAGCCTTGGCGCAATAGTCGAACACCGCCTCCGTCATCCCCAGTATGCGGGGACTCAGGGGCTCGGAGCGCGGCGCGGCCGCCGTAGGCTGCACGGCCGTTGCGCCCGGCTTGCGCCGCGCCGACGACGCCTGGTCTTGCGCGACTCCGGACCCGGTGCCCAGCGCCCACACGCAGCTGAGCAGGAGCAGACCGACGGGGAATCCGGAGCGAAGCATGGGTGCTCATTTACCGCACAAGGCCTTGACCGCACAAGGCCGGACATCCCAATCCAGGAATGTCCGGCCTCTGCGGGTCGTTTCTCGCTAGCCGCGGCGGCTAGTTCGCATTGATCACCCGATTGATGATCGGTGCCGTTGAGGCGGTGCCATACCCCGTTACCGTGAGCCTTGCCGTCCCGTTCAATGCCGCTCCGGTCGCTCCCACGGGCGGCGTATACGTGGCCGTGACCGTGCAATTCCCGCTCGGCACGTACGGAGTTGCCGGCGTACCGTCGGCCGCATTCGCCGGGATCGCAGCCATTCCCGGGTTGATCGCAGTACCTACCGCGCACGTGCCACCAAGCGCCCAGGTCCCCGTGCCGGTGAGCGGCGTCAGCGTAATCCCTGCCGGATTCGTTGCGGTGCCCGCGATGATGTATGGCCCGGCATCGACACTCGGGGCTGGGTAACCCGGTGGGATTCCCGTGGTCAGGCAGGCTCCCGCCGCGGCGCAGCGGGTGCTGGTGTTGGTCACCGTGATGGTGCCGGTGATCGCGACGGTGCTGGCCGGAGTTGGATTCATCGGCGGACTGGTCTGCGTTGCCGGCGAGACCGCGATCGTGGCAATGGAGTCGTGGCCGGTGAGCAACACCGTCTGACTGAGGCCGCCCGCGGTCACGACCAGATTGGCGTTCCTCGCGGCCTGCGACGTGCTGATGGGGTTGAAGATCACGATGATCATGCAGCTCTGTCCCGCCCCAAGTGTCGCGCTGCTGCAGCTGTCGGATTGGGTTTGGAAGCCGAAGCTTGCCAGACTGCAAGTCCCCGCCGGCACACCCGCGCAATTGAAGCCGGCGCTGATGCCGCTCAGCGGAACGACGTCCGAGTTGGTGACCACGATGTCCTGATCCACGGTTGTGGGACTGTGAACCGGCACATAACCAAAGTCGACCACCGCCGGTGAGAGAGTGAACTGGTTGTGGCCCGGAGTGCCGGCCAACCTGACCGCGCCGGCGTCAGTCGAGCCACCGGGTTTCCTCGGATTGTCGAAGAAGTCGTATTCCGGAGCGTCAGTGAAGTTTGCTCCAGT
>Ga0209808_1000923_pt1 | contig 14838 bp, 10 predicted proteins | sample GraSoiAngelo_157_FD_186171 | JGI IMG/M metagenome (GOLD analysis project Ga0209808, IMG submission 186171) | Grasslands soil microbial communities from the Angelo Coastal Reserve, California, USA - 14_1009_16_20cm (SPAdes) (version 2) | ecosystem: Environmental > Terrestrial > Soil > Grasslands ... | reverse complement strand
CGCCGTCACCTGCTTGCCGTTCTGCGCCGCGCGCGCCAGCGCGGCGATGATGGGGCTGGCGCTGGTGCGGTACAGCGTCTGCTTGATGGCGAGCACCTGGGGGTCGTCCGCCGCCCGCTCGATGAAGTCCACGACGCACCCGAACGATTCGTAGGGCAGGTGCACCAGCACATCATGCGCCCGGATCACGTCGAACACGTCCTGGCCTTGCGCGAACGGCGGGGACACCCGCGGCACGAGCGGCTCGTCGCGCAACGCGGCACAGTCCTCCCGCCGGTGCAGCGCCATCAGCACGGTCAGGTCGATGGGGCCGTCGACACGGTACACGTCGCGGGGCTCGAGGTCGTGCGCATCGGTCAACAGGCCGATGAACACCTCGGCCGCGTCGGCCGAGATCTCGAGCCGCACCGGATCGCTGCGCATGCGTTGCCGCAGGCTCTCCTCGATCGTCTCGAGCAGATCTTCGGCGTCTTCCTCCTGGATCGTGAGATCGGTGTTGCGCGTGACGCGGAACACCGTGTGGCTGATGACCCGCAGGCCGCCGAACAGCTCGCGCAGATGCCGCGCGATGATGTCCTCGAGCAGGATGAAGCGCACCCGTTCCTCCCCCTGCGTCGACACCACGACGACACGGTCGAGCACCGCGGGCACCTGCACCACGGCGAAATGACGCCGCGGCTGTCCGCCGTTCGGGCGCTCGACCACGAGCGCGATGTTGAGGCTCTTGTTGTGCACGTGGGGGAAGGGATGACCGGGGTCGATGGCGAGCGGCGTCAGGACCGGATAGATGCTGGCGCGGAACAGGGCGTCAACGTGGCGCCGCTCGGCGTCGTTCAAGTCCTCGAACCGCACCCGCTCGATCCCGCCGGTGGCCAACCCCGGCAGCACGTCGGTTCCGAGAATGCGATACTGCTCGGCGACGAGTTCGTGCACCCGGCGTTCGATGGCGGCGAGCTGCTCGGCGGGCGCGAGCCCGTCCGCCCCGTAGTCCTGCGGCTCGACCCCGGCATACACTTGCTGCTGCAGGCCGGCCACCCGGATCTCGAAGAACTCGTCCAGGTTGGAGCTGAAGATCGCGAGGAATTTGAGGCGCTCGAGCCAGGGGTTCGTCGCGTCGGCCGCCTCTTCCAGCACGCGGGCGTTGAACTCGAGCCAGGAGAGCTCCCGGTTCAAGTAGTGGTCCGACGGGTAGGCGGGCAGGGCGCGCTCGGCCACGGCTATTTCCTCGGTCGTGACCAGGTGAGGGTCAGCTCGGCGTGGAACGCACGCTCGAACAGCGTGGCCTTGCGTTTCGCGTCCTCCAGCTCGATCGCCGGGTCCCGCGTGGCGCGCACCAACATGCGGACCCAGCCGTCACCAACGCGGCACCGCACGCCCTGGAGCACCTGCCCGTGGGCGCGGTCGAGGCCGTCGGCGACGCGGAGCACGCCGCTCAACCGCCGCACCAGGCGGCGCTCGCCGCGATCGAGTCGGGCGAAGTTCGCGTGGGTCTTTTTCGGCGGGGCACGCCGGTGGTAGCGGGCCACGTTCGCGATCAGCTCGATCTCGCGGGAGGAGAACCCCCGCAGGTCGCCGTGCATGATCAGGTGATAGGCGTGCTTGTGGTGCTTCTCGTGGTTGATCAGGTAGCCGATGTCGTGCAGCAGCGCCGCCGCCTGGAGGATGTCGCGGCCGCTCGCGGGCAGGGCGTACGCGTCCTTCAGCGCATCGAAGATCGACGCGGCGAGGGTGGCGACCTGCTCGCAGTGCCGTTCGTTCGAGTGGCACTTGCGGGCGAAGCGGCGCACCACGTCCATGCGGTCGGCGACCGGCGCGCGCGGCGGGGACGCCGTCGGGTACAGGTCGTCGATCATCGACAGCAGCACACCGTCGCGAATGCCGCGGTCGTTCACCAGCACCCGCTGGGTGCCGAGCCGCCGCATCAACCGGGCGATCGCGGCAACACCTGCGACCATGATGTCGGCGGCGTCTCCCGCAGCCGGTCCAGGAAGCGCACCACCTCGGCGCGGCTGATGGCATAGTCACGCGCGTGCACCACCTTGCCGTCGCGCTCGAGCTGCGCCATCTCGGCCAGGTTCGTGAACGTGCCGCCGCTGCCGATCATCACCTCCGCGGCGAACGGGGGCTTGCCCATCTTCTCGTCGATGGCATCGTCGATCCCGCGGCGCAGGGCCTTCCAGTGCTTGCGTCGGAGCGGGTCCGACTTGCAATACCTCTCGCTCAGCCGCACCGCCCCCAGCGGCAGCGAGGCGACCTGCTCGATCACGCCCCCCGCCGCGAGAATCACCTCGGCGCTGCCTCCCCCGATGTCGACGATGGCGGTCAAGCGGTCGTTCAGGTCGTAGTGGCGGGACACGCTCCGGAACGCCAGCCGGGCCTCCTCTTCGGCGGGCACGATCTCGATACGCACCCGGCAGCGCCGCCAAGCCTCGCGGACGAAGTCCCGCCCGTTCGCAGCCTCGCGCACCGCGCTGGTGGCGATCGCGCGCAGCTCGCTGACGCCGAAGCCCTCGGCGATGGCCTTCATCCGCCCCAACGTCTGGAGCGACTGCTCCATCGGGCCGTCGCCGATGCGCCCGCTGGCGTAGAGCCCGCGGCCCAGCCGCGTCATCTCGCGGTCCTGGTCGAGCACCCGGTAGGATCCGTCCGGCTGCACCTCGGCGATGACCAGCCGCATCGAGTTGGTGCCGATGTCGACCGCCGCGAGACGCGGCGGCGGCGGGGCGACGGCCCGAGCGGGAGTGGGGGCCGCTCCGCCTGTCGCGGCGGGTACGCTCGTCTGGGCTGTCGCGCTTGCCATGCTGCCGGATCGTTGTGGGGTGAGAGAAATGGCGCCGCCAGCCGCTCACGTCAATGCGCCACCGGGTTCAAGGATATCACCGTTGTGTAACGGATGTGCAACGGCCAGGTCTCGACGACAAGCGCTTGTTGCACGTAGAGATGCGCGGTGTAGCTTCGCTCGCATGAAACTGTGGGAGCGGCTGCTTGTGGCGCCGGGCCGACGCGTCCACCTGGCCGAGTGGGATCCGGAAGACACGCTGGGTCAGGGCAAGGACGCCGCGACCGAGGACGCGCTGGCGCAGGCGATCGCCCGGCTCGACGAGCTGCAATACGTGATGTATGCCGACCACCGTCATGCCCTGCTGGTCGTGCTGCAGGGAATGGACGCTGCGGGTAAGGACGGCACGATCCGGCACGTGATGGGCGGGCTCAACGCGCAAGGGTGTCGCGTGACGGCGTTCAAGCGGCCTTCGGCGGAAGAAGCGGACCACGACTTCTTGTGGCGCATCCATCGAGCGGTCCCCGCGAAGGGCGACATCGCGATCTTCAACCGGTCCCAGTACGAAGACGTGCTCGTCGCCCGGGTGCGCAAGCTCGTGCCCCGTGACGTGTGGTCCGCCCGGTACGAGCAGATCAACGGGTTCGAGGCGCTGCTCGCCCAGAACGGCGTCACCGTGGTCAAGTTTTTCCTGCATATCGACAAGGCGGAGCAGAAGCGGCGTTTCGAGGAGCGTGTCAAGGATCCGACCAAGCAGTGGAAGCTCGCGCCCGAGGATTTCGAGGACCGGAAATACTGGGACGACTACATGGCGGCCTACGAAGACGCGCTGGGCCGCTGCAGCACGGATGCGGCCCCGTGGTTCGTCATCCCGGCGAACAAGAAATGGTTTCGCAACCTCGCCGTGTCACGGATCCTGGTGCACGCGCTGGAGCGTCTCGACTTGACGTTTCCCAAGCCGTCGTTCGACGTGTCGCGCCTCACGCTCGTCTAGCCCGAGCGCGGCTCGGTCGGCTTGCGGGATAGCGCGTTACAGCGATCGGCCGAGGCGGGGGAAGACCATTCGGATCGTCGTCCCCTGACCTGGGGCGCTCTGGGCGTCCACCCACCCGCCGTGGGCCTCCACGAGGTGCTTCACGATCGCGAGCCCCAGACCGGTGCCCCCCTGATCGCGGCAGCGGGCGGGGTCCGCCCGGTAGAACCGCTCGAACACCCGCGGCAGATGCTGGCCCGTGATCCCCGACCCGTTGTCCGATACCGTGAGGAGCGTGCCGCCGGCGGTGGGGCCGGCGGCGACGGTGATGCGACCGCCCGGCGCCGTGTAGCGCAGCGCGTTGTCGAACAGGTTCGTGAGGATCTGCCGCGGGGCATCCGCGTCGGCGGCGAGCGCGGCCCCGTCAGACGACGCGACCGTGACGCTGAAATCGATGCGGCGGTCGCACGCCCGATCGGCAAACGGCGCCCAAGTCTCGCGGGCGACGGTGGCGATGTCCACGGACTCAGGGGTGGGTTGCCAACCGCCCGACTCGATGCGTGAGAGGTCGAGGAGATCGTCCACAAGGCGCTGCATGCGGCGCGCGTTGCTGAGAATGGTCTGCGCGAACCGCTCGCTCTGGGTTCCTGTCCCGACCTCCGCCGTGAGTGTCTCGGCGTACCCGGCGATGGAGGTCAAGGGAGTCTTCAGCTCGTGCGAGACGTTGGCGACGAAGTCGCGTCGCACGGTCTCGAGCCGGCGCAGGTCGGTGACATCGCGGAGCACGAGCAAGGCGCCGCCGTTGGGAAGCGCGCGGCCCGCGATGAGCAGCGCCCGGTTGTCGAGCGCGAGATCGACGGGCTCCACTTCCCGTCCGGAGAGAATCGCGTCCACCAGCTCTCGCGCGGGCTTGTCGTGAAACAGCTCGGCCAGGGGCGGCAGGCGGTCGGCAGGGCCGTAGCCGAGCAGGCGCCGCGCCGCGGTATTCAGCGTGACGATTGTCCCCCGCGCGTCCGCCGCCAGGACGCCGTCCGCCATCGTTTCGATGAGCGTCGCCGTCTCCTCGCGCTCGCGCCGCATGCATGGCGCGCAGCGCGAGGATGTGCTGGGCGACCTCGGGCGCGCGTGACTGAGGGAAGGCGGGGGGTTGGCCCGCCGCGATGGCGCGCGCGGCGCCGGCCAGCTGGACGAGCGGCCGCGCGACCTCCCGCGACAACAGCCAAGCGAGCAAGGCGGTCGCGAGCAGCGCCGTGAGCCCCGCCAGGGCCACGGCGCGCTCGACCCCCCCGACCTGGGCGTCGACGACCGCCAGGGTCGTGGACACCCGGACGACGGCCAGTCCGGGCGGCCCGCCGCGGACGGCGACGTACAGACGACGTTCGTTGGTGGACGCGCTCAAGCGTTCATCGCGTCCGATTCCGTCCCCGCGGCCCCCGATCGCCGCCCGGACCTCGGGGCGCGTGCGGTGGTTCTCCAGCTGCGCCAGCGAGGCTCGGTCGAATTCGGTGTCGCCCCGGACCTTGCCTGTGGAATCGATCAGCGTGACACGGTGACCGATCCGCTCCCCCAACGCGCGTGCGGCATCGGGCCAGGCGAGCGAGTCGCCCGGGAGCAGCAGCGCCACGAGCTGGGCCTCACGCTGGAGGCCGTGAGCGATCTCCTCTACCAGGTAACGGCGCAGCAGCCGATCCGCGGCGACGATCAGCCCGCCGACGGCCACGGCCAGAAGCAGGCTGGTCGTGATGAACAGGCGGGTGACGAGCTTCACGCGCGCTTGCGGCTCCCCACTTCTCCCGTGCCGCGGGCCTCGGGGCGGCGGAAGCGGTAGCCGGCGCCGCGCACGGTCTCGATGCACTCGCCCGCCTTCCCGAGCTTCTGCCGTAGCCGCTGGACGTGCATGTCGACGGTGCGCGTCTGAATGTCGGGCTGCGCGCGCCACACCGTTTCCAACAGTTGCGCCCGGCTCTGCACGCGCCCTTCCCGCTCGATCAGCGTGCGCAACAGCTTGAACTCGGTCGCGGTGAGCTCGACCTCTGTGCCGGCGACCGTCACGCGATGCGCGGTCTTGTCGAGCACGAGCTGGCCGGCGGTCATGACGCCGCCGACCGCCACCGCCGGGGCCGCGAGGCGGCGCAGCACCGCGCTCACCCGCAGCACAAGCTCCTGCGGCGAGAACGGCTTCGGGAGGTAGTCGTCGGCGCCGAGCGACAGGCCCTTGATCCGGTCCGGCTCCTCCTTGCGGGCGGTCAGCAGGATGACGCCGATGTCCTTGGTCTCCTCGCGGCGGCGCAGCTCGGCGAGGACATCGTAGCCGGACACGCCGGGGAGCATGAGGTCGAGGACCACGAGGTCGGGGCGCTCCTCGCGCGCCGCCGCGAGCGCATCGCGACCGCTCGCCGCGGTGGTAACGCGGTAGCCGACCTTGGCGAGATGATAGGCGACCAGCGCGGTGATGTCCGGCTCGTCATCCACCACCAAAATGCGGTGGGGCGGCTCCGGGGTCACAGGATCACGTCTCCCCCGGGGTTGCGGCGCTGGAGGCGGTCCACTGCCTGCCGCGCAGCGGCGCGCGCGCGCTCCGTGGCGACGACGTCGCGCACGATGGTGACGGCGGTGCGATCGGTCCCCTGCTCGATGCTCACGAGCAGGACGTCGTCGGGCCGCGTGGCATGCGGCAGCAACCAGCGGGGGAGGTCGAGCGTCGGCCCGCCGTCCACTTCCACGACGGCGAGATCTCCCTCATGACGATCGACGATGAAACGGTGGGATTCCGGCATGGGCGGGACCTCCTTCGATGATCCGTCGCGGCGAGCAGGGCCGTGCAGAAGGTAGCGTATTCGGTCCAGCCTCCGCAATTTACAGCGCACTATGCGCGTGCTCCTCGCGCTGCTCGTCGCGGCGCAGAACCCCGTCGTACCTGCCCCGCCCCCCCCACCGTCCCCCACTCCCGATACCGCCCACCTCGTAATCGTCGCCACCACGGACGTGCACGGGCGCGTCCTGGGATGGGACTACGTGCACGATGTCGCGGCGCCGGGGGGGCTGGCGCGCGCGGCCACGATCCTCGAGACCCTGCGCGCCCAATACCCTGATCAGGTCGTGTTGGTCGACGCGGGCGATCTGATCGAGGGGAATCTGTTCGCCGCCTACTTCGCCAGGCGAGATCAGGAGCGCCCGCATCCGCTGGTCGATGCCCTCAACGCGATGCAATACGACGCGGCGACGCCGGGCAACCACGACTTCGACTTCGGTCCGAGCGTGCTGGCGCGCGCCCTCCAGGATGCCACGTACCGGTACGTCTCGGCCAACGTCTACAGGGGGGGGACCGATACGCTGCTGTACGCGCCATACAGCGTGATCGAGCGCGCCGGGGTGAAGGTCGGGATTACCGGCTTCACCACCCCCGGCGTGATGGTGTGGGATCGGGGGCCGCTGGGCGGGCGCGTCCGGGTGCGGCGGATCGAGGAGACGGCGCCCGCCGCGTTGCAGCGCCTCGAGCAGGCGGGCGCCGAGGTGAGGGTGGTCCTCATCCACAGCGGATTGGGTGAGCCGGCGTCCTACGACACGACCGGCGTCGGGGCCGAAAATGCGGCGCTCAGCCTGGCAGGTATCGTGCCCCGTCCGGACGTCGTAATCGTAGGGCACACGCATCGCGAGGTGCGCGACTACGTAGTCAACGGCGTCCATTTTGTGCAGCCTAAGAACGGGGCCCTGAGCCTCGCGGTCGTGCAGGTCTGGCTGACGCGAGAACCGGGGACCGGGGACCGGGGACCGGGGGCGTACCGGGTGACGTCAGTGCGCGCAGATCTCCTGCCCCTCACCTCGACCCCCGAGCTGCCGCGGTTCACGCGGCGCTTCGCGGCGGCGCATGAGCGGGTGCGCACCTGGGCGGCGACCCCGCTCGGCAGCGCCGGCCCCGGGTTCTCCGGCCGGTTCGCGCGGGCGGAGGACACGCCGTTGCTCGACTTCATCAACGAGGTGCAACGCCGCCGGGCGGGCGCCGACCTGTCCGCCGCGGCCGACTTCGACCTGGATGCCGGACTCCCGGAGGGCGAGGTCCGCATGCGCGACGTCGCCGGCATCTACCCGTACGAGAACACGCTACGCGCGGTCCGCATCTCGGGGCGGCAGCTGCGGGAATACCTCGAGCACGCGGGGCGCTATTTCCGCACCTATCAGCCGGGCGCGCCCATCGTCGACGACAGCGTCCCGGGCTCGAACTACGACGTCGTCAGCGGAGCCAACTACGACCTAGATCTGTCCCAGCCGCCCGGACAGCGCATCCGGGGACTCGCGTTCCGTGGTCGGCCGGTTCAGCCCACCGACAGCTTCACGCTCGCCCTGGCGAGCTATCGCCAGGAGGGCGGCGGTGGCTACACGATGCTCCAAGGGGCGCCCGTCGTGTACGACCGCGGCGAATCGATTCGTGACCTCCTGGCCCAGGAGATCGGCAAGGTGGGCACGATCACCGCGCCGCCGTATTACACGCCGAGCTGGTCCATACTCCCGCCCGCCCGGGAGGCGGTGCACCTGGCGTTTGCGCCAGCCGCGCCGCCCGTGAGTCAGCGGGACAGCACCGTACTCCGCGTGCTCGCGATCAACGACTTCCACGGGGCACTCGAGGCGCGCATCTGGCCGTGGTCCGACGGCAGACCCGTGGGCGGGGCGGCCGCGCTCAAACCCTGGCTCGACTCGCTCGCACGGGCGTGCGGCTGCACCACCGTCCGGCTCGACGGCGGCGACGAGATGCAGGGGACCTTGCTCTCCAACTTCAGTTTCGGGCTGCCGGCGATCGCGACGCTCAACGCGTTCGGCATCGACGCTGCGACGATCGGCAACCACGAGTTCGACTGGTCGGTCGATACGCTGCGGGCTCGGATGGCGGGGGCGAAGTATCGCTTTCTCGCCGCCAACATCACCGATTCGGGCGGCACGGCGCGGCCGGAGTGGGCCGAGCCGTGGACGCTGATCCAGCGCGGCGGGCTGAAGATCGCCGTGATCGGGCTGGCGCTGCGTGCCACGCCGACGAACACGGCGCCGCGCAACGTCCGGGGGCTGGCGTTCGGGGACGGGGCGGCGGCGGTGCGCCGCGTGCTGCCCCGGGCCCGCGCGGCCGCCGACTTCGTGATCGTCCTGGCGCACGAGGGGGCGTTCTGCGACGGCGCTCCGGGGCCCGACCCCGTACCGGCGGGCGCCTGTCACGGCGAGATTGTGGACATCGCGCGCGGCCTCGATTCAGGCACGGTGGACCTGATCGTGAGCGGGCATACGCACTCACTCGTCAACACCGTGGTGCACGGGATCCCGATCGTCCAGGCGCGCTCGAGCGGCGCCGGCATCGCGGTCGTGGACTTCGTGCGCGTGCGCGGCACGGAGCGCCAGGTGCGCGCGCGCATCGAGACGCCCTACGCCGACCAGGTCCGGCCCGACGCGGCGCTCGCCGACACACTGCGTCCCTACCAGCGGGACATCGAGACGGTCACCGGCCGCTCCGTGGCGCGCATCAAGACCGAGCTGCGCCGCGGTGGCGAGGAGTACGCCCTCGGGCGCCTCATCGCCGACGCGCAGCGCAACATGACCAAGACGGACGTCGCGCTCGTCAACAGCGGCGGCATTCGCGCGGACCTCGCGGCGGGCACCGTGACGTACGGCGACCTGTACCAGGTGCAGCCGTTTCAGAACCGGCTGGTGCGGCTCTTCGTCCCGGGCAAGCTCCTCAAGGCGGCGCTCGAGCACGCGGTCGCCGGCGACCGCGCGGACGCGCACGCCTCGGGGCTCGAGGTCTGGTACGATCCGCGCAAGCGCGTCGGGCATCGGGTCACCAAGGTCAGGCTCGCGAACGGACGCGGGCTGGACGACGGACGCACCTACACCGTCGCGGTGAGCGACTTCCTCGCGGCGGGCGGGAGCGGCTACACGATGTTCCGGGGGCTGCCGGCCGAGGACCTGGGGTTGGTCGACCTGGACGCGCTGATTCAGTACCTCGCCGTGCTGCGGCCGCCGGTCGAGGCGCCGGGCGACGCGCGGGTGCACCGCCGGTGAGCCTGCGCGTCTTCGTCAACGAGCAGCCGGTGACGGTGGCCCGCGGGGCCACGGTGCGCGACGCGGTGGCGGCGCTCGACCGGGCGCTCGCGGACCTACTCGCCGGTGGGGCGGCGTACGTGACGGACGGCGTGGGACGCCCGGTCGACCCCGGGGACCCGATCGACGAAGGGGGCGCGATCGTCCGCGTGGTCGTCACGGCGCGTCAAGGACCGCCCCGGCTCTCCAAGGAGCTACTGCGGCGCTGGCCCAAGGCCGAGCTGCACGTCCACTTGGACGGATCGTTGCGTCCCCAGACGATGCTCGAGCTGGCGCGAGCCCAAGGCGTGCGGCTCCCCGCCGACACGCCCGACGGGCTCGCCCAGGCGCTGTCGGTCAAGCACGCGAAGAGTCTCGAAGAGTATCTCACGAAGTACGAAATCACCCTGTCCGTCATGCAGACTCGGGCGGCGCTCGAGCGGATCGCCTACGAGTTCGTGCTGGATGCGGCCGCCGACGGCGTGCGCTACGTGGAAGTGCGCTACTCCCCGCTGCTGCATCGGCCGGCGCTCACACTGGCGCAGGCGATCGAAGCGCCGCTGGCCGGAATCAAGCGCGCCGAGGCGGAGACGGGCACGAAGGTCGGGCTGATCGTCTGCGCCATTCGCACGCGGTCGCCCCGTGAGTCGCTCGAGCTGGCGCGCGGCGCGGCGGAGTATCGCGGCGCGGGCGTGGTTGCGTTTGATCTGGCGGGCGCCGAGCGGGGGCATCCCGCCCGGGAGCACGCGGCGGCGTTCACGTACGCGGCGGCGCACGGCCTGGCGTGCACGTGCCACGCCGGGGAGGGGGACGGGCCGCACTCGATCCACGAGGCGCTGCACGCCTGCGGCGCGCGGCGTATCGGCCACGGCACTCGGCTGGATGAGGAGCCGGCCCTGCTCGACGAGGTCGTCGCCACTGGCATCCCGCTGGAAATGTGCCTCACGAGCAACCTCCACACGCACACGGTGGCCGCGATCGCCGAGCATCCTTTCAAGCGGTACCTCGACCGCGGGGTCGTGGTCACGCTCAATACCGACGGCCGCCTGGTGGACGGCATCTCGCTTACCGACGAGTATTTCCTGGCGCACGCCGCGCTCGGCCTCACGCGACAGGAGCTCGTGCGCGTGACGCTCAACGCGTGCGAGAGCGCGTTTCTCCCGGAGTACGAGAAAGTCGCGCTGGTGTCGCGCGTGCAGAGCGAACTGGAGGCTCTCTAAATGTCCTTCCGCCGCACGGTGCTGGCGTGCGCCGTCACGTTCGTGTGCGCGCTGGCCGTGTTCACACTTCCCCGGTTCGCCTGGAACAGCCTGCAGGGGGCAATTCGTCCGCCGGCGGCACCCGACGCGGTCCTGCCGCCGCCCGCCATCGCTCCTCTCGTGGCCCAAGCGGCGCCCCGCTCGGCGGGCCAGCGTCTCACGGGCCTGTTCGGGATCGTCCTGATCCTGGGCATCGGTATGGCCCTCTCGCGCAACCGCCGCGCGATCAGCTGGCGGATCGTGGCCTGGGGAGTGGGTCTGCAGCTCGCCTTCGCGATCTTCGTGCTGCGCGTGCCCCTGGGGCAGAAGCTGTTCAGCGCCTTGGGCGACGTGGTGAAGCAGATCCTGAGCTTCTCCTACGTCGGCTCGGAGTTCGTGTTCGGGGAGATCGGCAAGCAGCACTCGAGCCTGGGCGTGATCTTCGCGTTTCAGGTGCTCCCCGCCATCATCTTCGTGTCGGCGCTGTTCGCCATCCTGTACTACCTCGGGATCATGCAGCTCGTCGTGAAGGCGTTCGCCGTCGTGATGAACAGGGTGATGGGGGCGAGCGGGGCGGAGAGCTTGAACGTCGCCGCCTCGATCTTCATGGGCCAGACCGAAGCGCCCCTCACGATCCGTCCGTTCCTTCCCGGCATGACGCGCTCCGAGCTCATGACCGTGATGACCGCCGGCATGGCGCATGTCTCCGGCTCCATCATGGCGGCCTACATCGCGTTCGGGATCGAGGCGCGCCACCTCTTGACGGCGGTGATCATGACGGCGCCGGGGACCATCATGATGGCGAAGATCCTCGAGCCTGAGACGGACACGCCGCAGACGCTGGGCGGGGTGCGGGTCGACATCCCGCGGACCGACGTGAACGTCGTCGACGCGGCGGCCCGCGGCACCACCGACGGGTTGTACCTCATGCTGAATGTGATCGCGATGCTGGTCTCCTTCATCGCGCTCGTCGCCCTCGCCAACGGGGCCTTTGGCTGGGTCCACGGGTACGCGGCGTGGTTTCCCGAGAACATCCAGACCGTGCTCGGTTGGGTCTTCAGCCCGATCGCCTGGGTCATGGGGGTGCCGTGGCACGACAGCGGCACCATCGGGAGCCTGCTGGGCACACGCATGGTGCTGAACGAGTTCATCGCGTACGCCCAGCTCGGGCCCATGAAGCCGGCGCTCGACCCCGTCTCCTTCACGATCGCGACGTTCGCGCTGTGCGGCTTCGCCAACATCAGCTCGGTGGGCATACAGATCGGCGGTATCGGCGCGCTGGTCCCGGACCGCAAACATGATCTCGCGCGCCTCGGCTTCCGCGCCATGATCGCGGGGACGCTCGCCAACTTCCTGTCGGCGACGCTGGCGGGAATACTGTTGTGAACCACCGGGAGCAGGGAGCCGGGAGCAGTTCCATCGGTGCGGCCGCTGACGCCGTCGCGCGCCGGCTCGGCGCGCTCGAGCCGCGCGTCGCGATCGTCCTGGGGTCGGGTCTGGGATCGGTGGCCGATGCGGTTCAATCCGCAATCCGCATTCCGCAATCCGCAATTCCGGGCTTTCCCAAGCCCGCCGCTCCAGGCCACAAGGGAGAGCTCGTCGCCGGCACGCTCGAGGGCGTGCCTGTATTGGTCCAGAGCGGCCGCTTTCATCTCTATGAGGGCCACGCGCCCCAGCTGGCGGCGCTGCCGGCGCGCGTGTTCGCCCGGCTCGGCGTCCGCACCCTGATCGTCACCAACGCCGCGGGGGGGATCCGCCTCACTTTCCGGCCGCCCACGCTGATGCTCATCGCTGACCACATCAACCTCATGTTCCGGAACCCGTTGGAGGGCGCGCTCGAGGAGGGGGAGCAGCGCTTTCCCGACATGAGCGATCCCTATGACCGCGAGCTGCGCGCCCTCGCCCGGGAGGTGGCGCTGCAGCAGCAGATCGGGCTCGAGGAGGGGGTATACGCCGCGCTACTGGGCCCGTCGTACGAGACGCCCGCCGAGATCCGCATGCTGGCGCGTCTGGGCGCCGACGCCGTGGGGATGTCCACGGTGCCCGAGGTGATCGCGGCGCGGGCGCGGGGGATCCGCTGTCTCGGCTTCTCGAGCATCACGAACGTAGCGGCCGGCCTGTCCGCCGCCCCGCTGTCGCACGAGGAGGTGCTGGCGGCCGGAGCGCGGCTCGCCGGCCAGCTTGCGACCCTGATAAGAGGCGTGCTCGCGAGGCTTTAGCCCTGCCGCTTCCGCTTTTCCGCCCGTTGACGGTCTTCTGACACGTTCGTTGCAACCCTTTCGGACCGAGCGCTGTCATAATTGACGGTAATCAGCCTGCCTCGGACACCGTCGCCGGGGAACTCGCACCGACCTCCGTCTCGAGGTGCCCATGTCTCTGGCTGTCATCTGGCTGGCCGGCTCCGCCGCCGCGCTGGCGCCGACGCCCGTCATCGCCCCCGATTCCTCCGCCGTGGCCCCGCAGCAGGTGCGTGCCACCCGACTGGTCCGACCCATCGTGATCGACGGCGTGCTGCACGACGGCATGTGGGAGGGGGCCGAACGCGTGACGGGCTTTCTGCAGCGGGACCCCAATGAGGGGATGGCGCCGACCGAGAGCACCTACGTGTACGTCGCCTACGACGACGCGGCGCTGTACATCGGCGCGCGGTTGTTCGACACCCATCCGGACTCGATCGTGGCCCGACTGGGGCGACGTGATGCCCAGACCAACTCGGACGCCTTCACCGTCTACATCGACCCCTACCACGACCGCCGCAGCGGCTACTACTTCGCCATCAACGCGGCAGGGACGCTCTCCGACGGTACGCTGTACAACGATGAATGGGACGACAACTCGTGGGACGGGGTGTGGGAGGGGAAGGTCAGCCGCGATTCGCTCGGCTGGACGGCGGAGCTGCGCATCCCGTACTCCCAGCTCCGCTTCATCCAGAAGCCGCAGTACGTGTGGGGGATCAACTTCCGGCGCGACATCGCGCGCAAGAACGAGCGGGATTACCTCGTGTACACGCCCAAGAACGGCAGCGGCTTCGTGTCACGCTTCGTGGACCTGGTGGGGATCGAGCGAGTCACCCCGCCGCCGCGGCTCGAGGTCCTGCCCTACACGACCGGCAAAGCGGAGCTGTCGTCTCGCACCCCGGGGAATCCGTTCAACGACGGGTCGAAGCTCACGCCAGGCATCGGTGCCGACGCCCGCATCGGACTAGGGCCCAATCTCACTCTCAACGCCACGGTGAACCCCGACTTCGGCCAGGTGGAGGTGGATCCGGCGGTAGTGAACCTGAGCGACGCCGAGACGTTTTTCCAGGAGAAGCGGCCGTTCTTCATCGAGGGCGCGTCGATCTTCAACTTCGGCCGGGGCGGGGCGCGCAACTACTGGGGATTCAACTGGGCCGAGCCCCGGTTCTTCTACAGTCGCCGCATCGGCCGCGCCCCGCAGGGAAGCGTGCCGAGTGCCGACTTCAGCGACATGCCGGTGGGGGCGCACATCCTCGGGGCCTTGAAGATGACCGGGAAGGCAGCGGGGAGCTGGAACGTCGGCGCGCTGTCGGCGGTGACGGGTCGGGAGACGGCCCAGCTCGACACGGCCGGGACGCTGTTCAAGAAGGAAGTCGAGCCGCTCACGTATTACGGAGTGTTCCGGGTGCAGAAGGAATTCCCGGACGGCCGCCAGGGGCTCGGCGTCATGAGCACGGTGGCCGCGCGCGGGTTCCAGGACCCTACCCTGCGTGATGACGTCAACGCGCACTCGTTGGCCTGGGGCGCCGACGGATGGACGTTCCTCGACCA
>Ga0209808_1000920_pt1 | contig 14847 bp, 8 predicted proteins | sample GraSoiAngelo_157_FD_186171 | JGI IMG/M metagenome (GOLD analysis project Ga0209808, IMG submission 186171) | Grasslands soil microbial communities from the Angelo Coastal Reserve, California, USA - 14_1009_16_20cm (SPAdes) (version 2) | ecosystem: Environmental > Terrestrial > Soil > Grasslands ... | reverse complement strand
AGCGCATTCGCGCTTACCACAGCGAGTCTTGTGCGAGGAACGCCGTTTAGAACACCTCGGCGGGTGAAGAGCCGCCGTTCCATTGATGCGCGCGTGCATAGTTAGATAGAGCGTTGCAGCCCGCAAACGACCATGTTTGCGAGCTCCCGATCGAAGTCCCTGTGGGAACCGCTCGTTCGACGAGCTGCCAGTGGATAGCGCCAGTGCCGGGAGTCGGCAGAAGTATTAAAACCGCGCAGCGCAGTCGACACGCTCACGGCGCCCTTACGATTCAGCGGCTAAAAGCTAGTTAAGCCTGACTCGACGATTGCGAATTTTCCCGTACACAAAGGGCAGCTGCGGTCCGGTTCTCTACCCCGAGCTTCGAATAGACGTGTTGGAGATGTTTTCGCACCGTGCCTGGGCTGAGGTTTAGAATTTTTCCGATAGCCCAGTTTGCCTTCCCTTGCGCTACCCAGGACATCACCTCCAGTTCACGATGGGTTAACCGCGTACCATCGTCGGCCGGCGAATGATCGGTCCGATGGCTCTCTTCCAACAACAAGCAATGCGGCCCTTTCTGTTCTCCCTTTACAAGCCTAACGTCGAGTTGGACTCCATTCCTTCTCACGTGTAAAGAGCAGCCTCGAATCCCTTCTGCGCTCAGCCAGCGTTTGACCGTCAAAGGAAGCGTTTTCTCCGAATCACAATGCAAAAAATATTTTTTCAGCCACTCTTCCGCCTGGGTTCCGGCGCAACGGATTCGTCCGTTATTTTCAACGACAATAAGACCGCGGATGTGGTGTGTTGGCGCCTGGTGTTGATTATGGCTGGAGGTATCCATACTGCATTGGGAAGATCGTTACGCGAAGTGTGGGAAAAGCCGGGTGAAACGTCAATCCTTTTCCGCGGGTAAATCGAGCGAGCGAGAGAGCGAGCCAAGGCGTGGGCGCGGTGCCGCCCGCGTCGAGCTGTGAGGTTAAAAACGTCGCCTGTAGTCGAAAGCCCTACGCTAATCAGCGTATTTACAACTTTACCGCATTCTGAACAAAATCGCCGCCTTGTACACCTCTTCAAAGCGCAGCCCGGCAGAGCATGTCATCTCGCGTCGCTCCGCAGCCATCGCAAACGAACTCGCAATCGAACGCAATTATGAATAAGCAACCCTACACTAATTATCTGAAGTCTCCCGTCACGCCTCGCCATGTCCTGTTCCCGGGCGCGCGATCGCTGTTAGCCCTGGCAACGATGTTTATCGCCGCTGAGGCCTTGGCGGCTGGTCAGATCGACTATGTCGTGACGGCGCCGGTTAATCCCGTCAAACCCGGAGAGCTCGTCGAATTCGACGTCACGGTCCATAACTTGACCGGATCAGATCAAACTGTGAACCTTACTGCAACGGTACCACCGTTTACGAGGAACGGAGGGTTCGGACCTGGTGATCACTTTGGCGTCATTTTCGGGACCGTTTTGGCCGGCACTTCTCAAACGAGGATAGTCAGACTCACCGTGGATAACGGCGATCAGGCGCCGCCCGATGGCCAGCAAATCACGCTCACGATGGAGGATAGCGCGCGAGGGGTTGTGGGGATCCAACGCACCGTGACGGTTCAATCAATGCAGCCTCTAAATCTGCGACTCTCCACCGCGCAGGCGTCCGTAGCTACTGGGCAGAACTTCACCTACACGGTGAGCGTCTCTAACGTCAGCGCAGGCACACTTTCGGGAGTTAACTTAAACGTAACGATTCCTCAGGGGGCCAGCTTCGTTTCAGCCGACGGCGCTACCCATAGTGGGGCGGATGTAAACTGGGCGCTCAATACGCTGCCGCCGGGCGTAAACCGGCAACTTCATGTAACTCTCAAATGCAATGCTACTCAAAACGATCCCCTTGGTCCGGTCGTCGCAACCGTCACTGATGCCATCAATCACACGGCCCAAGCGAGCGATACTCGTGCCGTAGATAGTTCGCCTGATTTTGAATACACCATCACCAGCCCAATAGATCCACCGCGGCCGGGAGATACGGCGGTGTTTAATGTCACGGTGCATAACCGGAGTAATTCAGATCGTTCTTTGACCCTCACGGGTACTGTACCCTTGTTTACCGACAATGGAGGATTCGTGCCCGGCAACGGATTCGGCATCGTCTTCGGCACCGTCTCAGCCGGAACTTCCCAAACGAGGATAGTTAGACTAACTGTGCGCACCGGCAATGTCGCGCCGCCAGAGGGCGCCCCGATTACGCTAAACGTGGTACGCTTCGATCGAACGGCCTCCGTTTCTCGCACGGTCATAGTACATTCAAGGCCCGCTCTCGACCTGCAATTGTCGACGGCGAATGCGACCGTAATGCCAGGCCAGCAATTCACTTATACCATCCTGGCATCTAACATTAGCAGCACCACGCTCTCAGACGTTAACCTGCAGGTTCCAATCCCAGCGGGAGCTACCTTCGTTTCAGCCGATGGCGGAGGGACCCCTGCTAACGGTATTGTGAGTTGGAATAATATCGGGACATTGACGGCAGGAGCCTTCCGGCAGTTTCACGTTACTTTTCAAGCGGGCAATCCCACTGACAGTTTTCTCTTGCTTGTAGAGGCTACACTGAGCGACAGCGCAAACAATGCCGCTCGAGCCAGCGACACACGGGTGGTCGACGCTGCCCCCGCATTCGATTACACAATTACGAGTCCCCCGTCCGGCCAGCGAGTGAAGCCAGGTGACGTGATCGAGTTCGACGTCACAGTTCATAACCGCAGTAATTCAGATCGTTCTTTGACGCTCACGGGTATCGTACCCTTGTTTACCGACAATGGGGGATTCGGGCCCGGTAATGCGTTTGGCGTCGTTTTCGGCACCGTCTTAGCCGGAACTTCCCAAACGAGGATAGCTAGTCTAACCGTGCGCAACGGCACCGTTGCGCCACCAAACGGAGCAACAATCACGTTAAATCTAATCGACCTGGTAAGGGCGGCTTCTATATCACGATCCGTCGTAGTTGGTTCAGTCTCGACAGCAAAAGCTGATTTCAATGGCGACGGTTTACCGGATTGGGTTTTGTATAACCCGCTCACGCACCAGCTGGCGGTGTGGTACCTAAATGATGGAACTTTCCTCGGTGGAGCGGTTCTTCCCACCTTGCCTGCCGGTTGGACCGTGATCGATGCCGACCAATTCGGTGGCAGCGGCACTTCTTCCGATCTGCTTCTCTTCAACTCATCCACTGGCGCGACAGCCGTTTGGTACTTTAACGGGGCAAGCTTGGTGACGGGTGCTCTTGGACCTACAGTTCCGGCGGGGTGGACTGTTCTGCTGTCGGAGGATTTTAACAGCGACGGCAAACCTGATCTGCTCCTTTATCAAGCGTCCACGCATAAGACGGCCGTTTGGTTTCTTAATGGCACTGCCTTCGCCGGGGGGGGCTTTGGTCCGACTCTTCCCGCCGGCTGGGCGGTAGCCGGTGCAGCGGACTTCAACAGCGATGGAAAGCCGGATTTATTGCTCTGGACACCAGCCGGACGCAACACCGCCATCTGGTATCTGAACGGGACCGCATTCCTCTCGGGCGCAGGTGCGCCGACACTGCCCGCCGGCGGCTGGCGGCCTGCGGCTATTGACGATGTCAATCGCGATGGAAAGCCGGACTTTGTGCTGTGGAATCCGAATACTCGTCAAACCGCCGTCTGGCATCTGAACAACAATGTATTAACGAGCGGAGTGTTTGGTCCCAGTACTCCGGCCAATTGGTGGCTGGTGGCACCGAAGTAGAAGATCGGCACGGGAGCAGAGCTTTTCAGCGACATACACCGGAATGGCTCGTCATGCGGAGCTATTTGTTCCCGGCAAACCGTAGACTCGCACGCTCTGTTGTTTGCCCTTCAAACTTGGCTCGCCGAGTTCAATCAAATCCTCGCGTTTTGAAAGGCGCTGCTGGAAATCAGCTGAGAGCAGAATGGGGTGGTTAAGCTCTTTTCATCAGCGATTTTAGACGGAAGACAGTGTTGACGGCGTCGCCAATGATGGTGGCGTCACGCTGTGCGTCCACACCAACGTTGCTGCACGCGACTGCGCCGGAGTGCAAGGCAACCCCGACCCGCCACTGAGATCGGGGTCGCCACATAACTGTGAGCAAAATGATAAATGTAATGCTCGGTCTCGCCATGTTTCCACCGCGTGGATTGATGCTGAGCGCTCTTTCACCGAGCGGATTGGGATCGCGCTGGCTCAGTTGGGCGAATTCTACTTCCGGTAACGAATTCAGGCCCGTCTGCGCGCTCGCCGCCGGCAAGGTCGCAATGCCGATGAACGCGAGAAAGATTGACCGTCGGGCGCGTTCACTTTCGTGAAGCTAATCTCTTGCGAGCGGCTCCCCAGATCGGAAAGTTGGAAAGCTAAACGCGCGAGCGGCGGCGGCCGTTGTTTCGAGTGTATTTCACGGGCCGGCGTTTAGGTTCAATTTTCGTCAGGCCGGTACCGCTTTTCACTTCCATAATTTGGTCGCGCAACAGCGCGGCCCGCTCGAACTCGAGATTGGCCGACGCGCGCTGAATTTCATTGGCGCTAAACAGAAGTTAATCTACTCGTTCCAGCGTTCCGCTTCCGGACGTTTTCGAGCGCGATTTTCCGGTGACACTTACCTGGCTTGTAGTATAGGTCGCGGTTCGGCCATCTTCTTGCACCGTCAGAGTCGCCTGCACTTGCACACTCGTGGTGGTACCGACCCTGTAGGAGCGTTTGTAAAGTAACGTTTTTCCGTCCCGGGAAACGGACCCGCCGGTCATGTTGCTCCAGTGGGTTTCTGTCTCGTCGATGTTCAGTTCCACAGCCGAGTCCCATGTGCTTTTCGGGCCGATGCTGTGGATGTTCCCGCGCCATTTACCAGCAAATAGTTTCCGTGGCTGCAGCGTCGGATACGCTGGCGAGGGTTGTGACCAAGCCGCATTAGCCAGTTGGCCATTTGCCCGAATCAGATCGGAGTCATTGGCCTCAGGTGCAGCGGGAACGGGCGGAGTGGCAGCAGACGCCGCGGGGGCCGGTGCACTGGGAGTTGCTGTGGCAGGTTCGGGCGTTACTGGCTCGATGCCCTTGAGCGTTGTAACCGTCGGCTCCGAGAAACGGCTGGAAAGAAACCAACTGAGCCCCACGATCGCTACGCCTATTGCCGCAGTCGTGCTGTAGAGCAACAGTGAACTAGCCGCTTGTTTCTTTCGGATCCGGCGAATTTTCTCCGGCGCCCGAGAATTTCCCGCTTCTGAACTATATAGATTTACGAGCGCAATCCGGTAACCGTGTTTTACTTCACACTCCCCCAAATCATGCAGTAGCGGTCGCCAACGGGCGTGGTGCTCAAGATCTTCAGCCACATGTTTGGAGAGCAAAATGTGTCCCGCATCACCGCAATCCATGACACGCTGCGCGATGTTGATGCCTGCCCCCGCAACATTTGTCTTCTTGTTGACGTCGGTGACTTCACTTACAGGGCCGCAGTGAATTCCCATTCGAACAGAGAATGGCAGCGTCCGGCTACGTAGCGCCTGGCTGATCTGCAATGCGCACTGCGCCGGCGATTCCGGACTGTCTCGGAAGACCAGGGCCATTCCGTCTCCTGTCGCTATTCGTAGTAACCTGTGCTTTTTCTCAGCGACGCGAAACTGCTCGGTTCCCTGCACGAGGTCATTCAGCTCACGAAATACCTGCGTCTGCTCGTTAATGAGCAGCTTTGAGTAGCCTACTACATCGATGAACAAGACATGCCCGATTCGGAATCTGACATCAGGAGTCGTTTCCGTGGGCATGGAGGAACTTGGCAGAATACCAAGCCGGCGCAAAGGCGGGAAGTCTTCTTTTCACTCGATGTTAGCAACCGGTTTGGTCAGTCGCAACTGCCCGGCTTCAGGCCAAGCACCGCCGGGACGCCACACAACCCGTAGAGCAAGAATGCAGCGGTAAGTCGAACACTTAACACTGCAGGAGCACTCTTAGGGATTAGACTTCTTCGGCGGTAGTTAGCCCAAGCGCCTGCACGGTTGCTTCATCTATCGCTGCCGTGAGTTCAAGGTTATGATCACGTTGGTAGGCGGCGAGTGCATCTCGCGTCTGCTGTCCAAGCTGACCGTCAATCTCCCCTGCGTAGTAGCCTTGATCCTGGAGAGCCTCCTGAATGTTCACTACTACCTGGTCGGGCGGCAGGTTGTCGTAGGCGAATATCGGGCCATCATAGACGTACCCTGCATAGCCAGGAACGTAACCCCACGCCGGGAACCAGTAGCCGCCGTCCCAATACCAGTTACCGCCCCAGTAGTTGCCGCCGACGTAGACTACTCGATTGTAATGTCCCCGCCACCAACCGCGGTCATGCCACGAGCGGTGATAGCCACTATACAACACATGATAGTTTCGCCAATGCTGACCGCTCCGCCAATGACCGGCGAACTGGTTCGATCTCGCAAATCCGCGATTGAGCGGATGATTTGCCGACACTCCCGCGGCATGCTGACCTTTGAACCCGTCGCCCGCCCGGGCATTCACGCCCTGCTGCGTACCTTTACCTGAACTGAGACCGTGCTTCGCCTCTTGCTGTGAAGTGAGATCATGTTGCGCCTCATGATGCGAATTGAGACCGTGCTTCGCCTCTTGCTGTGAAGTCAGACCATGCTGTGTCTCTTGAGATCCAGCGACACCATTCTTTGTCTCTTGATGTGAAGTGAGGCCGTGCTGCGGATGACCGGTCTGCCCCGAGGTCTGAAGGTTATTTCCAGCGTTATGCTGGGCACCGCCAATGCCGGGACCGTGAGAAATAGCATGTCCGGCCGTTACCGGAGCACCTTTACCGGCCTTTGCTCCTGAACTTGCAGCTGTATGAGCCGCTTTCCCAGCGTTGCCTTTCTTCTGTTTATCGTCTGCGGAAGCGATTAGTGGCAAGAAAAGAACCAACGACGCACAAATACAAATCACAATTTTCATGTTTGTCCTCCGTTTGGGCAACTGCACCAAAATGCGCGTCCGGCAGCAAGCACATAATCTTGGGGAGGGGGAGAATTTTTGCGCGACTAGTGAAAAATCTTGACACACCGCCCTCGGTTCCGGTGCAATTATGCCATGTCACGGCGGACGATTACTCTCATAGCTATCTTTCTCGGAGCGCTGCTGGTTGCAAATATTGTCGTTTTGGCAATTTGGCTTCCGAGTCGGAAGACCGGTGCGGCGAAGGGTGAAGCCTCGAACTCGACCTCCGCCGCCTCATCGGTTACCTCCGTTTCGTCACCTCCAAACAACACCAGTCCGGCTGCAACGGCCGGCCCTGCTTCCGGGAACGCCGCGCAGATAAACGCGGACTCCGCTCTCGAGCGTCAACTTACGTCCGCCAGCGGCAACATTCGCATCAAATACTTCCGCGATCGCAAGACGAAGATGCGCCGAATTGCTCTGGAAAATGTGCACCGGCCGGGTCCCGGCGCAGTTTTGTGCGAATCGAAAGGCGCGGTTTGGGCGTTGGTATCGCCTGATGATCAATGGGTGGCCGTGAACGAACGAAGCGCGGCTGGCGGAGGCGGTGTCCGGCTTTACCAGCACGAGAACGATTCTTCCCTTCGCTATGTCCTCGCGGAGGGTTCGAGCCCGCAAGCTCGCACGCTCCAAGATACGATTTGGCTGAGTTACGTCAGCGCCACGCATACTGACCCGAATATGCCAAGGCGTGGTGTAACTGTTGATGCAACCGGTTGGGAAGGAGATTCGCACAAACTGGATCTTTCCGTTGCTTACTTGCCTACGCGCGACAATCCGGATGTGCCCGAGCCATGGAGCTGCTCGTACGATGTCGCCTCGAAGCAAGTTGAACCCACTCCCGATCAACCGGTCGCCGCGTCGGCAATTGCTAGTGGTCCTATAGCTGATCAGGATGAAAGCCAGGTGGGTGCGACGCAGGAGCAAGCTCCAGAGCAGGACCCGGCAGCTCCTGATTCGTCGGCGAAAAACGAACAAGATGCGAACATGGACACTGCTGAGGATGCCGAGTTGCCAGGGGAAAAATTTCCCGCGACTCGCCTGGACGAATTGGCAGTGCCGGACGTTAACGAATCGAGTTTAAACGAGATTACCTATGCAATTAACGAGATGTATGCGCGCCACGGCGCCGACTTCAAAGATAAAAAAGTTGCCGATCAATTCTCGGAGTTTTCGTGGTATAAACGGCGCCCGGGGGTGACGTTGACCGATGCCGAAGTGGAGTTTAGCGATCTCGAGAAGCAGAACCTAAAAGTATTGCAGCGATGCCGCGACGCCAAGATTGCGGCAGCTCATCGAAAATCGCGTCCAGTCCGCGGTGAAAAGGCCGACGAGGAAACTACCGGCCAGAAGATACTGCGCGGTTTCCGTGCATGGCAAGACGCCGGGGCTCCCATGCCGCCTCACCCTTGAGGATTGCTCGGGCAAACTCAATCTCAGTTGTCGGACGCTGACCGAAGCCGTTCGAAGCTTATGAGGTGAAGTAGTGAAAGTCCTGCTACGACTCGCGCCAATTGCAGTGATAGCGGCGCTCCTGCATCCTGTTACGGCTGCCCCTAGCTTGCCGGAGTACAGCGCAACAGAGGCGGCAAAGCACATCGGCGAAACTGCGCGTCTCGTGGGCATGGTGGATTGCATCGAACATGGGAGACGGCACACCGACGTGGAGATTGGCGGCTGCCTGCCCCACACCCTTTTATGGGTAGTTGTGCCTAACGACGTCTCAGGGCCGGAGCTGGATTGCGAGCAACTCCGGGGTGTGACCATTGCCGTCACCGGGAAAATCGAGTCGCCTGGTGGGATACCGCAGGTCGTTGTTAAATCAACAGAGCAAATTGTGCCGCGGACATCGCCTAATCCCAACTACTTGGCCAGCGCGAACCACAAGGAAAATACGGGCGATCTTTATGGTGCAATCGCGGACCTCGACCGAGCAGTCGAGCTAACGCACGATCCGGGCACGTACATCGAGCGGGCTGGCTTGAAGGAGAAGAAAGCAGATTTCGTCGGTGCGATCCGCGATTATGACGAGCTGATTGAGCGATCGGCGGACATAAACGCGTTCACACGCGCAGAGTATTACCAGAGCCGTGCGAAGTTGAAGATCAAGAAGAGCGATCTTGATGGTGCGATTGCCGACGCAGATGCCGCGATCCGACTCTATCCGCGCTCGCCCTGGCACTATGCTACGCGCGGTCAGGCTAACGAGGCTAAAGGCAACTTCGTCGCCGCCGTTAACGACTACCAAATGGCGATCAATACGGAACCACACAACTCTATATACAAGGACATGTTGAAGCATGCGCAAGCGCAGGCGGCGGGTTCCCGAGGCGGGAACTCACAGCCCGACGACAGTCCGCAATCTGCGACCGCGCTGGTCACTCAGGCCAAGGCGAAGCTGGCAGCCGGCGACTTTGATGGCGCGATTGCGGATTGTGATCGTGTTCTTCAGCTCAGTCGCGGAGGCTCGAAGGAGGCGTCCGGCCTCAGAATTCAGGCGATGAAGGCGAAGGCGAAGGCGAACCCGAGCACTAAATCAGCGCACCCGGTTCAGCTGGTGAGTTCCCCACAGCCGCTAGTGGCGGTCACGATCTCTGTCACCGAAACTTCGATCAAGATTGGAAACATCGAGCTTCGCAACGGTCCCTCGCAGGGAAAGTATCGATACATCTCGCTGGCGGCGGCGGAAAAAGCGCTTGGGCCCGCGACAGAGAAATATCCCGCCGGCCGCATCGTCGATTATGCCAGGCCCAGCATTGGCGTTCATTTGCAGGAAGGAATCCGCGGGGCAGAAGAGGGAAAAATATTCAAGTTTCAGGTGTATATGGAGGATGACTATGACGCGCGCTCAGAGAAAAACTCCGGCAAGTTCAATGGGCACGTTCAAGTGGAGGGAGTGGACATCGGACCGGGAACAACATTCGACAGTGTTCGCGATGAGCTGAAGAGAGAGGGATACAAGATCACCAAGCAACCCGATCTCAGTTACGCACAGAAATCGGGACCTTGGGGACAAATCCAAATATTTACAGCCGGCTCGTCGGGGAAAATCGGCCGAGTCGAAGTTTGGTGTCTATAGGCGGAGCGCTTCCGTCTGGATACGAACCCCAATTCTCAGTGCGTGGACCCCCAAGCCGACCGCAACCAGCTTGTGCCATAAATAGTGCTACGCCATTGCACACCGGATGTTCGCAAGACTAGCTCCCCTGCCATCAAATCGAATTGCTGACCCACACCGCCGCGAATTTAATATGGATTCCTATTACTGCTCTATTCTACCGTCGCCGCTACAATGTACGCTTGCGATTCTTGGACTCAAAAACTCGCGTGGACAAAAACCGGATCTGAAACTCTCCGCCAATGAACTTCACGCCAATGCAGATAACGGTCAGGTATCCAAGCTTGCTAAAACAGGTCCTTTATCCCCAGGACGATGCTAATAGAATGAGTGTTTCAGTTCGAAGTTTGGTCCGAAATCCGCGTCTTCGATTGCACACTTTGAGTCTGAAAAGCGGGCTCCTTATCGGTGCAGTCTTATTTGCGGCGTGCAATCGGACAGCACCGACTGTCTCGGGTCCTTTGCCGCAGCGCGGTTATTTGTGGCAGCGTGATTGGACGGGCGCGGTAAACGACGCGGTTTTCGAAGCGCAAAAGCGAATGGACGGTGTGGTAGTTCTCGGGGCCGAAATCGGATGGGCTGGGAAAAAGCCAGAAGTCGTTAGGGCAAACATCAATTGGAAGACGCTAAAATCGCAGCACGTTTCGTGCAGCATCGCGCTGCGGATTGCACCCTATTCCGGACCATTCGTCGCCAATGACCCAACAGCGCGATTTATTGTCGGCGTAGCGAAATCGCTTGTCGATCTTGCCGCAAGTCACGGCATCGCACCGAGCGAATTCCAAATCGATTTTGACTGCGCGCAAAAGGATCTGCGCCAATTTCGCGCCTGGCTTCGCGTTTTGCGTGAGGCTGTTCATCCGCTTCGCTTTGTCATCACCACGCTACCGGCGTGGCTCGATGATCCTGAGTTTGTGCCGTTGGTGCGCGAGGCCGATGGGTACGTCTTGCAGGTCCATTCGGTTCCCTATTCGAACGCTTATGACCGAACCACTTTATGTGACGTGGCCTTGGCGCGGACATGGGTCGGGAAAGCAGCGCGACTCGGGTTCCCGTTTTCCGTCGCGCTTCCGACTTACCGATGCAGCGCTGGGTATGACGCGGCTGGAAAACTTTTGAGCGTCGCGATGGACAGCGTGCAGCCGCCCTGGCCGCCGGACACACGCGTCTTGGAGTTCGCCACCAACGCTGATGAGATAGCGATGCTCGTGAAGGAATGGCGACGAAAGCGACCGCGGCAGTTACGTGAAATTATCTGGTATCGCATTCCGGTTGCAACCGACCTGCGCAACTGGCGATGGGTAACGTTATCGGCGGTAATGGCGGGACGAAAACCGCTGCATCAATTGGTAGTTCTCCAGGAAGGCGAAAATCCGATTGATCTTGCGATTGCGAATACTGGCGAGGCGGATGAGGTGCTCGATTCCGTTGTCACCACGAGCTGGAGCAATAATGTTATTGTGGCGGCAGATGCTCTGCCGGGATGGATCGTCGACCTTACAGACAGTCGCGCTGTTTTCGCCACCGCGGCCGAACATCGTATGCGATTATCGGCGGGCGCGAAACGCCGAATAGGCTGGCTTCGCTACGAACGGCCGGCTAGCCTCCAAGTAGACTTGGCCAAAAAAAATGAAGCGCATCGCTAAGATATCTTGGGCGATTGTCGCGGCGACGTTCTGCGTTGATGATGTGCGCGCGACCGGTTATTTCGGGCCAAGTGTTTATTTAGACGAGGGCGGCAAAAACGTCGACGCATCGCCGGAATTTTATTGGGAGCTGGAAGTAAAACGGTTGTCCCGCGAATTTCACCCGGCCGAGAAACTTGTTGTTCCGAAAAAGAAGGAGACGCAAGCTGACGAAGACATACGAGCTATTCGGAACCAGGACACAGCCGAGGCGGATCTGAAAGATTTCGCGGACGCGCTACAGGCAGGGGAAATCAAACCGCCGGATCCGGCGAAAGCAACCCAGCAGCATGAGGCGATGCGGGCGTTGATCGCGCAAACAAACAGCCCGGCAACCGCGACATTGCCTGACGAATTCAGTTCGGAGTTTTCCGATTATCATCGCGGTGCTTTTGCTTATCGGCGAGGCCAGGAACATTGGGATGAGGCGCGAAAAGCATGGCAGGAATTGCTCAATCGTCCCCAACAAGATCGACATTATCGGACGGTGTGGGCGACGTTCATGCTTGGAAAGCTTGCGCTGAAGCTCGGCGATCCGATGGCGGTGCAATGGTTCCAACGCACGCGTGAATTAGCGCGAGCGGGATTTGCCGACTCGTTAGGTATGGCCGCCGATAGTTACGGTTGGGAAGGCCGCAGCGAATGGAAGCAAGAACATCCGGCCAAAGCCGCTGCCCTTTTCTTAACTCAACTCGCGCTTGGCGACGAGAGCGCAGTGGTCTCACTCAAAGCACTCATTCCCGATCGCGAACCGGTCGAGGGCATGTTGAATTATGGCGCTGAACCGGAGGAGACGAGCAAGTGGGACAATCAGCAAAAGCGGGAACAAGAACAAAAAGAAGTCTCGAAATTGAAAGAAGCAGCGCAGGATCCGCTGCTGCAGCGATTGGTCACTGTTCATATTTTGGCGACGGCAGCTTCAGTGTATTCCTACGAGGGTGAATCGAATAATTCAGCCGCCAAACGAGGTGCTCGCTGGCTGGCCGTTATTAAAGAAGCAAACCTGGGACAGGTCGGGGACGCCGAATATCTTGGCTGGGCCGCTTACACCAACGGAGATTACAAGGGTGCGGCGCACTGGCTGGAGCTGAGCAAAGGCGACACGCCGGCTGCGTGGTGGCTGCGCGCAAAATTACAGCGACGCGCGGGAAAGCTGGCCGACGCTGCCAAGAGCATGGCGAATGCCTGGCAAACTGTGCGCGACAATGCCGCCTACACCGGATGGGTTGCACCGCCACCCTCAATTGAAGACGAATACGGAACCTATTCAGAACGCGGAAGTTGGGCGTTCGAGCAAAGCGCCAGCGGCGATCTCGGCGGGTTGCGTCTCGCGCGTGGCGATTTTGTTCAAGCACTCGATATCTTGATAAAAGGAAAACTTTGGGAAGATGCAGCTTACGTCGCCGAACGAGTGTTGACAGCGAATGAGTTGAAAAATTATGTCGATCGACAATCGGATGCGAGCACGGCGAGCGTAGAGAAAGACGAGATAGCCAAGCTCCAATATCTGCTTGGACGCCGGCTTGTCCGCGAAGATCGTTATGCTGAGGCGGGCCCGTACTTGCGGCGGCCCTACGATACGATTCTGGAGAAGTACGTGAAGGCTCTCAAGGACGGCGCGGATAACAAACTCTCCAAAGTTGAGCGCGCTCGGGCTTTGTTTACCGCCGCATGGCTAGCACGTTATGATGGAATGGAGTTGATGGGGACCGAGGGTGCACCCGACGCCTTTGCCGAAAGCGGCAACTTTGAAATGCCCGACCTGGCGCAACAGCGACGATCAGGCGTATATCAGCAGGTGCGATACGAAAAGAATGGCGAGCAGAAAACTACGAATGTGCCGCTGGTCTTGAAACCTTCAAAACAAGAGCTTCAGCGACTCGCAATGAACAAAATTAATCCAAATGCGCGTTTTCATTATCGTTTAATTGCCGGCGCACTCGCCATCAAAGCCGCGGCACTTTTGCCTGACGATTCTGAAGAATTGGCTGACGTCGTGAATTGCGCTGGTCTCTGGGTAAAAGATCGAGACGAAAAAACAGGAAATCGCTATTTCCAAATTATCGAACAACGTTGCCGAAAAACTCAAATCGGACGGGCCGCGATTGCGAAACACTGGTTCGTTGATCAGAAGGCGTCCTGGAGCCAGGCGCAACAAGAGGCATATGAGGCGATGCACAAGGAGTTGAATCTCAATACCTCCCCGCCTGAATAAAGATCGAGATCACGCCGCGACACGTCACGATCGCTTCTAGAAATTTCAGATTGCTCCTTTCCACGTGTCCGTCCAAGGTTCGATGTCGCTTCCTTTGGCGACATATTGATGCCAGAACGGACTGGTCACTTTGGCAAATCGCACACTTGGCCGAAACAGCAAGACAGTCACACCAATTACTGTCACTAACGAGAGACGAACTAGTTCATGATTGAGCATCGCCACGCAGAATGTTCGGAATATGTTAATCCTTTGGCGCAAGAGAGGCGATGATTGCTTCGAAGCGCGGATCACCACGCAACGGGTCAAAAAAAGGATCAAGCCGAAATTCACCGTAGTTTCCTTCGCCGGGTTTGCTGAGGACGGTATGCAACTGTTGGATAGCCAGATCTTTCTCGCCGGTTTGAGCATAGATTATGGCCAGGTTCATCAGCAGAAGCGAACCGTTGATAGAATCCTGCTCGATCGGAAGCAGTTCGACCGCGCGGCGACCTTGCCCAATCGCGTCATCTTTACGGTTGAGCATCGCATCAATCATTCCCAGCACGGACAAAAGCGGACCGTACTCGGGCCGCTCTTCTACGCTGTGTTGGACTTCGACGCGGGCACGCATGAAGGCGTCGTGAGCTGATGCGGAATCTCCGTGCAGCCAGGCCGCCAACCCTTCATACCAGGCGCGCGGAAACCGGACGGCGTTGCTACCGCCACCGGAAGCTGGGATAGCCGCGGCCGCCTTGGTCGCTTCGGCAGCGTCATGCCCGTACCACGATACTTTGAACCATTCCAGAGCGATGTCGGCGACGTCCTCGGGACTCTCAGCCAGGAGGCTGCGAACAACTTCC
>Ga0209808_1000919_pt1 | contig 14882 bp, 15 predicted proteins | sample GraSoiAngelo_157_FD_186171 | JGI IMG/M metagenome (GOLD analysis project Ga0209808, IMG submission 186171) | Grasslands soil microbial communities from the Angelo Coastal Reserve, California, USA - 14_1009_16_20cm (SPAdes) (version 2) | ecosystem: Environmental > Terrestrial > Soil > Grasslands ... | reverse complement strand
ATCGAGAGTCGTAACGCGAAACAATTCTCCGGCTCCCTCGCAATCGCTTCCGGTGATGATGGGCGTATGGACATAAACGAAACCGCGTTCCTGAAAAAACTGGTGCACGGAAAACGCAAGCCGGCTGCGCACCCGAAAAACGCTGCTGAAGAGATTTGAGCGAGGCCGGAGATGAGCGATTTCACGGAGGAACTCAGGCGTGTGCCCCTTCTTCTGAAGGGGGTAGGAATCTTCGGCAGTTCCGATGACCTCAATGTTGTCCGCGATCAATTCCCATTTTTGTCCTTTGCCCTGCGAAGCCACCAATGCGCCGCTCACGGCAAGTGAAGCGCCGGTTGTAAGCCGTTGAACGTCCGCGTAATTCGATAGCGTGTTTCGCGCGATGATCTGAAGGTTGCGCAACGACGAGCCGTCGTTCAGTTCGATGAATGAAAAATCCTTTGAATCGCGCCGCGTTCGCACCCACCCCTGCACACGAACTGCATCGATCGGCGCATTACTTCGCAATGCGTCTTTTAATGAGGTTGGAGAAAGATGCGTCATTTTAGAGATCGCAACTTTCAACGCTCAACGTCCAACGCTCAACTTTCAAATCGCAGGCCGGCATTTTGGAGTGCGCGGACACGTCCGCGCTTTCAAAGCGGCAACATGTCGCCGCACTCCAAATTCAACTCAGCGGCAGCCAGTTGCCAGGCTGAGACGGTGGTTTCGTGCCATTGAGAGTGAGGTAAGTGTATTCCTGGAGGAACCGCTCGTAGTCCGAAAGAAGCTTCATCGCATCGTTTGGTTTGAGTCGATCGGTTTTGATGGCGGCATCGACCTGGGCTTTGAGGAGCCGCATTAATTCGACTTTGTCCCACTGCGTCATGGCGAGCACTTCGCCGATGGTGCTGCCCTCGATCACTTCCTCGATGTACCAGCCCGATTCTTCGTCGGGATCCAGGAAGACATGCACCTCGGTGACGCGGCCGAACAAATTGTGGAGGTCGCCCATGATATCCTGATAGGCCCCGACCATGAACACGCCGATGTAATACATCTCGCCGGGCGGGATGCGATGGAGCGGCAACGTTTCCTTCACGTCCTGGAGATCAATGAATTTGGAGACCTTCCCGTCGGAGTCGCATGTGATGTCCACTATGGTGCCGTGTCGGTCTGGCGGCGTAGTGAGCCGATGGATCGGCATGATCGGGAAAAGTTGCCCGAGCGCCCAGTGATCGAGCAGTGATTGGAACACAGAGAAGTTGCAAATGTATTGATCGGCCAGGGTGACTTCGAGGTCCTTCACCTCGTCGGGCACATAACGCAGGCCGCGATGCATGTTGACGATCTGATGCGCGACCTGCCAGTAAACGGTGTCAATCTTCGCTTTCGATTCGAGATCGAGCAGACCGAGATCAAATGTTTGCTGCGCTTCCTCCTTTATCTGTTGAATGTCGTGCAGGCTCTCCAAGCGATTTCCACGCTTTAAGCGCTGTTTCACGTCCAGGATGTCGCCCACCAGTTTATGATCTTTCTCTGTGACTTCGACTCTGAGTTTCGGCGCAGTTTTTTCAATTGAACTGAATGCTTCCAACACCAGTACGGAATGGTGCGCGACAATGGCGCGACCGCTTTCGCTCACAATGATGGGATGCGCGACCCCTTCAGAATCGCATACGTCCATGATGTTCCAGATAACGTCATTGGCATACTCCTGGAGCGAATAATTTGTCGAGCTATCGAAATCACTGCGTGATCCATCGTAATCCACGCCGAGACCGCCACCGACATCGAGATACCCGAGTTGATGCCCAAGTTTGCAAAGCTTTGCGTAATAGCGCGCCCCTTCGCGCACAGCGCGTTTGATCGTTGAAATGTCCGGCACCTGGGATCCAACGTGGAAATGAAGGAGTTTTAGGCATTGTGTCAGACCGGCCTCTTTCAACATCTGGCTGGCAGCCACGAGATTGGTGGTGTCGAGACCGAATTTGGCGTTCTCACCGCCGCTTGGCGACCATTTGCCGGAGCCTTTGCTATACAAGCGAGCGCGAACACCGATGTAGGGCTCGACGCCGACCTCCTTTGATGCGCGAATGATCTGCTCCAACTCTTCCAGTTTTTCGACGACGATGATGACCGATTTGCCAAGTTTGCGGCCAAGAAGAGCGATACGAATGAAAGCAGGATCTTTGTAACCGTTGCAGATGATCAAACTCTCAGGATCTTTCTGCATGGCAAGCGCAGCAACCAGCTCCGGTTTGCTGCCCGCTTCGAGGCCAAAATGAAATTGTTCGCCTGCATCGACGATTTCCTCGATCACCTCACGCAGCTGATTGACTTTGATTGGAAATACGCCGCGATACTCATTCCGATAAGCGAACTCGGAGATCGCACTTTGAAATGCGCGATTAATTGATTCGACGCGGTGCCGAAGCAAATCCTGGAACCGAATCAGCAATGGAAAACCGAGGTTCCGCGCACGCGCCTCATTGACTACTTCCAAGAGGTCGATGGAGCCGCCATCAGCCTTTAGTGGCTTCGCCTCGACGTTGCCGGAGCTATTGACAGTAAAATAACCCTCACCCCATCTATCCACGTTGTATGTGGCAATGGCGGACTCAAGGTCCCACTCGGTTTTCATTTCGATTCGTCACGCGGCCGCAAAGCCGCAGAACGCATATTCAATCAGCGCGTCGAACATTCAAGCCTACGGAGCGAAGATTTTCATGCGACTCAACTATCCCATGTGTCCTATGTGACAAATGAGCCGTATTCAGCGCACCGCTTGTTTTTCATTTCGCTGCGGATAACGTTCGCTGTGAACAAAACGGTGATCGAGGTGCAGGTGCGGGCGGTTTTGCCGACAAGCGGCGGGTGCGCGGTGTTTATTGGCAATAACGAGAAAGTGTTCATCATCTACGTCGATCAAACAGTGGGCAGCGCGATCACCATGTTCATGCGTCAGATTACAAAGGAACGGCCACTTACCCACGATCTTATGGCGCATTTGATGACCGCTCTCGGCGCAAAGGTTGACCGAGTCATTATCAATGATCTGAAAAATGCCACCTACTACGCGCGGGTCATCATCCGGGTCCAAAACGAATTGCAGCAGAAAAAGATTATCGAACTCGATGGGCGACCGAGCGATTGCATTGCCATGGCCACTCAGCAGAAGGCGCCCATTTATGTAAGTCAGGATGTTTGGGACGAAGTGGACGATATGAGCGACGTCTTGCGCAAGATGGAGGAAGAGGGACTGAGGCCGGAATCAGAAACGGAAGAGTGATTTTGTAGCGGCGGTCTGTGACCGCCGAAATTCGTCCAGATCCCGGCGCTCATAGAGCGCCGCTACAGCTCAGCCCAGTAAATCCCCGTAGCGCTTGTCCGCTAATTCGAGGCAACGCGCCAGAATTTCCGAGGCGGTATTGAGCTTGAACGTTTCCTCCACCAGCTCGCGACATTCAGGAATGGACAAACTCTGCACGGCGCGCTTGACTCGCGGAACCAGGATCGCCGCCGTGCTCAGCTCTTCCACGCCGAGACCCAGCAAGAGCGGAACGAGTGCGATATCGCCTGCCATTTCTCCGCATACGCCCACCCAGATATTATGGGCATGGCCAGCATCGACGATCATTTTGAGCAGACGCAGTACTGCCGGATGGGTCGGCTCGTAAAGATGCGCGATCTTCTCGTTCACGCGATCGACCGCAAGTGCATACTGAATCAGATCGTTTGTTCCAATACTGAAAAAATCGACCTCCGGTGCAAGCACGCTTGCACAGATGGCAGCGCTCGGGATTTCGACCATCGCGCCAACTTCGACTTTTTCGGCCGCGTCGATTTTCGCGCTGCGTAATTCTTCTTTGCACTCGCCGAGGATTACGATTGCACGGCGCAATTCATCCAGCCCGGAGATCATAGGAAACATGATTTTTACATTGCCCACGACGCTCGCACGCAAAATTGCGCGCAGCTGCGTCTTGAAGATTTCGACATTCTCGAGACAGAAACGGATCGCGCGCCAGCCAAGAAACGGGTTCAACTCGTCGGTGATATCGACTGTGCCCGGAGCCAATTTATCGCCGCCGAGGTCAAATGTTCGAATAATTAGCGGATTCGGGCGGACGCGTTCGGCAACTCGCCGGTAAATCTCATATTGTTCATCCTCCGTCGGTAGAGTGGTTCGGTTCAAATAGAGGAACTCGGTGCGATAAAGTCCGATTCCCTCTGCACCGTTCGCCGCCACAGCATCAACGTCTTCCGGCAGTTCAATGTTTGCCGATAAAACGACGTGATAGCCGTCGCGCGTAGTGGACGTTGTCTCGCGCAGTTCTTTCAGTCGCGCCGTGACTTTGGCTCTTCGTGATTCGATCTCCGCGTAATGCGCAAGTGTTTCTGGCGTCGGATTGACGGTCAGACAGCCGTCATTCCCATCAAGGAGAACGTGCTGACCGGTCTCCAGTTTTGCTGTGATATCGTGCAAGCCGACTACCGCCGGAATGTTAAGGGAACGCGCTAAAATCGCCGCGTGCGAAGTGCGACTCCCAAGATCCGTCGCAATTCCGAGCACCTTCGCGCGGTCCATGCTTGCGGTATCTGAAGGAGTAAGATTATGCGCAACCAGAATGTGCGGGCTCGGTCAGGGCAAGAAATGTTTTGGGAGCCTTCCCCTGGAGGTTGCGAATTACCCGTTTGTTACGTCCTGGATATCCAGTGCGCGTTCTCGCAGATAGGGATCATCGATCTTATTCAGCGTCTCGGCGTAGCGCGTCGCGACTTCCTGGAAAATCCATTCCACATTGCATAGATCGGTCTCCAGCTTACGGAGTACTTCGTCGATTAAGGTGCGGTCCTCGACAACCAGTAGATGAGCATCGAAAATCGCGGCATCTTTTGCCCCGATCGATTCCGCAATACGCTGCTGCATCTCCAGAATCTGCATCCGCGTTTGAATAAGGGCCGTTTCGAAGCGACTGATTTCATCCCCTACCTGGGAAGGGGCAATGCGGTAACGCACGACTTCATCCACCTCATCGCGGGCGACATGGACCTGGCTGCGGGCGATTCCGGGCGAGACGCCAGCTCCTTCAAACCGAATTTCTTTTAGCGCGTTGTCGCCGCTCATCCACTTGGGAGAGTAAGGCAGATGTCAAACATTGCGAGTTCCGCGTTGGTAGGGACGTCGCAGCCGCGACGACCCTACCTCAATCCTCGTTAAAGCGCGCGTTGATCAGTTCTTCGAGCTCCTCCATTGCTTTTTCCGCGTCCGGTCCCTCGCAACGAATACGCAGTTTCGATCCCTGCCCGGCAGCGAGCATCATCAGGCCCATGATGCTTTTGCCGTTTACTTCCTCGCCCTCCTTCGAAACCCAAATTTCCGAGCGATGACGGCTGGCGATGCGCACAAACATCGCGGCCGGCCTGGCATGTAGTCCCAGCCGATTCACAATCGTAATTTCTTTCTCGACCTTCTGTACGGCCGCCGCACGGGTCGCTCTTCGAGACAACAACGCCATTAGGTCGCTCCTTTTTGCTCCATTAGTCCTAGCAGCTTCGTGTTGAAATCGACGGCTGCGTTTTGGCCCAGTCCCTTCAATTTTTCATCCATCGCCGCGACCTCGACCAGGCGCGCCATATCGCGGCCAGGTCTGACCGGAATCGTTACGTGCGGCACTTTGAGCCCCAGGATTTCATAAAATTCCCGGTCGAGCCCGATCCGATCGACCTCTTCTACCTCCTGCCAGTCTTTTAGCGTAGCGACAAGGTCCAAGCGTTTTTCGACTCGAATACTCCCGATACCGAACACCTTCGCCACATCGATAATGCCGATGCCGCGCACTTCCATGTGATTGCGGGTGAGCTCAGGCGCCGTCGCCATGAGCTCGCGTCCCTCCAGCATCGTAATCCGGCTCACGTCATCAGCCACCAAACTGTAACCACGTTCGATCAACCCCAGTACACACTCGCTCTTTCCAATGCCGCTCGCTCCGCGAATCAAAACGCCCACGCCCAGAATGTCCACCATGCTGCCGAATTCGGTCACGGTCGGCGAAAAATCCATTTCCAAAGCGATCGTTGCGGCGTTGATGAACTTCATCGTGATCATCGGCGTGCGAAACACCGCGATTTTTGCCGCCGCGGTGACAGCCACCAGCTCCGGCGCAAGATGAAACCCGCGCGACATCACTAGGCACGGAATCTTGTGCTCGCACATCCTTCGAAATCGCCGGATGCGCAGCGTGGAAGACAAGCTCTTGAGATAGGAATGTTCCGCCGCGCCCAATACCTGGACCCGTTTCTCAGCGAAATACGTGTAGAAACCCGACAGCGTCAGGCCGGGGCGGTTGATGGTTGGCTCGCGAATTTTCCGATGAAACCCCACGCGCGGGCCTTCCAATTTCATCTGTAGTTTTTCGGCGTGAGAATTGTAAAAGCTCTCAACCGTGACAACCGGGACGCTTTTCTGCTGATTGCTTGTGGATGTGATCGTTTGAGTCCCGCGTCGTTCTGCCATCAGACATAACTTCTAGCGTGAATACCGCTCAATTTCCAATCTGCATCGAACAGGCGATCGATGCGCTTGCTCCGTTACACTATTGCAACGTAATTGAGTTAACGACTTAGCGATTCGACGTCGCGAAGGTTCAAGCGTTCGCCAGCTTTGTTATGTCGAGCGAAGTCAAGACATCTTTCGAGAGACTCCTCCACTTCGGTTGGAATGACAGAAATCACATTTTGAAGCGTTCGCCAAGGTACAGCTGGCGGCTGATGGGATCGTTAATCAGGAAATCTTTTGTGCCTTCGCTCTCCACTCGGCCGTCGTAAATCAAATAGGCGCGGTCCACGATTGAGAGCGTCTCACGCACGTTATGGTCGGTGATCATGATGGCCAGACCGGATTTGCGGAGGTTGACGATAATCTGTTGCACATCATATACCGCAATGGGATCGACGCCGCTGAATGGCTCGTCCAGCATTAGCAACTTTGGTTGTGTGACCAGCGAACGCGCGATCGTTAAGCGTCGCTTCTCGCCGCCGCTCAATGTGAGCGCGACATTTTTTGCGATCCGCTCAATGCCAAACTGGTGCAACAGCTGATCGCAGCGGTTCCGCCGCTCGGCCTTGCTCAATGGAAGCGTTTCCAAAATCGCGAGAATATTTTGTTCCACTGTCATCTTCCGAAAGATCGATTCCTCCTGCGGCAGATAACCCATCCCGAGCCGGGCCCGTTTGTACATCGGATAATCCGTGACATCGGTGTTTGAAAAAATCACGCGACCGCTGTTTGGCCTAACTAGACCAACGATCATGTAAAAACTGGTCGTTTTCCCTGCCCCATTCGGCCCCAGCAGTCCAACGATCTCGCTAGCGCCGACATGCATGTCGATCCCGTCCACCACTGCCCTACCGCCGTAAATCTTGACCAGTTGCTCGGTGGTCAAGACGGTTTCTGCTTTCGTTGTGACCGGCGAAGGAATCTTGGCAGTCGAAGCCGGCGCAGTTTGGCTAATCATGGTTTCGGCAAAGGCGGGGCCGGAGAAATCTGCGAAGCCGGTGAAGTCTGAGAAGGAGTTGCTCCGCCCTTCTTTTGCTCATTCGGCTGCTGACGAATCTCGGTGCGGCTTGGCCCGTGAGTAGTCAATTGGCTGTTTTGATTGATGATCATGACTGTATCAGGGCTGGTCGCCACATGCATGTTTAATCCCTCCTGCACACGTGGCGTTCCTCTCAATTCAACATCGCCAGTTGCCGCCGTGTAAGTGGCTTTGTCCGCCCGTCCAACGGCGCGCGTTGGCGGTCCGCCATTGGGATCGGGTCGGTCGCGCACCAGCCCGACGTTTCCTTCGGCAACGGCTTTCTCCAAGCCCTGGTTTTGTCCTTTGGTAATAAGCACTGTCAATTTGTCAGATTGAAGATTGAAACGCGGATCGGTCACCTTCACTCGGCCGCTAAAGATGCCCATGTTCTTGGTTGAATCAAAGAACGCCTCATCCGCGTAGATTTGCGTTAGGGTCGGGACGTTCGATTGCAAGCCGGTAGCAGGCTGGCCAAATAATTTCGTGGCAGCCGAGGTATTTTCTTTTTTAGTCGCCGCTTTCTTCGCTTTCTTCTCTGACGCAACGCGGGAAGCTTCCGGCGACTCCGCGGCAATCTGCTCCTGCAAGCGCGCACTCGTCGCACAGGCGATCAACAGGATCAACACCGTCAGTTTTTTCATTCGCTGCTGTTCGGTTTGGCAGTCAGATGCGATTGATCAGTGATCACCATTTTCACATTTCCGATCAATCGCCCGGTCCTCGTATTCGTATCGAAATACATTGAATCGCCAGCAATGTTGAAATCCGCCCGTTGGATCGTTGTACGTTCCTGCGAACTGAGGACGCGGGTTTTCAAATCAAGCACCGACGTGTGCATGTCGATTTGCAGATCGGCCTGATTCTCCGGGGTGTAGGTCGTAATTTTGAGGTGTTGAAATCCGATGTGTTCCTGATCGATGCGGTGCGCCGTCCCCGCTTCAAATCTCCCCCGCAGATGGCCTTCGCCATCGAAATCCGGCAACACCAGGCCTTTCGCTTCATGGCCGATCGGCAGGGGAATGTTCGTTAAGCTTTGTTCAGCCGGAGACGCACTTGCCGTCCCTGTCGCCTGCGCTTTCTTCTTGCGGCCTTTTGACTGACCGGGCACCTGAGGCGTCGATATCAAAACGGATAACGCGACTGATAACAACCACACGAGCCAGCCCCGATATGCAGAGCGGCCGCTACGAAACGGCAGCATGAATAGCCTTTAACATGCGCAGGTGCTTCGGCAAATCCTTTAGCGGAATCTGATTCGGCGCATCCGACAACGCGCGCGCGGGACTCTCATGCACCTCCATAAAGATTCCGTCGCAACCTGTGGCCATCGCGGCCCTGGCCAGCGCCGGAGCCAACACCCCATCGCCCGCCGTCGAGTCCCCTGCCCCGCCTGGCCGCTGCACCGAATGCGTAGCGTCAAAGATGACGCGATATCCCGCTTCGCGCATCCAATAGAGCGAGCGCATGTCGGCTACGAGATTGTTGTAGCCAAACGTCGTGCCGCGCTCGGTAAAACAGAATTGCGAGTTGCCAAAGGCGATCAGTTTTTCGGCGATGTTTCGCACGTCCCACGGCGCCAGGAACTGACCCTTTTTCACATTGATCGCGCGACCTGTTTCTGCGGCAGCGCGCAGCAGATCCGTTTGCCGGCAGAGAAACGCCGGGATTTGCAACATATCGATGCTTTCGCCGGCGATCTCCGCTTCCTTCGGGGAATGAACGTCAGTTGTCACTGGCATTTTCAAGTCGCGTCCGATCGCCGAAAGAATCTCGCAGCCTTCGCGTACGCCGATTCCGCGAAATGACCGCACCGAACTTCGATTCGCCTTGTCGTACGAGGCCTTGAAAATGAAATCAACGTCTCCGGCCGCGCAGATTTCAGCGATCTTCTTCGCCATCCGCCGGACAAACTTCTCGGACTCAATCACGCACGGTCCAAGAATGAAAGCGGGGTGCGTGCCGCCGATTCTAACTTTGCCAATCCGCAATGGCTTTGTTTTCTCGCTCATGATTTGCTCAGCATGTCATCCCGAGCCGCGCAGACGGCGAGGGGCCTCACACCTGCGCGAAACATTACGCAAATTAGCCAGTGTGACCAATCACCGACTGTGGGGTTCCTCGCTCCGCTCGGAATGACCGCGTGTTTATTCAGTGGTCAATCGCTCTCGCCTGACAAGGTCGGCAGCCGCAAACGGCGCATACAATCCGAGAAAAAAGAGTAGTGCGACTCCGTGCATTTGCAGAAGATACAGCGGTCGCGAATCGGAAAGAAGACTTAAAATGGAAAATGCCTCGGGCTTGTGCAGAAGAAATCCATAGTTGAAGCCAGTCAGCTGATCGACGACGAACGTGATCACAAAATAAAACTCCGACCACAACCACACGCGCACGATCGACAGGGGATACGGCCGGTATCGACGAGTCAACATCAGGAAAACCACGCCGACGATAATGCCGCAATGTGATGTGAAAAAACTGATGAAACGCCAATCCGGAAAGCCGAAGCGCAGATTGGGCGTGAGCACGGCCTGCAACGTGCCGCCAATCCCCCAGAAGTACGCCACTTCGAACCAGCGCCGATTTCCGGTCCACATCGCCACGATCACAACCACCATGCCCCAATCGCACATTTGCATTGGCAACATCTGCCGCCAATCCACAACGCCGTGGCTGCGGATAAAAACTAAATAAACGATGTAGTTCAAGATCAGCACGGCTGACAGCGCACCGATAATCACTTTTTCGATACGCTGAGATTTCGTGCGTCGCACGATCGATGCGAGCCCAAACGGCAGCACGATCGTGAGAAAAATGACCGTGAGATGCGGCCAACCGTACGGTTGGAATTGCGGAGGCTCGTTCATGAACGGACAGAAATTCCAAAATCCAAGCTCCAACATCCAGAGAAATCCCAAGCTTTAATCTTCAACGACTGCGCCAAGGTATTGGAGCTTTATGATCGGAGTTTCTCTGGAGGGTGGATATTGGAACTTGGAGCTTCCCCTTAGCGGATCACCCAGAGATTGCACGGAATAACGTCGGTAATCCAGGCGATGTTGCTGGGAAGCGGCACGTTGGTTTCGCTCTTTTTCTGCAGCGGCACCACGAGCAAATCCGCGTTCACCGATTGAACAAAATCCGAGGCAATTAACCCAGTATTCCCGCGGATGCAGCGGGCTTCGATCGGGACTTCGGTCGCGCCAGCTGATAAAACAAATTTTTCCAGCACCTCTTCTTCATCATCGTCCAGTCTGGGCTTTTCATGTCTTCTTGCATCGGCGCGAATCGACGCGCGGGCTTCATCAAAGGTGGTAATGATGCGGATAACATAAAGCGTTTCGCATGATTCCGCTGCGGCCAGCGGCAGCGTCCTTATCAGGGCCTGTAGTCCGTGGTCGCCGTAATCTGCAATGAAAACGATCCGGCTCAACGGTCTGGGGTTCACCAACGGTTTGGTGAAAAGCATCACCGAGCAGGGCGCTTCTCGCACAACGCGGCGCGCGACATTACCCAGAAACGGATGCAACACCACTTCCTTCTCCAGCGCCCCAGCAACCACCATGTCGATCTTCTCACGAGCGAGCGTGTGCAAAATAGCATCAGCCGGATCTCCTTCTTCATAATGAATCGCTGTATCGGTCGGTAGCTCGATCTGGGCGAGCGCATCGTGAAACTTCTTTGCGATTTCTTGAGTTTGCTTGCCCGCAAAGATCAGATGAAGATCGGCGGAAAAGCGTTCTCGCATTCGTTTCGCTTCGGCAAGAACGTGCTTGAAGCGCGGCGAAAACGTCGTCGCCACGGCAATGGTTTTGTATGGCGATGTATCGGCCATGAGAGCGGTTGCACTGTCGCGCTCTGGCGAATTTCGGCAAGGCGGACATGGGCGCTCTGCGGGGGACCGTAGCAATCCGCTTTTCATTTTTGAATCCTCTGCGAATTTTTGCAAATGCGATGCGCAATCTATCCGGGCAGTTTTGATCCGGTGACCAACGGTCACCTGGATGTGATTGAGCGTGCTCGAAAACTATTCGACGAAGTCGTCGTGGCAGTGGCGGGCAATGACGAGAAGCAGCCGCTTTTCTCCCTAAAAGAACGCCTCGATTTGCTGCGAGAAACCGCCGGGAGCATTGACAACGTGCGAGTCGCACAGTTCAAGGGATTACTCGTCGACTTCGCCAAGGCGGAAGACGCTGGTGCGCTGATCCGCGGTTTGCGCGCAGTCTCCGATTTTGAATTCGAATTTCAAATGGCGCTGATGAATCGGAAACTGGATGCCGCCGTAGAAACGATTTTCTTAATGCCGAAGGAGGAATACACGTATCTTAGCTCGCGCATTGTAAAAGAGATCGCGCGTCTCGGCGGCGATGTGTCGAGTTTTGTGCCGGCTTGCGTGGCCAAAGCGCTGGCGAAGAAATTTGCAAAATGAACTCTCGAAGACTCACTGCATTTGTCATTCCGAGCGGAGCACAGCGGAGTCGAGGAATCTCTTACTCTTAAACCCGCTTAATTACCGACGAGAGATGTCTCGACTTCGCTCGACATGACAAGGAGGCAATGGAGGTGTCCCAATGAAAGTGCATCTGAAACAAATTCCAGCGCAGGGCTTGCATCTGGAAGGAGAGGAGGATTGCCCGATCCAGGAACTGGAATCGGAGGGAATTCGTTGCGTTGGTCGTTTGCATTACGATCTCGATCTTGGCGTTTCAGGAGCCGCCCTGTGGGCGAATGGCTCACTTTCACAGCCAGTGGAGCTGCGTTGCGTGTCGTGTCTGGAAAACTTCGTGCACGAGATCCGAGTGCCGGCATTCGCCGTGCACATGGAGCTCCACGGGCCGGAGACTGTCGATCTTACCCCCGCTATGCGCGAAGAAATTTTACTGAACCTGCCGGCGCATCCGCATTGCGACCGGGACGGCAATCGGGTTTGCAAGGCGAAACGGGTTAAAACTCAAGAGCAGGAGATGAAGCGGAAGTCGAATTGGAGCGCGTTAGATCAATTGAAGCTAAAACGTTGAAGCGTTGAAGCGAGAGACTAAAACGCGCTACCCTTTAACGCTTCAACGTTGTTTTCTTGTTCAAATGTGCTTCCGTGAACGCTTGCCATGGGAGTCCCAAAACGCAAAACATCCAAGATGCGGTTACGCACGCGCAAAGCAGCGAACCGGTGGCATGCTGCGCAGCTGAACAAGTGTCCGCAGTGCGGAAGCGCCCTTCCGTCGCACATCGCCTGCCCATCATGCGGCTATTACCGCGGGCGACAGGTGTTGACGCTCGAAGGCAAATAACTGTAGTCGCCGTCCTGCCTGCGCGCCGTAGCGCAGCGGAGGCGGGTGGGCGACGCATTTTCGCTTTGCATTCCGCGACTAAAGTTCGCAAAGTTTCGCACTAATGAAGATCGCCCTCGACGCGATGGGCGGTGACTTTGGCCCGCCTAACCTTGTTGCCGGCGCTGTGATGGCGCTGTGCAATTACCAACAGATCAAAAAGCTCTATCTGGTGGGAGACTCCACGAAGATAGAAAATGAGTTGCGCAAACATCAGTGCAACGATTCACGCATCGACATTGTGCATTCCACTCAAGTGGTAGATATGAGCGACCGCGCCTGGACAGCGGTTCGTCGAAAAAAAGATTCTTCCGTGAGCCGCGCTGTCGATCTCGTGAAACGCGGTGACGCGGACGCGGTAGTGAGCGCCGGGCACACGGGCGCAGCCGTCGCTGCGAGCATGATTAAATTGCGCACCCTGGAAGGCATCGATCGGCCTGGAATCGCGGCGCTTTTGCCAACCCAGTTCAATGTTTTTGTTTTAATCGACGCCGGCGCGAACATCGATGCGCGCCCGGAGCATCTTTTGCAATACGCCATCATGGGCTCGGTTTATTCCAGGCATGTTCTCCGGTATAAGAACCCGCGCGTCGGCTTGATCTCCCTAGGCGAAGAAGATGTCAAAGGCAACGAGCTGACAAAGGATGCTTTCAAAATGTTGAAGGCGAGCTCGCTGAATTTTCGTGGCAATATCGAAGGGCGGCATTTGTTCGAAGACCCGGTCGAAGTCGTGGTGTGCGACGGTTTTGTCGGCAACGTGATTTTGAAAACGTCCGAATCAATTGCCGTGGCGATTTTCAAATGGCTTAGACAGGAATTGACGCGCTCCAAAATTCACATGGTCGGCGCTTATCTGACACGAAAGGCATTTCGCGTAATCAAAGACAAAACAAATTACGAGGAAGCCGGCGGGATGCCGCTGTTGGGAGTGAACGGCATCTGCATCATCGCGCATGGCGCCAGCACGGCATTGGCGATCAAAAATGCGTTACGGGTGGCGGCCGAGTCTATTGAACAGCAGGTGAACCCACATATCGTCGAAGAGATTCGCCGTTACCATGAAACGACAGCCCCGCTCGAGCCCGCGCTCCAATAAAGCGCTGCGCACGGTCTCAATCATCGGCACGGGTAGCTACGTGCCCGAGAAAATTCTCACTAACGCGGATTTGTCGCGGATGGTCGATACCACAGATGATTGGATCACTACCCGCACCGGCATCAAGGAGCGCCGGGTCGCCGCAAAGGAAGAAAACACCAGCGACATGGCGACCAAGGCGACGCTCAAGGCGATGGAGCAGGCGAAGATTTCGCCGAAAGAGATCGATCTCATTCTCGTGGCAACGGCCACTCCCGACATGCTTTTCCCGGCCACGGCGTGCTTCGTTCAGAAGAAGATCGGAGCGACCAACGCCGCTTGTCTCGATATTTCTGCAGCCTGCGCCGGTTTTCTCTTTGGCTTGGAGATCGCACAGCAATTTATTACCTCGCATACGCACGACACCGTCCTTGTGATCGGGGCCGAGAAATTGACGTCGATCACGAACTGGACCGATCGCAACAGTTGCGTCCTTTTTGGAGACGGCGCAGGCGCGGCGATCTTGCGCCACCGGGGCAGTGCTCATGGCGTAATCAGCACCCATATCGGCAGCGACGGCCGGTACACAGACATCTTGTTCATGCCGGGCGGCGGTTCGCGATGCCCCATCACGCGAGAAAATGTGGACATGCATTTAACAACGATCCACATGACCGGCAAGGAAGTGTACAAACAGGCCGTTATCGCCATGCTTAACGCAGCGAAAAAAGCCCTCGATCAAGCCGGACTTTCCATCGAAGACATCGCCTGTGTCATTCCACACCAGGCGAATCTGCGTATCATAGAGGCCATCGCTGATCGGCTCGGCATTTCACGCGACAAGATGTTTGTGAATTTGGATCGCTACGGCAATACGTCCGCAGCGGCCGTAGCCATTGCACTCGACGAAGCCAATCGCAG
>Ga0209808_1000916_pt1 | contig 14900 bp, 16 predicted proteins | sample GraSoiAngelo_157_FD_186171 | JGI IMG/M metagenome (GOLD analysis project Ga0209808, IMG submission 186171) | Grasslands soil microbial communities from the Angelo Coastal Reserve, California, USA - 14_1009_16_20cm (SPAdes) (version 2) | ecosystem: Environmental > Terrestrial > Soil > Grasslands ... | reverse complement strand
TCGCCGGCCAGCGGATACGGCCCGCGGGAGAATCCCTCGACCTCGTCGACGGGATGCACCGCCGCGAGACCGTTGACGATGGCGAGCCCCTCGATGAGCGGGATCCGTCCGGCGCGCAGGCCGATAAGCCCGTTCGAGAGGTATGCCGGGATGTATTCGGCCTTGTAGTTGGCGACGGGAGGGGGGCTGATCGGAGCGCTCACTCGGCATCCGTGATGCACCCACGGTGCCAGTGGCTAGGCCGTTCCGACCTTCTGCGTCGTAACGACGACCGACTCGCCGGCCATCGGCTCGCCGCGCGCGCCGGCCGTCACGCGGACCCGAGCGAGCGCCCGCCATTCGCCTCGCTCGCGCAGCCGGACGATCAGAAACGGGTTCTCGACGACGATGCCCGGCGCTTCGGTAAAGCGCACGGGAAGAGTCACATTCGCCGCGGCGCCGGGTGCGATCTCGATATCGAGCTCGGTCTCCGCGGTGCGGAACTGCGAATGCGGGTGCTGGGCGCTCTCCAACCGCACGACCCGAGCTCCGTCGTTCGTAATTCGCCAGCGGACCCGCCAGTCCCCGTCAGCGCCCTCGGTCGTGAAAGGATCGACGCGAAGGCGCGGTCCCGCGCTAATAGCCGGACGTAGGGGCGGGCGAGCCCTGGCCGCCGCCGCCACCGCCGCCGTATCCGCAGGCGGCGCCGCCGACGGCGGCAACGATCACGACGACCAGAACCGCGACGATCATCTGACGCATAAGACGACCTCCTCGTGGCTTCATGCGAACTGCGGCATGACGTCGGCTGCGAACGCCTCGAGAGCATCCCAGTCGTAGGGTCCCTCGCGGAGCGCGATGTTCACGCGGTACGCGCCGGCTTCGGTGAACGATGCCACCACATCCGTCGCCGCGCGCGGCGTGCCTCGCAGAAAACCGGTCATGCCCCGCCTGTCTTTTGACCAGTGTTTTTGGTAGAGCGCCTCGTGGCGCTTCGCTCCGGACTCATCGGCGCCCATGTAAAAGCCAACGTTGATCGTGCGCACGACGGCGGAAGGATCGCGGCCGACCTTGAAGCACCATCGGTCCAGCACCTCGCTCTTGCGCTTCCATTCGGCCGGCGGAAGATACGGCGCGTTCCAACCGTCGGCGAACAGCGCCGCCGTGCGCAGGGTTCGCTTCTCTCCCGCGCCTCCGATCCAGAGAGGGAGTCGGGTTTGGATTGGCTTCGGGTTGTTCGGCGCATCGACGAAGCGGTAATGCGCGCCGTCGAAGTCGGCGCGACGGCGATCGAACAGAAGTCGCAGCGCCTCCGCGTATTCCTCGAGCTGATCCTCGCGCTTCGCGATGGTCGGAAACGGGATGCCGTACGCCGCGAACTCGATCTCGTCCCATCCCGCGCCGATGCCGCAATCGGCGCGCCCGCCTGAGAGGTGGTCGATGGTGCTGAGCGCCTTCGCCAGGACACCAGGGTGGCGATAGCCGACGCAGAAGACGAGGCAGCCGACGCGCACTCGGGTGGTCTCCACCGCCGCCGCGGAGAGCGTGGCGATGGATTCGAAGCAGTCCCCGTCGCCACCTTGCGGCGGCGTTTCTTGAAAGTGGTCGGAGACCGAGAACCAGTCGAATCCACGCTCGTCGGCAAACCGCCAGAGGCGACGCATTTCATCAAGTGGACCGCCGAGGTGACCGAGATGTATCCCGAACCTAGTACCCAGAATCCGAGTATGGGTCGCCGGACGGCATCGGTGAGGTCGCCGGCTTGTTCGTCCCGAGGGCCGGGTTCGCCGCCGACGGCGTCGCTCCGCCACTGCCTGCGCTGCCGCATGCCACCAGCGCGAGACCGCCCACGAGAGACGCCAGGAAGAGCGCGCGCACCATCGTCATGTTCGAAGACCTCCTGCTAACGTGAATACGGGCGGGAGGCCGCGACGGATATGGGCAGTTTCGGTGTCTTCTTCGTCATCTTCGTTCTTGGGGTCCTCGCTCTTGCGGGGCTCGCCTTCGCACTTGCCGCCGCCCGGGCGTCCCGTCGGCCACGGCCGGCCCTCCCGGCGAACTGCGGTGACTGCGTGTACATGATCCCGCGCGCAAAGGTTTACAAACGCGAGACGATCGAGGACCTCGATGGGGTCGTTCACTACCTCTGCCAGCAACGGTGGATCGAGATCACGCCTTACTCGCCGTGGTGCGAGCTCGGAAAGAGCAAGACCCGAACGACGACCGTCCCGACCTGAAGCTAACCTTCGGGCCGTGACCGGCTTCGCGGAGTTCGATGCGTTCGTGCGTGCGCGGGAGCGCGAATACATCGATGAGCTGAAGGTGCTGATCCGTCAGCCGACGATCTCGGCCCAGGGGATCGGCATTCCCGAGACGGCCCGCATCGTCCTCGACCGGACAAAAAAGCGCGGTGGTATCGCGGCGGAAGCGCTGTCCGTCGACGGCGGGCCTCCGACCATCGTGGGCGAGACGGGCCGCGGCGATCGCACGCTCCTTATCTACAACCACTACGACGTGCAGCCACCGGATCCTCTCGACGAGTGGCAGACTCCGCCGTTCGAGCCGACGGAGCGCGACGGCTATCTCTACGGCCGCGGCGTCTCCGACAACAAGGGCAATCTGCTGGCGCGGCTGCAGGCGATCGAGGCGTACCGCGCGACGATCGGCGAGCTTCCTCTTCGGATCCGTGTCCTGTATGAAGGCGAGGAGGAGAGCGGCTCGGCTCATCTCGCCGCCTTCGTGGCGCGCCACGGCGAGCGGCTGCGGGCGGACGGCTGCGTCTGGGAGGCGGGCTACAAAGACGCCGCCGGACGGCCGACCATCTCGTGCGGGCTCAAGGGCATCGCCTACCTCCAGCTTCGGGTGCACGGGGCGAACAAGGACGCGCATTCGTCCCTGGCCACGATCGTGCCGAACCCAGCGTGGCGGCTCGTCTGGGCGCTCGCGACGATGAAGAACGAATCCGACGAGATCACGATCGACGGTTTCATGGACGCGGTCCGGCCGCCGAACGCGGCCGAGCGCGCGCTCCTCGAGGCCCTGCCGTTCGACGAGCAGGCCATGCTCCGCATCCACGGGATCAAGCGTTTCGTGCGCGGCCTAAAGGGTTACGAGCTTCGGAAGAAGCACTTCTTCGAGCCGACCTGCACGATCTGCGGGATCGTTTCCGGATATACCGGCGCGGGTTCGAAGACGGTCCTGCCCGCGGTGGCGAGCGCGAAGATCGATTTTCGTCTCGTCCCCGATCTCACACCGGATAAGGTCACGACGCTCCTGCGCGCCCACCTCGACCGGCGCGGGTTCGCAGACGTCGAGGTCGTACCCGGCCACGGCGAGCCACCCTCACGCTGGCCCACGGACTCGCTGACTGCAAAGGCGGCGGTCGACGCATGCCAGAGCGCGTATGGCACGGCCCCGGTCGTCTATCCGCTGCTCGCGGGCTCGGGCCCGATGGCGCAGGTGTGCGACGAGCTCGGGATCCCCGTCGCGGGGTTCGGCTCGGGTAATGCCGCTTCGGCCAACCACGCGCCGAACGAGAACATCGCGATCGCCGACTACGTCGACCACATCCGCGCCTTCGGACGCTTCCTTCACGCCTTCGCCGGTCGCGCCCTGGCTTGAGTCCCGGCGAGCGACGCGCGCTTCTCGGTCTTCTCGGCTTCCTGACGTTCTCGTCTGTCTATGTCAGCGTGGTCATCGCGCCGGTGCTGACGCAGGTCGCCACCGAGTTCGAGATCACGACCGGCACTGCCGGCCTCGCCGTCGCCGCGTACGGCGCGCCCGGCATCATCGTCGCGCTGTTGACCGGACCGTACTCGGATCGCTTCGGACGCAAGCGTTTTCTCGTCGCCGGCTCGCTGATCATGGGCGTGTTCACGCTGCTCGGCGCATTCGCGACGAGCTTTGGGGTTCTCGTCGCGATGCGGATGGTGGCGGGCGTTGGGTCGTCTCTGATCTGGCCGAACGTCACCGCGACGGTGGGAGACAACTTCTCATATCGCGATCGAGGCCCTGCAATGTCCACGGTCATCGGCCTGAACACGATGGCCTCGGTCGTGGGCGTCCCCCTCGCCGGTATCGTCGCCGAAGGAACAACGTGGCGGGCATCTGTGGCGATCGTTGGGCTTCTGTCGATCGCCGCGGCGCTCCTGCTTCTCTGGAAGCTCCGGCCCGCGCAGGTGCCTGTCAGCGAATCGAAGGTCCGCGAGCTTTACCGGTCGATCCTCACCAATCGATCCGCCGTCGGCGCGATCGGCTCGAGTCTTCTCGGCTCCCTGTACTGGTTCACCTGGTCGACATACATCGTCGTGTTCTTCGAGCTCACGTTCCATCTCTCGGAAGGGATCGCTTCGACGATCGCGCTGACCCTGGGACTGGGCGTTCTCGTGGGAAGTCAATTCGGTGGACGGCTCGGCACGCGCATCGGGCACAAGCCGATCGTCGCGGCGAGCGTCGTGATCTCGGGCGCGCTTCTCCTGCTGCAGACGAACCTGACGCTTCCGCTTGCCGCGACCGCGGCGCTCAACTTCGTGCTCTCCGCCGTGATCGGTGCGCGCTTCGCGTCGAACACAACCCTGCTCACCGAACAGGTGCCGGAGGCGCGAGGCACGCTTCTCGCGCTCTCCGCATCGGTAACGAGTCTCAGCATCGTCGCCGGAGCGGCGATCGGCGGTCTCCTTATCGATGGTCCGGGCTTCTGGGCGGTGGGGGTGTTCTGTTTCATCGCGGCGGTACTGGCTGCGAGCGTGGTCGCATTGTTCGTTCGAGAAGAGCCCATCGATCTGGAAATCGCACCCGCTGCCTGATTCGGCCGCACATCGTTGCGTAACTGTTACGCCAGGGGGTCGTCCGAACGCCTGCTCGGCATGGCACCTGCCCGTACATGTGTCACTCGGAAAAGGAGCAGGCCATGGCGCGTAAAGCCGGGGGCGGGATGACCGTCGCCGAAGCAGGACGAATGGGTGGCCGATTAGTCAGCGAGAAGTACGGCCCGGAGTTCTACGAGAAGATCGGCAAGAAGGGCGGATCGAGCACCGCCAACAAGTACGGACCGGAATTCTTTGGCCGCATCGGGAAGAAAGGCGGCCGGGCGGTGACGGCGAAGTATGGCGCCGGCCATTTCGAGCGCATCGGCCGCAAGGGCGGCCAGAAGGTGGCCGATCTCATCGAGAGAGCCAAGACCCTCGAGTCCATACCCGAGCCGGCAACGCAGCCAGAAGAGGCGACGCCGACCGAATAGTCGTTCGGCGACGGCGTACCTTGGTCCCTTGATGGACCGGAGGGAGCTGGGAGCGGGGACGCGCGTCGTGCGGGCCGCCCGCTCACTCCCCCCGGGCCGCGGTGAGCCGGTGGTGCCGCCCCTCGTGCAGAGCGTCGCTTTCGATTACGGATCCGCGGCCGAGCAGGACGCCGTCTTCGGCAACGACCGGCCCGGTTACGTTTACGGACGCTACGGCACGCCGACGACGGCCGCGCTCGAGAACGCACTCGCTGAGCTCGACGGTGTCGAGGCCGTCACCTGCTTTGTGACCGGGATGGCCGCGATCTCGGCCGCTGTTGACGGGTGTGCCATCTCGCGCGGCGGGCGGGTCGTCGCTCAGGAGGACTGCTACGGGCAAACGCGCGCGCTCTTCGAGCGCTGGAGACGCGAGCGCGGCGCCGACATCGTCTTCGTCGACACGACCGACCACCGCGCCGTCGAGGCGGCGCTCCGAGCGAAGCCGACCGTGCTCCTCTACGCCGAGGCGATCGCCAATCCCCTGCTGAAGGTGAACGACATCGCCGCGCTCGCTCGGCTGGCGCGCGACAACGGGGCGAGCCTCGCAGTCGACGCGACCTTCGCGACGCCCGTGTTGTTCCGTCCGGCCGCGTTGGGCGCGACGATGGTCATTCACTCGCTCACCAAGTACGTGAACGGCCACGGCGACGTGATGGGAGGATCCGTCGGCGGCGGTGAGGAGCTCGGCCGCGCGATGCGCGACCGCACCATCCTCGACGGCGCCTATCTGCCTCCGCACGAAGCCTGGCTCGCGATCCGCGGGATGCGCACTCTGGCCCTCCGCATGCGGCGCCAGTGCGAGAGCGCGCTCGCCGTTGCGCGGCATCTCGCGAAGCATCCCAAGATCGCGCGCGTTCGTTATCCCGGACTTCCCGACCATCCGCAGCACGAGCTCGCGACGCGCCAGTTCGATGGCCTCTACGGCGGCGTCGTGTCATTCGCCTTGCGCGACGACACCAAGCCAGCGGCTTTCCGGTTCCTCGACGCGCTCGAGCTCGCGGCCTCGGCCACGACGATCGGCGATCTGTTTTCCGAGGTGCTGTACCCACCGATCTCTTCGCACCGCCGCCTTTCGGCCGAAGAACGGAAGCGTCTCGGCATCACCGACGGTTTCCTGCGTATGTCCGTCGGCATCGAAGATCAGGATGACATCCTCGCCGATATCGACCGCGCCCTTGACCGCGTCTAAACCTCTACCCCGCGCTCTCGTCTTCAACTGCCACATCACCGGCCTCGCCGTCGCGCGTTCGCTCGCGGCACGCGGGGTCGAGGTCATCGCACTCGATCCCGATCCGCGAGGCCTCGGCCAGGCATCCCGCGCTGTCGTCCAGCGGCACACGTGTCCGAACCCGCTCGAGGACGAGCGCGGCTTCGTCCAGTACCTCCTGGACAACGCGAAGCGCTTCGGCGAGGGCGCGGTCCTGTTTCCGACGAACGATGAGTGGGTGCTGGCAGTCGCGCGCTACCGCACGCAGCTCGAAGCGTGCTATCGGATCCCGTTCAGCGAGCTATCGGTGATCGACGCGGTGTTGGACAAGCGCCGGCTCTACGCGGACGCGCACCACCTCCGCATCCCGATCCCGAAGACCTTCACCCTGAACGATCCGAAGGCGACGGCGCGGGAGATCCGCTATCCCGCGATCGTGAAGCCCGCGGAGCAGCGCCGTTTCTACGACCGGTTCGGCGTGAAGGTGTTCCGCGCCGAGAACGCGGCGGAGCTCGTGCGCTTCGCGCGGGAGGCCGCGGATCTCGCGTGCGTCGCCCAGGAGATCGTCGACGTGCCGGCCGGCGGCTTCTATTCGTTCTGCTCCTACGTCGCGCCGGACGGCGAGGTCCGCGGCGCGTTCGTCGGACGAAAGCTCGAGCAATATCCCGAAGGCTTCGGCACCGGATGCCTTGTTATCGGAGAACAGGTTTCGGAGATCGTCGAGCGCGGAAGCGCGATCCTGAAAGCCTTCGGCTACCACGGGATCAGCGAGGTCGAGTTCATCTGGGACCCGACGCGCAAGGAGCATCTGCTTCTCGACGTCAATCCCCGTGTCTGGAAATGGATCGGCCTGCCGATCGCGAGCGGCGTGGACCTGCCCTGGCTCGCGTTCAGCGAGGCGATCGGCCGGCCGGCGCGCGCCGACGAGCCGCGCGACGGTCTGCGCTGGATCTACGAGCGCGACTACGCGCTGCTGGCTCAGTCACGGCCGCTCTTCCCCGCGACCGGCGAAGTCGTGAACGCGGTCTGGGACCCCGACGATCCGGGTCCGTTCGCGCAGCTCATCCTCAACGAAGGACCCGGTGGGAAGTATTACTGCGCCTGTTAACAGCAGCGGTACCTGGGCGCGCATAGCGGCGGCCAGAATTCTTCAGGTCGTGCTCGGACTTGTCGTGCTCTACTTCTCCCTCCCGATGTTCTCGAGCGCGGGCCTTCAGGAACCGAACGTTGGGGTCTGGCTAGGCCTTGTCTGCATCGGCCTGCTCACCGCGAGCGCGTCGCGGGCCGAGGGGCATGTCTTCGCGAGTCTGTGGGTCGCCGTCTTGGCGTTCGCGCTGCCGGCCTTCCTGCTTTCGCTTGGGGGAGTTGGCAAAACGCCGTGCCCGCCGAACCCTCCGCCGATCACGAACACGTATTCCTGTGTGTTTCCGGGTTACGGCGCGCTGCTCGCGTTCGCGCTCGTCTTGATGGCGGCTGCGATCGTCGGAGCCGTCCTCGACCTCCGTGCGTTGCTCGCCCGCGCCGGTCGCGCGTCCGGCTGAGCCATCATTCAGAGGATGCGCTTCGGTTTTTGGATGCCGGTGTTCGGCGGATGGCTGCGCAACGTCGAGGAGGAAGGCATGCCCGCGACGTTCGTGTACCAGCGTCAGCTTGCGCAGCAGGCCGACCGCGACGGTTGGGACGTGACGCTGATTGCCGAGCTGAATCTGAACGACATCAAGGGGCCCGAGGCCGATTGTCTCGAGGCATGGACAACGGCGGCAGCGCTGGCGCCGCTCACCGAGCGGCTCGAGCTCATGGCCGCCGTCCGACCGAACTTCCGACTTCCGGCGCTTGTAGCGAAGGAGGCTGCGACGATCGATCGGATCTCGAACGGCCGCTTCACTCTGAATGTTGTGAGCGCGTGGTGGCAGGCCGAAAGTGACCAGTACGGCGGCGCATGGGTGCAGCACGACGAGCGATATGCGCGCACGGAGGAGTTCCTCGCGGTCCTGAAGGGAATGTGGACGAAGGACAAGTTCTCCCTCGAGGGCCGCTACTACACCATCAAGGACGCGCGCCTTGCGCCGAAGCCGGTTCAGCGGCCCTGGCCGACGCTCTACGCCGGCGGAGAGTCGCCCGCCGCGAAGGATCTGATCGCGCGGGAGTGCGATGCCTATCTCATGCACGGCGACCCGCCAGACGCCCTCGCCACGAAGATCGAGGACATGCGCGCGCGACGTGCGAAGCATCCCGAGCTTCCGCCGCTTAAGTTCGGTGTGGCTGGATACGCGATCGTTCGCAAGAGCGACGCCGAGGTCAAGAAGGAGATCGCGCGCATCACTGACGTGCGTGCCAGCGCGCGGGGCTACGCGAGCTACCAGGAATTCATCAAGGGATCGCAGCTCGAGACCACGGTGTCGCTCGAGGACTACAGCGTTTCAAATCGCGGCCTGCGCACCGGCCTTATCGGCACGCCCGAGCAGGTGGCGGAGCAGGTGCGTGCGTTGGAGCGCATCGGCATTGACCTGCTGCTGTTGCAGTCGAGCCCGCAGCGTGAGGAGATGCAGCGTTTCTCCGAGGATGTGTTCCCGCTTGTGCGGGTTTAGCATTTCGGCCGGCCGATCCGGGTCGGATTTGGGGAGGACTAGATGCGGCGCTGGGCTATAGCTTTCACCGCGGCACTCGCTCTCGTCTCGATACAGCCGGTCCTGGCTGCGACCTTCCGCCAAGGCGTCGTTCAGAACTTCGCCGATCTCGCGACCGCAAGCTGTCATAACCCGGAAGGCATCACCGCCGACGCCGGCGGGACGCTGTACGCGGCGGGCCTCTCCGGCAACATCTGCGTCGTCAACGGATCCGGGCAGATCACTCGGGTGATTCCGGTCGCCGCAGGGGATGCGCTCCTTGGCGAGCTCTTCGTGGATGGCCAGATCTACGTCGCCGACAACAATGGCGATTTCAGCGGCGGCCGCGTGGATCGCGTGAACGTCGCGACCGGGGCGGTCACCGTGATCGCATCTGGTTTCGCGAACACCAATGCATTCGAGCGCGACGGCAACGGGACGCTGTACGTTTCGGATTCATTCCGCGGCGCTGTCTACACGGTGAATCCGACGACCGGAGCGACCGCGCTGTGGATACAGAGTGAGCTCCTGCGGTCCCACGGTTTCCCCGGTTTCGGCGCGAACGGTCTCGCGTTCGATGCGACCCGCAGCAACCTCTACGTGGCGAACACCGGGGACGATCGGATCTTCCGGGTCGCCGTCAATCCCGACGGAAGCGCCGGGGCGCTGTCAATCTTCGCGGACGGCGCGACGATCGACGCGACTCACCAGACGACCGGATCCCTCGACGGCGCGGATGGCATCGTGTTCGACGCCTCGGGCCGTCTCTGGGTGTGCGCGAATCAGGCAAATGAGATCCAGGTCCTCTCACCGACGGGTACGAATCTCGTTAAGCGGTTCAGCGGATCTGGTGACGACGCGATGAACTTCCCAGCGAGCCCCGTCTTCGTCGGTCATGCCATGTTCGTCACGAATCTCTACTTCGCGACTCCAGGGGCGGGGAAACTTTCAGTCCTCGGAGCTGCACCCGGAGCGCCGTAACTGCGCTAACGCGTTCTTCGCGCTGAGGTCGACCGAAACCCTCTCAACGCGATGGTGGACCCCCCGGCCTCCGGCCGGATCCCCATCGCGCGGGGGCCCTCGGTCGACCTCAGCGCTGGCCTCTGCGTTAGCGCTCTCGTCGTAGGAAATCCAAGATCTCCGCCATTACGCGGCAGTCAACTTCGTTGTATCGCCCGATCTCATGCATGACCGGCGATTCCGTTAAGGGAATTCGGCGCGCGCGGCACTCAGCCGCTGCGGACCAGGCACCTGCCATCGCGCCGGCCCCATCCGCGAGACCCTCGCCCCAGTGCGTTTCGATGAGCCCGTGGGTGTGCATCGCGCGTGCGATCGGTTTGAGGCCGAACGAGAACGCTCCTTTGACCACGATCGGCTGGGCACGGAAGACGCGGCCGAGGAGGTCGTACCACGCGAGAGCCGGCCAGCTCCGATCCGGGTGACGAGAACGCGCCGACTCATACGCCCGCTCGAAGTTCGATTCCTCGGCGAGCGACCAGTGCACGAGACGCACGTCGCTCGCTGACGCGCATCCCGCGTCGCGCGCGAGGTCGGCGAGGTGCGCGAGCCAGTCGTCGATCATCCGCGCCTCGGCCTCCACACCAAGATCTTCGACAGTAAATTGGCGGAACGACCACAGCCGGTCGCGATAGGTGCCCGCTCCGATCTGGAAGATGAGTGCCTGGCCGCCTTTTCGTGGGAACGTACTGAAGTCGTCGTCCATGTCGTGGACGAACTCGAAGTCGACGAACACTTCAGCCGGCGGCGGTACTCGCCACCGCTCCTCATCGGCGCCAACGCGCTCGGGACGCAACACCTCGCCATCATCCCGGTTCACCGCGATGACCGCGTCGAGCGTCCGCCCGTGGTCCCCATCGAGGCCGAGGATCGTCGCTGACGTACGTCCGTCGTCCCACCGCGTCACTCCGACCGCGTGCGCGGCGGCCCGGAGCTCGATGTTGACGCGCGGAAGTATGGTGAGATCGGCGAGCTTCGCCGCGATCTCCGCCTTTGCGCTGTGCCACGGAAAATCGCTGCTTGCTTTCATGTTCGGCCAGAGGTCGGGGACCGACGGGATCGGGAGGACGCGCCACTCCGCTCCTTCGGTACGCAGGCGTCGCACCCAGGCGATCGCCACCGCGACCACGGCACCGAGGTCCTCATCACGCGAACGGACGAAGGCCTCGCGCGGGACGCGGGCGAGCTTTTCCCAGCATCGGTCACCGCGGGCGGCGCCTTGTTTCCACGCGCGGCCCGCGACGTACGCCGCCGGCGGGGTGAAACCTTGGATCCGCCCGAGCGCCTCGTTGTAGATCCATGCCTGGGCCATCACGCTGAGCGAGTCCGCGCCAAGACCCCCGTCCTTCAAAAGGTGGAGGGTCGAGAACTTGATGTCGACGACGCGGTAATGACGTCCGTGCCGCATCGCGGCGACCGGAAGCTCGAGCTGGTCTCCGATGAACGCATCGGGGCACAGCTCGCCGAGCACATCCGATCGAACGAGGAGATCCGCGACACCGAAGGTGCGCCGCTCGGGATCGCGCAGCACCCCTGACGCAATCAGAGGGGCACCATTCTTCATCGCGTCCCACGTGGCCTCCGCCGCCGCGAGCGACCGCGCCTCGTCCGGTCTCGTCGCAATCCGGGTGACCGGCCACCGCTGCTGCAGGTCGACGAGGACAGCCTGCTCGAATCGCCGACCCTGCTCCATCAGGAAACGGGATAGGTCGAAGACGCGGTTGTAGCCAGGCAGCTGATCGTCGCGCCGAAAGCCGTGCTGCTCGCCGTATTCGGACAGCCAGTCGACGAGCAGGTCGTCGTGGCACCAATTGCGGATCGCGCCGGCGGCAACCCACCCGAGCCAGTCGGCGTCGGTCCGGGGATCCACAAGGGCTCCGTCGTCGCGCTGGGTGATCGCGGCCCGGCCGATCACTCGACAATGCCTACGGTCTCGAGCAGTCCGCGAAAGTCCGGCTCCTCGCGCAGGGCCGTGCCGTCGGTCGGTGCCGCCGCGCCGCCGCGATTGGCCCAGTAGACGTCCATTCCCACGCGTGCCGCACCTCCGACGTCGTGAGCCGAGCCGGCGACGAACAACACCTCCGCGGGGTCCAGTGCGAGGCGCTCAAGCGCCATCCGATACGGAAGCGGATCGGGCTTGTACGCCCCCGCCTCTTCCGCTGTGACCACGAGCTCGAAACGGCCAGCCCGAAACGATGCGAGGCGTCCCAGCTTTCGCGAACAGTTGGTCACGACGAAGCGCCGGACGCCGTCCATGCGCTCGAGCACCGGCGGGACGTCCGGCCAGGGTTCGAACTCGCCCCACCGCCGAAGAAGCTCGGACGCGCGTTTCGCATCGATGCCGACCTCGCTCGCGCTCTCGCGGACGATCTCCTCGAAAGGCCGGTAACGCTTCCCCCGCAAGCGCTCCTGCGACGCGGCATGCCACCGCATTCCGAGCGCACGATCGCCGGCCACGTCGGCCCAGAGGGTCCACGTGTCGAGGAGTGCGGTGAGAAGGTCGAAGCCGACCGCCGCATAGGCCATCCAACTAGCCTATCGGCGCACGGGACCTGGCCGCATATATAGGGGAGGCACGAGGATGGCGCGTTACATCACGCTCATCAGCTTCACGGAGCAGGGGATGCGCGCGTTCACCTCCGACGAGACCATCCGGATCGTGAAGCAGCTCGGCTAGTGCGCTAATCGCGCGAGGTATGCCTCGTGACCCAGTCGACGACGCGTCGATTGAAGTCGACGCGATGACTCGGCCTGCCCTCGGCGATGAACATGTGGCTTCCGCCGGGATACCGCACGAACTCCGTCGGCACCTTGCCGGCGGCGACGAGGCCCGCGAAGAGCTCCTCGCCCTGTCCGATCGGGCAGCGCTCGTCGGCCTCCCCGTGGAGAACGAGCGTCGGGGTCCTGACCCTGTCGACATAGTTGATAGGTGAGAGGCGGCGGAAGGTCTCGCGCCCTTCGGTGATACCCGCGTTCATCTCCCACGGCGCGAACCACATGCCGATGTCGCTCGTACCGAAAAACGACTCCTGATTGGTGACCGGCGCGCCGACCACCGCGGCCTTGAACCGATCGGTGTGGCCGATCGTCCAGCTCGTCATAAAGCCGCCATACGAATACCCCGCCACGGCGAGCCGGTCCGGATCGGCGATTCCTTCGGCAACGAGCTCGTCCACTGCGGCGAGCTGTTCGGCAAGGTCGAGCTCGCCCCATTTCGCGCGGATGCCGTTCGCGAACTCGCGGCCGTACGATCCGGAGCCGGTGGGGTTGAGCGTGAGCACCGCCCAGCCGCGCGACGCCAGCACATACCGGTAGAAGTAGCTCAGCGAAAAACGGTTTCCTGCGAAGCTCGCGGGTCCGCCGTGGATGTCGACCAGAAGCGGCGCCGGGCCGCGCCGCTCGCCTGGCAGGAACAGCCAGCCTTCGATTGGGCCGCCGAGCGGACTTTTGAAGATGCGGCGTTCGCCGTGTGCAGGAGCGAGCTGCGCGAGGATCTCCTCGTTGAGCCGCGTGAGCCGTCGCGCGCCGCTGCCGTCCCAGGCCGTGACATAGAGGTCTGACGGAGCCGCAAGGTCGCCTGCCGCGAACGCGATGCGCGATCCCGACTGCGCGCTCGCGAACGTGATCTGGCGCTCGCCGCCGACAACGACGCTCGTCGAGCCGTCGGCGATCGTCGAGCGCACCAGATGCATATTCCCGTGATCGCCCGCGATGAAGGTGACGCTCGCGTTGTCCGGCGACCAGATCGGGCCGGGCGTGATCGTGGGCGTCGGCAGGAGCACCGCGCCGCGGTCGTAGCGTTCGGTGAGGCGCCGCTCCTCTCCTCCCTGCGACGGAACGGTCCAGACACGGACCATCGGATCGCCCAGCCCCGGCTCCTGCGCATCGGTGCCGTAGCACGCGATGGTGGTCCCGTCGGGCGACCAGGTGGGCGACGTCGCGCGTCCGACGTTTTCGGTGATGCGACGGGCCGCACCGCTCGCAACGTCGGCGATCCAGATGTCCGACCACGAGTACTCGCCCTTGCCACCGCGCGTTCTCGCAAACGCGATCTGCCGTCCGTCCGGAGACCAAGATTCGGCACGATCTTCGACGTCGCCGTCGGTGAGCTGCTTTGTCTCGCCGGTCCCCAGATCGACGATGAACAGATGCGACCGCGCGTCGAACGTGTAGCCGTGACCATCGGTCTTGTACTGAGCCTTCGTGATATGTCGCGGCCTTTGCTCCCACCGCGCTCGCGCGGTCGCATCCTCTGGACGCGGCTCGACCCAGACCCGTCCGCTGAAGGCGATCTTCGTCCCGTCCGGCGACCAGCTCGCCGCCTCGGCGTGTCCGGGCACGGAGGTCAGCTGTCGGGGTTCGCCGCAGCGCGCAGACATGACGAATATCTGGCGTTCTCCGCCCGTCCGATCTGAGAGGAAAGCGAGCTGCGCGCCATCCTGCGACCACCGCGGAGCGGAGTCGCGCGTCGGTCCGCGCGTGAACTCGACCGGCGTGCCGGCCTCGGTCGGCGCGACATGGATCGTCGAGCGATACTCGTCTTTCTCCGTGTCGATCCAGGTAACGACGTACGCGACCCGAGTGCCGTCCGGAGAGATATCCAGCTCGGGGATCGTCTTGAAAGCGAGGAGGTCGGCGGCGTCCATGCGGTCCGAAAGACTACGCCTCAGATGACCGAGCCGGCCCGCAGCCAATGGGTTTTCTCCAAGACCGAAGCCGTCGCGACCGGCGGCATGGTGACCGCGGATCCCCTCGACGCAGAGGCTGGGGTCGAGATCCTGCGCGAGGGTGGCAATGCGCTCGACGCCGCACT
>Ga0209808_1000915_pt1 | contig 14912 bp, 16 predicted proteins | sample GraSoiAngelo_157_FD_186171 | JGI IMG/M metagenome (GOLD analysis project Ga0209808, IMG submission 186171) | Grasslands soil microbial communities from the Angelo Coastal Reserve, California, USA - 14_1009_16_20cm (SPAdes) (version 2) | ecosystem: Environmental > Terrestrial > Soil > Grasslands ... | reverse complement strand
CAACGCCGCGATGCGCTTCTGGCGCATCGCCGGGGTCGACATCTCAAAGGCGATCGACCAGTCGTCGAGGCAGTTGTCGTCGTGCGTCATCTGCACCCAGAAGACGCCGCCGCCCTTTTGCCGCACCGCCGTGGCGAGGCGGTTGACCGCCGGCACGATGTCGCGCGCCGCCGGAACGACGGCGTGGCCGACCGCCTCATTCATAAAGGCGTGCTGCAGGTCGATGACGACGAGCGCGGTGCGGGCCGGATCAAGCTCCGCAAAGCAGTGCTCGGTGCCGCGGCGCTCGACGACGCGGCGGACGATCTCGTCGGGGATGGTAGCGCCATTGAGCTTCATGGCTTCTCCGGACAGAGGCGATAGCGGTGACGATCCGACCATGATCCTCCTCGCAGCGGCGGGGTTCAAGCGCGCTGACGGCGAGCCGTGGTCGCGGGTGCGGCGCTTCCGAATGGCTGCCGGGCGCAGAATGCCGATCTGTCCTTCGGCGCCGGCCGTAACATAGCGTCGATGCGCCGGCTATCTCAGGCCATGGATAGAGCTGCACTCCGGCCGGCGGTTCCGCCGCTGCGTGCCACCATGGCGGCATTATCGGCAAATCTGGTCGGGATCGGGCTGGCCCGGTTTGGCTATACGCCGCTCATTCCGGCATTGATCGCAGCCGGCTGGTTCGCGCCATCGGCGGCAGTTTATCTCGGCGCCGCCAATCTGGCGGGGTATCTGGCCGGTGCGATCGGCGCCCGGGCCATTGCCGCCCGAACCGGCACACCCGCTTTGCTGCGAGGCTCGATGCTGGCGACCGCGGCGAGCCTTCTCGCCTGCGCGTTGCCGCTCGGCTTTGCCTGGTTCTTCTTCTGGCGTTTCTTGTCCGGCGGCACCGGCGGTGTCCTCATGGCGCTCGCGGCGCCGAGCGTCATGCCCGGCATTGCGCCCCGGCGCCGCGGTCTTGCCGGCGGCGCGATCTTCACCGGTGTGGGGCTCGGCATAGCCGCTTCCGGAACGCTGGTGCCGCTGTTGATGCAATGGGGCCTTGTGGAGACCTGGCTCGGGCTCGGCGGGGTGGCACTGGTGCTGAGCGCAATCGCCTGGCGTGGATGGCCGGCGAGCATCAATGCAGCCGAGATGCTACCGGCAAACCCGCGCTCGCTGCGCGCCGCACCCGCGTTGCGCGCGCTCTATGTCGAATACGCGCTGAACGCGGTAGGGCTTGTGCCGCACATGGTGTTTCTCGTCGATTTCATCGCCCGCGATCTCGGGCAGGGCCTGCACAGGGCGGCGGTCTATTGGGTCATCTTCGGGGCCGGCGCGCTTCTCGGTCCCATTGCTGGCGGCTATGTCGGCGACCGGATCGGGTTTCGAACGGCATTGCGCCTCGCCTTTGTCGTCCAGGCACTTTGTGTGGCACTGCCGCTCGTCACGGTGTCGGCGGTCGGGCTCGCCGTTTCGAGCTTTATCGCCGGCGCTTTCGTGCCGGGCTGCGTTGCGATCACGATCGGCCGGACCCGCGAGCTTATTCCGGACGCCCCGGCCGCGCAGGCTGCGGCGTGGAGCTGGTGCACGATCGCCTTTGCGCTGGGGCAGGCGATCGCCGGCTATGGGTTCTCGTTCATCTTCGCGGGGGTGGAGCACCCCTACCCGATGCTCTTTCTGCTCGCCGCGACGGCGCTCCTCTTGGCGCTGGCCATCGATATCGCGACCGCCGCTTTTGCTACGGCTCATGCAGCGCGCGAGGCTCCGGAGTGATCAGTGTCAACGAGCGCCGCCGGCCTGCGCGGTATATCGCGAAGTCGTGGTCCAGCGTACAGATCGGCAGATCGGTGATTTCTGCCAATCTGACGAGGCAGGCATCGGCTAATGACATCGGCACATTCGCGTAGCGCTGCATCAATCCTCGGATCGCCTCGATTTCGTGCTCCAGCTGCAAGCCGATGCGGATTTCACTCTCGAGCACATATTCCAGGACTCGCGTGGCTGGCCACCGATTTCGCTCGATTAAGAAGCATGCCTCGGTCAGCACCGCTTCGCAGGTGATAACTGGCGGCTGGACCTCGCTGAACGCCTCGACGGCCCAATCGTGCTAAGCGTCGCGCGAATAAAGATATGCGACGATTGGGCCGGTATCCAAAAGCGTGCCGGATCTCACCGCCCGAAATCGTCAAAATACTTCTTGTTTGTTGAAAGGTCGGACGGCGCATCACCGTCAAAGATGCCGCAAAATTTCTGCATCTTCTCGTGCAGCGAGCCAGGCCGGGGTTTCGGAGCCGGCTTCTTCTTCGACATAGCCGGCAGCTTTTCCTTCTCTATGACCAGGCGCAATCCCTCCTCAACCAGATCCTTCAGCTTGCGGCCGCGCAAGGCAGCCTCGGATTTGGCGCGGCGGAACAGCTCGTCGGGAATATCGACCGTCGTCCTCATTACGCGCATCTAAGCATATTAATGCGAACATGCAAGGCCGCGTTACCACGCCGCGTCGAGCAGTTCGCGGATGATTTGCGGCCCGTCGATCTTGCGCGGGTTGGTGTGGATCCAGCGGTCGTGCATCGACAGTTCGGCGATGCGGTCGAGCTGATCGGGTTTCACATCGACATCGCGTAGCGTCTGCGGCAGACCGAGCGCGGCGATCAGCCCAGCGATAACTTCGGCGGCGGGATCGCCGGGCCGGCCGAGCGCGGCGCTGACCAGCGCTTGGCGCTCGGCATTGACCGCGTGATTGAAGCGCAGGACGTGTGGCAGCATCACGCAGGAGGTGTAGCCGTGCGGCACATGCGCCGTGCCGCCCAGCACATGGCCGATGCCGTGGCTCGCGCCCTTCGGCACGCCGGTCTGCGAGCCGACCATCGACATCCACGCGCCGAGCTGGCAATCGAGCCGCGCCTCGAGATCGAGCGGGTCCGCCTTGACCCCGAGCAGACCGCGGCCGAGCAATTTCAGCGCATGGTAGGACGCGCCTTCCGAGATCGGTTGGCACTGCGGCGAGCAGATGTCCTCGACCGCATGATCGACTGCCCTGATCCCGGTCGATAGCAGCAGCCATTCCGGCGTGTGGAGCGTCGCGCGCGGATCGAGGATGACGTTCTTCGGCATCATCAGCGGATGCCCAAAGCTCTCTTTGACATTGCGCGCAGTATCGGTGCAGCCGGCCGAGGCGGTGTATTCGCCGGCCGACAACGTCGTCGGGATCGTCATGGTGCGGATGCTCGGCGGTTTCGCCTCGGGACGCACGATCTTGCCGTCGGCCGAGACGCGGGCGCGGTAATCGTCGAGCTGCGCGGGGTCGGTGACGCCGTTGCCGAGGCAGAACGCGACCATCTTGGCGGCGTCCGTCACCGAACCGCCACCCAAAGTGAGCAGCAGGTCGGCGCCCGCGGCGCGGGCCGCATTAGCGGCCTCGACGACATCGGTGCGCGGCGTATGGGCGCCGATCTTGGCATGCACGCCGGCCAACCGGTTGCCGAGCGCGTCGCGGATCTGGCCGACGAGGCCGGTCTCCCGCGCCAAGGTGCCGCTCGCCAGCATAAAGACGGCCGTGGCGCCGCTCTGCTCGACCTGCTCCTTGACCGCCTCGGCAAAGGGCCGGCCGTAGATCACGCTTTCCATCGGCGGGAAGCGATAAACGCCGCTCAGCATGGGTCCCCTCCATCCAACACAGAGCTCGACGCCGGCTTCTATCATCTCTGCGGTAGACCGGCAGCCGGGCTGTTCCATCGTTTGTCGAAAGATACATCGGATTCCGGGCGATCCGGTGTTGATGCTTATGAAAGGCCGGCACCACACGCCGCAAAGCCAAAGAATGATGACGCGCTTCCGATGCCGCGCCGCACTGTCGGCGCATATCGCCGCCGCCGCGCTGGGCGCTCTCTTGATGGCCTCCGCTTTCGATGCCCCGGCCGGCGCACAGAGCTTCGATTGCCGCAACGCGCGTTCCGCCGACGAAAAGGCAATCTGCCAAGATTCCCGGCTCGGGGAACTCGATAAGCAGCTCGCCGATGTCTATGACCGGGCCGGCGGGAAGCTCTCGAAGCAGGAGCGGGCGGAATTCGAGAACCACGAGACCGCGTTCGTCAATGCGCGCCGCCGGTGCGGCGAAAACGTGGGCTGCATCGAGCAGAGCTATCGCAACCGGGTTCAGGAACTCCTCTCCACGCTGCCGGAAGACCAATCCAGCCGATCGGGGAGCCGTAGCGATGCCAAGCGCTCGGACCGGCCAAAGGCCTCGCGCGACAGCAGCAAGCCCGAGGACGTGCAGACCCGAACAGACGATGCCAAGGGCGCCATCGGAGAAGCCGCGGTCCAGGCGCCGGAACGAAGCCCGGTCGAGGACAATCGTAAATCGGGCGCTCCATCGCCAGCTCCGGCGGAGACGCGCTCCCGTCCCAGCGAGCCCGCTACCGCCGCAGCGGCGGTACCCAACCCACCGTCGCGGCGTGAGGCCGAAGCGGCGCTCTCCGGGTCGCCCCCGGCGGAAAAGCACTCGCGTCGTAAGTCCCGCACCGAGAGTGTGGCTGTGACTCCCGCCGCGCCGCAACGAGAAGAGCCGCCGGCCGCGAGCGCGCCTCCGGCCCCGGAGAAGCATGCGGCGCCAGAGAAGCATGCGGCGCCAGAGCAGCACCCGTCGAAGAGCGCCGCTGCGCCCGCCTCGGAGCGGCATCCGGCGACATCCACCAGCGCGGCCGGTCCGGAGCAGCATCCGGCCGCCGGCAGCAGCACAGCTGCGGCGGAGCCGTCCAACCCGCCCGAAAAACGGCATTCCCGGGCGAAGCACGTGGCGGTTGACAAGCCCGTCCCGCCGGCGGCTGCGGATCAAGCCACGCCCGCATCGAAGCCCGAAATCAAATGGGTCAATCCGGCGCCGTCGCCTTGATCGCCGTGTGCTGAAAAGCAATGAGGCGGGGGAGAACCCCCGCCTCGCGCCCAAGCCGAGCCACTATTTCCGCGATGTTACGCCGTTTGCTGGGCGCGCATCGCGCGTCGCTTGGCGATCGTCGGCGCTTTCGGCGCCTTCAGCGGGTCCTCGACCCGTCCGCTCGGGCCGACCGTATCAGGCAATGCCCAAACCCACTCATCGCCGCCCCAGATGTAATTCCGGTTGGTCTGCGCCGGGTTGCGGTTGACGAGCCGCCGCGCATAGAGCGGATGAGTCATGCTGCGGATCTCGTGCTCGATCGTGAACAGCACCTTGCCGCTGTCGAGGTCGACGATGTCCTCGAAACGGTACTGGCAACGGTCGCTCTCTTCGGTGATCAGGTCGAGCTTGCGCAGTTTCTCGTGCGGCCCGCCAAAATCCGATACGTAGACCTGGACGTGGTGGCCGTCATATTCGGGGAGCTTCTTGTCGGTCTCGCGGAAGATGAATTCCTGCTTCGTGCCGACCGCGATGTGCGCCGCCTTGCCGCCGCCGTTTGCCTTGACCTTGGTGTGGGCGCCGAGGATTTCCTTGTAGAAGCGGGCGATCCCGTCGGCCGTCCCGGCCGGCACCGTGTACTCGACATAGGGGATGCCGAGATTGACCTTGCCAAAGCGCTTCTCGTCCGGCTCGTAGATGTGGAGCTTGTTGCCCCAGGGGCAGGTCGCCGCGACGTAATCGTTATGCTCCTTGAACTTGAATTTCGTATCCTTCAGCTGCTTCTTGACGCCCTGCAGCCGGTTCAGCAGCCCCTCGCGGTCGGGGCTCACAATGCCGATATGGCCGCGCAAGACGAGCGCGTCGCCGGTCGGCAGGTGGAACTGGCTCCGGCCGATATTGACCCACATATTGTTGGTGCCGGGAAACAGGTAGGGATCGCGGGTAAAGCCGCAGCCCAACAGGTAGAAATCGCTCGCCAGCCCCTGGTTCGGGATTTCGACATTGACGTGTTCCAGCGCGGTGATGTTGCCGAGGCTCTCGGCCTTGCGATCGAACGGGTTTTTCATAGCGTCCTCCGGCATTTCGGTGCCCCTCGAAGGGGGATATGCGGTACTAAAGGCTGGGCGCCAGGCCAAAACGGCGGCGCGCGGCCTTATCAGAACAGGTTTTCAATGCGTTCGTCTACCGGAACCCGATAGCCGTCGGCCAGCCGGTTGGTCTCGTTCGCCATGCCGACGACGGCGATCAGCTCGGCGAACATCTCCTTGCTCATGCCCAGCCGCTTCGCCGCGGCGCCGTGCGAGGCCATGCAATAGCCGCAGGAATTGGTCACGCTGACCGCGAGATAGATCAATTCCTTTGTCAGCGGATTGAGCGCGCCCGGCGCCATGACCTCCTTCAGGCTCTCCCAGGTGCGGCGCAGGGTGGCCGGATCATTGGCCAATGCCTTCCAGAAATTGTTGATCCAATCGGTGTTGCGGGTGGCCTTGATGTCGTCGAAAACGGCGCGTACCTCCGCGGTGGCGGCGCTCTCCTCGATCAGCGGTACGGCAGGCATATCGTTACCTCTCAACTCCAGCGCGGCGCAGCTCGCCGCCGATCCGGCCAGCGAGAAAGAGGCCGAGCATGCGGAAATCGCTCAGCAGCGACCAGATCGGATGGGAAAAGGTTTCGGGGCGGTTGCGCTCGAATGCGGCATGCGCCAGCCACGCCGGCCCATAACCGACCACCGGAGCGGCGATCAGCCAACCCCAGTCGGCGGTGATCGCGGCGGCCGGGATGCAGGCGAGGGCGCCCGCCGTGGCGAGATAATGCAGTGCGCGGGTGCGGCGGTCGGCATGGCCGGCGAGATAGCGCGGCCAGAATTCCTCATATGTCATCCGTCAAACCGTCGCTCTAACCGTCCGCATAGGCAGCCGCGGCTTGTAAAGCGCCGGCCGGCATCGTAAGTCAGCAGCCAATCTGGTCCCAATCCGCCTCAACCCGGGGGTTCCCGAGATGGGCTTCAAAGTAGCGGTCGTCGGCGCCACCGGCAATGTCGGGCGCGAGATGCTGACCACCCTCGCCGAGCGTCAATTTCCGGTCGACGAGGTCGTTGCCCTGGCCTCATCGGCCTCGGCCGGGCGCGAAATCTCGTTCGGCGAAGACGATGTATTGCGGGTCCAGGCGCTCGACACGTTCGATTTCCGCGGCACCGATATCGTCCTGTCGTCGCCGGGCAGCAAGGTGTCGGCGGCATTCGCGCCGCGCGCCGCCAAGGCCGGCGCCGTTGTCATCGACAACACCTCCTGCTTCCGCATGGAGCCGGACGTGCCGCTCGTTGTGCCGGAGGTCAATCCCGAGGCGATCGCCGGTTACTTGAAGCGGGGCATCATCGCCAACCCGAACTGCTCGACGATTCAGATGGTCGTCGCGTTGAAGCCGCTGCACGATATCGGCCATATCAAGCGGGTCGTCGTCGCGACCTATCAGTCCGTCTCGGGCGCCGGCCGCGCGGCGATGGACGAACTTTTCAACCAGACCCGCTCCGTCTATGTGAACGACCCGATCAAGCCGGAGCATTTTACAAAGCAGATCGCGTTCAACGTCATCCCGCATATCGAGACGTTCATGGATGACGGGTCGACGAAGGAAGAATGGAAAATGGCGGTCGAGACCCGCAAGATCCTCGACCCCGACATCGCGGTCAGCGCGACCTGCGTGCGCGTGCCGGTGTTTATCGGCCATGCCGAGGCAATCAATGTCGAGTTCGAGCGGCCGATCACCGAGGACCGGGCGCGCGCGGCGTTGCGCAAGGCGCCTGGGGTGATCGTCCTCGACCATCGCGCCGATGAAGGCTATGTGACGCCGGCAGAGTCGGCCGGCGAGGACGCGGTCTATGTCAGCCGCATCCGCCGCGATCCGACGGTGCCGAACGGGCTCAACCTCTGGGTCGTTTCCGACAATCTGCGGAAGGGCGCCGCGCTGAACGCCGTGCAGATCGCCGAGATCTTCGCCGCCAAATACCTCGGCGGCAAAAGCCGCGGGGCGCGGCCCCGGCTCGTGCCGGTCCAGGCGAAATAGGCAACTGGCCCGAGGGAGGCTCGGACGGAGGTTGGCCGTCCTTCGAGACGGCCGCTTCGCGGCCTCCTCAGGATGACGGTAAATTGTAATGCGATACACAAAACCTCGTCATCCTGAGGAGCGCCCCGCAGGGGCGTGTCTCGAAGGACGCGGGGCGCCCAAGCAGCCATGAACGATCTGCCGCCCGCTGACGAGGTCAAGGCCGAGGCGAAGGCCACAACAGCGCTCGAGCGCAAGGATGCGGTCGGGCTCGTCACCCCGGCGCGCATTCCGGGACAAGTTTTGCCGCCGGCGGGCGATACGTTTCTCGGCCGCCGGATCACGCCCCTGACGCGGCGCAGGCTCGACAATTTCCGCACCAACCGCCGCGGCTTCTGGTCCCTCTGGATCTTCCTCGTGCTGTTCGTCGCGAGCCTCTTCGCCGAGTTCATCGCCAACGACCGGCCGCTCCTGATCCAATATGACGGCGCGTTTTATTTCCCGGTGTTCCGCAATTATCCGGAAACCGCGTTCGGCGGCTTTCTGCCGAGCGAGGCGGATTACCGCGATCCCGCCGTCAAGCAGATGATCGACGAGAAGGGCTGGATCGTCTGGCCCGTGATCCCGTTCGGCTACCGCACGATCACCGATGCGCCGGGTCCCTATCCCGCCGCGCCGTCGCGCACCGATTGGCTCGGCACCGACGACCAAGGTCGCGACGTCTTGGCGCGGCTCATCTACGGCTTCCGCATCTCGGTCCTGTTCGGGCTCGCGCTGACCTTTTTCTCGTCGATCGTCGGCGTCGCGGCAGGCGCGGTGCAGGGCTATTTCGGCGGGCTCGTAGACCTTGGTTTTCAGCGCTTTATCGAGATCTGGGAGGGCCTGCCGGTCCTCTATTTGCTGATCATCCTCGCGACGATCGTCGAGCCGAATTTCTGGTGGCTTCTGGGACTGATGCTGCTGTTTTCCTGGACGAGCCTCGTCGGCGTGGTGCGCGCCGAGTTCCTGCGCGGGCGCAATTTCGATTACGTGCGCGCCGCGCGGGCGCTCGGCGTTTCGGACCCGGTGATCATCTTCCGGCACGTGCTGCCGAACGCGACCGTCGCGACCCTGACCTTTTTGCCGTTTATCCTGAACGGCTCGATCACGACACTGACCTCGCTCGATTTTCTCGGTTTTGGCCTGCCGCCGGGCTCGCCCTCCCTCGGCGAGCTCCTGGCGCAGGGCAAGGCCAATTTGCAGGCACCGTGGCTCGGCATCACAGCCTTTGTCGTGCTCGCCATCATGCTCAGCCTCTTGATCTTTGTCGGCGAAGCCGTGCGCGACGCCTTCGACCCGCGCAAGGTCGTGCGTTGAGCACCCGCCGATGAGCCTCCTCGAAATCCGCGATCTCAGCGTCACTTTTGGCGGCTGGCGCGGCGCGCCGCCCGTCGAGGCGGTGAAGCGTGCCTCCTTCACGCTCGACCGCGGCGAGACCTTGGCGCTGGTCGGCGAAAGCGGCTCGGGTAAATCGGTCACGGCGCTGTCGATCCTGCAGCTGCTGCCCTATCCCTCTGCCCGTCATACGCCCGAAAGCAGCATCCGCTTTGCCGGCGAGGAGCTGGTCGGCGGCGCGCCGGCGCGGCTGCGCTCAATCCGCGGCAACCGCATCGCGATGATCTTCCAAGAGCCGATGACCTCGCTCAATCCGCTGCACACGTTGGAAAAGCAGATCGGCGAGACCCTGCTGATCCACAAGCACATGTCGGGCTCGGCGGCGCGGGCCCGCACGCTCGAATTGCTGCGCCTGGTCGGTTTGCGCGACGCCGAGAGCCGGCTTGGCGCCTATCCGCACCAGCTGTCGGGCGGGCAGCGCCAGCGCGTCATGATCGCGATGGCGATTGCCAACGAGCCCGACATCCTGATCGCCGACGAGCCGACAACCGCGCTCGACGTGACGATCCAGGCGCAGATCCTGGAGTTGATGCGCGATCTGAAAGATCGGCTCGGCATGGCGCTCCTCCTGATCACGCATGATCTGACGATCGTCCGCCACATGGCCGAGCGGGTCTGCGTCATGACGCAAGGCGAGATCGTCGAGCAGGGCCGCACCGCCGACATTTTCGCGCAGCCGCAGCATCCCTATACGCGGCGGCTATTGGCGGCGGAGCCGAAGGGCCGGGTGCCGCCGGCCGATCCTGCGGCGCCGGTCTTGATCGAGGGCGACAACGTCAAGGTGTGGTTCCCGATCCGCAGCGGCATCTTTCGCCGCATCAAGGGCTATGTGAAGGCGGTCGACGGCGTCTCGCTAAAGGTGCGCGCCGGCTCGACGCTGGGGGTCGTCGGCGAGAGCGGCTCGGGCAAGACGACGTTGGGTCTCGCGCTGTTGCGGTTGCTCGATGCCGAAGGCGCGATCCGCTTCAAGGGCCGTGACATCGCGCAGGAGCGCCAGCGGCGGCTGCGCCCGTTGCGGCGCGAGATGCAGGTCGTCTTTCAGGATCCCTATTCGAGCTTGTCGCCGCGCCTGTCGATCGCGCAGATCGTCGGCGAGGGCCTGCGCGTCCACAATTTGAGCGCCAGCGAGGCGGAGCGGCGGCAACTCATCGAGGAGACGCTTGCCGAGGTCGGGCTCGACCCGGCGGCGGCCGAGCGCTACCCGCATGAATTTTCCGGCGGCCAGCGCCAGCGTATCGCGATCGCCCGTGCGCTCGTCTTGAAGCCACGTTTTCTCGTGCTCGACGAGCCGACCTCGGCGCTCGACATGTCGGTGCAGGCGCAGATCGTCGATCTCCTGCGCGAATTACAGGAGCGCTACGGCCTCGCCTATCTGTTCATCAGCCATGATCTGAAGGTCGTGCGCGCTCTGTCGCACGAGATCCTCGTCATGAAGGATGGCGAGATCGTCGAGTCGGGCAGCACCGAGCGCGTCATGACCGCGCCCGAACACCCCTATACCCGCGCCTTGATGGCCGCCGCCTTTGACCTCGCCGCCGTCCCGGCCCAGTAACTCGCGTTGTCATTGGGAAGCGGGTATCGCAGCGCGCATCGCCTGCGGGCTCGTCGACATCGACGCTAAAATTGCCATATTCCTATGCCATCATTCGCACGTGTTGGGCAGAAGCGACGCGAAACAGCGGCAAGCAGCGGTAAATTTGCTGCAAAGAATGAGGCGCAAAATTATCGATCGGGGCAAAACCCAAGATATCCTGCGGGGTTCACCGGCCCGATACAACCCATGCGCGAATTTTTGCTGCAGATTTTCTGCAGATGCAGCAAACGCTCGGGGGTTAGCTCAATGATAGGTTGTACCGCCGACGCTTCCCGCTTGAGCTACTGCTCCAGCACGACATCGACGCGGCGCTCGGCGACCGTGGGGTCGCCCGAGCCGGTCTGGCCGATCGGCACTTGCCGCAGCATCGCCGGGCTGATGCCGTCCTTCGCCAGTTCGTCGGCGACGACCTGGCTGCGCGTCTCGGCGAGCCGCTGGTTAGCGGCGGGCGAGCCGGTGGCGCTGGCGCGTGCCTCGATGCGGATGGCGCGGCTGCGTGTCTCACGAACGCGTTGCGCCGCGTTCGCGATGACGGCGTGCGCCTCCGGCGTCAGGTTCGCACTGAACTCGTCGAAAAAGACGAGAAAGCGGCCGCTGTCGGCGCCCATCGGTGCGCAGGCGGCGACAGTTGCGAGAAGCGAGGCGGCGATGAAAATGCTTCTGATGCCGGGCATGAGCTAACCATCGCAAGAGTTGCCGTCGAGGCCGCGCAGCCTATCGCAATGCGTTCTGCGGCACCATGACGATTGCGACGGGCTTGCCGCCAGATGGCGAGCGTGGAACTCTGCGCCGAGAGCGTCACTCGACAGGATCAGGGAGGCGATATGCGCGTCGTCATCGTCGGTCAGCAGGCCTTCGGGAAAGCGGTGCTGGAAGCCTTTGTCGGCCGCGGCGATACGATCGCCGGTGTGTTTGCCGCGCCGGAAAAGCCGGGCTCGCGCCCCGACCCGCTGGTCGCCGCCGCCGAGGAGCGGAAATTCCCGGTCTACCGCTTCCCGAAATACTCCGCGCCGGAGGCGCTGGAGGCGCTCAAATCATGCAACGCCGATATTGGCGTCATGGCTTATGTGCTGCTGTTCGCACCGCCTGAATTCTGCGCGATCCCGAAGCACGGCATGATCCAGTTTCATCCCTCGGTGCTGCCGCTGCACCGCGGCCCGGCCTCGATCCCCTGGGCGATCATCCGCGGCCGCAGCGAAACCGGGCTGACGATCTTCCGCCCAACGCCGGGGCTCGACGAAGGGCCTGTCATTCTGCAGAAGCGCGTCGCGATCGGCCCCAACGACACTGCGGCCTCGCTCTATTTCGACAAGATCTTCCCGCTCGGCGTCGAGGCGTTGTTGCAGGCGGCCGATCTCGTCACGGCGGGCCGCGCCACCGAATGGACGCAGGATGAGAGCCAAGCCACCTATGAGGGCTGGGTGCGCGAGGCCGAGGCGCGGATCAACTGGGCCAACCACGTCGATTTCATCTACGATTTGATCCGCGGCTGCAACCCGGCGCCGGGCGCTTGGACGACACTCAAATCCGAGGCCGGCGAGCAGAAGCTCTATCTCTTCGACTCGAAGAAGATCATGGCGCCGACCTTTGGCTCGGTGCGGGGCAAGAAATTGGGCGAGGTCGTCTCGGCCGGCCCCGAGGGCATCCGCATTCACGCGCAGGGCGGCTTTATCGAATGCTCGCGCCTGCGGCTCGGCGACGGCGCCAAGGTCAAACCCTCCGAGATAGACCTGCCGGTCGGCGCGATATTGGGAGCATAGCTTGAGCCCGTGCCGGTTGTTTTCCGCAGCGGCAGCTTTCGGTTCTTCTTCTTTGCGAACGAGGGCCGTCCACGCGAGCCGGTGCACATCCACGTTGAACGGGGCGAGCAGCAGGCCAAATTTTGGCTCCGCCCGGAAATATCGATTGCCTACAACGACGGGTTCAGCGCAAGGACGCTGCGTGAGCTATTGAGATTGGTCGAGGCGAAGCGTGAGCGGATCGAGAAAGCCTGGAGCGACTTCTTTCGTTAGCGCGACCAAGGTCAGGTTTGACGACGATAATATGTGGGTTGAACTGTCGGACGGGAGGACTCTTGGTGTGCCGATCGCCTGGTTTCCTCGCCTCCTGCACGCAACCCCCAAACAACGAGAGGCATGCCGTATCAGCAGCCGTGGGCTTCACTGGGAAGCATTGGACGAAGACATATCCATTGCTGGGCTGTTGGCTGGACTGAGCGATCAGACCCGGCGCATGCCGAAGGCCGCCGAGTGATCCTCGCTCAACTCCTTCAGTGGAAGCGGGGTTTGACTTCCTGGCAGAGGAGCCGCAGCGCGTTCACCACCCGGTCCTGCGGGATTTTGCCGCCGCAGTTCAATTCGGCGAGAATGCCGTCGAGCCCGATCTCCTCCTGGACCTCGCGTAGCCGCGCCGTGAACCCGTCGGGGTCGTCGACAAGGAGCTGCGTCGCCAGCGCTTCGTCATAGGTCAAGGCCTCGAGGCGCTCTACCTGGCGCAGCCGCTGGACCGCCAATTCGCCGCCGGCGCGGCGCGCCGAGTCGCGCCCCAATTCGGCCTGATAGCGGAAAAAGCTCATGATGCTTTCTTCGGCTTCGGCGCGAGCCCGCTGGCGCGTCTCGGCGAGAAAGGCCGGGACGCGCAGAAATACCTGGCCGCGGCCGGGATGACCGGCGGCCGCATAGGCCTCGCGGTAGGATTTGATCCGCTCGGCCAATTGCCCGAACGGCCCCTGGCGAACCGCGACAAAGATCGGCAGCCCGAGCCGGCCGATTTGCGGAAAGGTTTCGGGGGTCGCCGCCGCCATGCGCAGTTCGGGATAGGGCTTCTGGTACGGCTTGGGCGTCACCGAGACATTGCTGAAGCGGTGATACTTCCCCTCGTAGGAAAAGCTGGGCTCGGTCCAGGCGAGCTTCAGGATTTCCAGTGTTTCGGCGAACCGCTCGCGGCTCTCGCCGTAGGAGATGCCGTAATTCTCGTAGGTGCGCACGACCCCGCTGCGGCCGATCCCGTAGATCAGCCGGCCATGGCTGATCTGGTCGACGGTCGCGGCTTCCTCGGCGAGGCGCAGCGGGTGCGACAGGGGCAGGACCTGCACCGCGATGCCGATCTTGACGCGACTTGTGCAAGCGCCGATCGCGCTCGCCAGCATCATCGGCGCCGACAGAACCGAGCGCTCCGGGGCGCCGTGCAATTCGGCCAGCCAGACGGCGTCCAGACCGTATTCTTCGGCGGCCTGGATCTCGGCGAGCGCCTGGTCGAAGGCCGCGCTCTGGCCGGCGGCCGCGACCGGCGGGAATTCCATAAAGCTGCCGAATTCCATGCTCGACCTCTCGGGAGTTGTCGCGGCATCATCACGTTGTGGATCGGCCCACGCAACTGGCGCATTGTCCGGTCAGGGATGCAGGCCGGGGATGGGAATTGGCCGGCCTGCCTAATTCATTGCGGGGTCCAGAGCGGAGGCGAGTGATGCGTTTTCAGCGGATTGCGGTTGCGGCTGCGCTTGCCGCCGGGCTTGCCACCCTGCCGTTCTCGCCAGCGAAGGCGCAATACTACCCGTACCCGTGCAACCCGTTCCCGCTGTTCTGGCCGTTCTGCGCCGCAGCCGCAATTGTCGGCGGCGTCGGGGCAATCGTGACCGCGCCGTTCCGCGGGGCCTTCTATCCCTATTATCCGCGCTATTATTACGGAACCCCGGCGGTGCCGTATTACTACCCGCCGACCGGCGCCTACTACCCGCCTGGCGGGGCCTACGCGCCCTCGCCCTATACCCAGCCGGCCTCTGTCGCGCCGGGAACCGTCGTCCCGGCATCGCCGCCCCCGACGGCGCCTCCCCCACGCTGAGCCGCGTTCTCCCGAGATAGTCGCCTCATCGCGCTGGCGCCGCTGCCCGCGCGATCGCTACAATCGTGCCCTCCGGAGCTCAACAGTTCCCCAAGGAGGCGCCGATGCGGATCCACAATCTTTACACCGATGCCCAGGGCCAGTCGCATTTCCGCGACA
>Ga0209808_1000912_pt1 | contig 14938 bp, 13 predicted proteins | sample GraSoiAngelo_157_FD_186171 | JGI IMG/M metagenome (GOLD analysis project Ga0209808, IMG submission 186171) | Grasslands soil microbial communities from the Angelo Coastal Reserve, California, USA - 14_1009_16_20cm (SPAdes) (version 2) | ecosystem: Environmental > Terrestrial > Soil > Grasslands ... | reverse complement strand
CGTGCTGCGCGGAGTGCCTCTCTACGCCCAGGCCTGGACCAACAAGCCACCGCTGCATATCTGGGCGGTGGCACTGCCCCTCAGCCTGTTTGGCCCGAAGGAGGCCGGCCTCCACGCGCTCACCTTTATCAGCGGGTTGCTGGCGCTGCTGGCGGTCGGGCTCATGGCTCGCCAACTTCTTTCGCCCCGCAGGGCGCTGATCACCAGCATTGCCTTCGGGCTGGCCATCGGCCTGCCGCTGTTCGAGGCGGAATTGCTGCTGCCCGAGAGCCTGCTGATCGCGCCGACCACATGGGCTGGCTTCCTGGTCTTAACTCGGGTGATTCCGATGTCGGGTGGTGCGGCCGGACACTGGACCTGGGCCGCGCTGGCGGGCGGGCTGCTGGGGGTTGCGGTCGGGCTGCAGCAGACCGCCCTGGCGGATACGGCGGCCTTTGCCTTGATCATCGCGCTCACGCCGGGCGTCAGCCGCCGGGCGTTGCTCGGGTTTGGGGTAGGTTTCGTCGCCGTCGTCGTATCCTGGCTGGCGCCGGCCCTGCGAATTCTGGGGCCGGCGCTGGCGCTGCTCGGCGCATTCACCGCCCGGCGCGACGTGCGGGCGACGTGGCCGCTCTGGTTATGGGCCTGCGCGGAGCTCGCGGTATCGTCAATCGCGAACCGCCCCTATCCGCATTTCCTGGTGCCGGCACTGGCGCCGACGATCCTGGCGCTTGGGTCGATCCGTCCGATTCGTCTGCCGGTCCGCTGGAGACTCGCGCCGCTGGCCGCCGCCTTCGCTGTGACCGTGCCACTGGCGCTGGTGGCCGGAACCGATTTCAATGCGCTCCAGGCCTACGCCGCCTGGCCCAAGGCACAGCTGGGACAGCAGCGCACCGCATGGTCCGCGCAGCTCGACATCCGCAGTCCCGCCGACGAGGCCACCGCCGCCTGGATTCGCGAGCACGGTCTCTCGCAGTCGAGCGCGGTGATCTGGTCATCGTCCGCCTGGCTCTACCTGCTGGCGGACCTTCCGCTGGCTCTGCCGACGGCGCCGGTCTACAACAATGTCGTGCTGCTGGGCTCAGCGTCGGCGGTCGCCGACCGAGTGGACGCGATGCAGCCACAGCTGATCGTCACATCGGAGGAGGCGCTCAGCCAGTGGCCGGAAATCGCGCCGGTACTGGCACGAGACTACGAGCTGGCCTTTCAGAGCTATCCAGACTCGGTATACCTCCGCCGGGCCGGCCATTGACTCGCGGCGCGGTCCGCAGGCCGAGCGTCATGGCCGCGGCCACGACGGCCGCGATCACCAGGGCGGTGTAGAGGGCCAGCAGCCAGGCGCCGTCGGCGACCTCTCGCAATATCGTCCCCTGGATGAACAGGCGCGGGACATAGACGATGGCCTGCAGCTGGCCGATCAGGAAGTCGCGCCAGGGCGGGCCGACGTCGGTCCGAATCAGGTAGTAGTACTGCGCCAGGAGCAGGGCGGTCCAGGCGACCCCCGCCGCCACCAGCGCGACCGCCAACCGATGCAGCCGCCGTTCAATCATCCAGGCGCAGCTGGCCGCCAGCCCGAGGCCGATGAGCAGACTCTGGTCCGTCATCCGGCGGGCTCCAAACGCGTTACCGCCCCACCAGTCCGACAGCGACGCGTTGATCCAGAACTCGCCGATGCCGACGAGCAGCAGGCCGGATCCGAACCATTCGAGCCGGCGAACGACCGCCGGTAGCCCGAGCAATCCGAGCGCCACGATCGGGCTCCAGCTCAGCCAGCCGTGATGCGTCGAGACCAGCAGGTCGAGGAGGTGCGGACGGGCGAAGTCGAGCGAGATGTTCGGCGCCGGCCGGGGCAGCCACTGCTGGAAGATCACCTGGTCGACGACCAGCTGCGGGACGACCGGCAACGCCACCCCGGCCGCCAGCAGGCCGTACCCGCTTAGCCTACGGGGGCTCCAGGTGCGGTGGAGCACCTCATAGACGGCTTCGGCGGGAATCAGCGCCAGAAAGAGCGCCTCCTGCACGTGGGTGATGCTGGCCAGGCCGCCGAGCAAGCCGGCGATAAACCACTGGCCCGGGGTTCGGTCGTGGCGCGTCGCATAAAGCAGGATGGCGAAGGCCGTGATCGTGAACACCGAGAAGGTGTGCGAGTAGGAGGCGCCGAAGAGGACGTACGCGACCAGCGGGGTGGCGAGCACCACCCCGACCGCCGCCAGCCAGGCCGGGCGCGGACCGAAGATCGAGCGAACGAATCGGTGAAGCAGGACCATAGCGAGCAGGGCGTAAAAGAGCGATGCCGCCGTGAACGCGAGCTGATATTCGGCGCTGACATCGGGGTCCTGGTGGCCGGGCACGACCAGTAAGAAAATCGCGTGCGTCAACAGGTAGAACGGCAGTGCCAGCAGTGCGGCCCCGATCGGTTTGTAGTCCGCGGTGAGGCCGTTGGGGAGCGTGATCTCAAGGAACTGGCGGGCCACCGGGGTATTGATGGCGATGAACCGGTCGAACACCGGGCCCAGATCGAACGAACCGTGAGCGACGACCGAGGGCAGATAGCTGTAATAGCCGACCCCATCGCCACTGACGCCGGCGCGAAAACAGAGTCCGATGATGGCCAGGCCCAGGCCGAACCAGAGCGCGCGCCGTTTTAATGACCCGGGTCGGATCGCGAGTCGGGTGAAGGCCGGCAACCCGAGGGCCAAGTCTGGGGGTCGCGGATGAGAACGCCCTTAGAGGGGGCTAAGGCTTCAGTGAGATGCGGAGCTCAGCTCATTCGGCCGGCCAGGTCGAGGATGCCCTGAACGTATTGCTGGGTGTCGGGGAACATGCCGTTTTCGCGAAGACTGGTGGGGCCCTGGTAGTAGGCCGCCAGCGCCATCGTCGGATCCTTGAAATTGTCCAGGTCCTCGCGCAGGATGGCCGCGCCGACATCGGCGTTGTCGTACGGATCGTCGAGATCAATGGGGCGGCCCAGCAACCCGGGCCCGGCCTCGGCGGCGGTGGCGGGTAGGACCTGCATCAGGCCCACCGCGCCGCTCGCCGACAACCTGGTCTGGTCCCAACCGCTCTCCCAGTAGGAGAGCGCCAGAACCAGCTTCGGGTCCAGCTGGTGGCGCTGCGCCGCCTCGATCAGGACACGCCGGATGAAGGCCCGCCGGTAGGGGGGCCCGGGAGGCAGTTCCGGGGCAGTGTCCGCATTGGACGGCTTGGCCTGGTTCGTGTCTCCCCGGCGCGATGGTGGCGGCGATCCGGTGGGAAGCGGCGGCACAATGCCGCCGACCAGCCGCGCTCCCGCTTGATCGAGGGCGTTGCGGGATTGGGTGAGCGCTTGCTCCTTCTTCTCGTCGACGTTCTGCTTCAGCTTGTCGAGGGGCCCCTCGGCAACGACGCCGAGCGGGCTCGCAAGTGCGCCTTTCACCGTCAGGGCGGTCGCGGCGACGCCTAGTAGTGTCGTCTTCACCATGCGCCGCGTTTTTCGGGACATCCGACAATGAAACCGGACCATGCCACCCGCTAGCAAGCTCAACCCCGGCCGGCTGAGGCCCCTGGTCATCGTGTCGGCCATCGTCCTACTGGCGGCCTGCGGTGGTCAGGCGTCCCCTCGCCCGGTCGCCACCAGCAGCCCTGCGACGGCATCAGCGACGAATGAGGCGTCGGGACAGTGCTCCGGCCAGCCAACCCCGGCCCAGACCGAGGGGCCGTACTTCAAGCCCGGTTCGCCGATGCGCACGTCACTGGTTGAGCCGGGCATGGCCGGCACCCGCCTGGCGCTCTCGGGCCGCGTGCTGAGCCGCGATTGCCGCCCGATTGCCGGAGCGCGGCTCGACTTCTGGCAGGCGGACGCGAGCGGCAGCTACGACAACGCCGGCTACCGGCTTCGAGGGAATCAGACCACGAGATCAGATGGACGGTACGCGCTGGACACCGTGGTGCCCGGCGAGTATCCGGGGCGCACCGAGCACATCCACGTGAAGGTGCAGCCCGCCGGCGGGGGGACCCTCACCACCCAGCTCTATTTCCCGGGCGTCGGCCGCAACCAGCAAGACTCGATCTTCGACCCGCGCCTGCTCCTGACGGTCGAGGCGGCCGCGAGCGGGCTGACGGCAACCTACGACTTCGTGCTCAACGGCTAAGCGCCGCCGAGGAACGCCGCGACCTTCTCTGACAGGGATTGGGTGCCACCGCCGCGGCGCAGTACGACCGTCGTCCCCTTCGAGCACGCGACCCCGTAGCCGCCCGCTAACGATCGCGTGATCGCGTCACGGATCTGCGTCTGCTCACCAGCGAAGAAGTGCCCACCGTAGGAGGCGAGGTCGATGGCCACGTAGTCGGCGTCGGTCCTCATGGTCAGCAGGTAAATCTCGCGGCGATGGCTGAGATGCGGTAAGAGCGCGTCTGACGCCGAGACGCTGGCGCTCGGAGGAATCACGTCGAGGCAGGACTGGATCTCAGCGGCCTGCCCCGCCCAGGTGTAGGTACCGAGCTCATCCAGCGGGCGAACGACGCCGGCGGTCAGGACCAGGCCGGCGGCAAGAACGGCAATCGAGACGGCGCCCGCCGCGATCTGGCGAAGACGGCCGGGAAGGAGGCCGCGGATTCGGGACAGCGTGTCGATGGCGGCAAAGGCGAGCACCGGCGCGATCACGAGCGAGTAATGAAAGCTCGCGCTCCAGAGCGCCGGGTTCGACGACCAGAGTCGCTCCAGCAGCGTGGGAATCGCGACCAGGAATAGCGGCGAAAGGATCGGGAGAAAGAGCCACGCGCCGAGCAGGCCGCCCCAGAGTTTCAGTTTGACCGTGTTGTTGAAGAGGAGCGCCAGACTGGAGATGGGATGGCGAACGATGTGCAGCAGCGCGCTGCCCGGCCCGCTGCCGAGCTCCTGGTACGTCCAATGGCCGTACGGAGCGCCCGCGATGGCCGGCATGATGACCTCGATCACGCTCACAAACCACACGACGCAGAGGGCGAGCAATGCCGCGCCAAGCCGCCACCGATGTTGCGCCAGCATCACAAAGACGCCGATCGCCGCGAACGTCAGCGCAATGTTCTCCCGGGTCAGAAGCCCCAGGACCACCATCGCCCAGAGCAAGCGGTTGTTCTTCGTCAGCACGGCGTACAGACCAAACGACACCGCGGGGACGGCAAAGGCGATGTGGTGGAAGTCGTAGACCACCGCCGACAGAACGCCCCAGAAGACGAGATAGGCGATCTCGAACGCGATGGCCGACAGCAATCCCAGCTGCTGGCGGGCCCACCAGAAGATCGGAACGCCGCCGGCGGCGATCAGCACCGCCTGCGCGATGAGCAGCACCCGCACGTCGTTCCAGATCCAGTAGAGGGGGGCGATCGTCATCAAGATCGGATGGAAATGATCCCCCAGCAGGTTGCGGATCATCTCCACCGTGTTGGGGATCATCTCCAGCTGGCTGTAGCCCCACACCGTTTGGTCCTGGACCCCGAGGTCGAACGCGCCGCTGGCGAACACGTTGTGCCGGTAAACGCTGATCGATCCGTAGACGATGGCGGCAAGCAACGCCAGCGCCAATGGCAGCGCGTCGACCCCGATGTGGCGAGCGATCTTCGGTCTCATCGTCTTCTCATGCGGCGCTGCTTTCATAACGGACCGTGTCGCATTCTCGTACCCTGTGCCCATGCTCGACGGGCCCTTAACCCTCGTCATCCCGGCGCACAACGAGGCGGCGAACATGGTCAAGGTGATCGGCGGGTCGGTCGGGACGCTTTCCCGGCTCGCGCCGGAGTGGGAGATCGTGCTGGTCGACGACGGCAGCACCGATGACACCGTCGACGTGGCGCGCCGCACGATGGGCGGGCAAGCCAGCCGGCTGCGCGTCATCCGGCACGAGGGCAAGCGTGGCTACGGCGTCACCGTGGCCGATGGGCTCCGATACGCGCGCACGGAGTACGTCGCCTTCATGGATGGCGATGGTCAGTTCGATCCGGCCGACCTCGTCACGCTCGCCGGCCTGATGGAAAGCGCCGACCTGGCCGCGGGCTGGCGGCAGCACCGCGCCGACCCGGGCTACCGGCTCGTGATCGCGGGCGTCTTCAACCTGCTGGTCCGCGGGCTGTACGGCGTTCGGGTCCGTGACCTCGATTGCGGACTCAAGCTGATGCGCCGCCAGGTGCTCGAGGCCGCGGCGCCGTTGCTGGCCCGGTCCGCGCTGCTCAACACCGAGCTCTACTTCAAAGCCCAGCGCAGCGGGCTTCGGATCACGCAGGTACCGGTGCGGCATTATCCGCGTGTCGCCGGCGTCCGGTCGGGGGCGCGCCTCATTCCGATCCTGCGCGCGATCCGTGACCTTCTCTGGCTTCGGCTGCGGCTGGCCCGGGGGTGGCGGGCGCCGGTGCCCGCCCGGCCCGTTCCTGAAAGCTCCTGAAGGTTTGCCTAAGTCCATCTCGCACCGGCGTGCGGGCGCTCCAGTTGAGCAGCTTCGCGGCGCGCCCCGTCTCGAGCGCCGTGTCGCGCACCTCGCCGGGACGGCCCTCGACAAAACTTGGCGGGCCCTGGTAGGCCGCCAGCCTGGTCAGCTCCTCGACGATAGTCCGGACGCTGGTGGCAACCCCGGTCCCGATGTTGATGGCGCCGATGGCGCGCGACTTGAGGGCGTTGAGGTTGGCGTCGGCGACGTCGCCGACGAAGACGAAGTCGCGGGTCTGCTGTCCGTCCCCGCGGATCTCGGGTGGCCGGCCGGAGAGCAAGCGGTCGCAGGTGATGGCCACCACACCCGCCTCGCCGGTGCCATCCTGGTACGGGCCATAGACATTCGAATAGCGAAGCGCGAGCGTGGACAACCCGAAGCTGCGACTGAACATCCCGAGGTACCCTTCCGCGGCGAGCTTCGCCGCGCCATAGGGCGAGAGCGGAGCCGGGGTAGTGCGCTCCGGCGTCGGCAAATGGGGTGCATGGCCGTAGATCGCGCCGCCCGACGACGCGAAGATAACGCGCCGGCAGTCGGCGTCGACGCTGGCGCGAAGCAGCCCTACGGTCGCGACGACGTTCACCATCGCGTCGCCGGCCGGATCGCGGACGCTGCGCGAGACGCCACCCTGCGCCGCCAGGTGGAGGATCACATGCGGACGGAAGTGGGTCACGACCGACGCCGACGCCGGATCGGTGAGATCGACAGTTTCCAGGTCGACCCCGGGCGGCAGCGGCTCGCCGCACGCGTGCCGCAGGTCATCGATGACGAGCAGAGCGAAGCCATCCGCGGCGAGGCGCTGCACCGTATGCATGCCGATGAACCCCGCGCCTCCGGTGACCAGGATCCGTCGCGGCGTGGAGCTCATCGATGACGGCCCTGCAGTGGTTGCGCCGGCAACGTCGCGGTCTGCTGCGAGCGGCCGTATCGGTCGCGGTCGGCGGTGTCCTCCTGTTCTTCGTGCTGCGAGCCATCCGAACCGCGGACCTGGTGGAGACGTTGTCGGACATCTCCCCCGGGCTGGCGGTGCTGGCGGCGATCGGCGCCTTCGCTTTTATCGTGGCGCGGGCCTGGCGGTACCGGTTGCTGCTGGGCATCGAACGCTCCAAAACCGGGACGCTGCTGGCCATCACGTTCGCGAGCTGGGGAGCCAGCCTCGTCCTGCCCGGCCCGAGTGGCGACGCCGCGTTCGTTTTGCTGGCCCGCACCCGACTCAAAACTCCGGTTGCGGTGGGCGCCGGTGCCGCGGTCTTGAGCCGCTTGCTGGACGTGGCCAGCCTGGTGCTGATCGCGCTGGCGACGGCCCCGCTGGCCGGGGTCAACCTGCCGCGGGCGCTGCTGATCGGTGGGCTGCTGATCGCGCTGCTGATCAGCGCCGGGCTGACCGCGATGTTCTGGGCGCGCTCCCGGCGGCTGATCGTGACCTGGCTCGAGAGCTTGCCCTTGCCACCCGCCCTGCACCAACGGCTCCACGTCGCCATCGAGGAGCTCGGATCCGGGAGCCGGCCCATGCTGCTGGTGGCGGCCACGCTGGCCGCGCGAATCGCGACCGGCCTTCAGTATTTCGCGCTGTTCGCCGCGATCGAGCAGCCGATTTCGCTGGTGCAGGTGTGGTTCGCGCTGAGCATTCGAACGCTGTTGTTCGCGGTCCCCGTCCAGGGCCTGGGCGGTCTGGGGACGACCCAGCTCTGGTGGACAGCCGGGCTGACGCTGATTGGATGGCCGGCGCGCGCCGCGCTGGCTACCAGCCTCGCCGTCCACCTGGTCGACCTGCTGGTGTCGGTGCCACAGGCGGCGCTGGGCTGGGCGTACCTCCAGTTCCGCCGGCCCGTCCCCGATGACGCGCTGCCGGCCGAGGCCGAGGCTCAGCGGGTCTGAGCGACCCGGCGCTCCTTCTCCGTCGCCCGGGCGGTCGGGGAGGGGGTTTTCGAACTGACGACCACCGGCCGGCGCCGCCAGTTTGCCGTGCCACCACGGCGCCAGTCGACATTCGGTTGCTCCAACTCCACCGGATCGACCCGGGAGGCGTGCCGCTCGACGATATCGATGACGGACTCGATCAGCGTGTCGCCGAGATAGTGGGGCTGCAGCCCGAGGTCGAGAAGCTTCTGATGCTTGGCGTTGTAGTAATGCTCCTCGCGCTCGACCCGCGGGTTGGGCAGGTGCACGATGCTCGTGGTCAGCCCGTGGGCGGCGCGGGCGTCGCGGACCTTCTCCGCCAGGGTCTTGACCGAGAATTGCTCGGTGAACTGGTTGAAGACCCGGTACTCGCCTTCGGTGGCGGGATTCTCCAGCGCGAGGCGGACGCAGGCGACCGTGTCGCGGATGTCCAGGAAGCCTCGGGTCTGGCCGCCCTTGCCGTAGACCGTCAGGGGCAGCCCGAGCGCGGCCTGGACGCAGAAGCGATTGAGCACCGTTCCCCAGATCGCGTCGTAGTCGAAGCGGGTGCTCAGCCCGGGGTCCATCGCGACGTCGTCGGTGTGGTTGCCGTAGACGACGCCCTGATGCAGGTCCGTGGCGCGCAGTCCCCAGATCCGGCAGGCGAACTGGATGTTGTGGCTGTCGTGCAGCTTCGACAGGTGGTAGAAGCTGCCCGGCTGCATCGGGAAGGGCAGACGGTCCTGGCGGCCGTTGTGCGTGATGGTGAGGAAGCCCTCCTCGATGTCGATGTTCGGGGTGCCGTATTCGCCCATCGTGCCCAGCTTGATGAGATGCGCCTTCGGGGCATGATCGCGGAGCGCAAAAAGAAGGTTGAGCGTCCCGACCAGGTTGTTGACCTGGGTGAGGGTGGCATGCGGCAGGTCGATCATCGAGAACGGCGCACTGCGCTGTTCGGCAAAGTGCACCAATGCATCAGGTTTGGTCTTCTGGATCAGCTCGGTGACGGCGCGCGCGTCGCAGAGGTCCATCTGCCGCCAGTCGATCCGGTGACCGGTCAGGCGGCGCCAGAGCGTGACGCGTTGGGGCATCGTCTTGATCGGAATCAGGCTCTGGGTGCCGCACTCGCGGTCCCAGCGGCGGCGGACCAGGCTGTCGACGCCAATGACGTCATGTCCCGCCTGGGAGAGATGCAGCGCGGTGGCCCAGCCGAGGTAGCCATCGATCCCCAGCACGATGACGGTTTTCTTGCTCACCGGCGCACCCGGATGCTAACGCGGGAAGATGAGATGCCGATGAGAGCATTATCCCCCCACCCTGACCCTCCCCCACAAGGGGGAGGGGAACACCCTCAGTGCTTGAGGCGAACGGTCAGCAACAGCATCGGCCGAACGATGCGCCACCAGTCGCGGTAGGCCTTCATCTTCGTGTAGCCCACCGACCGGTCGGGCGGGTAGTACTTCGTCACCGGCACCTCGCAGACCCGGTACCCTCGCCGGATCGCCTGGTAGAGCAGGTAAGGCTCGAGCTCATAACGATCCAGCCATGATTGGCCAAGCGGCCAGTCGCGGCAGATCGCGGTACGGAATAGCTTGAAGCCGTTCGTCGCATCGGTAACCCGGCGCAGCGTGACTAAAGAAAACAGGACGGAGTAGCCGCGGGTCATCACCGTGCGGCTCAGCGGCTGGTTCAATCGCCGCCCCTGGGGCAGATAGCGAGACCCCTGGACGAACTCGTGGCCGCGATCGACGATCGCCTCGGCGAGGCGCACCAACTCGTTGGGGTCGTCCTGGTCGTCGCCGGCCATGATCCCGGTCAGCGCCATGCCGTGTTCCTGATCCCATTCGATGCCGGTGCGAATCGCCGCGCCCACGCCGCGGTTGGTCGGGTGGCGCAGCACCCGGGCGCCGGCCGCCTCCGCCTCCGCGGCAGTCGCATCGGTGGAACCGTCATCCACGACGACGACCTCATCGACCAACGGGCGTGGGATCCGGGAGACGGCCCGGCCGATCTTTCCGCCCTCGTTCAAGGCAGGGAGGATGACCGCAATCGATTGGCCCTGATACATCAGCCAGGAAGGCCGGCGCGGATTCCGCCGGCGACCAGCTCCACCTGGGCGAGCGACATCTCGGGATAGATCGGCAGCGAGAGGCTGTGAGCCGCCAGCCGCTCCGCTGTGGGGAACGCGCCCCGCCGGTAGCCGAGCTCGTTGAGGGCCGGCTGCAGATGGAGTGGCGTCGGATAGTGGATGCCGGTCTCGATCCCGCCGGCCTGCAGCGCGTCGCGCAGCCGATCGCGTTGCTCGGTCTCGATCACGAACAGGTGGTAGACATGCCGGCCCTGCGCGCCGGCCGGCGCGATGCGGATCGGCAGTCCCTCCAGGTGCTCCCGGTAGGCATCCGCCAGATACTGGCGGCGTGCGTTCCAGCCATCGAGGTGGGGCAGCTTGACCCGGAGCACGGCCGCCTGCATGGTATCGAGCCGATGGTTTAGCGGCAGGCTGACGTGCTGATATTTCGTCTTCTGGCCATAGTTGCGCAGCTGCCGGACCGCGTCGGCCAGCTCGGCTGACCTGGTCAGCAACATGCCAGCGTCCCCGAACGCCCCGAGGTTTTTGGCGGGATAGAAGCTGAAGGCCGACGCGATACCGAAGCTGCCGGCGCGGCGGCCATTGAGGAGAGCCCCGTGCGCCTGGCATGCGTCCTCGACGACGGGGACGCCGGCGGCGTCGGCGATGGCCATGATCGCCTCGATGTCGCAGATGCGGCCGAACAGGTGGACCGGCATGATGGCCCGCGTCGCCGGCGTCAGGGCCGCCCTCACCGCGTCCGGTCGGATGACCCCGTCGTCGTCGCAGTCGACCAGCACCGGCCGGGCGCCCACCGCCAGGATGGCGCCGGCGCTGGCAATGAACGTATTGGCCTGGGTGATGACCTCGTCGCCCGGTCCGATGCGGAGCGCCCGCAGGGCCAGCTCCAGGGCCGACAGCCCGGAGTCGACCCCGACCGCATGTGGGACGCCGCAGTAGGCGGCGAATTCCTGCTCGAAGAGCTCGACGTCTTTGCCGAGGATGAAGTCCCCGCGGCCCAACACCGCCTGCATCGCCTGGTTGAGAGCCGGCTGGAGGGATTGGATCTGGGCCTGGAGGTCGACGAAGCGGACCGCGCCGTTGAGCGCCGTGCTCACCCTGTCCTCTCCAGATATGAACGTGAGTGCGTCAACTGATCGACGGTGCCGATCACGCGAGCCGGATTGCCAACGACGACGGCACGCGCGGGCACGTCCCTGGTCACCACGGCGCCGGCGCCGACCAGCGCGGCTTCGCCCACCACGATTTCGGGCAGGAGGGTGGCATTGATGCCCACCCGGGCCGCCCGCTTGATGGTCGGCCCCCGCATGCAGTCGCGGCAGATCGGATGGCGATCGTTGGCGATCATCACCCCTGGGGCGAGGAAGACGTCGTCCTCGATGACGGTGAACTGGGCGATATACACCCCGGTGTGCACCCGAACCCGGCTGCCGATGACGCAGCCATAGTCGACAGTCGAATTGTTCCAGATGCTGAAGTCGTCACCGATGCGGTTTTCCTCCCGGATGACGGCGCCGTGGCCGGTTTCCAGGTGGGCGCCGATCCGGGATCCGGCGTAGATGACGCTGAAGGAGCGGATGATCGCGTGCGGGCCGATCGACAGGGTCAGGTCCGCGATCTTCCGCCCCGGCAGCTCGCCGACCACGGCCCGGGGATCGAGCTGAAAGGGTGTCGCGAGCTGCGCTTCGCTCACAGTCACCTGGCTGGTTCAAACCGCGCGGATATGCCGTACCTTGCGCGGGCGGGCCCGGGCGGCCCGCACGATCGCGCTAGCGGGCGGGGTCTTTGAGGCCGAGTTCCTGGCGGGCCAGGGCGACCCCGGCCGTCATGTTGCGCAGCTTCTTGAAGGCGACCTCCCAGGAGCGGGTGCGCAGCCCGCAGTCGGGGGTGACGTGGATCCGCGCCGGATCGCCGAAGACGTTGACGGCATAGAGCACCCGGTCGCGGACCAGCTCGGGCGATTCGATGAAGTCGCTGTGGATGTCCAGCACGCCCAGACCGAGCGCCGGCTTGTACGGCAGGTCGGCGAACTTCTTGATCACGTGGTAGCCCGGCCGGGCTTGATCCGTGGTTCCCAGTTCGCGGCTGTCGTAGTTGGCGAAGCCGACCGCGAACTGGCGGCATTGCGACATCCGCTCGATCGCCGGAAAGAACAGGTTGTAGTCGCTGAAGCACAGGTGGGTGGAAAACATCGCGTTCAAGCCCTCGACACTGGCATTGAAACTATCGACAAAGAGATCGAGCTCGTCCGGCTCGGTCGAGGCGCCCGGCTCATCGACCTGGATCCAGCGCGCTCCCAGCCCGATCAGCGCCATCAGGTTCGGCCGGATGAGGTTGCGGGCGATCTCCAGCACGAAGTCCCGGCGGGCGGCCTTGCGCTTGCGGCGTCGATCGGCGGCCGGCTCGCGCAGGTCGGTGTCGACGTCGTAGCGTTCGTCGAACGACCAGTCGGCGATGGTGTAGGCGCCGGTCACCGGGATCTTCAGCTCGGCGTCGGCTACCGAGACGAGGTAGGAGAACTCGGCATTGTGGAACGGCGTCCGCAGCGAGATTGGCGCAACGACGGCCGCCTTGGTGTAGTACTTGTTGTCGAAGGCCCGGACGCTGCCCCGGCGCTCGAAACCGTCGCTATGGCTGACGGCCCAGTCGTACATCTCGGTGCGCTGCTGCTCGCCGTCGTACACGACGTCCAGGCCGGCGCCCTCCTCGAGCTTGAGCGCATAGAGGCTGGACCAGCGCTGCAGATCGGATTTCTGTTCTTTGCTAAAGGGCGCGTGCCGCAGCAGGTCGATCAGGCGCTCGTAGTCCGGAACCTTAAGCCGCTCGCCCCAGGCGCGCGCTTCCTCGAGATCGCGATCGCTGAGCGGCTGGCCGGCGTAAGCCTTCACCCGCCAGCCGGGCTTGTCCAGCGAGCCGATTTCGTGCGTCAGCAGCGGCTTGTGGTCGAGGTCGACACTCATACGGAGACCAGTTGTTTTACCCTTTTGGCCGCTTCACCCAGCCGCTGCACCTTCTGCTCGGCGACCACGGTCGGCAGAAACGCGAGCTCGCAATTCGAGGATAAATAGAGGTTGCGTGGCCGAACGGTGTCGGCCAGGTGGCGGGCGACCTCCACGGTGTTCTCCAACGACTCCAGCATCGAACTGCGCCCATCGATGACGCCCGCGACCAGGCCCTTGTCCCAGCCCGAACCCAGCTCGTTGACATCGGTTTCGACCAGGTCGACGCCGATGGCATCCACCGGCAAACGGCGTAGCTGGTCGACGTGCGGTCCGGCATCACCGAAGTAGACGTGGAAGGCCAGCGTTGCCCGAAGATCGCGATGCAGGAGCTCGAGGGCTTCTCGCAGCGGCGCCCAGTCTTTCGACTCGATGCCGAAATAGCCGATCCATGGATCCTCGAGATGGACGAGCTGGCAGCCGGCGGCAACCGCGGCATCGACCACCGGGCGCAAGACCTTGCCGGCCAGGTCGACCATCAGCTGGTTGCGGTCCCGATCGGTGCGCGCGGCGCGCGAGAACATAAAGGGAGACGGCAGCGTGGCGACCCGCGGGCGGGGGACGGAGGCGTCCGGCAGCAGGCCGTCGGCGTGATTGACGCCGGCGAGCGCGCCGGAGAGTTCTGGCTCACGAAAGAACGTGTTGGTGTCGAACCATCGGACCAGCGACTCGGGTTTGGCGGCGCCCAGCGCATCCACCAGCGGCCGGAAGATATCCTGCCAGCGCAACAGGCCGTCCGAGAATACGTCGAGGCCGGACTTTTGCTGCAACCGGACGAACGCCGCGAGGTCCTCGGCGAAGGCCGCCTCCACCGCGTCCGCATCCACCCGGCCGCGGTCGAGACCGCGGGTCGACGCCACAACCTTTTCGGACCGTGGGTAGATGCCGTGCTGATACGCAAAGACGTTGATGGTGGAGAGTTTAGAGCACCCCCACCCTGCCCTCCCCCAGAGGGGGAGGGAAATTGTTGCGATGGGGGAGACGACTCTCAGGGACGATGGAACAGCGCCAGGCCGTCACCCTCGGCAATCTCCTGGTATCCATCGGATTCGACGGTGCGCTCCTGATCCTCGAACCGCGTCGGGTCGTGGCCGAAGGTGGCAAAGTCAAGCGCCAGGTACTCGGCATGCTGGGTCCCCTCGAACTCGATGTCGTAGATGTATCGCCGGTGCGACAGGTGCGGCGTCAGGTTGTTCTCGGCGGCGACGCTCGCCGCCGGCGGAATCAGGTCGAGATTGTGAACAAAGGCGGCGTAGCGCGGCTCGGTTTGAAAATTGGCGGCCTGAAAGTGCCGCGAGAAGGGCAGGTCGCCGAAGAGATAGGCAAACGCGAGTGAGCTGAGAAGTACCGCCCCCGCCACCGGGCGCTGGATCGAGGGTCGGAGCCGGGCGAAGCCGAGGATGGACGTCCCGATCACCAGGGGGATCAGCGGGGCGGAATACTGGCTGGTGAATGCCGACTGGGGGCCGTAGTTCGACAGCAGCAGCAGGGCCAGTGTGGGGATGACGAGGACGACCGCGAACCCGGAGATCAGACCCAGGCCCAGGACGGGGCCG
>Ga0209808_1000909_pt1 | contig 14949 bp, 18 predicted proteins | sample GraSoiAngelo_157_FD_186171 | JGI IMG/M metagenome (GOLD analysis project Ga0209808, IMG submission 186171) | Grasslands soil microbial communities from the Angelo Coastal Reserve, California, USA - 14_1009_16_20cm (SPAdes) (version 2) | ecosystem: Environmental > Terrestrial > Soil > Grasslands ... | reverse complement strand
GGCGGAGAAGGGCGGGACCATGCGGCTCGGCCTGTATCCCTGCAAGCTGCAGCCCGGCACCCTGGCCGCCCAGGCCTACGGTGAGCCGGTGGTCTATGAACGGCATCGCCATCGCTTCGAATTCAACAACGCCTACCGCGAGCCGATGTGGGAGGCGGGCATGATCTTCTCCGGCACATCGCCGAACGACCGGCTGGTGGAGATCATCGAGTTGCGGGATCATCCCTGGTTCGTGGCCTCGCAGTTTCATCCGGAGTTTCGCTCCCGGCCGAGCCGCCCGCATCCGCTATTCCGCGACTTCGTGCGGGCCGCCGCCGTGCGAGCGGGAGTATTGCCGGCCGACCGACCGATCGAGAAGCCCGCGGTCTCACCGGACAAAACCTCGCAAACCGCGTGAGGTCTGACCTCTCCACGCCGCCGTCGGGCGGGGTGGCCGCACCCCGGACCGCCCAGCCAAATCTCGGGCTGGAGCTGGTGCGCGCCACCGAGGCGGCCGCCCTTTCGGCGGGACGCTGGATGGGCAATCTCGATCGTGAGGGCATCAGGGCGACCGCCGCCAATGCCATGGTGGAGGCGCTCAAGGGCGTGCACATGAGCGGCACCATCGTCATCGGGGAGGACGCCGCCTCGGCTCCACTTGGGTTGGGCCAGCCAGCCGGTGATGGCTATGGCGAGTCCATCGACGTGGCGCTCAAGCCGATCGATGGATCGACCCTGGTGGCCAAGGGTTTGCCGAACGCCGCGTCCGTGATCGCCACGGCCGAGCGCGGCTCGCTGGTTCGGGCGCCGGTGGGCCTGTATGCCGAAAAGATTGCGGTCGGCCCTGATGCCCGGGGATCCGTCGATGTCAACGATTCCGTAGAGAACAACCTGCAGCGGGTCGCCTTCGCCAAGAAGGTGCAGGTCTCCGACCTGACCGTGGTCATGCTCGACCGCCCCCGGCACGAGGCGCTCATGGAGCAGGTCCGCCAGGTGGGCGCCAGGATCACCCTGCTCAGTGACGGGGATATCGCCGCCGCGATCATGGCCACGCTCGAGGGAACCGGGATCGACGTCATGCTCGGCGTCGGCGGCCTGCCTGAGGCGGTCCTGGCGGCCTGCGCGCTGAAATGCCTTGGTGGCGACCTTCAGTGCCGGCTCTGGTTGCGCTCTAAAGATGACGAAGAGAAGGCGCGGGGCGCGGGGTTCGAGGACCTCCGCCGGATTTATGCGGTCGATGACCTGGTTCGCGGCGACGACGTCGCCTTCGCGGCCACAGGTGTGACTGACGGCGAGTTTCTGCACGGCGTGATTTACCACCACTTCTGGGCGGAAACGGAGTCGATGGTGTTCCGCAGCAAGAGCGGGACCGTCCGGCACCTGAATACCAAGCACCACTACGCACTGAAATCCGTTGAAGGCGCCCATCGCAAAGTCAGGTAAGGGCCCAGCAAGACAGCCGCAAACTCGCTTCCGTGTAACAGTGGCCCTTAACCGTTCCAAATTGTGCAACCGGTGATGAGCCGTTTGACGGACAGCGCAAAGGTCGGCTAGACTGGCGCGCGGTTTGCGGAAGGGAAGGGCATGGGGGATTCCCCGGTTAGCCACGCATGGGTGGGCGCTTGCGCTGGCACTGCTCGTCCTCGGCCTGGCGCCGCTGGGTTTTCGGCACCCAATTGCCGATGCCCAGGCGACCGCCGCGAGTCCTGGCCTTGCCGTCAAGACCGACATCGCGGATGCGACGCTCCGACCGCCGTCGAGCACGGCACAAGCGGGTCAGCTGCCGCCGCTGGTCCATTACCGGGTGAAGAACCGCGATACGGTCGAAAGCATCGCAGCCCGGGCAGGCATCTCCGTGGACACCCTCGTGCAGATCAACCGGCTGCCGTCAGCCGCGTTCGTTGACCCAGGTCAGCGCCTGATTGTCCCGCCCACCGACGGGACCATGATCCATGTCGACCCGGATCAATCCCTCGATGTGCTGGCGGAGACCTTTCGAGTTGACATCCCGACGCTGCGCGCGGTGAATGGGCTGGCCCCCGACGCGAAGCTGCCGAGCGAACTCTTCATTCCCGCCATGAGGACGGAAGATGTCGCGCGAGCCGCAGCGACCTCTGAGGCGGGTGGGGCGTCGCCGAATCCAACGCTGGGCCGCGAGCATCTCATCCGATTCGCGTGGCCGACCAAGGGGATCATCACGCAGGACTTCTGGCAATTTCACCCCGGAATCGATATCGCGAACGATGAGGGAACGCCGGAGCTGGCCGCCGATGCCGGGCAGGTGGTGTTCGCCGGCTGGGGTGACTACGGGATTTACGTTGAGATCGACCATGGCAACGGCTTCCATACGGTCTACGGTCACATGTCGCGCGTCCTCGTCGCTACCGGGCAGATGGTCAAGCAAGGCCAGCTGATCGGCCTGATGGGCGCCACGGGCCGTTCCACCGGTCCGCACCTCCATTTCGAGATCCGATTCCAGGGTGTGCCGCAGAACCCTCTCGACCTGCTTTCATAGCTTCCTCACGAACACGGGATAACGTAGGGGGCGTGAACCGCCTGCTCTACGCCGGCCGAAATGGGCGCCTGCAGGAGCATCGTTCCCTGCAGGCGGCTGCCCGCAGTGGTTGGGATGTCGGCGTCGCCGATCGGCTCATTCCTTTGCCCGCTGGCACCAGCCTGGTGCATCTTCCCGGACGAATTCCCGTCGGGCAGTCGGCTGCAGGTGCGACGGTCGCGGTGGAGGAGTCGGGCGCGATGGCGTTGGCGGCCGTGCTGCCGCCCGGCTACCTGAGAACCTGGCTGCCCGCCTATCAAGATGATGGACAGCCGCCCGTCCTGCCCCTGTACGGCTATGCGGCGGTCGCCTCGATTGACGGCGAGCCGCATGTTGCCGCGATGCGCACCGATCGCTGGAATGCCTGGAATCCGCAGGCGGAAGGCCGGCGGGACATCGATGCGGCGATTCGGAGCGGGCGCCGCGCGCTGCCGGCCAGTCGGCTGCTCCGTCAGCTGGAAACCTGTGCTACGGACTATCGCTGCCTCACCGCGCAGAACCTGTTCCTGCGCCGGGGCGAGGGCGCGATTCCGGTCTCGCCCGCCTGCAACGCCGCCTGCCTTGGGTGTATCTCCGAGCAGTGGGGGGACGTCGACTCACCGCAGACCCGGCTCGGATTCGCGCCGACGGCAGCCGAAATCGCCGAGCTTGCGGACTGGCACTTGAGCGCCGGCGAATCGAATTTCGTCAGCTACGGCCAGGGCTGCGAGGGCGAGCCCCTGACGCGGGGCGCGGCGCTGGTGGACGCGACCAGGCGGATCCGGGCGGCCGCGCCGAAGGCGACCATTCACGTCAATACCAATGGCTCCCGCCCCGACGTCCTACGGCGGCTGGTTGACGCCGGCCTGAACTCGGTGCGGATCAGCGTGTTCAGCCTGGATGACACGCGCTTTCGCGCTTACTACCGGCCGGTGGGCTATGGGCTCGACCAGGTCGCCGAGTGCGCCAGCGTTGTGGCGGCGACCGGGGGACAGGTCACCATCAACCTGCTGACGTTTCCCGGGATCAGCGATTCTCCCTCGGAGCTGGATGCCCTGGTCAGCTTTGTCCAGCGGTATGGCGTGCACCAGGTCCAGCTGCGCAGCCTCAATGTCGACCCCCACTGGCTGCTCGAACGGATTCCGCAGCCAACCCGAGGTATCGGGATGCGGAAGTTCGTCCGGCACCTGTCCGAGCGCTGCCCTGACCTCCACCTCGGCAACTTCACCCGCCCCTGGCCCGCGATTGAAAGGAAGCCCGCCTGGGCATCCTCTAAATAGTGGCTGACATCTATCGGAAGAACGCCGATTCCGAGCATGCGGCTGATTACGGCTACGGCACGAACCGGCCGGTGCAGGCGGATATTTCGTCTTCCAATGCCCCTAACAAGCCCTCCAGGAGTGGATTGGCCACCGGTGCGCTGGCGCTGCTCGGTCTCCTTCTTAAGTTCAAGGGCTTAGCTTTGACCTTCGCTTCCACCTTCGTATCCGCGGTCCTTTGGGCGCAATACTTTGGTTGGTGGGCTTTCGGCATTGGCTTCGTTCTCCTGATCTTGATCCACGAGACCGGCCATCTCGTCGTGGCCCGCGCGCTTCGGCTGCCGGTTGGCCTCCCCGTATTAATTCCATTCTTGGGGGCATTCGTAACCATGAACCAGCGGCCGAAAACGGTCGCCGAGGAAGCCCAAATGGCGGTCGGGGGTCCGGTGCTCGGGACGATCGCGTCCGGAGCATGCTACCTGGGTTATCTGGCAGCTCCTACCACCTATTGGGGCAGCCTTCTGGGTGGACTGGCGTATTTCGGCTTCCTGATCAACCTCTTTAATCTCGTGCCTGTCACGCCACTCGATGGAGGCCGCGTAATGTCCGTCGTCTCTAAGTGGTTCAACGTGGCCGGGCTTGCCATTGCCGCGGGCCTCTTGGTGCTTACCGGGTTCCGGAACCCGGTACTGATCCTACTCGTGATCGTGGGTGCCTTCAGCACCTGGCAGCGATTCCGATCGACGGCACTGAGCCCGGAGTACTACCAGGTGCCGGCTTCAACGAAGTGGATGGTCGGTGGGCTTTACCTGGGCCTGTTGTTGACTCTCGCGCTGGGCATCGAGTACACACATTCGCTCCTCCCGGCGAGGGTCGGCTGATAGAATGACATGCCCGTGAAAGCCACTATCCATCCCGCCTACTACCACGACGCGGTCGTGACCTGCCTCTGCGGCAATAAATTCACGACCGGCTCGACGCAGAAAGAGCTCAAGACCGAGGTCTGCTCGGTATGCCACCCCTTCTTCAGCGGCCAGCAGCGGATCGTCGACACCCAGGGCCGCGTCGACCGGTTCCAGCAGCGCCAGCAGCGGAAGAGATAATCGCCGCCCGGGCCCGCCGGCCCACGCGAGCGGCGCTTCAGTGCCATGCGAGCGTTTGAGGCGTTTCGTCGTTAAACCAGTAGGATGAGCGCGGCGTGAGCCAGGACAAGTTCTTCTACGGCGGCCAGGCCGTGCTCGAAGGGGTCATGATGCGCGGCCGTACCACCTATGCGGTCGCGGTCCGCCGGCCCGATGGCGAGATCCAGGTGCTGCGTGAGCGCCTCCGCTCGATCATCTACACCCATCGGTTCTGGAAGCTGCCCTTGCTCCGGGGGCTGGCCGGATTGTGGGAGCAACTCCATCTCGGAATGAAGGCGCTGGTCTGGTCGGCGAACATCCAGGCGGCCGGTGAGCAGGTGGAGTTGAGCGCCAACGCCATTCGGATCACCATGGGAATCGCGATCGTCGGCGCGCTGCTCTTCTTTCTCGGCGTGCCGCTGCTGGCGGCGGGATTCCTCAGCCGTGGCCACGGCAGCCTCTTCTTCGGCATCGTCGACGGCATCGTCCGGATCGCGCTCCTCCTGCTGTACCTCTATGCCATCTCGTTCAAGGCCGAGATCGCCCGCCTCTTCGCCTACCACGGTGCCGAGCACAAGACCATCAATGCATTCGAAGCCGGCCTGGCGCTGGACGTGCCGAATGTGCGCACCCAGAGCACCCTCCATCCACGGTGCGGCACCGGGTTTCTGCTCGCGGTCATGGTCGTCAGTGCGTTCGTCTTCGGGCTGGTCGGGCGGCCGGCGCTGCCGCTGCTACTCCTGTCACGGATCGTGCTCATCCCACTGATCGCGATGCTGGCCTACGAGTTCATTCGGTTTGCGGGACGGCACCGCAATAACCCGGTCGTCAAAGTCTTGATCATCCCCTTCCTCCTGACCCAGAAGCTCACCACTCGAGAGCCGGACGACCGCCAGCTGGAAGTCGCCCTGGCGGCGTTCCAGGCCGCACGCCAGGAGGAAAAAGAGGCGGCGGCCTGATGTTCGAACAGCTCGAAGCCGTTCGGGCTCGGTACAACGCAATCACCGAACGGCTGGCCGATCCCGCGGTCCACGCTAACCTCAAGGAGCTCCAGCGGCTGAGCAAGGAGCAGGCCCAACTCAAGGACCTTGTGCAGCTCTACGGGGCGTACCGCCGTGCCGAGCACGCCATGGCCGAAGCTCGCGAGCTAGCGGAGCAGGAGCGGGATCCGGAGATGCAGACCTACGCGAGGCAGGAGTTCGAGAAGCAACAGGCGGAGCGCGACCGCCTCGAAGGCCAGCTCAAGCTGGCGCTCGTGCCCAAGGACCCGACCGACGACAAGGACGTCATCATCGAGATCCGCCAGGGAACCGGCGGGGACGAGGCGGGATTGTTTGCCGCCGACCTGTTCCGCATGTACAGCCGCTACGCCGAGTCGCGGCGGTGGAAGGTCGACCTGCTCTCGGAGAACGTGACCGAACGGGGCGGCTTCAAAGAAGTGGTCTTCGAGGTTCGCGGCCACGGCGCCTACTCGAGGCTGAAGTTCGAGAATGGCGTGCACCGCGTGCAGCGGGTGCCCGAGACGGAGGCGCAGGGCCGGATTCACACCTCGACGGCCACAGTGGTGGTCATGCCGGAGGCCGAAGAGGTCGATGTCGCCATCGACCCCGAACGGCTCAAGGTCGATGTCTACCGTTCCGGCGGACACGGCGGGCAGAGCGTCAATACGACGGACTCGGCGGTGCGTCTCACGTACACGCCGGAGGACGGCGGTCCGCCGATCGTGGTCACCTGCCAGGATGAGCGCTCGCAGCTTAAGAACAAGGCCAAGGCGGAAAAGGTGCTGATGGCCCGCCTGCTCGACCGCCAGATGGCGCAGCAGCAGGAGGCCTTGACCGAAGTTCGTCGTTCGGCCGTGGGCTCGGGCGACCGCAGCGAAAAAGTTCGTACCTATAACTATCCGGAGGCGCGCATCACCGACCACCGGATCGATTTCAAGTACTACAAGCTCCCACAGTTCGTGGAAGCCGGCGACCTCGATCCGGTGATCGACCGCCTCATCGCCTGGGACCAGGGCAACCGTCTGAGCGAACCGCCGCCAAATGGCTCCCGCGCCTGACCGCGACACCGTCAAGGTCCAGCTCGCCACCACGCGTGCGACATTGCGAAAGGCCGGCATCGCCTATGCCTGGCTCGACGCCGAGATCCTGGTCGCGCATGTGCTTGATGTCTCGCGCGAGCGTCTGCACAGTCACCCCGAGCAACGGCTGACGCAACCGCAGCGGCGGCGGCTGCGTCGCCTGACAACTCGCCGAGCCGAGCGCGTTCCGGTGCCCTACCTGACCGGGGAGCGCGAGTTCTACGGTCACATGTTGTCGGTGAGCCCCGCCGTACTGATTCCACGACCGGAAAGCGAAAGCCTCGTCGAGCTGGCCATCGAATGGCTGAACGCGCATCCAGGCCCGCGGCGGGTCATCGACCTCGGTACCGGCAGCGGGGCGGTGGCGATTGCTGTCGCCAAGGCGGTGGCGCAGGTTCGCATCGTTGCCAGGGATGTGAGCGCCCGCGCCCTGCGGGTGGCCGCAGCAAATATCGCGCGCCATCGGCTGCGCCGTCGCATCACGACCGTCAAGGCGGACCTGCTGCGTGGCGCCGGGCCGGCAGACCTGATCCTGGCAAACCTTCCGTACATCTCCGAAGCGCAGCGACGGGTGCGGCCGAAGGAACTCGAGTACGAGCCGGCGCTCGCGCTCGATGGCGGCGAGGATGGGCTGGCGTTGATCCGCACGGCATTGTCGCAAGCGCCCGCCGTGGTGAAGCCGGGCGGCGCCCTGCTCTTCGAGTACGACCCGGCGCAAACGCGTCGCATCGTTCGTCTCGCCCAGGGCCAGTGGCCTGCAGCGGACATCAGCGTTCACAAGGATCTCGCCGGGCGCGACCGCGTGGTGCGGATTCAGCTGCCGTGATCGAACCGGAAGGCCACTGCTCTAGCTGATTGTGAGGATTGAGATTCGATCAAAGGGCGGGCCGAAGCCATCGAAGCTGGTGGTTGACCAGGACCGCTCCGGAGGACACTTTGAGGCGCCCGCAAATACGGTCGTCGAATTCAACGGCGTGCGCTTCACCGAAGTCGAATTCCACCGTGTCACGTTTGAAATGTTCATTGCATCGGGCTCGCTTTTCAGCCAATGTGACTTCCGAAGCGCCCGGATAAAAGCTGGCCAGCTTGGCAATACGGGTCAAACTGTCTACCTCGACTGCCGTTTCGATGGCGCGGACCTCGCGGGGGTCGACCCTCTCTACGCCCGATTCGAACGGTGTTCGTTTGATCATGCCAATCTCAAAGAGTGGAGAGCATTTAACGCTGAGTTTGTAGACTGCCACTTCGCCGGGCGCGTTGTCGAAGCGAAATTTTCAGGGCGCCTCGCTCCGTCGGCGGCCGCAGTTATTCAGCCGCCGCGGGTGAAGAATGAATTTCGCGGGAACGACTTTAGGCAGGCTACTCTTGTCGACTGCAGCTTTTTCGACGGCATCGATCTCCGTGCGCAACTCCTTCCCGAAGGGGATGAATACGTACTTATCGACAACATTCGAGAGCAGATCGGGAAAGCGCGTGCCCAGATTGCTCGCTGGCCGGACCAAACGGGACGGGAGGAGGCGCTCCTTATGCTTCGGGCGTATGAGATGGCCTCGCGGGGGCAACAGGCATTGTTTGCCCGGCGTCAGGATATTGGCACGCCGGTCGCGATTCGGAACAAGGTCTGGGACTTACTCAGTCAGTCGCGCTAGCGTCTGCTCCTCTGGGTCGAGTCGAGCCTGGGAGACATCATTCCGCCCCACCGCCAGGGTGGCGTCAGAGCACCCCTGTGGAAGTCGCCGGCTTCGGGCCGACATCGAGCGCCGGTTCGAATCGCTGTCATTGATTGTTCGGTCTCCATGCGCACGCTGGCAAGCTTAGGATGCGTCTGACCGAGCGCTGGCCGGCTGATCCGAGCCACGTCGGGCTGGCGGCGGAACGCCTCCGGCGAGGCGGTGTGATCGCCTTTCCCACCGACACGCTCTATGCGGTCGGGGCGCGGGCCAGCGATCCGGCTGCCGTCCAGCGACTCTACGACATAAAGCGGCGGCCATCTGGCCAGCCGATGGTCTGGCTCGTCAGCAGCCGCGTGCAGGTCGAACCGTTCGCCGTCGTGTCCGACGCCGCCACCGAGCTGATGGCGCGTTTCTGGCCGGGTCCGTTAACCCTCGTTCTTCCGGCGCGCCTCCCTGCGGACGGTCCGACCATTGCGGTGCGCGCCCCGAACCACCAGGTGGCGCTCGCCTTGCTGCGAACCCTGGGCGAACCGATCGCCAGCAGCAGCGCGAACTTGGCCGGGGCATTGCCACCGGTCGACGCCGACCAGGTCATCGAGGGATTGGGCGACACGCTCGATCTCGTCCTCGATGGTGGGGCCTGCCAGATCGGCCAACCGTCGACCATCCTCGATCTGACCGGCGAGTCCCCCCGGATCCTGCGCCAGGGAGCGATTCCGCGAACCGAACTCATCACGCCGTGATTTCGGGATAATGAGCGGGATGTTGCAGGCCCAGACCGATCTCACCAGCCGGATCGATGCGGTCGACCCGGAGGTCGGGGCCGCAATCCGAGACGAGTTCGAAAGGCAGCAGTACACGCTCGAGCTGATTCCTTCGGAGAATATCGCCAGTCCGGCGGTGTTGCAGGCACTGGGCTCGCTGCTCAACAACAAGTACGCCGAAGGCTATCCGGGCAAGCGCTACTACGGCGGTTGCGAAAACGTCGATCGGATTGAAACCCTGGCCATCGAGCGGGCCAAAGCTCTGTTCAACGCCGAGCACGCGAACGTGCAATCCCATTGCGGCACTACCGCGAATTACGCTGTCTACGCCGCGGTTCTCAGTCCGGGCGACACCGTGATGGGCATGGATCTGAGTCATGGGGGCCACCTCAGCCATGGCAGCCCGGTCAATTTCTCGGGCAAGCTCTATCACTTCGTGCCCTACGGAGTCGATCCAAACACGGAGCGGATCGACTACGACGTGCTGGAGCGACAGGCCAAAGAGGTGCGGCCGAAGATGCTGCTCGCCGGCTACAGCGCTTATCCCCGGATCCTCGATTTCGAGCGGATGGCCGCGATCGCCCGCGCCGTCGAGGCCTACTTCTTCGTTGACATGGCGCATTTCGCCGGGCTGGTGGCGGGCGGAGCCCACCCAAGCCCGGTGCCGCACGCGGATTTCGTGACCTTCACCACGCACAAGACGATGCGTGGTCCGTGGGGCGCCATGATCCTGTGCAAAGCGAAGTACGCCGCCGACGTCGACAAGAGCGTGTTCCCGGGCAGCCAGGGCGGGCCGCATAACCACGCGATCGCGGGCAAGGCCGTGATGCTGGCGCAGTGGAAGACGCCGGAGTTCAGGTCCTACGCCCAGTCGGTGGTCAATAACGCGCGGCTCCTTGCCGACGGGTTGAGCCGCAGACAGCTTCGGCTGGTGAGTGGGGGTACCGACAACCACCTGATGTTGATCGACCTGCGGCCGCTTGGCCTGACCGGGAAGAAGGTCCAGGAGACCTTCGATACCGTCGGCATTACCGTCAACCGGAACTCGATCCCGTTCGATACCGCGAGCAAGTTCAATCCCAGTGGCATCCGGTTGGGGACGCCTTCGGTCACGACGCGCGGAATGGGTCCTGAGGAGATGAACCAGATTGCCGAGATGGTCGCCGAGTTGCTGGTCAATCTCGACGACCGGACGGTGCACGAACAGGTGCGCGCCCGCAGCCGGGCGCTGTGCGAACGATTTCCACTGCCGTACTAGACGGCACGCCCTTCTTCAGCGACCCGACCTTCTGGTCCACGTTTTCCCCCGCCCGCTTTGGCCCGGCCGTCCGGCCGTTCATCATTGCCGTGGTCTTCACGGCGATCGCCGTGCTGCCGGTGCGATGGCTGGCGTTTCGCCTGGGGGCGGTGGCCGAGCCTGGGGAGCGGCGCATTCACAGCCGGCCGACGGCCCGCTTGGGCGGGCTGGCCATGTATCTCGGATTCGGTCTCTCGGCGGCACTCTTCTCGATCAACCCGTCTACCCTCGGGCTGCTACTTTCGGCGGCGGTCATCACCACCCTGATGGTCTTTGATGACCTGAGTGGGGTGCGCGCCCTCTCCAAGCTCATCTTTCAGGTTGCCGCCTCCTTGCTGGCGATCGTCGTGTTCGGCATCTATATCCACTCCGTGAATCTGCCCGGCGGCCACGTCGTTAATCTGGCCGTCGCGGTATCGATCCCGCTCACCCTCCTCTGGTTCGTTGGGCTGCAGAACACGATCAACTTGATCGACGGCGTCGATGGCCTGGCCGCGGGCGTCGTCGCCATCGTGGCGGCGACCCTTTTGCTGGCGGCGATCAACCGGGACCAGATGGATATCGTCATCCTGTCCGGTGCCTTGATCGGGGCGTGTGTCGGCTTTCTCTTCTTCAACTGGCACCCGGCGCGGGTCTTCATGGGGGATACCGGGAGCAACTTCCTCGGTTTCACGCTGGCAGCCCTCTCCGTCCTATCGGTAGCGAAGGGCGCCGTCGTCCTCGCCCTGGTCGTGCCGGTCGCGGCCCTGGCTATCCCGATTTTCGATACGGGCTGGGCGATCCTGCGGCGCCGGATGGGAGGACGATCGATCGCCACCCCGGATACCGAGCATCTGCATCATCGGTTGCTCGATTTCGGTCTCAGCCCGCAGGAGACCGCCCTCGTCTTCTACTTCGGGACGGCGATCTTCGCGGCCCTCGGTCTCGCCATCTACGGCCACAAGAAAGTGCTGCTGGGCGCGATCCTGTTGATGCTGCTGGGGATCGTCATCATCATGATGCGGCGCTTCCGGCGAACCAGCCGCGGTTGAGCTCGGCTCCAGTCGTCGCCGGATAGCGAGTTGAATTTGGCGCCTGCTAAGCTGAACTCGTTGAGGCCCCAATTCGGAGGCAACGATGGCCCCGAAGGATAAGCGCAAGGAGCCTGGCATGGATCATCCTACTTACGATGCAGCGGCACCGCGCGGTCACGCCCCATCGGGCGGCGAGCTCGCCGGTCTGGGCATGCTGCTCGCCGCCGTCGTCCTGCTCCCCCTCCTGATTGGCGCCGTGGTCGACTCCGTGGCCCATACCGCGCCCCTGCTCCTTTTCGCCGGTCTGGTGATCGGCGTCGGCGCTGGTGGTGCCCTCGTCTATACGAGGTTCAAACGATACCTGTGAACAACCGATTGATCCGAAATACGGTGGTCGCCTCCGGCATTGCGGCCGCGTCAGTCATCGCGTTCGGTTTCGCCATGGGACAGGCTAAGAATGCTCTCGCATTCGCGATCGGCCTGCTGGTGGGTTCGGCGAACGGACTGCTTGTCCAGCGATCGCTCGCGCTCGGCTTAGGCTTCACCGCCCTGAGCCTCGTCCGGCTGCTGGTCCTGACCGGACTCGGCCTGGGCATCGGCCTGGTGATCGGTCTCTCCCAAGTCTGGTTGGTGGTGGGTGGAATCGCGGTCGCCCAGCTGGTCCTCGCGGGCTTCGCGGTCCGGGAGGCCTTGACAGGGTGATCTTTCTGGCTGAGGCGCCGCCCGGAACCCATCCCACCGTAAGTATCTGTAACGCCTGGTACTGCACCTTCAACTACGACAGCTTGATCTCGAGCGCGATTGCGATCGTGATCACCCTCCTCGTCGGTTTTCTCGTGGCTTACCGGCTGAGCCATGGAGTGCCGGGCAAGCTTCAGCTGCTCTTCGAGTTCCTCATCGATTACGTCCGCGGGCTGATCCGGGAGTCCGTCGGTGAAGGCGGGGGCTTCATCGTGCCGCTCGCGATGACGCTCGGCTTTTACATCCTCGTGGCCAATTGGCTTGACTTTTTCCCCCTGGCGGAGCCAGTCCATCCAGCAAACGCCGACCTCAACCAGACGCTGGCACTGGCCCTGGTGGTCATCATCGTGGTCCAGGCGTACAGCCTGAGAGTGCTCGGCGTCCGCGGTTACTTTCGGCGCTTCACGAAGCCATTTGAGATGGCGCTGCCAGTGCGGATCGCATTCATTCCACTCAACATCGTGGAAGAGCTCGTCAAGCCGGTGACGCTATCCCTCCGGCTCTTCGGCAACATCTTTGCCGGCGCGTTGATGGTGTATCTCATCGGGTCGCTCATCACCTTCCTCGCCGGGCTGGTGCCGAGCGGCGGGCTGACGACCGGGCTTGGCGTCGTCTTCGGACCGCTCGCCGAGCTTGGTCTCATCGTCTGGAAAGCGTTCGACATCTTCTTCGTTGGCACGATCCAGGCGTTCATCTTCACGTTGCTCACCATCATCTATTTCGGTATGGCGCGCGAGGGACTCGAAGAAGAAGGGCACGGCGAACGTCAACGCCCGGCCCCGGCAACTGCGGAAACTGGAGGGTAGACCTATGAATCACGCCATCGTCCTCGCTGGAGCACTCATCGCCGCCGGCATTGCGCTCGGTGGCGGGGCGATCGGGGCCGCCGTCGGTGACGGCCTCGCGGGAAATGCCACGATCCAGGGCACGGCTCGGCAGCCCGAGGCACAGGCTCGCCTGCAGATCATCATGTTCCTGATCATCGGGCTGGTGGAGGCCATGTATTTCATCAACCTCGCGCTGGGCTTCTACTTCATCACGGCTGTGGCCAGCGGGGTCAAGTAGCTTGCATCCACCGGTCGTCTATCTCGAGGCAGGGCTGCTCGACATCAATGGCACCCTGATCGCCGAGATCATCGCCTTCCTGCTAATGCTGGGGGTCCTCGCGCGGTGGGTCTACCCGCCGATTGTTCGAGCCGCCGAAGCGCGGCAGAAGCAGATCAAAGCGCAGCTGGATCAGGCTGAGAAGGCACGGCAGGAGGCCGAGCAACGCCTGGAAGAGGCTTCGGCCGCGATCCAGGAGGCGCGTGAGGAGGCGGGACGAATCATCGAACGAGCCAACCGAGCCGCCGAACGGATTCAGCAGGAGGCGCAGGAGAAAGCCCGTGAGGAGGCGAGGCGGATCGTCGAGGCAGCCCGGCGCGATATCGACGCCGAACGCCAACGGGCGATCCAGGCCATTCGCTTGCAAATGGCCGATCTCGTCACCGACGCCGTGCGCAAGATCGTCGGCGAGAGTCTCGACGGCGAGCGACATCGCAAACTGATCGAAACCACCATCGAGCAGGTGGAGAAGGAGCCCAGTGCCCCGCAGTAACATCGCGCGGCGGTATGCACAGGGGATCTTTCAGCTCGCCAAAGAGCCGGAGCTGGATTCGTGGCGGCAGGAACTGGCGCAGCTCGAGGCGTTGCTCCAGGATGACGTGCTGCGGGCGGCGTTCGCCAATCCTTCCGTGACCACGCCCCGACGCATGGAGCTGGCCCAACGGCTGGCCCCCGAGCTGCGACAAGAAACCCAGAATTTGCTGCGGCTGCTCATCGAGCACCGTCGCACCTCGGAGATGCCAGCTATCCGGCGCGAGTTCGAGCGGATGGCCGACCAGGCAGCGGGCATCGTGAACGTTGCGCTCACCACCGCCGTCGACCTGAGCGATGCAGAACAAGAACGTTACGAGCGAGTGCTCGCCGATCGGCTGGGCAAGAAGGTCCGGATGGACTATCGACACGATCCGGGATTGGTGGCCGGCGCGACCATCCAGATCGGCGATCGACTTATCGATGGTAGCGTGCGCACCCAGCTGGATCGGTTGCGCCAGCGGCTTGCCGGATAGGAGGGCGAATCACATGGGCATCAGTTCAGACGAAATCAGTAGCCTCATCAAACGGCGGATCAAGGAGTTCGACGTCCCGATCCTGGCGGCGGACGTGGGCATCGTCACCGAGGTCGGCGACGGGATCGCGCAAATCTACGGCCTCCAGGGTGCGCAGGCCCTCGAGCTGCTCGAATTCAAGGGCGGAGTCAGCGGCATCGCCCTCAACCTCGAGGAGGACTCGGTCGGCGCTGTCATCCTCGGCCCCTACGAGGACATCAAAGAAGGCGACCAGGTGCGGACCACCGGCAAGATCATCCAGGTGCCGGTGGGCGAGGCGCTCGTCGGCCGCGTTGTTAACGCGCTCGGGGAGCCGATCGACGGCAAGGGCCCGATCGA
>Ga0209808_1000907_pt1 | contig 14960 bp, 14 predicted proteins | sample GraSoiAngelo_157_FD_186171 | JGI IMG/M metagenome (GOLD analysis project Ga0209808, IMG submission 186171) | Grasslands soil microbial communities from the Angelo Coastal Reserve, California, USA - 14_1009_16_20cm (SPAdes) (version 2) | ecosystem: Environmental > Terrestrial > Soil > Grasslands ... | reverse complement strand
TTCATCGCAACTGTGGAATTTGACGTGGGCCACTTACGGGATTTGACGCTCGCGCTTTGGCGTTTTTACCGGATTGTTCTCCTCTCGCCGCAACCGTAGGCTCACCGCAATCGCAACTGGCGGAAGAAAGCAGACGATGATCGCGACCCCGGGATACGCCGTTCAGGTTGAGTGACGATCTGCCTTGCTGCGGATTGATTCGATGTGCCCCAACGCAGCCAGGCTGGACGGCGGGCTTTGGCGCAGGCTCTGCGAGTGGTGCGACCGCGTCGGGGCTCGCCGGATCCCCTCGCCGGCGCTGGCGGCACCGGGCGCCAGCCCTCTCTCCGAGACGGCCTGCCTGGATCCCCTGGCGCTCAGGGAGCCGAGCCGCTTTTACCCGCCCCCGCCGCCCGTCCGTCCCGAAGTCCGGGAGAAACTCGATGAAGCCGACGGGCTCGCGATCGAGCAGCTGGCATTCTCGAGCACGGTCCCCTTGGGGATCGCTGCGAATGACCGGGTCGCGGTTCGCTTTTACCGTCCCGCCCATCATCATCGCTCCCGCTTTGCTCTCCTCGTCCTGCCCGGAATCTGGCGCCAGGACCGATGGTTCGAAGACCGGTTCTGCCGGGGTCTGGCGGGCCAGGGCGTGAGCGCCGCGCTCATGTCCCTACCGTTTCACTGGGAGCGAGCGCTGCGGGGGACGCCGAGCGGGGGCTGCTTCCTTTCAGGCGACCCTCTCTGGACCGCGGCCGCCTTCCGACAGGCCGTCGTCGATAGCCGCGCCGCTCTGAGCTTGCTGCGCGGGCGCGGCGCGCCGGTGGGTGTGGTGGGGTTCAGCCTCGGCGGGGTTCTCGCCCACATCCTCATGGCCCTCGAGCCTCTGGACTTGGGAGTTTCCGTGATCGCGGGGGGAGACGTCGCGGGGATCGTGTGGGAAAGCCCGCTCACCCAGGCGTACCGTCGGGCCATGGAGGCGCGGGGGATGACGCGCTCCAGGCTCGCCGCCCTGTGGGCCGCGGGAAATCCCACCTCCTACGCCGGACGGAGCCAGGCGCGCCGCCTGCTGATGCTCAATGCCCGGTACGACCTCCTCCTGCCGCGCAAATTTACGGAGGAGCTCTGGCAGACGCACGGCCAGCCGCCGATCCGGTGGCTCCCGGCGGGACACAGAACGGCATTTCTCTTTGGGAGGACGCTGGTAGAGGAGATCCTCGCCATGATCGGCCCTTCGGTCGCCGGCGGTGCGAGCCCGCGACGAGGCGCACACGCACTCCAATGAGATCTCATCGTAGGGACGAGTGTCATCGCTTTGCGATGATATCGGCAGGCATTTGACGCTGGCCCGCTACGGGATTTGACGATCGTGCGTTCCTGTTTTCACCCGATGTTCTCCTCGTGCCGCAACCGTTAGATTGATTCCACCTCCAACCGACCGAACCCGATGTGGCCACTGTTGGCAACACGGTCACCGCGGCCTTTTCCGTGACCAACAACACCTGCGCCGACTCAAACCTTGAGCCGGACGTCACATCTACCGTGCCTGACTTGTTACCCGCAGCAGGGATCGAGCCTGCGGGGTTCCGATACGACTACGCTCCCTCCTCCCGGACGAAAGCCTCGGTCGCGCTGTTGCCCGGGCTCTTCGCCGGCGAGTGGCTCTGGGAGTCTACGAGCGCTCGCCTCCGCGCGGAGGGGTTCGGCGTCATCCGGTTGCTCGATCCGCTCGCGGTCCTCGACTGGCGTTCAGGCGGAATCGAAGATCTGCGCCCCGCCCTGTGCGCCGTGCTGGACGAACACGCGGTGGAGCGCTGCACGCTGTGCGGCAACTCCCTGGGTGGGCTCGTGGCGCTGGATTTTGCCCGTCATTACCCGCAGCGGGTGGACTCGCTGGTGGTGAGCGGCGCACCGGGGCTCGAACCGGAGATCAACCTGGCGATCGGGACCCCGCGCCAAATATCGCGGGAGTTTGTCTTGCGGCTCGTGGAGAACCTGTTCCACGATCCCAGCCGCGCGACCGAGGACATGATCCGGCGGACCGCCGACGTGCTCTCGGAGCGGCACCACTTCGCCAACGCCGTGCGCGCCCTCAAAGCAAGCCGCGAGTACCCGCTCGAGGACATTCTCCCGGAGATACGGTGTCCGGTCCTTTTGGCCTGGGGCGAGAACGACCGGGTGACGCCGGTCGAATATTGGAAGCTGTGGGCGCGCGCGCTCGACACCCTCCACCTCCAGACGATCCCGCAGTGCGGACACTCGCCGATGCTCGAGCGCCCTCGGGTGTTCAACGAGCTCTTGCTGGGCTTCCTGCGGCGACGCAGAGAGTACGGCGACGCAGAGAGTACTAGGCGTCGGGATCGGGTGACCGGCTCGATCGGGTAGTTGCCCCTCATATTTTGCAGCATTTGCCCGATTTTTCTTGATCGCCATCTCGTCTCTAATTGAGCGCGTAGACGAGCTCGGAATTTTTCTGATGCCTGCAAAGCCAGGATACGTTTCGTCCCCGACTCAATCTTTCCGGGAGGCCGCGTTGCGAGAGCCTGCTCCTAGGGTGGAAAAGAACGGCAAGAGGGTCATCGGCTTCTCCGAGATGAAGGAAAAGTACTTGGAGCACCGATATCCGCTCATCATGCTCGATCGGATCACCGACTACCGTGAGGGGGAATACATCGAGGCCATCAAGTGCGTGACCGGCAATTCCCCCGAGTTGGTCGGTCACTTCCCCAAGCGGGCCATCATGCCCGCCACCCAAGTCGTCCAGGGCTTCGCTCAATTGGCGATCATTTTCTTCAAGCTGTCCATGGGCCAGATCACGGACGACGAGATGACGCTGATCACGTCGGTGAAATTCCGGTTTCTGGCGCCGATCTATCCCGGCGATACCCTGGAGATGGCGATGAGGCCGAAGAAGCTCGAGGAAGCGATCGGTATCTTCGTCGGAGATGCCGCCGTCGGCGATCGCAGCGTCGTCAAGGGCGGGCTGACCTTGGCCAAGACCCGCGTCGCTCGCTTCGCGGACGCCCCGTGGTAGGAGGCGCGAATGTCGGCACCGGACAACTCCGGGTTCCTCCACGAGCTGCTATACCAGCACCGGGGCTCGAGCAGAGTCGCCCTGGTATCACCGGAGGACGGCCTCGAGCTGAGCTACGCCGAGCTCTGCCGGCACAGCCGGGCTCTGGCGGCTCGCCTCAGGGAACGGACCGCCGTGCGCCGGCAGCGGATCGTCCTCCTCCTGCCGGGCTCTCCGGAGTTCGTGGTTGCGCTCTTCGCCGTCTCCGAGGTCGGCGGGGTGGCTATTCCCCTTGACATCTACACCAAGCCCAGGGAGCTGCGGGTCATCCTCGGCTTCCTCAAGCCCGCGCTCATCATTACCAACACGAGCCTGCAGCGCAGGATCAAGGCAGCGTTGAGCGGCACGGCGTGCTGCCTCGTGGAGGTGGACGGGACCGGCCTGCAGGTCGCCTTCTGCGGGGACGTGCCCCGCGCCGAGTCAGTCCCCGATGCTCGCCCGGTCGCCGATCCTGAGGAGGATGCGCTGTTCATACTGACCTCGGGTACCACCGGGCATCCAAAGGCGGTCCGGCTCAGCCACCGGGCGATCCGCCGCAACATCGACATGCACCTGGAAAGCCTGGCCCTCCAGGGGGAGATCATTTCCCTCCAGGTCTTGCCGGTGAATTACAGCTACGGGCTGAACGCCTGCCTGCTCAGTACCCTGCGCCTGCATGGCACGACCGTCCTGACACCCCATGTCATCGAGCTGAAACTCGTCCACACCCTGGTGGAGCGCTACGGCGCCAACCTCTTGATGGGAAGCCCGGTCATCTTCCAATACCTGCTGCAGAACCGTGGCGGCGACTTCCGGGCCCTGCGCTCGCTGCGCTATCTCACCGTGGGTGGCGACCGCTGCCGGCCGAACGTGGCCAATTTGATACAGGGCTGCCTGCCCTGGACCCGTTGCTACATTACCTATGGCTTGAGTGAAGCCGGCCCCCGGGTGTCCACGCTGGCGCCGCAGTTCTTCGCCTCGCTGCCCCAGTCGGTGGGTCGCGCCTTGCGGGGGGTGCAGATCGCCATCCTGGACCCGGCGGGGCACCCCTGCCCGCCGGGAGAACTCGGGGAAGTGGTGCTGCAGACCCCTTCCCTGATGAACGGATATTTCCGGGATGAAGTCCAGACTGCCGCGAGAGTCCGCGACGGCTGGCTTTTCACCGGGGACTTCGGCCGGCTGGACGCCGATGGTTTTCTCTACCTGCTCGGGCGCCGGGACGGGGAATTCAAGTTCCGGGGCCGCAAGGTGCACCCCGGCTACATCGAACAGATCATCTTCACCCATCCCGACGTGCAGGAAGTGCACGTCACCCGGGTGGAAAGCGCCCAAGGGGAACACCTTCTCGCCACCCTCAAGGCCCGGGTGTCTTCGGAGGAGTCCCTGGTGCAGGAACTGAAGAGCTTGTGCCGCAGGCATCTGCCCGCCTTTCTGATTCCCTCCGAGTTCCGGTTCTATGACCCGCAGCTCTACCACTTCAAGGGGAGGCCGGCGAAACAGATCGGCGCCCGCCTGAAGCAGCCTGAACCCCTATGAGTCATCAATCCGAGAGTGAGGAACACGCCTTGACCGACAAGGAAACGATCGTAAAGGAGTTGAAGAAGGTCCTCGTCGAGGATCTTTTTGTGTCCATCCCCGAGGGCGAGATCAAGCTGGAGGATTCCATAGCCAGCGATCTCGGCGTCGACTCGGTGGGCTTGATCGAGCTCGTCACGATCCTCGAGGAGAAATACGGGATCGAGATCAGCAGCGACGAGGCCGCGAGCGAGAATCTGCGGACCCTGGACCGGCTGAGCAGCCTCGTCCTCGCCAAGATCGCCGCCCGGGGGGACGAGCCCGTGGTCTCGGAAAGCCGTGGCTGACGCTTCTGGAAGAGGCCTCTCCCTGCCCAGGGTCCTGGTCGCCGGACTGGGCAGCGTGAGCGCGCTCGGCGAGGACACCGCCCAGTTGTGGGACGGGCTTCTGGCCGGTAGGACCGGCATCAAGCCGGTCGCCAACTTCCGCCAGGAACACCTGCGCAATGTGCTCGCCGGGGAGATCCGGCTCTCTGCGGCCCAACGGGAATACGCGGAGCGATACCGGCTGGACTCTCGCATCGCTCTCTTTGCCCGCTTGGCGATGGACGAGGCGCTGAAGGATGCCGGCTGGACCCGGGCTTACCTGCAGAAGAAAAAGGTCGGGCTGGTGCTCGGCACCTCGCTGGGCATGTCCCTGGTGGAGAAGTCGATCGACCAGCTGGATGAGTGCGGCGGGGAGCAGGTCGACACCTACGACGACTTTGCTGGCCTGGTCGAGGAGCTTGCGGACGCTTACCGCGTGAGCAGCGAGGCACTCATCGTCACCACCGCCTGCGCCGCCGGCACCAATGCCATCGGCATCGCGAAGGACATGATCCGGCACGAGGGCTACGAGGTCGTGCTGTGCGGCGGGGTGGACACGCTGGACCGCATGAAATACCTCGGACACTCGGCCCTCAATACCCTGACCCCGACCCTCATCCGCCCCTTCACCCCGGAGCGGGACGGGACCCTGTTCGGCGAAGGGGCTGGGATCCTGGTGCTGGAACGCGAGAGCTTGGCGCAGGAACTCCCCACCTATGCCGCGTGCGCCGGCACCGGTTACAGCTGCGATGCACATCACATCACCGGGCCCGACCCGAGCGGTGCGGGCGCGGTCAAGGTCATGGGGCAGGCCCTGGAGGATGCCGGCATCCAGGCGGAGGATGTGGACCACATCAACCTGCATGGATCCGGAACCCCCTTGAATGACGGCATGGAGTACGCGGCGATCCGAGAGCTCTTCGGGCCCGCGGCAGCGCGGATCCCGGTCACCTCGATCAAGCCGGCCATCGGCCATGTCATGGGCGCCGCCGGCGCCCTCGAAGCGGTCGCGACGGTGCTCTCCTTGCGGGACCAGAAGATCCCGCCCACCCTCAACGTGGCGGCGCCCGACCCCGAACTGCCCCTGAATCTGGTCTGCGGCGAAGCCAGGGTGGCCGCTCTCGAGCACGCCCTCAGCAACTCTTTTGGATTCGGCGGCTGCAACGGCGCCCTCGTCTTCTCCCGGGTGAACGCCGACCAGTGGACCGATCCATGACTGGCGACATCCTGCTGACGGGGATCGGTCTCCTCTCCCCTCTGGGCGGCAAGGAGAGCTTTTTCCGCGCGCTGGGCGAAGCCGAGGCGCCGTGCCGGACCGCCGGGAATGGCTCGCTGCCCCCCGGGGGACTCACCGAGCTGCTCGGCATCAAAAGCCCCAAACTGCAGATCGCCCGTTACCTGGACCCGCTCGCGAAGAACGCCATCGTCGCCCTCGAGGAAGCGATGGGGGATGCGGGCATCGCGCCCGACGCGGTGGCGCAGGATCCCTACGGCTTCGGCATCCTGCTGGCGGCTACGCGGGGGCCCGGCGCGACCCGGAACAAGGCCTACGAGCAGCTCCGCGCCCGGCAGGGAAAGCTCCTGTCGAGCACGCTGTTCTCCAACTTCGGCTACAACATCGCCGCGGCGACGGCAGCCCTGGCCCACGGTATCAAGGGGCCGAATCTCACCGTGGCCGGCCGATCCAACCTCTCGCTCCTTCTTCTGCGCCGGGCTCGGCAGCTGCTTGCAACCGGACGCTGCCACACGGTCTTCACCGGCTTTTCGGAGAGCCTGGTGAACGGGCAAGCGGCGCGGCCTGTTTCAGAGTGGTCCTGTATTTTCTGCCTGGAACGGACCGAGCGGGCGCGGCAGCGGGGGGCGCGCGCAGGCGTGGTGTTGACCGAGATCGAGCTCGAGAGCCCGGGGCTTGCGCAGCCGCGCCCTTGCGCGCCGGCTTTCCGGCTGCCGCGTGCGATCCCGCAGCCCCTGCCCGTGGCGGCGCTGGCGGAGGCCGAAACCCTTGACCTCGATCTCGGCGACCCGTTGGGCATCGGCCCCGAATATCTGCCGCTGCTGCAGGCGGGCAGGATCAAGGCCACTGAACGCCTCCGGGTGGAGAAAACCGGCTATATCGCCTTACCCGTTTCCAGCCGTCATGGAGTCTCGCTGCTCGGTGTCGCCCGGGCCTGAACCCGCTGCGAGCGGCGGCGGGTCGATCGGGCTCTCGATTGCGCACGGTGTCGCGCATCTGGTCCTGCGCCGGGAGGACGGCCGCAACGCCATCTCGCCCGCGTTGCTCGACGAGCTCGAAGGCGCGCTCGCCGCCGTGGCCGAGGCGCAGCACGTCAAGCTGCTGGTCCTGCGGGGGGAGGGAAAGGTCTTCTCCGTGGGAGTCGATCTGGCGGCCATCGAAGCGCTCCCGCCCCGGGAAGCCTTGGATTTCTTCAGGCGAGGGCAGACCCTCATCCGCCGCCTCGAAGGGCTGAATGCGCTGACCGTGGCTGCGATCAATGGCCTCGCCCTGGGTGGCGGGTTCGAGCTGGCCCTGGCCTGCGATCTGCGGTGGGCCCACGCCCGCGCCGTCTTCGGCTTTCCCGAATGCAAGCGGGGACTGATTCCGGCCTGGGGGGGAATCCGGTTCCTCCACCGGCACTTCGCCTCCGAGCAGGCCCTCGCGCTGGTCACCAGCGGGGACTCCCTCGGCGTCCGCGCCGCCTACAGAGTTGGCCTGGTTGGTCGGATTTTCGAAGGGCGGGATTTCGCGGGGCAGGTGAGCACGGCAATCGAAACATTCCGGGCCCGGGACGCGACAGACCTGCGGGCGCTCAAAGCCGGCCCGCGGGAATCTGCAGATGCCTGGACGCCGTGGCACACGGCGGAAGCGGCGGCCCTGGAGGCGCTGTGGCTGCGGCGGACCGAAGCCCGGTAGCCGGACTCGTGGCCGCATCGACGCTGCCTTCGGCCATCCAGGCTTGGCAGATGGTGGCTTCTGCCGGGGAGCGGGAAGACGCGCGGGGCTCTCCGCCTTTCCACCTCGAACAGCGCCTCCTGCCTCTCCCGGCGCTTGCCCCGGGAGAGGCGCTGGTCCAGATCGCCGGGTGCGGCATCTGCGGGACCGATCTCGGGTATTTCTTCGGCGGCATTCCCACGGTGTCCAGGCCGCCTCTGACCCTGGGGCACGAGATCAGCGGAACCGTGGTGGCCGGGGACGCCTCCTGGGTCGGGAAAAGAGTCATTGTTCCCACCATTCTTCCCTGCCGGAGTTGCGGGCTGTGTGGGGCCGGCCGGGCCAACCGGTGCCTGTCGCAGAAGATGCCGGGGAACAGCTACGGTCCCTACGGGGGCTTCGCCAGCCACATCCCGGTGCCGACCCGGGAGCTGTGCGAGGTCCCGGAGCAAGCCGGAATTCCCCTGGAGCTGCTGGCGGTGGTGGCAGATGCGGTGGCTACACCGTATCAGGCGGCGCTGCGGGGCGGTCTCGAGCAGGGCGACCGGGTCATCATCGTCGGCGTCACCGGCGGCCTGGGGATCTACATGGCCCAGTGGGCCAAGCTTCTGGGCGCCGAGGTCGTGATCGGCATCGGCCGCAGCCCGGACAAGTTGGCGCAGAGCCAGGCCTTCGGGGTCGACCTGCCTCTTCCTGCGGCCGGCCGCAGCCCTTGGGAGGTCCGCAAGGAATTCCGGTCTCTGTGCCGGAAGAACCGCCTCGACGCCCGATCCGGCTGGAAGATCTTCGAGATGAGCGGGACCCAGGCCGGGCAGGAGACCGCTTTGGAACTTCTGGCTTATGCCGGCATGGTGGTGGTCGTCGGTTTCAGCCCGGAGCCGGTGTCCTACCACCTCTCGCGACTGATGGCCTACGACGCCGAGGTCCGCGGCACCTGGGGCTGCCCGCCCGAGCATTACCCGTACGTTCTGGACCAGGTGCTGCGGGAAAGGATCCGCATCCGGCCGCTCGTCACCACCCGACCCATGGACCGGATCCGGGAGACCTTCGAGGAGGTGCACGACCGACAGTGCGGCATGAATCGGGTTGTGCTCAGCCCGAGGGGATTAGGAGGCCATTGAGGACGAAAGGAAAAACCATGCGCGCCTGCGTCATCAGCGCGACGGGGGACCTCGATCGGATCGAGATCGCGGACGTTCCCGACCCTTCGGCCCAGGGCTTGGGTCCACACCAGGTCCGGGTGGCGGTGCGGGCAGCCGCGCTGAATCGTCTGGATGTCTTCGTGATCCGCGGTCTGGCGGTCAAGTACCGGTTCCCCCACATCCTGGGCTCGGACGGGTCGGGGGTGGTGCAGGAAGTGGGGGAAGCGGTGACCGCCGTGCGGCCGGGCGATCCGGTGATGATCAATCCGGGCGTATGGGATGGGAGCTGCGAGTACTGCCGCGCCGGCGATCAATCGCTGTGCGTGAATTTCCGGGTACTCGGGGAACACCTACCGGGCACGATCGCCGAGTACGTGGTCATTCCCGAGCAGAACCTGGCCAGGCTCCCGACCCTGGACCCGCCTCTGGACTGGGACGAGGCGGCCGCATTCTCGCTCGTCTCCCTCACCGCATGGCGCATGGTGGTGACGCGGGCCGGCGTGCGGCCGGGCGAGACAGTCCTCGTCTGGGGGATCGGGGGCGGGGTGTCCCTGGCCGCGATGCGGGTCGCCAAGCTGTGCGGTGCTCGGACGATCGCGACGTCCTCGAGCGAGGCGAAGCTCGCCCAGGCGACCAAGCTCGGCGCCGATATCACCCTCGACCATGCGAAACAAAACGTGGTGAGGGAGGTGCTCGCCTTGACCGGTCGCCGCGGCGTGGACGTGGTGATCGAAAACGTCGGCGAGACCACCTGGGAACGCTCGTTGAGCGTCCTCGCCAAGGGCGGCCGCCTGGTGACCTGCGGCGCCACGACTGGCCCCCGCGTCGTCACCGACCTCCGGCGGCTGTTCTGGAATCAGTACGCTCTCCTGGGATCCACGCTCGGCAATGCGGCGGAATACGCGGCGGCGGTCAGCGCCCTCGCCGCGGGCGCCCTGCGGCCCGTGGTCGACCGGGTCTACCCGCTGGCGCAGGCGCGCTCTGGCTTCGAGCGCCTGGAGCGCGCGCAGCAATTGGGAAAAATCGTGATCAGCCTCACGGATCAAAACCGAAGCGGAGATTTCACGGCATAACAGTGAAGCCCTATGGAAAAGCGCAGAGTAGTCGTTACCGGTCTCGGCATCGTTGCTCCAGTCGGAATCGGCGTCACCGAGGCGTGGTCCAATATCGTTGCCGGCAAGTCCGGAATCACCCGCATTACCCGCTTCGATCCCTCCGGCTTGGGCTCGCAGATCGCGGGCGAGGTGAAGGGTTTCGATGTCACCCGCTATTTGCCGCCCAAGGAAGCGCGCCGCATGGATACCTTCGTCCATTACGGCCTGGCGGCGGCGATCGAAGCGATCAAGGACGCCGGCATTCAGGTCGGCCCGCACAACGCCCACCGCATCGGAGTCAACATCGGCTCGGGCATCGGCGGCCTGCCCATGATCGAAGATGCCCACGACGGCCTGCATAACGGCGGCGCGCGCAAGGTTTCCCCGTATTTCGTGCCCGGCACCATCATCAATATGGTCGCGGGTAATCTCTCGATCCTGTACGGTTTCAAGGGTCCGAATCTCGCGAGCGCGACCGCGTGCGCCGCCGCCACCCACTGCATCGGCGAATCGGGCCGGCTGATCGAGTATGGTGATGCCGACGTGATGATCTGCGGCGGCGCGGAGGGCACGCTGTCGCCGCTGGGCGTGGCCGGTTTATGCGCGCTGCGGGCATTGTCCAGCCGCAACGACGACCCTCAGACCGCAAGCCGGCCCTGGGACAAGGATCGCGACGGTTTCGTATTGGGCGAGGGCGCGGGCGTGGTGGTGCTCGAGGAATGCGCGCACGCCAAGGCGCGCGGCGCCAAGATCTACTGCGAGCTCGCGGGCTATGGCATGAGCTCCGATGCTCACCATGTCACCGCGCCCTGCGACGACGGGGATGGGGCGATGCGCTGCATGGCAAACGCGCTCAGGAACGCCGGCGTCAACCGCGACGAAGTCGACTACATCAACGCCCACGGTACTTCGACACCCTTGGGCGACATCGCCGAAACGGTCGCGATCAAGCGCTGCTTCGGCGATCACGCGGCAAGAATTGCGGTGAGCTCGACGAAATCGATGACGGGACACCTGGTCGGCGCCGCGGGTGGCTTGGAGGCCGCTTTTTCCGCGCTGGCGCTGCGCGACCAGGTGGCACCGCCGACCATCAATGTTTTTCGCCAGGATCCACAGTGCGACCTGGACTACGTGCCCCACACCGCGCGCCGGATGAAGATCGACGTCGCGTTGTCGAATTCATTCGGTTTCGGCGGCACCAACGGCGGTTTGGTGTTCCGCAGAATCTGAACCGGATCTGAACCTGCATCTGCCGAAGCCCGGATTTAAAATGTTCCGTCCCCGCTTTTCCCCGAGGAGGCAGCCATGACAGACGTTCAGGCAAAAGCGCCGCGTTCGCTCGAGACGGGCGCCGACTCGAGCGCTGTGCTGCTGCGCGGGCTGGTCGCCCACCTGCGCCAGCAGCGCACCGAGCTGCGCAAGGAGTGGGCCCGCCGGATCATCATGGCGAGGCTGCTGAACACGATGACCGACGAGGAGATCTTCGCCGAGGTGACCTCGGTGTACGACAACTACGTGGATGCGCTGGAGACGGGAACGTTCGAGGCATTGCAAGCCTATGCGCGCAACCTCTCCGAGCGCATCGTCCCGCGCGGGGTCCAGACCGACGAGGTCGTGGGCGTCGTGCTGCTGTTGCGCGACGTGCTCGCGCGCTCGTTCTTCGCCAGGTATCGATCGGACTTCAAGCTGCTCAACCGGATCCTTGACGCTTACGAGCCGGCGGCAAACCGGATCGCCAACACCGTAGCCGTCGGTTTCGTGCAGGAGCGAGAGCGCATCATCCGCGAGCAGCAGAAGGCGATCCGCGACGCGCGCGTGTGGCGGGAGCTGAACGAGACGCTGGAAAACGAGGTAAAGAAGATCGCCCACGCGCTGCACGACGAGGCCGGACAACTGCTCGCCTCGGTGCACATGGCGATCGCCGACATCGCGGACGAACTGCCGCCGCGTCATCGCGAGCGTCTCAACGAGGTGAAGTGGCTCCTGGGCAAGATCGAAACGGAGCTGCGCAACCTCTCCCACGAGCTGCGGCCGATGGTGCTCGATCGGCTCGGGCTCGTGCCTGCGCTGCAGTTTCTTGCCGAGAACGTCGGCCGGCGTGCCGGGGTGGCCATCGCGGTGAGCGGCAAGCTCGCCGCTCGCCTGGCGCCCGCCGTGGAGATCACGCTCTATCGGATCGCGCAGGAAGCGCTCAACAACGTGATCAAGCACGCCCGCGCGAGCACGGCGAACGTCGAGCTTCGCCAGACCACCGAGCGCGTATCGTGTACCGTGCGCGATGACGGCGTCGGTTTCGCCGCGGACAGGCTCGAGGGCGGCACAGGGCTCGGATTGGTCGGCATTCGCGAGCGCCTCGGCGCGCTCGGCGGTTCAGTGCACATCGCCTCGCAGCCCGGCGGCGGCACGACCCTGCGGGCCGAAATTCCTCTGCGGAGGTGAAATGGGCTCCCGGGTATTGCTTGCCGAAGACCACCAGATCATGCGCCAGGGCGTGCGCGCGCTGCTGGAGAAGTCCGGACACGAGGTGGTCGGCGAGGCCTCCGACGGACACGAGGCCTGCAAGCTCGCCAAGAGTCTCCAGCCCGGCATCGCGGTGCTCGACCTGGCGATGCCTTTGTTGAACGGCCTGGATGCGATACACGAGATCCATCGCGTGTCGCCCGACACCAGGGCCATTCTCCTGACGATGTACACCGATCGGCCCTACGTCCTGCAGGCGCTGCAGGCAGGCGCCAAGGGCTACGTGCTGAAGACGCAGGCGGCCGACGACCTGATCCGTGCGATCCAGGAGGTCAGGGGCGGCGCGATCTATATCAGCCCCGGCGTGGCCACGTCGCTGGTCGACGCGTACCTGCATCAGAGCAATGAGCCCGAGGACCCGCTTACGGCGCGCGAACGCCAGATCCTGCAGCTGATCGCCGAAGGCAAGACCACCAAAGCGATCGCGGGCCTTCTCAGCATCAGCTTCAAGACCGCAGAGTCGCACCGCAACCGGATCATGAAGAAGCTCGACATCCACGACATCGCCGGGCTGGTGCGCTACGCCATCAGGCGCGGCCTGCTCCAGCTTTAGCCCGATGGCGCTGTCGGGATCACAGACTGTTCAAGTGCAACCCCGCTGGGGTTAGCGGCGACCGGGCAAGCCCTTGGCGGCGGCTGCGCCCCGCCGCGAGCTTGCGCCCTCACTGCGGCCTCTCGAGCAGCCGTGCCAGGTAGCGCGCCACCTGGTCGACCTCGAGATTCACGCGCGCCCCGACCGCGAGGCTGCCGAGCGTGGTAACCGCCTGAGTGTGGGGAATGATGTTGACCGCGAAGCTCCCCGGCTGCACGGCGTTGATGGTGAGGCTCACCCCATCGACGGCTACCGAGCCCTTCGCCGCCAGGAAACGCTCGAGCGGTGCGGGCGCGCCGAGGGTGAGGCGCAGGGAGCGCGCATCGGCGTCCCGGCTGAGGACCTCGCCGACGCCGTCCACGTGACCCGACAGCAGGTGCCCGCCGAGCGGCTCCCCGGCGCGCAGCGCCGGCTCGAGATTCACCGCCGCGCCAGGCACGAGCTCTCCGAGCGTCGTGAGCGCGAGCGTCTCGCGCGAGAGGTCGGCCGCAAAGGTGGGCGGTTGCACCTCGGTCGCGGTGAGGCAGCAGCCGCTCACGCACAGGCTGTCGCCGACGCGAACGCGCGCCAGATCGAGGTGGGGGGCGGCGATCACGAGGCGCACATCGCCGCCGCGCGCCTCGAGCGCCTGCACCGTGCCGATGTCCTGGACGATTCCGGTAAACACTGCAGTGCGCCCGCAGCCTTCAAGTCACTCGGGGCGCGCGGCCGCGACGCGCGGCCGCAGGCGCAGCCGCAGGTCATCGGCCAGCTGATGCGTCTCGATGAGCGCGAAGCCCAGCGCCTCACTCATCTGAAGCGGCTCGGGCAGCTTCACCAGCGGTCGCGCCTCATCACCGAGCAGCTTCGGGGCCACGTACAGCAGCAGCTCGTCCACGAGCGACTGGCGCACCAGCTCGCCCGCGAGGGTCGGACCCGCCTCGACCTGCAGCTCGTTGACCTCGAGCTCCCCAAGCCTGTCGAGCACCGCCCCGAGCGAGAGCCGCTCGTTCTCTTCCGGCACCGTCTCGATGCGCACTCCTTTGGCGGTGAGTCGCATGCCCGACTGCACGTCCTTGAGCGAGCTCTGCGCCGTCAGGACCAGCACCTCGCCGCCCGCGGAGAGCAGCCGCGCGCCGGGCGGAGTGCGCAGGTGGCGATCGAGCACCACGCGCAACGGCTGGCGCGCGCCCGGCTCGGCGGCCTCCGCAGGGCGCACATCGAGCCTGGGGTCGTCGGCGAGCACGGTTCCGATTCCAGTGAGGATGGCGGAGCTGCGCGCGCGCCACTGCTGCACGTCCTCGCGCGCCACCTCACCGCTGATCCAGCGGCTCTCACCGGTTCCGAGCGCCGTACGGCCGTCGAGGCTCATGGCGAGCTTGACCCGCACCCACGGGCGCCCGTGCTGCATGCGTTTCACGAATCCGCAGTTGAGCTCCAGCGACTCGCGCTCGAGGAGTCCTCCTTCCACGGCGACTCCACCGTCGCGCAGCGCCGCGGCGCCGCGCCCGTTGACCTGCGGGTTGGGATCGGTCGCCGCGAACACCACGCGCGCCACGCCTGCGGCCAGCAGCGCCTCGACGCACGGGGGCGTGCGTCCCTGATGGCTGCAGGGCTCGAGCGTCACGTAGACCGTCGCCCCCGCGGCCTGCGCTGCGGCGGCCCGCAGCGCGAGCACTTCCGCGTGCGCCTCGCCGGCGCGCTCGTGCCAGCCTTCGGCGACGATGCGTGCCTCGCGTGCGATCACGCACCCGACACGCGGGTTCGGGTCCGTGGTCGAAAGCCCGCGCGCGGCC
>Ga0209808_1000903_pt1 | contig 14983 bp, 7 predicted proteins | sample GraSoiAngelo_157_FD_186171 | JGI IMG/M metagenome (GOLD analysis project Ga0209808, IMG submission 186171) | Grasslands soil microbial communities from the Angelo Coastal Reserve, California, USA - 14_1009_16_20cm (SPAdes) (version 2) | ecosystem: Environmental > Terrestrial > Soil > Grasslands ... | reverse complement strand
AGCTATAGAATCCATAACTTAGCTCATTAACCTCAGATCGTTTCCGAGCGACGGTCACCGCCTCCTCACGCCTCGGCGCCTGCCGGCGTCGGTTCGCCGCAACGGTCTCCGCCTTTTGGGAGGGGCACGTCACCGCGATGGCACGGCAGAATACCCAGTCGGCCGGAAGCGGACCGGAGAAGCTGTATACAAGGAACGCGCCGGCCCTGGCCTTACTTAGTTTTCGCACACGGCGCCTCGGGAGAGCCGCGCATGCAGACACGCGTCGAAAAAAAGCCGAGCACCATCAAGCGCATGATCGTGATGGGCGTCGCGGTGCTCGCATTGATCGGCGTGATCGCCGGAATCAAGGTGCTGCAGATCAAGAGGATGATCGCCGCGAGCAAGCCGCCGCCGCCGGCGGTGGTCAGCACCGCGAAGGCCACCTCTCAGGATTGGCAGCCGGAGCTGCGCGCGGTGGGCACGCTGCGCGCGGTGCGCGGCGCCGACCTTGCCCTCGATGTCGCAGGTCTCGTGACCCGCGTCAACGTGAAGTCGGGTGACGAGGTCAGGCAGGGTCAGCTGCTGCTGCAGCTGCGCGACAGCGAGGACATCGCGCTGTTGCATCAGCTCGAGGCCGCCGCGGCGCTCGCCGACGTCACCTTCGCCCGTGCCCGGGACCAGCTCGCCGTGCAGGTGATCAGCAAAGCCGATTACGACCAGAGCGCCGCGGATCTCAAGGCCAGGCACGCCGCGGTGACGCAGCAGGAAGTCAACGTTGCAAAGAAGCAGCTGCGCGCTCCGTTCTCCGGACGCGCCGGCATCGTCACCATCAACCCGGGCGCTTACCTCAACCCCGGCACCATGATCGTGACGCTGCAGCAGCTCGATCCGATCTATGTCGATTTCCATCTGCCGCAGAAGGATCTGGCGGAGCTGCGCACCGGCCAGAAGCTCACCCTCGGCCTCGATGCGTTTCCGGGCAGGACGTTCGGGGGCACGGTGAGTGCGATCAGCCCGAAGGTCGACAGCGACACGCGCAACGTTCAGGTGGAGGCGAAAGTTCCGAACCCGGATCGCGTGCTGACGCCCGGCATGTTCGCCAGCGTCAGCGTCGAGGTCGGCTCGAAGCAGCGCCACCTCACGCTGCCGCAGACCGCCGTGGTCTATAACCCGTACGGGGAGACGGTGTTCGTGGTCCTGACCAAAGCCGAGGCCGACAGGCGGCAGGCTGCAGAAGCGGCCGCGACCGCGGCCGCGAACGACGACCCGCCGAAAGAAAAACAGCAGGATCAGAGGGCGGCCAAGAAGCCCGGCAAGGGGCCGCAGCTGCCGCCGGACGCGCTCGTGGTCCAGCAGACCTTCGTCACCACCGGGCCCACGCGCGGGGATCAGGTCGCGATCCTCAAGGGCCTCGACGAGGGCGTCGAGGTCGTCACCAGCGGACAGATCAAGCTCAAGAGCGGTGCGCCGATCCGCATCGACAACAGCGTGCAGCCGGCCAACAGTCCGAATCCGACGCCCCAGGAGCATTGAGTCCCGCCGCGCGAGGGCCGAGCGATGAACTTCACCGATACCTTCATCAATAAACCGGTCCTGGCGATCGTGGTCAGCCTGTTGATTCTCGTGCTGGGGCTGCGGGCCCTCGCCGATATCTCGGTACGCCAGTATCCGAAGACCGAGAACGCGGTGGTCACGGTGACCACCGCCTATTACGGCGCCGACGCGCAGACGGTCGCCGGCTTCATCACCCAGCCGCTCGAGCAGGCGATCGCGCAGGCGCAGGGCATCGACTACCTGTCGTCGAGCAGCGCCACCGGACAGTCGACCATCACCGCCACCTTGCGTCTCAACTACGACGCCAACCGCGCGCTCACGCAGATCCAGACTCAGGTCACCTCGGTGCGCAATCAGCTCCCGCCGCAGGCGCAGCAACCGGTGCTGAACATACAGGTCGGCGAGACGATCGATGCGATGTACATGGGCTTTCGCAGCGACGTGCTGCCGTCCAACAGCATCACCGATTATCTGGCGCGCGTCGTCAAGCCGAAGCTCGACGCCGTGCAGGGAGTGCAGACCGCGGAAATCCTCGGCGGCCGCCAGTTCGCCTTGCGCGCCTGGCTCGACCCGGCGCGCCTCGCCGCCCACGGCGTCACGGCCGCGGACGTCTACCGCTCGCTCAGTGCCAACAACTATCTGGCCGCGGTCGGCACCACCAAGGGACAGGCGGTCAGCGTCGATCTCACCGCCGGCACCGACCTGCATTCGGTCGAGGAGTTCAAGCAGCTCAGCGTCAAGCAGAGCAACGGCGCGATCGTGCGTCTGCAGGATGTCGCCACCGTGGTGCTCGGCGCCGAGGACTACGACGCCAATGTCTCCTTCAGCGGCAGGCTGGCGGTGTTCATCGGCATCAAGGCGGCGCCGGATGCGAACATCCTCGACGTCGCGCAGCGGGTGCGCGACGTGATGCCCGACATCCAGGCGCAGCTGCCGACCGGCCTGTCCGGCGAAATAGTCTACGACGCCACGAAATTCGTCAGCGCATCCATTCGCGAGGTCGTCAAGACCCTGATCCAGGCGCTGCTGATCGTCACCGTGGTGATTTTCCTGTTCCTCGGCAGCGTGCGCGCCGTGATCATTCCGGTGCTCGCCATGCCCCTGTCCCTGATCGGTACGTTCTTCGTCATGCTGGCGCTCGGCTACTCGATGAACCTGCTGACGCTGCTCGCGCTGGTGCTCGCGATCGGACTGGTCGTGGACGACGCCATCATCGTGGTCGAGAACGTCGACCGGCACATGAAAGAGGAAGGCAAAACGCCGTTGCAGGCCTCGCTCCTCGCGGCCCGCGAGCTCGGCGGCCCGATTCTCGCCATGACGGTCGTGCTGATCGCCGTGTACGTGCCCATCGGCTTCCAGAAGGGCCTGACCGGCGCGCTGTTCACCGAGTTCGCCTTCACGCTCGCGGCCGCGGTCACCGTTTCCGCCGTCATCGCGCTCACCCTCTCGCCGATGATGTGCTCGCGCTTCTTCCGCGCCGAACAGGAGGGCGGGCGCTTCGTACGGCTGATCGACCGGGTGTTCGAGCAGGTGCGGCGCGCTTATCAGCGCCTGCTGCAGGGGCTGCTGCAGACCTGGAGCGTGGTGGTGGTGATGGGCCTGCTGCTGTTCGGCGCGACGTTGTTGCTCGGCATGACTTCCAAGTCCGAGCTCACGCCGGAGGAAGACCAGGGGTTCGTCTTCTACCAGCTCAAGGCCGCGCCCGACGCGACCGCACAGCAGATGCTCGGCTACTCGCAGCAGATGTTCGCGATCGGGAGGAAGCTGCCGGAATACGAAATGATGTTCCAGATCATCACCCCGGGACAGGGCTTCGGCGGCATGCTGTTCAAGCCCTGGGACCAGCGCAGCAAGTCCGCCGCCCAGCTGCAACAGGAGCTGCAGGCAAAGTGGAGCGTGATCGCCGGCGGCCAGATCTTCGTCTTCTCGCTGCCGGCCCTCCCAGGAGCGGCGGGCGCGCCGATCCAGGTGGTCATCAACACCACCGAGCCGTTTCAGAATCTGAACGAAGTGGTGCAGGCGGTGCTGGCGAAGGCCCGCGACAGCGGCAAGTTCTGGTTCGTCGACACCGATCTCAAGATCGACAAGCCGCAGTCGACCGTGGTGGTCGATCGCGACCTGATCTCCACCCTCGGCCTGACGCAGCAGGACGTCGGCAGCGCCCTCGGCGACGCGCTCGGCGGCGGCTATGTCAACTACTTCTCGATCGCCGGGCGCTCCTACAAGGTGATCCCGCAGGTGCTGCAGGCCGATCGCCTCAATCCCAACCAGGTGCTCGACTACTACGTGCGCGCGCCGGGCGGCGCGGTGCTGTCGGCCGCGACCGTGGCGAGTCTCAAGCGCACCACCGTTCCGCAGTCGATCAACCGCTTCCAGCAGCTGAACTCCGCGACCATTACCGGTGGCGGCGGCATGTCGCAGGGCGAGGCGTTGCAGTTCCTGCGCAATGCGCTCGCCGAAGCCGCGCCCAGCGGCTATCAGCTCGACTATTCCGGTCAGTCGCGCCAGTTCGTGCAGGAGTCCGGCGGCTTCGCCACCACGCTGATGTTCGCGGTCATCATCGTGTTCCTCGCGCTCGCGGCGCAGTTCAACAGCCTGCGCGATCCGATCGTCATCCTGGTGTCGGTGCCGATGGCGCTGTTCGGCGCGCTGATCTTCGTCAACCTGATATCGAGCCTCAACATCTACACCCAGGTCGGCCTGGTCACGCTCATGGGCCTGGTGTCCAAGCACGGGATTCTGATCGTGCAGTTCGCCAACGAGTCGCAGCGTGCCGGCTTAGCCAAGCGCGACGCGATCATCCACGGGGCCGCGGTGCGCCTGCGTCCCATCCTGATGACGACCGCGGCGATGGTGCTCGGCGTGATTCCGCTCGTGATCGCCTCGGGCGCCGGCGCCGCGGGACGCTTCGCCATGGGTCTCGTGATCGCAACCGGTCTCTCGATCGGCACCTTGTTCACGCTGTTCGTCGTGCCGGCCTTCTACATGCTGCTCGCGGCGGACCATCACGCCGAGCAGGCGAGGCGTGTCGATGCCGGCTAGCCGGGGTGCAGCTGGACCGCGCGCTGCGTCGGATTGATGACGCGCACGGCCTGTCCGGCCGTCAGCCGCTCGCCGCCGCGGATCACCAATCGATCTCCGGGCGAGAGGGGACCGCTCACCTCCACCGCATCCTCCATGCCGACGCCCGGCGTCACGTCGAGCTGCTCGACCGTGTCGGCGCGCGTGACGCGCAGCACGTAGGAGCGATTCTGCCGGATGACGAGGGCGTCACGCGGCACGGTGACCGCGGTGCGCGCGGCGCTCGAGGGCAGGCTGACTTCGACCGGGGTCCCGACCAGCCATTGCGGATCCGCGAGCGTGACGCGCACCTCGAACTGGCGCGAGCGATCGTCGCCCACGGGGACCACGGTGCGCACCCGGCCCCCGCGCTCGACGCCGTGCTCGCGCACCGTGACCTGCTGTCCGGGGCGGACATTGGCGGCGAGCGCGAGCGCGGCGGTGGCGCGCGCCTCGATGTCCGTGGTGTTGACGAGCCGCACGGTCGCGGCGCCGATCTGCACGTACTCGCCGCGCTGTATGAAGCGCTCGGTCACGACCCCGGGGAATGGAGCGCGGATTACCGATTGACTCGTCTCGTACTGCGCCTGCTCGAGCTGCGCCTCCGCGCGGGCGACGTCCTCGGCCGACACCTCGCGCTGCGCGCGCGCGTCCTCGAGCTGGCTGGCGCTCAGCGCCTGAGTTGCGGCCAGGCGATTGAAGCGCTCGAGCTGCGAGCTGGCGACCTCGCGCTGGGCACGCACACGCGCAACCTGCGCACGCAGATCCTCGGCCCGCAACCGCGGCATCGTGTCGTCGAGCCTCGCGATCGGGTCGCCCTCCCTGACGCGCGTACCCACCTCGGCAATCCACATCACCCGGCCCCCGATCACGCTCGCAATGCGGGCGTCGGCGCGGCTCACGATCGAGCCCGGGATCCAGCTGTTGACCGTCACCGGGCGGACGCTCACCGTGCCGACCTCGACCACCACGCGCGGCGCGCTCGGCGGCGGGCCGTCGGCGGCGTGCGCCCCGGTGAGCGCCGATGCGGCGGCGATCCCCGCGAGCGCGGCTCTCGAGGGGTGGCCCACTAGGTGCGCCCGGGACGCGCTCACGACCTCACCAGCGAGGCGTCCGGCGCAGCGGCGGCTTCAGTGCGGCCACGCGCGCGCAGCAGCCGCATCAGCGCCGGTATCAGCACCAGACTGAACACCAGACTGATCACCACGCCGCCGATGTTGACGGCGGCCAGTCCCCGGTAGATGACGCTGCCGGGTCCGGGATTCACTGCCATCGGCAATGCTCCCAGCGCCCCGGTGAGCGTGCTGGCAAGAATGGCGCGCAGGCGCTGCTGGAGCCCCGCGCGAATCCCCTCATCGAGCGTCGCGCCCTCGGCCTCGGCGCTGCGGACCGCGGCCACGAGCAGTATCGCGTGGTTGATGGTGACGCCGATCATCATCACGAAACCGATCATCGAGAGCAGATCGAGCGCCTGGAATTTCACCAGGTCGAGCAGCCGCAGCCCGAACACTCCGCCGACCAGAGCGAGCGGCACGGTCAGCAGCACGATGACGCTGTCGCGCACCGAGCGGAACAGGACCGTCATCAGGAGCAGCAGCACGATGAGGGCCAGCGCGAACACGCGGCTCATCGCCGCGAGCGTCTGACTCAGGCTGTCGGCGCTGCCGGCGAGGCGCATCGAACCGTCGGCCGGCATGTGGGCGCGCAGCGGCGGCAGTACCTTTGCATCGATCGTGCTCAGCACTGTCTCGAGCGACAGCGACGCCGGGGGATCCACGGTGAGCGTCACGGTGCGCCGGTGGTTGAGGCGGCGAATTGCCGGCGGCCCGAGCACCGTCGAGAGCTGCACCAGATCCCCGAGTCGCACGACGAGTCCCGCCGGCGTCATCAGCGGCGCGTTCGACAGGTCCTCGGGCGTCGTGCCCTCGCTCGAGCGCAGGATGATCGGCAGCCGCGACTTGCCGTCGAAATACTCTCCGAGCCACGCCCCCTCGCCCACGGCACGCACCACGGTCCCGAGCGTCGCCCGGTCCCAGCCCACCTCCGCGATCCGCCGGTCGTCGGGCACCGCGTGCAACTCGAGCGCCACGTCGTCGGGGTTGGGGAAGCTCTGCACGGCGGCGCCGGGGAACAGCTTCTCGAGCAGCGAGCGGCCCTCGAGTGCCACGCGGTTGAGCCTTGCGGTGTCCTCGCTTTGCAGGTGAATGCCGACCGAGCGGGCCGAGCCCCCGATGCCGCCGAACAGGTCTCCCTCGACCGTGAATACCCGCGTATCCGGCAGGCCGACGACGATCTTGTCCCGCACCAGCCGCTCGAGCTCGCCGATGCGGCGCTCCTCGATCACGCGCGCGCCGATCGTGCCGCCTCCCGGCCAGGTGAGGATGTACCAGTTCTTGAGTCGCGGCTCCTGCCTGCCCTCCATGTAGGGTCGCATCCGCTCCAGCATCGTCGGCAGGAGCTCCCGATTGACGGCCTCCGAGCTCATGCCCGGCGGAAAGTCGAAGAACGCATCGATGGCCGCGCGCTTGACCGGCGGCAGGTAATCGAGCGGCGGCAGCATCCACCACGTGAGCAGCAGTGGGAAGACCAGGAGCCCTGCGATCCACGAGAGCTGCCTGGCGCGCGTGTCGGTCACCCGCAGCACCCATTCGGTGAGCCAGGGCCAGCCCTGACCGTAGCCGCTAGGAGGCAGCGGGCGGTCGAGCGCGAAGCTCAGGGCCACGGGCAACAGGGTGAGCGCGGCCACGACCGAGATCGCCACGGCGATCGAGATGGTGAGCGCCAGATCGCCGAACAGCTGGCCCTCGACGTCCTTCAGAAACAATACCGGCACGAACACCGCGACCGTCGTGGCGGTGGAGGCGAGCAGCGCGCCGGCGACCTGGCGGGCCCCGGTCCTCGTCGCCTCATCCAGCGGCGTCGCGCCCTCGCGCAGGCGCACCACGTTGCCGCAGACCACGATCGCTCCCTCGACCACCATGCCCACCGCGAACGCGAGCCCGGCGAGCGAAATGACGTTCAGGCTCCGGCCGCAGAGATCGAGCACGACGAAGGTTGCGCACAGGCACACCGGGATGGTGGCGGCGATCAGCAGCGTGACGCGCCACTCGCGCATGAACCACCACACCACGAGCAGTGCGAGCAGCGCCCCGACCACCAGGTTCTCCGTGAGCAGCCGCACCGCGCGGCGAATGAACAGCGACGCGTCGAAGGACTGCTCGATGCCGAGCCCATGGGCCGTGAGCGGCCCGGCGCGCAGCTCTGCGACCGCGGCCTTGACGGCGTCGAGCGTCGCCAGCACGTTGGCGCCGTTGGCCCGCAGCACCCGGATGCCGATCGCCGGGTTGCCGTTCTGGTAGGCGAAGAACTGCCGCGTCGGCGGCCGGACATCGATCGTGGCCAGGTCGGCGAGGCGCACCGGGCGGCCCTCGCGCCACGCGAGCACCAGCGCTCCGAGCTGCTCGGGCGAGAAGCGTCCGGTGAAGCGCAGCGTATATTGGCGCCGGCCGACGTCGAGCTGGCCGCCGGACACGTTGGTCGCGCTCGCGGCGCGGCTGGCCACGTCCGGGACACTGATGCCAAGTCCCGCGGCGCGCGCCAGGTCGAGCGTGATGCGCACGTTGTCGGGCGGCCCCGCGTTCACCTCGACGGCCGCGACTCCCGGAATCGCTTCGAGCCGCGAGCGTACGGTGTCCTCGATGAAGCGCCGCTGCGCCTCGATCGGACCTGAGGTGCCCGGCAGCAGCTGCACGAAGAACCAGGACAGCGTCTCGTTGGTGTTGCCGTCACCGCCGAGCGAGACGCTCGGGCGGTCGGCATCCCGCGGCAGCGGCGGCAGTCGGTTGATGCGCCCGATCACCTCGACGAGCGCATTCTTCATGTCCGTTCCGAGTGCGAAGCGCAGCTTCACCTGCGCCTGGCCGGGGAAGGCGTTGCCCTCGATCTCCTCGACGCCGGCCATGCCCTGTAAGACGCTCTCGAGCGGCTCGAGGAGCTCCGACTCGACTTCCTCGGGAGACGCGGTGCGCCAGCCCGCCTGGATCGAGAGCTCGGGCTTGTTGATGTCCGGGAAGAGCTGCAGCGGCAGGCGGCCGAGGCTCAAGAGGCCGACCAGGCCGAGGAACACCGCAATGACGATGACCCCGATCGGACTGCGGCTCGACCACTTCAGGCTGTCCACGGCGAACGCACCCCCGCGACCCTGGGATGCTAGCGCCGTCCGGGCGGTTTAAGCGGCCGCACGCGCCGGAGCGTTGACCTGATGCGACACGGCGAGGCGTGCCGGGCGGGAAGCGTCTAGGCGCGCGGCGGCCGGTAGGCGAGCTTGCTGTAGGTGCGGTCCAGCGCGGAGTCGGGCGCGGGGCCGGTCTTCTGCTGCGACTCGCGCAGCAGCGCGGCAAACTGGGCCGCCGGCACCGCGGGGCTGAAGCAGAAGCCCTGGTACTGATCGCAGCCGATGGATCGGAGCACGTTGAGCTGCTCGCTGGTCTCGACGCCCTCGGCCACCACCTTGAGGCGCAGGCTATGCGCGAGCGAGACGATCGCTCTCACGATCGAGGCGTCGTCGGCCCGCGATATCAGCTCGGCGATGAACCCCCGGTCGATCTTCAGCTTGTCGATCGGGAAGCGTCGCAGGTAGCTCATGCTGGAATAGCCGGTGCCGAAGTCGTCGACCGATACCACCACGCCCATGCGGCTCAACTGCTCGAGAATCGTCACGGATTCTTCCGGGTCGCTCATCAGCGCGCTCTCGGTGATCTCGACCTCGAGAAAGCGCGGCTCGAGCTGTGCAGCCTGCAGCGCCTCGCGGATCATCTGCAGGAGGTTCCCTTGCCGGAACTGGAACGCCGACAGATTGACCGCTACGCGCAGCGGCGGTAGCCCCTCGAGCTGCCAGGCGCGCGCCTGACGGCAGCTCTCGCGCACCACCCACTCGCCGATCCCGTCGATCAGCCCGCACGACTCCGCCAGCGGGATGAATTCCCCCGGCGGCACGAGGCCCCGCTGCGGATGCCGCCAGCGTGCCAGCGCCTCGACGCCGTGAATGAGGCCGGTCTTGGTGTCGACCTTCGGCTGGTAGTGCAGCTCGAGCTGCTTGAGCGAGAGCGCCTGGTGCAGGTCGCTCTCCAGCTTCACCCGCTCCTGGGTCGCGGAATTCATGCCTTCCGCGTAGCACTGAATGTTGTTCCGGCCGCGCTGCTTGGCGCAGTACATGGCGGCGTCGGCGTTGGCGATGAGCGCCTCCGCGCTCTTGCCGTCGGCCGGAAACATGGCGATGCCGATGCTCGCGGAGGTGTGCAGGTCGACGCCGTCGAGACGGATCGGGAGCTCGAGCGCCTTGACGGCGCGCCGCGCGATGTGCTCCACGTCCTCGTGCTTCGCCAGGCGGTCCATGATGAACAGAAACTCGTCCCCGCCGAGGCGCCCCACCGTGTCGGTGCCGCGCGCGACGCCCGCCAGGCGGTGCGCCACTTCCTTGATGAGCGCATCCCCGGCGCGGTGTCCCAGCGAGTCGTTGACGACCTTGAAGCGGTCGAGATCGAACATGGCGACCCCGAAGCTGTGTCCGTCCTGCTCGGCGTGGGCCACCGCCTGCGACAGGCGGTCGTCCAGCAACACGCGGTTCGGCAGGCCGGTGAGGGCGTCGTGGCTCGCGAGGTGACGGAGCTGCTTATTGGCGGCCTCCAGTCCCTGGGTGCGGGCCTCCACGACGTGCTCCAGATGCTCGACCTGACGGCGCAGTGTCCGCTCGTTGTCCCACTTGCGCGTCAGCGCGTTGGCACACTGCAGCACCTCGATGGGCTCGAACGGCTTCTTGATGACCAGCAGCTTGTCGGAATGGTCGAGACGCGCGACCACCTCGGTCCAGTCGTAATCGGAGTGCGCCGAGCAGATGACGACCTGCACGTGCGGATCGAGCTCCCACAGGCGGAGAATCGTCTCCAGGCCGTCCCAGCCGGGCGGCATGCGCATGTCGATGAACGCCATCGAGTAGGGACGCTCCTCCTCGAGCGCCCGCCTGACCCGCGCCACGCCCTCCTGCCCCTGGAGCGCGGTGTCGATCTCGAACGCCGGGCGCGCGACGCCTGGGGCCGCTTCACCGAGCAGCAGCCGCTCGGCCGCCAGGAGCTCCGCGCTGCTCTCGGTATTGCCGCCGAGGATCTTGCGGAAGTCCTCGTGGATGGCCGCGTTGTCGTCGACGACGAGCACCCGGCGGGTGATACGCAGGGGGTGGCTAGGCATGTGCGTTCCCGGGTGGCCCAAGGGGCAGCTCGACGACGAAAGTGGCGCCGCAACCCAAGCCCGGGCTCTCGACGCGCAGCACGCCGCCCATCTCCCTGGCGGCGAGCGCGCCGCTGTGCAGCCCGAAGCCGTGCCCGGTCTTCTTGGTGGTGAAGCCGTGAGTGAAGATGCGGCTCATGTGCTCGGCGGCGATGCCGACGCCGTTGTCGGCGACCGCGACGCGCACTCCGGTCGCGCACCGCCCGACGCTCAGGGTCACCCGCCGCTCGCGCTCGCCCGCAGCGTCGCAGGCGTCCTTGGCGTTGCGCAGCAGGTTGACGAGGATCTGCAGCACCTTGTGCTTGTCGACGGTGATCTGCGGCACGTCCGCGAACCGGCGCACCACTTCGATGGCGTGACGCTCGAAGGCGCTGGCGTTGATCCGCAGGCTCTCCTCGACGAGGCGTCCGACGTCGATAGGCTCGGCTGCGCCACCGAGCTTGGCGTAGCGCTGCTGCATGGTCACGATGTCCTTGATGTGGTCGATGTTGCCCCTGAGGGCATCGAGCTCCTGCAGCGCGTTACTGTTGTCGGCGCTCAGGTGACGCGACAGCTCCGCCAGGTACACCGGCAGCACCTTGCCCCGCGCGTCGTGCGCCACGAAGCTCCCGAGATCGCCCTGGTGCTCCTCGAGGAGCGCCACGACCCGGGTGAGCCCCGCCGCGCGCGATCGCTTCAGGCTGTCCGCCACCAGGTTCGCCGAGACGTTGACGCTGTTCAGCACGTTGCCGACGTTGTGCAGCACGCTCGTGGCCACGTCGGCCATGCCTGCCTGTCTCGAGGCGTCGCGCAACTGCTGCTGCAGGACGTCCTCGCGACGCTGGGCCGCGACACGCTCGGTGACGTCGAGATCGATGCCCACCATGCGCACCCCCTCGCCGGCCGGGTCGCCGACCACCGCGGCGACGGATTCCAGGTGAGCGATGCTCCCGTCCGGGCGTACGGCGCGGTACTGGGTGCGCAGCGGTTTGCGCTCCCGCATGGCGGCGGTCATCGCCGCACGCGCGCCGTCGCGGTCCGCGGGGTGAATCAGCTCGAGCCAGCCGCTCAACGTCGGCTGGAAGTTCCCCGCCGACACCCCGTAGAGCTCATTCATGGTGTCGCTCCACCATACCGTGCCGCCGCTCTCGTCCATCTCGTAGACACCCGCGCGCGCCGCGCGCGTCGCCACACGGAAGCGGATCTCGACGGTCTCGAGCTCGGCGCGGCGCCGCCGCTCGATGGCGGCGTCCGCCTCCAGCTGCCGCCGCAGCCGCCGCCGCGTCGCGAGCACGAAGACGACCGTGAGCACCCCGCTGATGAGGAGCGCCAGGCTCACCTCCTGCTTCTGCACGCGCGCCGAGTCGACCGCGTCCTCAACGACCGCGGCGTCGCGCCGCTCGAAGCTCTCGTCGATGGCGCGGGTCTCGTGGTCGGCGCGCGCGATCTGCGGACGCAGCGCCATCAGCCGCTCGAGCGTGGCGCCGCTCGCCACCCGCGCCGCCAGATCCGCGACCTGCCCCGGCGCATCGCCGAGAGCTGCCGCCTCGCCGCGCTCGGCGAGCCGGGCGAGGAGCGCTGCGGTGGTGTTCAGGGCCTCCGCGGACTGCCGTCCGAGCGCTCCCGTGTCCACCGCATCCGCGGCGCCGTTGGTGAAGGTGCGATAGTTGGCGCGCGCCTCGTTGGCGAGCGTGCGCAGCGGGCGCGACTGCTCGAGCGCGGCGGCGCGGCGGGCGTCTGCCGCCATCTGCGCGAGCAGCACGAAAGCAATGGGCACGGCCACCGCAAGGAACTGCAGTGCGATCAGGCGGTCCGTCGAGCGCCGCATCGCGTCCTCCCGCAGACGGGCCCCGCTCGCACCCGCAAATGACTGGTATGACCGACTAAAAGCATGAGGCTCCTGAATGTGAGGCAGGTCACGTCCTGCGCGTGACGGCAGGATCGCCGGCTTCCACGCACGGTGAAGCGATAACATGTTGCCTGGGGCAGGAACCGGGAGACGGGTCACGCTTTGCCAAGCTACAAAGGCCGACATCCTTGCGGCGTGACCGCCTCAACAAAATGAGTGACGCCGGTAATCCGCTCCGGCCCGTAGGCGCCGCCCCGGGCGCCCTGCGCCGCGTCCTGTGTCTGCTGGCTGGCACGGCGCTCGCCGCGCCCGCCGTGCGGGCCGGAGGCTTCGACTTCCCAGCGCTGCTGACGCTCGTCAGGAGTCAGGATATCGGCAGTGTCGAGGAGCTGCTGGCGGCGCTCCCGGCCCCGCAGCGCAGCCGCTACGCGCTCATGTTCGAGAGCCGCAGTCTTCAGGGGGCGACGCCGGAAAATCCGCGCGTCATTCTCTTCGGACCGGATGCCCGTATCATCCTGACTTTCAACGGCAGCCCCGCGCAGCGGGGCTTCCGGGTCGTCGAGACGATGGAGTTCGACGACGGGGAGAAGGAGTTCCGGCTGCGCGAGCTGGTGTTTCCCGACCCTGCGGCCGGCGCCGCCCAGGTCCAGGTGTCCGAGGTGAATCCGCCGCACTGCGCCCGCTGTCACGGGGCGCCTCCCCGGCCCGTGTGGGACAGCTTTCCGCTCTGGCCCGGCGCCTATGGCGAGCGCTATGGCGCCAGGCTCTCGACGCGCGAGCGCACGGGGCTCGCGGCGTTCCTCGCGCGCCAGCCGACGCACGCGCGTTATCGTCAGCTCCTCGCGGTACAGCGCTTTGCCGATCCCGGGACCTTCCGACCGGGTGCGCGGAAGCAATACGCCGCCGTCGCGCAGGAGCCCCCGAACGCCGAGCTCGGGATTGCGCTCGCGAGGCTCCAGTCGCAGTCCATCGCGCGAGAGCTGGCGCGGCGGCCGGCCTTCGCCTCTTATCAGTACGCGTTGCTCGGTGTCGCGGACGCCTCCTGCGGGGGGCTCGCGGAGTTCTATCCGCGCTCGCTCTGGAGCGAGGCGCGGGCTGCTCTCGAGCGCTTCGCCCGCGACACCGCGGCCGCCAACGCCCGCGAGGCGCAGCTCAAGTCGACGCGCGCCGCCGGCGGCGGCCTGCCGCGCACCGCGCGCGCCGCATCGAGCGATGATGCCCTGGTGCCGCTGCGCTTCGTCGCCGAATCGGCGCTCGGGGTGGACACGCGCCGCTGGACGCTGGCGCTCGAGAACGGCACCTACGATTTCACGCTGCCTCCGCCGGCCGCACAGCCGCTACGCGAGGGACTGCTGGCGGAGGTCGCCGCGCGCGACGCGAGCGTCCAGGACCTGAGCCGCTATTCGACCTCTTCCGACGGCGATCGCTACTGCAGTTACCTCAAGCGCCGCAGCCGCGCGGCCCTCGGCGCTTCGAAGGAGGAGTTGTCCGCCCTGGGGAGCGAAGTCGCGGAAGCTCCGTCCGCCGCGCCCGGCGGCCCGACGACTGCGCCCGGCGCTCCGGCAGGCACGAGTCCCGGCCCCGCGGGCCGTCCGGCGGCGCTGCAGCTGTGCATCAACTGCCACGAGACGGGGGTCGCACCCCCGCTGCCGTTTTCGGATCCCGCTGAGCTCGCGCGGCAGCTGCGCCTCCGGCCCGCGGCGCGCGGCACTTTGCTCGACGAGATCCGGTTTCGCCTCTCGGCCGCAGCCGGCACGCAGCACATGCCGCTCGGCGTGAATCTCTCGCAGGCCGACCGCGAGACCCTCGAGCGCTATTTCAGCGCGCTCGCCTATGCGGAGGACTAAAGATCCGGCTCGTCTTCCTGCGCTGCGGCACGCGCTACCGCGAGCCGCCCGCGAGCCGCCCGCGAGCCGCCCGCGTTTGACAGGGCGTCTCCGAGCGGATACTTGTTCGTTCCGGGGGGAACAGTCTCGGCATGCCCGTGAACCACAGCCGCTCCCGTGACGGGAGCCGAACGGTGCCGTGCGGCAGACGGCTGCGGCGCTCCCACACCCTGCTCGGCGCGCCGGCGCTCCTGTTGCTGACCCTGCCGGGAGCCTGGCCGGCGGCCACCGGCGCCACCGCGACACGCCTGTCGGAGCTCCCCACCGCGTGGGTGGACGACGGCGGCCAGCCCTTCGATCTGCGCACCCTCGAGGGTCATGCGGTCGTGCTCACCATGGCGTACGCCACGTGCCACCGCGTATGCCCGATGACCCTACGGCGCCTGCAACA
>Ga0209808_1000899_pt1 | contig 14999 bp, 13 predicted proteins | sample GraSoiAngelo_157_FD_186171 | JGI IMG/M metagenome (GOLD analysis project Ga0209808, IMG submission 186171) | Grasslands soil microbial communities from the Angelo Coastal Reserve, California, USA - 14_1009_16_20cm (SPAdes) (version 2) | ecosystem: Environmental > Terrestrial > Soil > Grasslands ... | reverse complement strand
TCGCCGGCGCAACGCTGGTGAGCAGCGTGCTGGTCCTCGAGCGCGAGACCGACCCGCGCGAGCTCGCCTGGCAGCTGCCGGCGAACCGCTGGCTCGCGCTCGCGGTCGCCCATCTGCCCGACGATGCGGCGCGCGAGGAGTTCCTCCGCCAGTGCACCTTCTGCCACCAGCAGGGCAGCTGGGCGACGCGCGTGCAGCGCGATCCCGAGGAGTGGCGGAAGCTCTTCGTGCTCATGGCGCGCATGGGCGGCATCCTCTCGACCCGCGTGCGGAGCGCGCTGCCCGAGGCGCTGAACGCGGCCTACGACGAATCGTCCTACGTCCCCGCGCTCGGCGAGCACTTCGCGCCTCCGCCCCCACCCGACGCCGTCGCAGCGCACGCGGTGATCACGGAGTGGGAGGTGGGCGGCACGGGGTCGATGCAGCACGACATCACCGTGCACCCCGACGGGCGCATCTACTCCGCCGACACGACCCAGGACAAGCTCTACCGCCTCGACCCGCGCACCGGCGAGCGGCGCACCTTCGACATCCCGCGCGGCGACTCGCCGCTCGGCGGCGTGTTCACCGTCATGCAGCCGATCCCCGCCAACGCCGACGCGCACGTCGCGCCGCACAGCCTCCAGGTCGCGCCCGACGGCAGCATCTGGATCACGCTCTGCCTCGGCAACAAGATCGCCCGCTTCGATCCGCGGACGGAGCAGTTCGAGATCTTCCTGCAGGAGGACGGCCTCTACCCGCACACGCTGCGCTTCGACGCGCGCGGGCGCGCCTGGTACACGCTCGCGGTCTCGAACCAGGTGGCGATGATCGACCCGCAGAGCGGCGAGCGGCGGACCTACCGCCTGCCGGCGCGCACCTGGGGCGAGACGTTCGCGGTGCGCGCCGTGCCGTGGCTCCTCTGGCTCGGCCGCTGGGTGCCCTTCAATCCCGAGGGCGGGGGCGACGCGCCGCAGCTGCCGATCCCCTACGGCATCGACATCGCTCCCGACGGCGCCGTCTGGGTGAGCCAGCTGAACGCGCGCCGCATCGGCCGGCTCGATCCCGAGACGGGCGACATCCGGCTGGTCGACACGCCCTTCGCCGCCCCGCGCCGGCTGCGCTTCGACTCGCAGGGCCACCTCTGGATCCCGGGCTTCAGCTCGAGCGTGCTCGCCCGCTTCGACCCGCCGACCGGCGCGTTCCGCACCTGGGACCTGCCGACCGAGCCGCGCGGTACGGAGACCCCCTACGCCCTCAACGTCGACCGGAGGACCGACACGGTTTGGATCTGCGGCACGCAGTCCGACACCCTGATCCGCTTCGAGCCGGCGAGCGAGCGCTTCACGGTCTACCCGCTGCCGACGCGGGTCACCTACACGCGCGAGATCGAGTTCGGCCCCGGTGGCGCGGTGTGGACGTCCAACTCGAACCTCCCCGCCTGGCAGATCGAGGGCGCCCTCCCCAAGGTGATCCGCCTCGAGCCGGACGGCGCGGGAGCCGGATCGGCAACGTTGGCGCGGAACTGGCTGGCTAGGGTCATGACCCGAGACGGCGGTGCGGGGAGGCGGGGGCGCCGTCTCCGCTTCGATTCGGCGCCGCCGAGCCGGGTGCCTCCATCGGCCGCCGCCCGCGGCGCCTCATAGGCGCTCCGACGGCGCCCCCGCCTCCCCGCTGCGCTATTCGGCCCCGCGCGTGTGCCGCACGTTTTTCGCCGGCACGCCGAGAGCAAGCAGGCGATGGGCTTTCGTCGCTTCATGTTCCGCGGCGTGACGAAGGTGCGCGACGACGGGGACCTTGCCTGCGCCGCCTTGAACCGGCGCCGGCTGCGGGCGTGGGGCGTAGCGGCGGCCTCGCCCGCGGGCCGCCCGCGCGGGGAACCCGGTCCGTGACGGCGCAGCACGGGAGCGGGGGCGCCGTCGGAGCGCCTATGAGGCGGCCGCACGGTCGGTCGATCCCGGACCCGTGTCCAGCGGCGCCGAATCGAAGCGGAGACGGTGTCCCCGCTCCCGTGCACGGCAGTCTCGGGTCACGCTCCTGGGCGAGCGTCGCCGACGGGAAGGCGCTCCCCGCTCGCGTTGATCGAGCGCTCGATCCAGGTCGGGGTACCGTCTCGGCGTGATTGACGCGTGGGGGGCGATGGGAGTAGCGAGCCCGAACACGTGTCCTGGCGCTGCGTGCTGCGCTACCGCCGCGCCGCGCGACAAACGAGGAGGAGGTCTTCATGGTAGATGATGGGGGGCGCCGCTCGCTCGATGAGCTGCGGCTGTCGATCGATCACCTTCGAGCGGCGGCCGGGCTCCTTGCCCGCAGCGGGTGGAGGGACGTGTCGTCCCTGTGGCGGAGCGGCGCGCGCGTTGCGCTGGACGCGCGCCGGCGTATCGAGCGGCTGCTCGCCGGATTCTCCCGACCACGCGACCCGCAGCTCCGCCTGATCGACCTCCCGGACTCGATCGCGAGCCGTCTCGAGTCGGCCTGGCGCAAGGCGCGCGCGGATCTGGAAGCGCGCTGGGGCGCGCACGTGATGGCGAAGCGGGTGGGGCTGCTCTGGGAGGGACCCCTCCGTGACACGCTTGGCGGCCTCGGCCGGTGGGCGGAGCTCGCTGCCCGCCCGCTCCGCCGGCAGGAGGCGCCGGAGACGGCCCGGCGACCCTCCGCCGCCGAGGAGGATACTCGGCGCCGCGTGCTCGAAGGCGCGACCGTCCTGGTGGTGGACGACGCCGCGGACGACCGAGAGGCCATGCGGGCGCTGTTCGAGACCCTCGGCGCGCGCGTCATCTCGGCCGGGAACGGGCAGGAGGCGATGGACCGGCTCCGCGAGGCGGGCGCCGACGTGGTCCTCTGCGATCTCCGCATGCCGCAGGTCGACGGCTTCGAGTTCATCAGGCGCCTGCGTGCGGACCCGAAGTGCCACGGGCTCCCTGCCATCGCCGTCTCCGGGGTCGGAAGTGGCGGCAGCCGCCTGCGCGCGCGGGAGCTCGGCTTCGACGCGTACCTGAGCAAGCCTCCCGAATTCGACGCCCTGGGGCTCTTCGTGCGGCGAGCGATGGAGAGCCGGCGCTCGTCGTCACACTGACCCTCGCTGCCGCTCGAGCGCGAGCCCGCGCCGGTAGACCTCGCGGCGCGGCATCCCCGTGCGCCGCGCGATCTCCGCCGCCAGCTCGCGGAGCCCGCGTCCCGCGGCGCGCCCGGCGCGCAGCTCGTCGTCGACGGAGGCGACGTCGCGGGCGGGCTCCGCCGCGGGCGCGCCCGCCACCAGGACGGTCACCTCGCCGCGGAGCGACGCGCGGCGCGCCACCCGTTCGCGCAGCGCGGAGAGCCTGCCGCGCAGGATCTCCTCGTGCCGCTTGGTGAGCTCGCGCGCGATGGCCGCCTCGCGGTCGCCGAGGGCCGCCTCGGCCGCGGCGAGGAAGGCCGCGAGCCGGCGCGCCGCCTCGAAGAAGACGAGCGCCCGCGGCTCACGCACGAGCGCCGCGAGACGGGCCGCGCGCGGCCCGGGTCGGCTCGGCAGGAAGCCCTCGAAGACGAAGCGCTCGGCCGGGAAGCCCGCCACCGAGACGAGGGCGGTGAGCGCAGACGGACCGGGCACGGGCACGACCGCGATGCCGGCGGCGAGCGCCCCGCGCACCAGGTGATAGCCGGGATCCGCGATCCCCGGCGTGCCGGCGTCGGAGACGAGCGCGACCGCCGCGCCGGCCCTGAGCCGCTCGATGAGAGCCGGCGCGCGCTGGCGCTCGACGGCGTCGTAGTAGCTGGTGAGCGGGCGCGCGATGCCGTGGCGCTCGAGGAGCGTGCGCGTGCGGCGCGTGTCCTCGGCGGCGATGAGATCGACCTCGCGGAGCACGCGCAGCGCCCGCAGGGTGACGTCCTCCAGGTTGCCGATCGGGGTGGCGACGACGTAGAGGGTCCCGGCCGCCACCGGACATCCACCCTCAGCCCCTGAAGACGTTGCCCGCGACCTCGACCCATTGCAGCAGCCAGTTGAAGTTGACGCCGAGGACGAAGGTCGCGAGCGAGAGCACGCCCACGGCCCCCAGCTCGCTCGGCGTGAAGCGCATGGCCGGGTCGTCGGCTGCGGGCAGGTCCAGGAACATCGTCTTCACGACCCGCGCATAGTAGTAGAGCGAGATCACGCTGTTCACGAGCCCGATCACCACCAGCGCGTAGAGCTTCGCCTGCACCCCCGCGGCGAAGATGTTGAACTTGCCGATGAAGCCGGCGAGCGGCGGGAGCCCGGCGAGCGAGAAGAGAAAGACGCCGAGCGCCAGCGCCGGCGCGGCGCCGCCGCGCCAGGCGAGCCCGCGGTAGCCCTCCAGGTCCTCGCGCCCGGTCGCGTTCGCGATCAGCATGACGACCCAGAAGGCGCCCAGGTTCATCACGTAGTAGACGGCGAGGTAGAAGAGGAGCGCCTCGACGCCCCGGTCGGCGAACACGACGAAGCCGAGCAGCGCGTAGCCGGCGTGCGCGATCGAGGAGTAGGCGAGCAGCCGCTTCATGTTGGTCTGCGAGAGCGCGGCCAGGTTCCCGAGCGTCATGGTGGCGACGCAGAGGACGCTCGCGAGCTGGGGCAGCGGCATCGCGGCCGCGGCGGCCGTCACGCCGTCGTGCCCGACCCCGAAGTGGAAGAAGCGGAGCAGCATGGCGAAGCCGGCGGCCTTCGAGCCGACGGCGAGGAACGCGGTCACCGGGATGGGCGCGCCCGTGTACACGTCGGGCGCCCACATGTGGAACGGCACCGAGGCGATCTTGTAGCCGAAGCCGGCGAGCACCAGCACGAGCGCCAGGAAGAGCGCGCCCCGGCTCCCCGGATCGAGCGCCGCCACGCCGCGTGCGATCCCGGCGTAGTCCATCGCGCCCGTCAGCCCGAACACCCAGCTCATGCCGAAGATCATCGCGCCCGAGGCGACGCCGCCGTAGATGAGGTACTTGAGCGCCGCCTCGCCCGAGCGCCGGTTGTGGCGCAGGAAGCCGGTCAGCACGTAGGAGGTGAGGCTCACGAACTCGAGCGAGAGGTAGGCCATGAGCAGCGTGGCCGCCGCGGCCATGAGGAACATGGCGAGGCCGCTCGAGAGGAGGAGCGCGTAGTACTCGCCCTCGTTCGGCCGCCCTTGGATCTCCCGCGACGACATCGACATCCAGACGACGGCGAGCAGCGCCAGGCCGAGCAGCACCTTGAAGAACACGCTGAACGCGTCGAGCACGATCATGCGGTTGAAGAGCCACGCCGGCGTCGGATCGTCGAGCAGCCCGCGCACGAGCGGGCGGAGCCCGAGCGTCAGCACGAGCGCCGCGCCCGCGCCGGCGAGCGCCAGGTTGCCCGGCCACTCGCTCGCGCGCCGGCCCGCGCGCCCGGTGAGCGCCAGGTCGACGAAGACGACGGCCAGGATGGCGACGCTGAGCGCCAGCTCGGGGAGGAAGTAGGCGAGGCTCTGGGTGGTGCCCATGGTCAGCGCGCGTCGGCGACCCGGTCTCCCGCCGCGCGCGCCGCCTCCTGCACCTGGCCGTTGAGTCGGACGAGCGCGGGGCCCTGCAGCTCGAGGATCGGCGTCGGGTAGATGCCGAGGAAGATCACGATCGCGCCGAGCGGCACCAGCGTGAACAGCTCGCGGGCGTTGATCTCGGGGAGGCTCAGGTACTTCTCGTTGGGCGGGCCCAGGAACATGCGCTGGAGCGTCCAGAGGAGGTAGCCGGCGGTCAGGATGACGGCGCTCGCGCCGACCACGGTGAGCCCGGGGTACGCCTGCCAGGCGCCGAGCAGGACGAGCGCCTCGGAGATGAACGCGGAGAGCCCGGGCAGGCCCATGGCCGCGAAGAAGGCGAGGCCGGTCACGCCCGTGTACACGGGCATGATCGAGGCGAGGCCGCCGAAGCCGGCGATCTCGCGGTGGTGGGCGCGGTCGTAGATCACGCCGACCAGCAGGAAGAGCATCGCCGTCACGGTGCCGTGGTTGAACATCTGGAGCACGGCGCCGTTGATCCCCTGCGGCGTGAAGGCGGCCATGCCGAGCATCACGTAGCCCATGTGGCTGATGCTCGAGTAGGCGACCAGCTTCTTCATGTCCGCCTGCGCCATGGCGCACACCGCGCCGTAGACGATGTTGAACGTGCCGAGCGCGGCGAGCAGCCAGAAGGCGAGGCTCTTCCCGTGCCACGCCGGCGCGAGCGTCGCCGCGGGCAGGATGCCGTAGTTGACGCGCAGGATGCCGTACGTCCCCATCTTCAAGAGCACGCCGGCGAGGATGACCGAGATCGCCGTCGGCGCCTCCACGTGCGCGTCGGGGAGCCAGGTGTGGAACGGGAAGGCGGGGATCTTGATCGCGAAGCCGATGAAGAGCGCCGTCCAGAGGACGAGCTGCACGTTCATGGGGATGTGCGCCGTCTGGCTGAGCCGCGTCATGTCGAAGGAGTGCGGATCGGAGGCGAAGTACAGATAGAGGATGGTGACCAGCATCAGCACGGAGCCGAGCAGCGTGTAGAGGAAGAACTTGATCGCCGCGTACTCGCGCCGCGGGCCGCCCCAGATGCCGATCAGGAAGTACATCGGGAGCAGCATCAGCTCCCAGAAGACGAAGAACAGGAAGAAATCGAGCGCGCAGAAGACGCCGAGCATGCCGGTCTCGAGAAGGAGGAAGAGCGCGTAGTAGCCCTTCACGCCCTTGTCGATCCCGAACGAGGCGACCATGCAGATCAAGCAGAGGAGCGCGGTCAGCACGATCATCGTGATGCTGATGCCGTCCACGCCGACGAAGTACTCGATGTTGAAGGCGGGGATCCACGTCCCGTGCTGCACGAACTGGAAGCCTTCGACCTTCGGCTGGAAGCGCCAGAGGAGCACGCCCGCGAGGAAGAGCGGCGGCGCGCTGAACGCGGTCGCGGTCCAGCGGATCAGGTCGTGCGCCCGCGACGGCAGGGCGAGCACCACCGCCATCCCGAGGAGCGGGATGAAGATCATCAGGGTGAGCAGAGGATCACCGTTCATGAGCATCCTTCCTAGCGATCACGATGCCGCCGCCCACGACCAGTAGAGGAGCACGCCGCCCAGCACGCCGAGGAGCACGACGTAGAGGTAGGCGTTGATCGCCCCGGTCTGCACGTTGCGCACGCGCCGGCCGACGAACTGCGTCACGTCGGCGACCCCGTTGACGGCGCCGTCCACCACGTAGAGGTCGAAGCGGCCGGAGAGCCACGAGCAGCCGCGCACCAGCGCGGCCGAGAGGTCGACGAGGCCGTCGATCACGTGGAGATCGAACCAGGCCGTCGCGCGGCAGAGGAGCAGCGTGCCGCGCACGAAGACGAGGCCGTAGAGCTCGTCGACCCAGTACTTGTTGAGGACCGGGCGGTACGGGAGCCCGCCGAGCGCCTCGCTGAAGGTCTCGGGGCGGAGGCTTTCGCTGGCATACATCCGGTAGGCGAGGCCGATCCCGCCCGCCGCCGCGGCGAGCGAGGTGAGCATCAGGAGCGCTTCGCGCCCGGCGCCCGCGGCAGCGGCGTGCACCTCGCCGTGGTGCTCCATCACCGGCGCGAGCCAGCGCTCGAAGGGCACGAACAGGTCGAAGGGCAGCCAGAGGAGCCCGGCCAGGATCGAGCCGCCCATCAGGATCCAGAGCGGGACGGTCATCACCGCGGGCGACTCGTGCAGGTGGTGGCGCGTCTCGAGGTCGGCCCGGCACGTGCCGAAGAAGACCATGAACACCTGGCGGAACATGTAGAAGGCCGTGAGCCCCGCCACCCCGACGCCCGTCGCCCACAGCGCCACGCTCCCCTGCGGGCTCGAGAACGCCTGCCAGAGGATCTCGTCCTTGGAGAAGAAGCCGGCGAGCGGCGGGATGCCGGCGATGGCGAGCGTCGCGACGATGAAGGTGGTGGAGGTGGCCGGCATGTACTTCACGAGCCCGCCCATCTTCCGCATGTCCTGCTCGCCGCCCATGGCGTGGATGACGCTCCCGGAGCCGAGGAAGAGGCACGCCTTGAAGAAGGCGTGCGTCATCAGGTGGAAGATGCCGGCCGCGTACGCGCCCACGCCCATGGCGAGGAACATGTAGCCCAGCTGGGAGACGGTCGAGTACGCGAGCACGCGCTTGATGTCGTTCTGCGCCAGCGCGATGGTGGCGGCGAGGAGCGCCGTCGCGGCGCCGACGGTCGCGACCACGGCCAGCGTGAGCGGCGCCATCGCGAAGAGGAAGTTCGTCCGCGCGATCATGTAGACGCCGGCCGTCACCATGGTGGCGGCGTGGATCAGCGCCGAGACCGGCGTCGGCCCCGCCATCGCGTCCGGGAGCCAGACGTAGAGGGGGATCTGCGCCGACTTCCCGGTCGCGCCGATGAAGAGAAAGAGCGTCACCAGGGTCGCGACCGGCAGGCCCCAGAAGACCTGGCCCTCGAGCAGGTGCGCGTGCTCGGCCAGCTCGCGGAAGACGAGCGTCCCGTGCCCGCGCGCGTCCATCGTCCAGAAGAGGAGGAAGATGCCGAGCACGAAGCCGAAGTCGCCGATGCGGTTCACGATGAAGGCCTTGTTGCCGGCCGTCGTGTTGTAGAGCTCCTTGTGCCAGAAGCCGATCAGCGCCCACGAGCAGAAGCCCACGCCCTCCCAGCCGACGAACATGAGGAGCAGGCTGTCGCCGAGGACGAGCGTCAGCATGGCGAAGGTGAAGAGGTTGAGATACGCGAAGAAGCGCCAGAACGCCGGGTCGTCGTGCATGTAGCCGGTGGCGTAGAGGTGGATCAGCCCGCCGATGCCGGTGACGACCAGGATCATCACCGCGGAGAGCGGGTCGACGCCGAAGGCGACGTCGACGTTCAGCGTCCCGACGCGCACCCACGGGAAGAGGTCCGCGAGCAGCAGGCGGTGCTCCGGCGCGAGCCCCGCGAGCTGGAAGAACGCCACCACCGAGAGCACGAACGACGTCGCCACCGTGCCGCACGCGAGCACGCTCACCGGGAGCTTCCCGAAGCGGCGCTGGAGCGGCGCGCCGCCGAGCCCGAGCACCACGGCGCCGGCGAGCGGCAGGAGCGGTATGGCGCCCACGTAGCCCGCGGGGGTCATTGCCGGAGCCGGTTCGTCGCCTCGACGTCGATCGTCTCGAAGCTCTGGTAGATGCCGAGCACGATGGCGAGGCCGATCGCCGCCTCGGCGGCGGCGAGCATGATGACGAAGATGGCGAACACCTGCCCGTCGTAGCCCGCGTTCGCGTAGCGCGCGAAGGCCACGTAGTTGATGTTGGCCGAGTTGAGCACCAGCTCCACACCCATCAGGATGCCGATCGCGTTGCGGCGCGTGATGACGGTGAAGAGCCCGAGGGCGAAGAGGATGCCCCCGAGCACGACGAAGTGACCGAGCGTGAGCGCGCCCACGAGCCCTACGCCTTCACTTCCTTGCGCGAGACGACGATGGCGCCGATGAGCGCGGCCAGGAGGACGAGCGAGGCGATCTCGAAGGGCAGCGCGTACTGCCGGAGGAACGCGTTCCCGATCCCGTAGGTGGTCGGCGCCGGCGCCCCGGGATCCTTCACCACCCAGGTGGCGCGCCGCGCGACGTGCACCATCCACGCGAACGCGATGCCGACCAGCACCGCCGCGGGGAGCCGTCCGACGGCGCGGTTCGACACGTTCACGTCCGAGATGCGGTGCGTGAGCATGACCGCGAAGAGCGTGAGGACGAGGATGCCGCCCACGTAGACGAGGAGCTGCACGACGCCCAGGAAATCCGCGCCGAGGAGCACGAACATCGCCGCCACGCCGAGCAGCGTCCCCATGAGCGCGAAGGCCGAGTAGACGATGCTGTTGGCGAACGCGACGCCCAGGGCGGAGCCCACGGTGATGGCCGCGAGGAGGTAGAAGACGGCGACGGTGAGCGACACGAAATGCGTTTCGCTTGGGGGCGTTGGAGAACCCGAGCCGTGTAGCAAAAGGCCCCCCGCAGGGCAAACGCGACCGGCGTCGGGTCGGTCGAGACCCCCCGCGCGGGCTCAGAGTTCGTGAATGAATCGCCCGGCGACGGGAGGGGATTCGTTCACGGACTCTCAGCTCGCGGTGGCGGCCTTCGTCCTGGCGAACGGCTCGACGGGAACACGCACGAGGATGCGCGTGCCGCTCCCCGGCCGCGAGCTCACGCGCAGCACGCCGCCGAAGTGGGCGACGCGCTCGCGCATGCTGACCAGACCGAGCCCCGCGGACGGCGACGGCGTGCGGAAGTACGCGTGCGCGTCGAAGCCGCGGCCGTCGTCCTCGATCTCGAGGAGCACGACCTCCGGCTCACGCGTGAGCCGCACGTCGACGCGGCTCGCCGCCGCGTGCTTGACGATGTTGGCGAGCCCCTCCTGGAAGATGCGGAAGAGCAGCAGCTCCACCGCGGGCGTGAAGCGCATCGCCGGATCCGAGCAGTCGACCCGCACCTCGGGACCGGAAGTCTCGCGGTACTTCTCGGCGATCGACTCGATCGCCGCCACGGCGCCGAAATCGTCGAGCACGGGCGGGTGGAGGAGGTGCGACATCTGCCGCACGCTGTGCATCACGTCGAGGACGTGGTCCCGGACAGTGCGCACGGCGCCGTGCAGCGCGGCCGCGTCCGCCGGCAGCTGGCGCTCGAGGAGCAGCAGGTCGAGCTTGATCGCCATGAGGGCCTGACAGGTGCCGTCGTGCAGCTCGCGCGAGATGCGGCGCATCCCCTCCTCGACCACGTCGAGGCGCTTGTTGGAGAGCCGTTGCAGCTCGGCGCGGTGCTCGCGCACGAGCGCGTAGAGGCGCGCGTTCGCGATCGCCATCGCGGCGCTGTTGCCGAGCGTCGCCGCGAAGTCGAGGAAGCTCGTCTCGACGGCGCCGCGGTGCTCGCCGACGTCGGCCAGGATGAGCCCGACCAGCGCGGCGCGGAACTCGAGCGGCAGGCGGAGCACGCACGGCGGGAGCACGCCGCTGCCGCCGAGCGCCGCGATCTCCTCGCCGGTCGGCTCGAGGAGCGCGGGCACCCGACTCGCCCCCGCGCGCAGGAGGGGCTCCCAGCACGCCGGGTCGCCGTGCAGGTCGGTGAGCGCGACCTGGTCGTCGCGCCGCTCCGCCGCGAGGGCGCGGAGATCGCCATCGGGCGACTCGCGCCAGAAGAGCCAGAGGCGTTCGACGCCGAGGGCGTGCAGCATGCTCTGGCAGACCAGCCGCAGCACGTCTTGCAGCTCGAGGGTGGCGGCGACCGTGCGCGTGACGTCGTAGAGCGTCGCGAGCTGCTCGTCGCGCCGGCGCTCGAGGAGCACGCGCTGCTGGAAGATGGCCCAGCGGTGCAGGTCGAGGAAGACCGCGCCCAGGATCGAGGTCACGGCGCCGCCGCCCACGCAGAGGATACCGTACGGCAGGGGAAGCCCGCCGCGCACGCCGCCCGCCAGCGCGAGCAGGTAGGCGGCCAGCGTGCCGAGCGCGAGCGGCACCTGCCCGCGGGGGCCCCACGGGCAGAGGAGCGCCACCCCGGAGAGCGCGAGGACGAGCGCGATCGCCAGCGCGTCCCCGCTCGCGCCGGCCCAGGCGACGTAGAGCGTCATGCACACCACGACCGCGACGGCGGCGGCGCTCGTGATCGGGACGACGAACCGGCCGAGGCGCCCGCCGCGGATCGCGAGCAGCGCCGCCGCGCACACCATGACCTCGGTCGTGAACGCCGCCACGAGCTTGCCCAGCCGGTCGGGGTAGTAGGCCAGCTCGAGCAGCCCCGCGACCGCCGCGAGGCCGAGCACGAAGCCGAGCCCCAGCCCGGCCCGCCGGGCGGTGATGCGGCTGGTCTCCGCCGCAAAGGCGTCGTCCAGGTGGGGCTCGGATCGGTCGGCCATCGGCAGGGGGAGCATCCCCCCGGCGAGACGGTCGGCCTTTCCGCCCTCAAAAGTCAAGCGCAATTCTCGCCCTGCCGGTTCATGGCGGGAGCAGGTCGAAGGCCGCCTAAGAGCTGCCGGAGCGGCTCCACCAGGGCGCCGAGCACCCGGGGGAGCTTCGACGTGTCGCCCACGTAGCTCGCCGCGAAGTGCTCGGCCACCAGCGTGTCGGCGCGCTGCGCCAGGTCGCTCTTTCCGAGGACGCCCATGCCGCCCGCGGTGCCGCCCAGGGTGAAGGTGAACACCCCCGAGGGCACGAGGAGGCAGAGGACCAGCGCGACCAGGAGGAGCCCGGCGAGGACGATGAATTCCGTCGGCACGGTCATCTCACCCTCCGAACCACGCCGCGTGGTAGTAGCGGACGACGGCGGTCGCGGCGATGCCCGCGACGACGACCACCGGGGACAGCTCGCGGAGCCCGCGCAACGTGTCGCGCCCGGTGAAGGGCAGGAAGGGCGTCGCCTCGTAGAAGGCGCGGAAGCCGGGCACGCCGAGCGCGAGCTTGCGCCGGTCCTGGTGCCAGGCGCCGGCCAGCGCGAAGGCGACGAAGCCGCCGAAGAAGGCGACGTCGGTCGTGCTGCCGTTGGGCAGCAGGTGGAGCGCGCCGAAGAGGGCGATCGACATGACGAGGGGGTGGCGCGTGATGCGGTACACGCCTCGCGGGGTCGGATCGCCGGGCACGACCCCGGCCGGGCTCGGGCGGACGAGGCTCGCCACCAGCATCACGAACGCGAGCCCCATGCCGGCGTAAATCGCCCCGCGGAGCCCCGTGCCGCGCTCCACGAGCCAGAGCCACCGCCCCGCGTGCTTGTGCGCGAAGAAGGTCCGGACGAGCGGCACGAAGAAGGCGAACGCCACCAGCGAGTAGAGCCCGCGGAACGGGCCCTCGCCGAGGCGCGCGACGATCCGCTGCCGCACGGGAAGGCTCGAGAGGACGAGGTGCGTCCCGGCGAAGCCGAGCCAGAGGAGCACGACCAGCGCGGTCGGGGACACGGCCGCGTCCTGGCACGAGGCGGGGGGCTTCGACAAGAGGGGCCGGGTGGGCTACCCCCTGGCCCCGCGGATGGCGGCGGCGCGCGCTCTCCCCTGGCTGCTCGCGGGCGTCGTCCTCGCCGGGTGCGCACGGACCGGGCCGGGCCTCCCGGTCGCGACCGCGCCTGACGCCCTGGTCGACCTCCGCGCGCTCGACCCCTCGATCCGCATCGAGATGCCCTACGCCACGCCGCACAACTTCGCCGGCGTGGCTCTCTACCCCGTCGCACGCTGCCTCCTCCGTCGCGACGTGGCGGAGCGGCTCGTACGCGTCGAGCGGCACCTCGGCGCCGAGGGGCTCGGGCTCCTGGTGTGGGATTGCTACCGTCCGTTCCGGGTGCAGCAGCGTCTCTGGGCGCTCGTGCCCGACGCGCGCTACGTCGCCGAGCCGGTCGTCCGCGACGGCCGGCCGGTGGCGGGCTCGAAGCACAACCGCGGCGCGGCCGTGGACCTGACGCTGGTGGACGCCGCCGGCCGGCCGCTCGAGATGCCCTCCGCCTTCGACGACTTCAGCGAGCGCGCCCACCGGGGCTGGGCGGGCGCGAGCCCGGCGGCGCGCCGCGACGTCGCGCGGCTCGAGGAGGCCATGGTCGCGGAGGGCTTCGAGCCGCTCCCCACCGAGTGGTGGCACTTCGACGGCCCCGGCTGGGAGCGCTACGAGCTGCTCGACCGCCCGCTCACCGAGTGATCGGGGCGCTCAGGGCAGGAACCGCGCCTTCTCCTCCGCGGACGGCACGCGACAGCTGTCCCGGCGCCCGAACCAGCGGTAGCGGTTGCGGGCGACGAGCCGGTATGCCGGCGTCCGAACGAAGCGCGGCACGAGCCGCAGCAGGCTCGCCAGCCACCACACACCGCCGAGCCGCCGATAGACCTCGAGCGACGCGTCCGACTCCTCGTGGACGCCCCGCTCGTCCAGATAGATCATCGACCATTCCCGCGGGTCATCGGCGAGGGGCGGCAGCAGCGCGCGCGCGGTCTCTCCCTGCAAGGGGGCGAAGCGGAAGACGTCCCGCCGGTCCGCCCGCAGGACGAGGTCGACGAACCGGTTGCACATGGCGCACACCCCGTCGAAGAAGATGATGGGGTGCTCGAGCGCGCTCGACCGCGGAGCGCCGGCACCGGGGGTCGCCCTGGCGCGGCTCGTCACGGCGTCACGATGCCAGATCCGCAGGGCGGGCGCGACGATCACACCCCGAGCAGCTTGCGCGCGCCCGCGATGCCGCCCGTGTAGATGCCGCGCACCATGCCCTGGGCCTCCGCCTCGGGCACGCCGTCGGGCTCGAAGGTCCCCCTCCACTCGACGCGGCACGCGTTCGGTCCCTCCTCGACCACCTTCACCGTCGAGAAGTAGTTCCTGATCGGGATCGGGCTCTTCCCGACGATCGCGTACGAGAGCGAGCGACCGGCGGCGTCGTAGGCCTCGCAGCGCTCGGTGATCTCCGTACCCCCCGGCAGCCCGAGGCGGCGCACCGCGCCCACGCCCGAGCCCTCGACGGTGCAGCTCCGGAGCATCGCGCCGCCCCACTTGAGGACGCCCCCGAAGTCCCCGAGCACCTCCCATACTCTGGCCGCTGAAGCGGCCACCGGCTCGCTCACGTGCACTTCCGACATGATCGACCTCCTGGCCCGTGCTGTTAGCATACTCGGGCGAGCGGCGCCGAGGGCCTGCTGCGAGCCGCCGCGGCCCCGGGCGGTGGCGTCGCACCGGCCGATGGCATATGGCCGCCACTCATGGCCGACCCCCTCGTGCTGCGACACGACGACGGCGGCGTCGCCACCTTGACGCTCAACCGTCCCGAGAAGCTGAATGCCCTCAACCCGGCGATGTTCGTCGCGCTGCGCCGGCACGTCGAGGCGCTCGCCGCGGCCGACGGTATCGGCTGCGTCGTGCTCAACGGCGCCGGGCGCGCGTTCTCGGCCGGGCACGACCTCGGCGCCATCGCTTCGCGCGAGCCGGCGCCCAGCCGCCACTACGAGCCCGAGACCATCGACCTGCTCGAGGCGTTGCCCAAGCCGACGATCGCCAAGATCCGCGGCTACTGCTTCACCGGCGGCCTGGAGCTCGCGCTCGCCTGCGACCTCCTCGTCGCAGCTGGCAGCGCCCAGCTCGGCGACACTCACGGCCAGTGGGGCCTGGTTCCG
>Ga0209808_1000898_pt1 | contig 15009 bp, 13 predicted proteins | sample GraSoiAngelo_157_FD_186171 | JGI IMG/M metagenome (GOLD analysis project Ga0209808, IMG submission 186171) | Grasslands soil microbial communities from the Angelo Coastal Reserve, California, USA - 14_1009_16_20cm (SPAdes) (version 2) | ecosystem: Environmental > Terrestrial > Soil > Grasslands ... | reverse complement strand
CAGCCTTGACGCGGTGCGCCAGGACCATGTCCGCCACCTCGTTGACTTCGGGAACGCCGACTTCCGCGATGCCGCGGTACGCGGCCAGCGCCTGGGACGCTTTGCGGCCGACCAGGTCTGCCCGGTGGCCGTCAACCTGGAGGCTGACGTTCAATTCCGCGAGCGCCCTGAGGATGCCGGCCGGCATCACGACGTGGGGGAAGCGCACGATCGCCTCCGCGATCCGGATCCCGATCTCCGCATCCTCTTCGGCGAACCGCTGGCTGAATGATGCGGGATCGGATTCCCATTCCTCCCGGCGCTCAACGATCTGGACCCGCTGGCCGATGTCCTTGATGCCCTCCACGTCCACTGTCAGTCCAAATCGATCCAGCAGCTGTGGCCGTAGATCGCCTTCTTCAGGATTCATCGTGCCTACGAGGATGAAACGTGCCGGGTGCCAGATCGAAATACCCTCGCGTTCGACCACGTTGACCCCCATCGCTGCAGCATCGAGCAGGACGTCGACCAGGTGGTCATCGAGCAGGTTGACTTCGTCGACATACAGAATGTTGCGATTCGCCTCCGCCAGCACGCCCGGCTCGAAGCGGCGCTCGCCGCTCTTGATCGCGGCTTCGATGTCGATGGCGCCAACTACCCGGTCTTCCGAGGCATTGATCGGCAGCTCAACGACTCGCATCCGCCGGCGCCCTCGGGGAAGCGTCTCACCCCCAGCCAGCCGGTCCTGACAATCCGAGCAGAGGGCCTCAGGGGCGTCCGGATCGCATCGGTAAGGACAGTCAGCGACGACCGTGAGCTCCGGCAGCAGTCGGGCCAGCGCACGCACCGCCGTCGACTTGCCCGTGCCCTTCTCGCCGCGGATCAGCACACCGCCAATGGCCGGATGGATGGCGTTCAAGATGAGCGCGAGCTTCATCTTGTCCTGCCCGACAATCGCGCTGAAGGGATAGACAAAACGCTCCATCAGGCGGAACCCGTCCTAAGCATCTCACGCTGGACGCTGTCGACGATCGCGCTCTGCGATAGGTCGAAGAGGCCGTAGTACCGACCACCCAGGCGCTCGGCCAGGTCGCCACAGACGTTGAAGGCATATGCGCCGTAGAGACTGGTCACGCGGTTTCGGGGATAACCGGGCTGGCTGCTGAAGTCGCGCGTCGAATCGATCACCATGGCGCGGATGCCTTCCTGCTTGATCTGACCGGCCGTGCGCTGCGCCTCGAGCAGTGGCTCCTCACCGAAGAGACTGATGTTGCCGCGGCCGTCACTGATCAAGACCAGCAACGGATAGACCCGCGGGTCGCGCAGTCGCTCGGTCTTGATCAATTTCAACGCCGTCATAAGGCCGTGTGTCAGCGGCGTGGTGCCGCCGATGTTGAGGCGCTCGAGGCGGCGCTCGGCGAGGTCGACGCTGGAGGTTGGACGCAGCACCACCCGCGCGTTGCGCCCGCTGAAGGCGACCAGGGCCACCTTGTCGCGGCGGACGTAAGCATGCCGGAGCAGCGAGAGGATGGCTCCTTTCGTGGCCAGCATTCGCTGCTCCGCATCCATCGATGCAGAGGCGTCCACCACGAAGACGATCAAATTCCCCGTCTTGCGCTCGCGGACCTTCTGGCGCAGATCCTGGCTCTCGAGCTGCAGTTGATTCGGGGCGTTGGGTGTGGCCTGCCGCCGGCGCAGCTGATGCGGGGCCGCCGCCCTGACGGTGGCATCAAAGGCGACGTCGGTGACCTTCTCCGTCTGCGAACTGCGCACGTAGCGACCGCGTTTGGTCTCGCTTTTCGTGGAGGTACGCTTGCCTGCCGCGCGCCGAGCCTGGCGCTCGCGTGGCAGGTCGAGCTTCTTGACCGCGAAGGTGCGCAGCTGGATCACGGTGTCGGGCTCAACCTCGACCGCTTCGGTGCTGGGTGACTCGCGCGCTTCGGCGGTGGTCCAGCCTTCATTCGACTCTCCCCCGGAGGCGCCTTCCTGCTGGGTGGCCTCGCCCCGAGCGGCCTCCGCGGTTTCGGTCGGCGTGGTGGCCTGGATCTGGGCTAGTTGCTCCGCGGCACGCGTGGCCAGTTCCTGCGCCGGATCCTGCTTGTCCGAGACCGGCTCGCGGCGACGGTGCGCCAGCGCGAGCTCGAGCGCCTCGAGCACGTCGGCGAGCTCAACCAGCGGCATGCCCCGAAGGGCGCAGATCGCCCGAGCCGTGCGGGCCACGACCAGGTCAGCCCGGTGGCCGGCGACCGAACCATCCAGGCAGAGCCGGGCAACCAACGCCCGGATCGCGTCCGGAATCTGCACACTGTCGAGGCGCGCCGCCGCCGCCTGCAGCTGGCGACGGAGCTCGATCTCCTGCGGTGTCGCGTCCCGGTGAACCGCCTGCGGGTTGTCGATGAATTTCCGCTCGAGCTCCATGACGCGAAGCCGCTGGTCGATGTCGGTAGGGGTCGTCACCTCGACGCAGAGCCCAAACCGATCGAGCAGCTGGGGGCGAAGCTCGCCCTCCTCCGGATTCATCGTCCCCACCAGGATGAAATGCGCCGGGTGCACAACTGACATGCCCTCGCGTTCGACGACGTTGATCCCCATCGCCGCGGCATCCAGCAGAACGTCGACGAGATGGTCGTCGAGCAGGTTGACCTCGTCCACATATAGAAGGTTGCGGTTGGCCTCGGCCAGCACGCCGGGCTGGAACCGCCGCGTCCCGGCCCTGACCGCCGCCTCGATGTCGATCGAGCCGACCAGCCGATCTTCCGACGCGTTGATCGGCAGTTCCACGATCCGCATCGGCAGCCGGACCAAAGGTAATGGCCCGACGTTCGCCCGGCGCCGGCAATCGTCGCAATAGCGCGAGGGGATCGCCGGGTCGCATCGGTATGGACACTGGTCGACAGCCTCGTACTCGGGCAGCAGCCGGGCCAGGGCGCGCACGGCCGACGACTTCGCGGTACCCCGATCGCCGCGGATCAGCACGCCGCCGATCGCCGGGTCGATGGCATTGAGCAGGAGCGCCCTCTTCATCTGCTCTTGACCGACGATCGTCGAAAACGGCAAAGTGAGCTCGAATGGCACGCTATGAGTCTAGCCACACTTCGTCATGCGGAAACAGGTTTCGGAAGCCGAGCGTAAGGTTCGCCTGTCGAAGCCGTTCTTGTTCGTGACGCCACGGGATGTGTCTTTACATTTACCTCGTCACCGACGCGAATCTGCCTGAACTCCGTTGGGATAAGAGACAGCCGGCATTCAATGTCCACCATCTGAAGCGCAAGGAAAAATTCCTGCGCAATCTCGCGGGTGCCAATGCTTACATCCTTGGATCACACGAGGGGTGCGGGTGTGGCTTCATATTGGACGAGTTGGGTGATCCTCAAGATCAGGCCGCCGAGGATTCACGGCGGAGGCTTTGTGAGTATGTCGATGGGGTCGTTCGCGGCGAAGCCAGCGTTGTCCTGCTTGCAGCCTGGCAGGGAGACGAGGGCAAGCCCCCCGTCCGTGCCAGGGTAACCGCCCAGGATTTACTGGCGTACCCATGGGACCAAACATGGGACGCCCCTCATCTGATAGAGGTCACATCGACGCCCGGTCACGCTTCATCGAGCCTATAAGTCGAGTTCTTTGGCGATGATTTCGCGCATGATTTCGTTCGTCCCCGCCCCAATCGGGCCAAGCCGTGCATCACGCCAGGCACGCTGGATCGGGTACTCCATCATGTAGCCGTAGCCGCCGTGGATCTGCAACGCCCGGTCGGCCACGCTCACGTCCGCCTCGGTGGCGGCGATCTTCGCCATCGAAACCTCCTTGGTGCAGGGCAGATTCTGCGAATGCAGCCACAGGGCGTAGTAGGTCAGTTGCCGGGCTTGCTCGACACTCAGCGCCATGTTGGCGATCTCGTGCCGGATCACCTGCATCGCCGTCAGCGTCTTGCCGAACTGCACCCGGTTCGATGCGTAATCGACAGCCAGCTCCAAGCTTCGCTGCGCCGATGCCACGGCTGAGATCGCGATCCAGAGGCGCTCCCACTGAAAGTTGGCGACGGCCATTTTGAAGCCGTTGTTTTCCTCGCCGAGGCGGTTCTCGACCGGCACCCGGCAGTCCTGGAAGACCAGCTCCGCGGTATCGGACGCCCGCCATCCCAGCTTGTCCAGCTTGCGTCCGACGGTATAGCCTGGCGTCCCCCGTTCCACCACCAGCAGCGACAACCCGTGATGGCCGCCCTCCGGTTTGGTACGCGCGAGGATGACCACAAGGTCGGCGTTGACGCCGTTGGTGATGAACATTTTGGCGCCGTTCACCACGTAGGCATCACCCTGGCGAGCGGCCATGGTCTGCACGTGCGCGATGTCCGAGCCGCCCGACGGCTCGGTCACGCCTAGCGCGACGATCCTTTCCCCCTTGATGGCCGGCGCCAGCCAGCGTTGACGCTGAGCATCGTTTCCGAAGTCATTGATCGGCGGCGTGGCGATGGCGACGTGGGCGCCGATCCCGGCGGCGACTCCACCGGATCCACAACGGGCAAGCTCTTCGAACAGGACGGCCTCGTAGAGCACGCCGGCGTTCGTTCCGCCGAATTGCTCCGTATACTTCAGGCCGAGCAGATCGAGCGCCCCGCAGCGACGGAAGAGCTCTCGCGGAAACTGTTGCGCCTGCTCCCACTCATCGACGTGAGGCCGAACCTCCTTCTCGATGAACCGGCGCACGGTCCCACGGAATTCCTCGTGGTCCCGCGTAAAGAGGTGCGAACGCGGCGTGGCTACGTTCGCCAGTAGTTGATGAACTCCGGGTACTGATCGACGGTCGCGCTCGCCAGGGGTTCGGGCAGGCGCACGAACATGCCGCGCGCATCCGCCAGCACGGTACCGTCCAGCAGCTCCACAGCTCCGATGGCATCGATGGCGCCATTGCGCTCGCGGGCGATCTCGCCCCAGACGCGAAGCGGCTGGTCGATCGGCGCCGGCTGTCGATAGCGGATGTCCAGCTTGCCGGTCATCAGCCATTCCTGACGCAGAGCGCCCGTGCGGCCCATCGTTTCATCGAGCATCGTCGCCAGGATGCCCCCGTGAAGGACACCGGGAAAGCCCTGGTAGCGCTCGGCGGGTGTGTAGTCCGCGACGATGCGCTCGCCGTCCCGCCGAAAGGTCAGCTTGAGCCCGGATTCGTTCCGGTGGCCGCAGGCAAAACAGCGTTGGTATGTGGTTTCATCATTGAGTTTGTCGGGGTCTTGCACGGCCTTCGACCAGTCTATCAGCCGATTTGGAGGGAATCCGTATTGGACCGACGCTCGGAGGCGCTGGCGCAGTTGCTTGAAACGGCGCTCTCAGAACGTTTCGCCACGCCGGTCATCGAGCTCCTCCAGGCGACCCCCATCCCGGTGGCGGTGGTCCAGGTTACGGACCTTCGGGTGCTCGCGCTGAACGAACTGATGGCACGGCTCTTCCACCGGCCCGATGCCGCCGGGATGACGATTTCGGCCTTGCTTCCGCCGGCCCATCCGCTGTCCGACCCGCGTCCCTATCGCTCCGTCTCCGTCAAGGGTCGGGCGCACAACGCGACGATCGTGATCGATGGGCAAACCTGGGAGTGGTTCATTCGGCCGCTGAAGGGCGAGGGCCGCACCGTGGAGCACCTTCTAACCGGCATGGTTGCCCAGCCCGCGGCTCCACTGGATGTAGACGTGGCGCGATTGCGCGAGATGAGCACGGCAAAGACGGAGTTCCTGAACCTGGCCGCACACGAGTTGCGCACGCCCTTGAGCGTGATCCTCGGCTATGGTTCCTTGCTCGCCCAGGGCGGACTGAACGCGGAGCACCAGAAGCTGGCCGGGGCTCGTATCTACGAGAAGGCCCGCCAGCTGAGCCGCCTGATCATGGACATGAGCCTGGTCGGCCGGCTCGACGAGCTGGGGTCGGCGATGGCTAAAGAGGACCTCGACCTCGCCGCCCTGATCGAGCCGATGGTCAAAGAGCAACAGCGTCGTTATGCCGACCTTGCCATCGACCTGCGCCTGGACGTGCTGGCGGCGCCCTTGACGGGCAACCCGTACTGGCTGCACCTGGCGGTTCGCGAGTTACTCGACAACGCCATTCGCTTTCGTCCCGGACCAACCGGACGGATCGACGTCACCCTTGCCCGGTCTGGCGCCAGCTGGACCATCAGCGTGCTCGATGACGGCTTTGGTATCGACCCACAGCACCAGGGCCAGCTCTTCAAGCGCTTCACCCGCATCGAGAGCGAGGCGACCAGGCACCTGGTCGGCCTCGGCATCGGCCTGTACATCGTGCAGGAGGTTGCCAACGCCCATGGCGGCCAGGTCCTCGTCGATAGCCGGCCAGGGGTGGGCAGCGAATTCACCCTCGAATTGCCCCGCAGCATCACCGCCCGCCCCGGGCAGCCGCCGAGAACCTGATACCGGCTTTGAGTGACAAGCGGAAAGCCGCCGCTCTATAGTTGAGGCGTCCCTCGAGGACCCTACATGCCCAAAGTGCTCGCGCTGGCGGCCTTCGCGTATTTGCTGGGTTCCGTTCCCTCTGGCTGGCTGGTGATGAAGGTCTACCGGAACCAGGATGTCCGCAAGCTCGGCAGTGGCAATATCGGGGCCGCGAATGTGTTCCGCGCCGGCGGCCCGGGGGCCTTTGCCGCCACCCTGATCGCCGACGGCCTCAAGGGCTTCATTCCAGTGATGCTGGGCATCGCGCTCGGCCTGGCCGACCAGGAAATCGCGCTCGTTGTCATCGGTCTTGCCGCCGTGCTGGGCCACTCCTGGTCGCTCTACCTGGGCTTCCGCGGCGGTAAGGGTGTCGCGACGTCGGGCGGGATCCTGTTGGCACTCGCCCCGGTGGCGTTGATCCTCGCCCTGCTGAGTTGGTTCCTGGTCGTGCGTCTTACCCGGCTGGCGTCGCTCTCATCGCTGATCGCGGTCGCGGTCGGCTTCGTCAGCTTGATCGCGCTTCATCTCGTTGGCTGGCAGGTGTGGCGGCCCGTGGGATGGCCCGTAGTCATCCTTGGTGTGGCTCTCGTCGGGCTCGTGCTCTACCGGCACCGGAGCAACATCGGACGACTCGCCACCGGCCGAGAGCTGAAGATCACCGCTAACTGATGCCCCCCCGAGCGGCGCCCGCGCCGCCGTTGAGATTTCTGTTCTTTGGCGCCGGGGCGGTCGGATCGCTGCTGGGCGCCAGACTCGCGCAGGCCGGCAGCGAAGTGACGCTGATCGGCCGGCCCCCCCACGTGGACGCGGTCGCCCGCGATGGCGTGCGCATGGTGGTGGCCGGCAAGGTTAGCAACCAGTCGGTGCTGGCCGCGCGGCCAAGCATCGCCGAAGCCGGCGGACCGTTCGACTATGTGTTCCTCACCGTCAAGGGCTATGACACGCTGGATGCCATCGACCAGCTGCAGATGGTGCTCCGTCCGGGCACCATCCTGGGAAGTTTCCAGAACGGGGTGGGCAATGAGGAAGCCATTAACATGGCGCTCCCGGAGCAGGCGTTGGTAGCCGGAAGCCTGACCGTTCCGGTCAGCCTGGACGAGCCCGGGACCATTCAGCTGCACTCGCGACGCGGCGGTGTGGCGCTGGCTCCGGTTTCGCCGGAGGTCAACGTGGCGCCGCTCGTCCGTAAGCTGGGCGATGCCGGCCTGAAGGCCCGCCGATATGCGGACTTCCGAGCCATGAAGTGGTCGAAGCTGCTGTTCAATATCATCGGGAACGCGCAAAGCGCGATCCTGGACCTTCCGCCCAGCCATGTCTTCGCCGACAGCGAGCTCTTCCGCTACGAGCGCGCCGCGTTTTTAGAGGCGGTCACCGTCATGCAGAGAATGCAGCTGCCGGTGGTCGCGCTTCCGGGCCTCCCCGCGCCCAGCCTGCGGCGCGCCATGAACCTTCCGCCGCTGCTGGCTCAAATGCTGCTGGAACCGCGGCTGGGCCGCGCCCGTGGCAACAAGATGCCCTCTCTCTGGTGGGACCTCAGTCGTGCCAAAGGGAAAACCGAGGCGGCCTACTTGAACGGGGCGGTGGTCGACGCCGGACGGCGTTACGACGTGCCGACTCCGGTCAACTCGGTGCTCTGGGCCATCCTGGAAAAGTCGACGAAGATACCATCGGAATGGGAACGCTACCGGCGTCAGCCAGATCGGCTCAAGACACTGCTTCGAACCGCGATCCGCTTATAAACCCGCTGCGGTGGGCGCCGAGCGCAGACGATAGAATTCTCCGTTGGAATAGGGGGTTTTCGGGAGGGAGAGCAGCTAGATGAAGAAACCCGTTCGACTGGCCGCGACCATGCTGGCCGCCGCGGTGCTCGGAGCGTGCGGCACGACAAACTCGACGACGTCAACGAGCCAACCGTTCAAGGCAGCCTGGATCTACGTGGGAACCGCCGGCGATCATGGTTGGACGCAGGCACATGACGATGGACGGAAGCTGGTCGAACAGCAGCTGGGGACTGGGGTCAAGACGACGTTCAAGGAGAACGTTCCCGAAGGGCCACAGGTCGAGCAGGTGGTCGAAGACCTGGTCCGTGACGGCAACAAGATCATTTTTGCCACGTCATTCGGCTTCCAGGACGCGATGGCGAATGAGGCGGCCAAGCATCCCGACGTCAAGTTCGAGCAGGCCACCGGGTTCAAGACCGCCAGCAATCTTGCCGAGTACTTCGGCGCCGCCGAAGACGCCGACTACCTGACGGGCATGGCCTTAGGCGCGGCCAGCAAGAAAGGCAAGATCGGCTTCGTCGCGCCCTTCCCCATCCCCGAGGTCATCCGCGAGATCAACGCCGTCGCGTTGGGCGCCCAGACGACGCATCCTGGTGCGACCGTGCAGGTCGTCTGGACCAACACCTGGTTCGACCCCACCAAAGAGAAGCAGGCGGCGCAGAGTCTCCTCAGCCGGGGTGTGGACGCCATCGGCCAGGGGCAGGACAGCCCCGCCACCGGGGAAGCGGCGAAGGCGGTCGGGGTCAAGTGGAGTGGGTACGACTCGGATCAGTCAAACGTTGCCCCAGACATCTGGCTGACCGGTACCGTCTACCACTGGGGACCCTACTACGTGAAGCGAGTCAAGGAAGCGATGAATGGCAGCTGGAAAACCGGCAGTTACTACGGAAATATCGGCGACGGCATGATCGACATCGCCCCCTTCGGGCAGTCGGTCCAGCAATCGGTCCGGGACCAGATCAATGCGAAGAAGGAGGCTCTCAAAAGTGGGAGCTTTTACGAGTTCACCGGGCCACTAAAGGACCAGTCGGGCGCGGTCAAGATTGCCGCCGGGACCAAGATGACGTTAGCGCAGATCCTGTCCATGGACTGGTTCGTGCAAGGAGTGATCGGCAGCCCGAAAGGCGGCTGATTGCTTGATCCCCATCGACCCTGAATCCGTCACGGCTGGGCCGGTCCCAGCCGTGACGATGCGGGGAATCACCAAACGGTTCCCCGGCGTCGTCGCCAACGAGCAGGTCGATTTCGAAGCGCTGGAAGGCGAAATTCACGCGCTGCTTGGCGAGAATGGAGCCGGTAAGTCGACCCTGTCCAACATCCTGACCGGGTTATATCGGCCCGACGAGGGCGAGATCCTCGTCAGGGGTAACCCGGTCGCCTTTCACTCCCCGCGCGATGCCATCGAGGCCGGTATCGGCATGGTGCATCAGCATTTCCGACTGGCGGCGTCGTTCACGGTGGCGGAGAACCTCGTGCTTGGCCACCGCGACGCCGCCGATCGCGGCTTCCTGCTCGAACCACGGGTGATCCAGGGCAGGGTTGCCGAGTTGGCACGGCGCTACCGGATGCCCGTCGATCCCGGCGCCCGCGTGTGGCAGCTGTCGGTTGGCGAACAGCAGCGAGTCGAGATCCTTAAAGCGCTGTACCGCGGCGCCCGCATCCTGATCCTCGATGAACCGACCTCCTTGCTCACGCCGCAGGAGTCCAAGAACCTCTTCGAGACCCTCCGTCTGATGGTCGCCGAAGGCCGGACCGTGATCTTTATCTCGCACAAGCTCGAAGAGGTGATGGCGGTCTCCACCCGCGTGACCGTCCTCCGTCAGGGAAAGCTGATCGGGACGGTTCTGACCAAGGAGACCAATCCGCGACAACTGGCCCGGATGATGGTTGGGCGTGACGTTGTCTTCACGCAAAAAAAGGAGGCTGTCGCCCAGACGGAGCGAGACGTGGTCCTCGATCTCCGTGGGGTAACCGCCTTGAGCGATCTCGGCACGCTCGCCCTGCAGAAGGTCGACCTGACCGTCCACGCGGGTGAGATCGTCGGCATTGCCGGGGTCGCCGGCAACGGCCAGCGCGAGCTGGCCGAAGTCATCACCGGCATGCGGCGGCTGACGAGCGGGACAGTCTCGATTGCGGGAAGGGCGATGCGTTCCGGCGATCCCCTGGCCGCAATCCAGCAGAGCGTCAGCCATGTCCCCGAAGACCGCATGGGAACCGGCGTCGCGCCCTCGCTCAGCATTGCCGACAACCTTGTGCTCAAGTCCTACCGGAGAGCCCCCATCTCGCCCCAGGGCTGGCTTCGCGCTGGCCGGATCCGGGCAAACGCAGTCGACCTGATGCGCCGCTTCAACATCAGCGCGCCCGGCCCACAGACGCCGACTCGATTGCTGTCCGGCGGCAATGTACAAAAGGTCCTGCTGGCGCGGGAGCTCTCGAGCCGTCCCAAGGTGCTCGTTGCCGCCTCCCCCACCCGCGGCCTTGACGTGGCGGCCACCGACGCGGTGCGCGCCCTGCTGCTCGAGGCTGCTGCGCGGGGCGTCGCCATCCTTCTGATCAGTGAAGACCTCGATGAGATCTTGGCGCTGGCCGATCGGATCGCCGTGTTGTACGGCGGCCGCATCATGGGCGTGGTGGAACGCCAGAAGGCGGTGGTAGAAGAGCTCGGCCTGATGATGGCGGGCGCAGCGTGATTCGGATTGAGCGTCGCCTTCGTGAGTCCCGCTGGTTGGTGGTGGCGGTTCCAATCGGATCGCTGATCGGCGCCGTGATCCTCTCCAGCATCATCTTGCTGGCGACCGGGCATGATCCGCTGGCGACGTGGCAGCGTCTGCTGGAGCGCGGCTTCTTCTCCGAAGGGGCGTTGAGCGCGACCCTGGTACAGGCTACGCCGCTGCTGCTGACCGGCCTCGCCGCTGCCGCCGCCTTCCGCATGCAAACCTGGAACATCGGCGCTGAAGGGCAGCTGTACCTGGGAGCGGTGGGTGCCTCGGGAATCGCCATCGCTTTGCAGAGCCAGTCGGCTGCCCTCGTCATCCCGGCGATGGTCCTGGCTGGACTGGTGACCGGAGCCGCCTGGGCGGCCATCCCGGGTGCGCTGCGGGCGTTCTTCCGCACCAACGAGATCATCACCTCGCTCATGCTCAACTATGTCGGGGGTCTGCTGATCACCTACCTCATCTTCGACAGCCATTCCTACTGGCGCGAGTTGTCGACCTTTACCTCGCGGGTCTTTCCACAGGGCAAATATCTGTCGCCGTCGGCCGCCTGGCCGAGCCTCCAGATCGCCGGCATCGGGGTGCCGTTCGGCTTTTTCATCGGGATGTTTGCCGCGGCCGGCCTCTGGATGTTGTATCGATCAACCCGTTTCGGCTTCGAGGCGCGCGTCATCGGCGACTCTCGCTCGGCGGCGCACTATGCCGGCATCCGGACCCGACGGAAGATCGTCGCCGTGATGGCGCTCTCCGGAGCGTTCGCTGGGCTGGGTGGCGCCAGCGAGATCGGTGACTTTCGTCACGTCCTCGATCCGCGCGGCCTGCAACAGGCGAGCTTCGGCTATGGCGGCATCGTAGTCGCCGCCCTGGCACGCCTCAACCCGTTCGCCGTGATCGTGGTGGCGCTGCTGCTCGGCGGTCTTTCCAACGGCGGCTTCAGCTTGCAGGGAGCGGACTTCCCGGCAGGACTGGTGGGGACCCTCCAGGGACTTATTCTTTTTTGCGCCCTGGCCGGCGAACTACTGGTGCACTACAAGATCCGGCTGGGGCGCCCCGCAGGGGTGTCACACAAGCCGGCCGACGCCGCCCGCGTCGGCGCGGCATGAACAACAGCCTCCTGGTCGTGATCGTGGCCTCCGCCATCTTTTACGGCACGCCGCTTCTCTTCGCGGCCCTCGGCGAGCTGCTAGCCGAGCGTTCAGGGGTGCTCAACCTGGGCGTCGAAGGCATGATGCTGATGGGCGCCGTCAGCGGCTTCTGGGCAGTACAAACCTTTGGTGGGCCTGGTTGGCTCAGCTTGCTGAGCGGGGTCGCGGTGGCCGCCCTGGTAGCGGCGGCAACGTCGCTGATCCACGCGTTTCTTACCATCACCCTCCGCGCCAGCCAGATCGTGTCTGGACTCGCGCTGACCATCTTTGCCGGGGCGACCGGCCTCTCGTCGTACATCGGCCACGTCGCCAACCTGAGCGGGAAGCCGGCCCACCACGAGTTCACCGCGATCGATGTCATGGGATTGGGTGACGCGCCCTTCATCGGCCCGATCCTCTTCCATCAGAATGCCCTGACCTACGCTTCCTGGGCGCTGGTCGGCCTGATCCTCCTGTATCTGTACCGGACCCGACCAGGTCTTCACCTGAGGGCGGTTGGAGAGTCACCGGCGACGGCGGATGCCATGGGCATCAATGTCACAGCGTATCGCTACATCCACACGATGCTCGGCGGCGCCCTGGCGGGGGTCGGGGGCGCCTTCTTCAGCCTGGCGATCACCCCATTCTGGCTCGATGGCATGACCTCGGGCGCCGGCTGGATCGCTATCGCGCTGGTGATCTTTGCCTTCTGGCGTCCGGAGCTGGCGCTGGTCGGCGCCTACCTGTTCGGCGCCTTCAGCAGCCTGGCCTTCACGCTGCAGGCGCGCCAGGTGCATCTACCGCCCGAAGTCTTTTCTTCATTGCCGTACTTGATGACGATTGTTGTGCTCGTGCTGGTATCAAGCGGCTGGGGTCGGCGACGGCTCGGCGCCCCGGCCGCGCTGGGGGTCCCCTACGTGCGCGAAGAGCGCTGAGGCGTGCCGTGACCACCCCAGATCCCCGGATCGAGGCCCTGTTTCGGGAATATCCCGGCCATCCCTACAAGAAGTGGCAGGGCGCTCATTGGCGGCTGCTAAGCCTGGTTGAGCTTGGCGTTACCCAGGACGACGATCGCGCAAGACGCCACGGGTGGCGGGCCGCCATCGCCAGTGCGCATCGAAAGACCGAAAGCTGGCCACACGCCTAACGGCCTGGCAGTGGCCAGACGGCGGGTGGAATTGTGACCCGCGCCCACCCGTTACACACTCCTCGTTTCACGAATCACTGGCCCCCCTGCGCGGCCTGGCGGCCTTTGGCGGCTTCCCAAAAGTGGTGGCATGCGCAGCGGATTTTTTTCTGCGGCACCGGATGTACCGGTCAGAGTCCACTGACAACGTGATCGACCCCGAGTGGCTGCAGCTGCACTGGCCAGCCTACTGCACTACGACGTCCTGCAGGGACTGCGGGCTATCACGGAGGCCGGGTTGGCTGGCGACGAGAGGATCAGCGATGCTCGGGATCATCTCCAGGCGCAGCGCGGGGCCGACGGCAAATGGCGGGCGAATGGCCAATGCGCTGAGGTGCTGCGGGCCGCGGCGGTTAAGGCTCGTTCTCCGAGCGGCTGAGCGCGTCGGTCACCGTCGGACGAGTCAGTAACGGTATCGCCTCACGGATGTATTCCGCACCCGAGCCGACCGTCCACACGACGGCGATCAGGAGCGACCAGACCGGCAAGGTGTAAGGCCCCAGCGGGCTCAGCAGCGCACTCCCGGGCATTGACTGACCCGTCAGCCACCCGCCCTGGCGCGCGTCACCCTCCAGCAAAACCAGCAGCAAGGCAACGATCGTGATCACGGTCTTCGCCTTGCCCCAGCCGCCCGCCGGGATGACGACGCCAAGCGCGGCGGCGTAGCTGCGAAGGCCCGTCACCAGGAACTCGCGGGCGATGATGACGGCAGCCATCCAGCCCGGCGCGACGCGCGCCACCGCGAGGGCGACCAGAAGGACCGTGACGAGCACCTTGTCGGACGTCGTGTCGAGGTAGATGCCAAGCGGCGAGACCAGATGACGACGCCGAGCGATCTCCCCGTCGAGAGTATCGGTGACCGACGCGGCGACGAAGAGGACCGCCGCGATCACGAATCCATAGCGGCCGCCGGAAACCACCAGCGCATAGATGATGGGAGCGACCAGGATCCGGGAGAAGCTCAGCAGGTTGGGCGCCGCCAACAGCGATGGCACGGCGGTATCAGCTCCGCCGAACCGCGACGTGCAGCGCCACGATACCGAACGTCAATGGTTCGACCGCTACGGCGAAACCGATGCGGTCGAGTAGCGCCGATAGTGCTGCTGAAGGCGGAAAGTCCTGCACGGTCTGCGCCAGGTAGCGATAGGCTTGGCGCTCGCCGGCGCTGAAGCGGCCGGCGATGGCGGGCATCACACGCGTGAGATAGAAGCGATACGCGCGCATTAGCAGGCCAGAGGGTGGCGGCGCGAACTCGAGAATGACCAGCCGACCGCCCGGCCTCAGCACGCGGTGAATCTCACGCAGCGCCTGTTCGCGATCAACCAGGTTGCGCAAGCCGAAGCCGATGGTCACCGCGTCGATGCCGGCGTCGGGGTCACTCAGCCGGCTGACGTCGCCGAGACGGAATTCGACCTCCGGCTCGAGTTTGCGGGCCTGCTCCAGCATCGCCTCCGAGAAATCAACGCCAATGACGCGGCCACCCGGGCGGGTATACGAGAGCAGCTCATGAGCTAGCTTGCCGGTGCCGGTGCAGAGGTCCAGCGCGATCTCGCCCGGGTGCAGGTCGGCACGCTCTGCCGCCCGGCGCCGCCAGGCGCGGTCACGATCAAAGCTGAACAACCGATTGCGGACGTCGTAGCCGGGCGCGATCTGGTCGAACATCTGCCGGATCTGTTCGGCCCGCGCTTCCTGCCCCACCCAACGATTATCTTCCGACATCGTGGGCTAGGTCTTCAGGTGGACCCCCGATTGCGGCCCCCGGGCCGCAGGAGTACGGTGATACCGGCATGACCGACCT
>Ga0209808_1000896_pt1 | contig 15028 bp, 14 predicted proteins | sample GraSoiAngelo_157_FD_186171 | JGI IMG/M metagenome (GOLD analysis project Ga0209808, IMG submission 186171) | Grasslands soil microbial communities from the Angelo Coastal Reserve, California, USA - 14_1009_16_20cm (SPAdes) (version 2) | ecosystem: Environmental > Terrestrial > Soil > Grasslands ... | reverse complement strand
CAACGCGATGCGCATCGCGAAACGGCATCCCCTTGCGCGAGAGATAATCGGCGACCTCGGTCGCGAGCGTGTACCCGGCAAGCGCCGCCGATCGCATCGCCTCGGGATCGAACCGCAGGCCCGCCACCAGCCGGGCCGTCACCTGCAGGCATGAGAGGGTCGTGTCGACGGCGTCGAAAAGAGCTTCCTTATCTTCCTGCAGGTCGCGGTTGTAGGCGAGGGGCAGCCCCTTGAGGACCATCAAGAGGTTGACGAGGTCACCGGCCACCCGGCCACTCTTGGCGCGAACCAGCTCAGCGGCGCACGGATTCTTCTTGTTGGGCATCATCGAGCTCCCGCTCGCCAGCGCGTCGGGCAAGCTGGCGAACGCGAACTCGGCGCTCGTCCACAGGACGATCTCGCCGCACAGACGGGACAGGTGGACCATCGCCATGCTGCAGGCGGCCATCAGTTCCAGCACGAAGTCCCGATCGCCGACAGCATCCAGGGAATTCGCAGCCGCCATCGCGAAACCGAGCTCTTCGGCCAGGGCGGCGCGATCGATTGGAAAACCACTGCCGGCGAGCGCTCCCGCACCCAGGGGCGAGACATCGGCGCGGTTCAGCGCATCTCGGACCCGGCCGTGGTCTCGCCGAAGCATCTCGACGTAGGCAAGCAAGTGATGCGCGAGTAGCACCGGCTGCGCCCGCTGGGTATGGGTATAGCCGGGCATCACCGTGTCGAGGTGCTCTTCGGCCCGCACGATCAGCGTCGCCTCGAGCATGGAAATCGCCTCGAGTAATTGAACGCCGGCGGTCTTGACGTAGAGCCGAAGGTCAACGGCCACCTGGTCGTTGCGGCTGCGGCCGGTATGCAGCTTGCCACCCAGCGGACCGAGCTTTTCGCGAAGCCGATGCTCCACAGCCATGTGGATGTCTTCGGGAATCAAACCCCCCACCCCGGCCCTCCCCCACAAGGGGGGAGGGGGATCTGTGGACTCGGTATGGAGTTCGGCCTCGATCTCCCGTAATGCCTGGTCGATCCGTCGCTGTTCGTCGCCGGTTAATACCCCGGCACCCACAAGCGCCTTCGCGTAGGCGCGGCTGCCGGCGATGTCCTCTCGGAGGAGCCGGCTGTCGACCGCCAGTGAGCGCGTGAAGCGGTCGATCAGTGGATCCGGTTCCTCGCCAAACCGCCCGCCCCAGGGTTGATCGCTCAGTGCGCGACCTTCGACATCCGCTTGGCCAGTACCTCCCACGGCAGTCCGGCGATCTGCGCCGCCGGCCCGCACAACTGCTGATTGAAGCTCCTGCTCTGGAGGCCGCGGATCTCCGGGAAGAACAGCGAGTGATCGCTGTGCCGCGACTCCAGGTCGATCGTGCCGTGGAACAGGACCGCGGTCTCGGTCCCGTTGACATGGGCCTGCGTGGTCTGGATGAAAGCGTCGAGCGCCTCCTTCAGCGGACTGAACCAGGCGCCGTGATAGACGAGGTGACCCCACTTGTGGTCGACCAGCGACTTGAACTCCAGCTCTTCCTTCGTCAGGCAGAACTGCTCCAGGTCGTGGTGCAGGCTGAGCAACACGGCCGCGGCCGGCGCCTCATAAAGCTCCCGCGACTTCAGTCCCATGATGCCGTCCTCGAAGATGTCGATCTTGCCGATGCCATGGCTGCCGGCGATCACGTTGAGCTTCGACACGATCTCGGGGAGCGGCAGTTCCTTCCCGTCGAGGGCAACCGGCACCCCGTGCTCGAAGGTGACCGACACCCTGGTTGGGCTCGATTTCACCTTAGCCGGCGGCTTCCACCAGAGCCAGGCGTTTTCCGGGATGGGCTGATTGAGACCGATCGCACCGGAGGCCAGGCTTCGGCACCACATCGTCTTGTCGTCGCCACCCTGCATCACTTCGGTGATCGGGATGCCAAGCTCCTTCGACAGTTCTTCCTCCTCGCCCCGCGTCAGGTCGAAGTCGCGGACTGGGACGAGCACGGCGAGCTGCGGCGCGAACAGCTTGAAGACGTTGTGCATCCGGTACTGATCGTTACCCTTGCCGCTGCTGCCTTCCATGATGGCGTCGCAGCCGAGCTTGAGCGCCAGGGAAGCGATCTTGGAGGCGATCAGCTGGCGCGTCATCGAGGTCGACACCGGATAGCCCTCGTAGTTCGAGTTCGCCTGGATCGCCTTGCTCAACCAGAGGTTGGCAAACTCCTCCTTCGCGTCGACGACGATCGGCGTGATCCCCAGCACGCTGGCCTTCTGGATGGCGGCCTCCATCTCGTCCTGCCCCTGGCCAACATCGACGGTGATGGGAAAGAGATCCTCGACCTGGTATTTCTCCTTGGCGAGCACCGCGCACAGGGATGAGTCCAAACCGCCGGAATACGCCAGTGCCACCTTCTTCGCCGCCTTCACCGGCGTGGCGTCGATCTTCTCCAGTAACTTGCTCTTCAATGCCAGCATGCGTCAGCCTCCTGCCTCGAGTAGTTCGCATAAGTATACGGGTATCTGTATGATTACGCAAGCCAGATGATCGGCATCCTGTGTTCCCGCGTGCGGGTGGAGGAGAAGGCGCTGTTCGAGGCACTCCGCCGCCGAAACATCCCTTTCGAGCGGCTCGACGAAGATCGGGTCCAGTTTGCGATCGGTGACTCCATGCCGCACGACGACGTGGTGCTCGACCGCTCGATCCACCACGGCCGATCGCTCTACGCGCTGACGCTCTTGAACGCGGCCGGGATCCCCTCGGTTAACCGCGGCCGAGTCGCCCGCATCTGCGGCGACAAGATCCTGACGACGGCCGCCCTGTCGCGCGCCGGCCTCCCGATTCCAAAGACGGTCGTCACGTTTACTCGCGCGGCCGCCCTCGATGCCATCGAAAAGATGGGATATCCGGTGGTCCTCAAGCCGATGGTTGGTTCATGGGGCCGGCTGCTGGCGAAGATCAACGACCGCGACGCCGCCGAGGCGGTGCTGGAGCACAAGGAGACGCTCGGCTCCTACCAGCATGGGATTTTCTATATCCAGGAGTACGTCAACAAACCCGAGCGGGACATCCGCGCCATCGTGGTTGGCGATCGAACGATCGGTGCGATTTACCGCCGATCGGATCACTGGATCACGAACACGGCCCGGACCGGGCAGGCCTCTGCCTGTGCGGTCACGCCGGAAATCGATCAACTCTGCCGCAAGGCTGCGTCGGCGGTCGGTGGCGGCTTCCTCTCGGTGGACCTGCTGGAGCACGATCGGGGACTGCTCGTCAACGAGCTCAACTACACACCGGAGTTCCACGGCTTCATGACCGCGACCGGCCTGCCGGTTGCCGACCTGGTGATCGATTACGTCCAGCAGGTCGGGGCTACGCGAGCGGTGGCTTGACATGGACGGCGCTGGCGGGTATCGTTCCCGCCAACAAGTACATACGTAAAGGCGTCGATGAGGGCGAGTACGCGGACGCTGGGACAACAGAGAACCTCTGGCAGCTGAGAAGGAGGGTCCAGGGCACCGCCGAAAAAGGCCTCGGAGCCGCAGGTCGAACCGGAGCAATCCCAAGTAGGCCGAGCCGGATGGCCTCCGTGATCGGGCTGGAGTCTTCAGGCGCTCACGCTGCGGACTCGAAGAGGCCGGCCTTGCAAGAGGTCGGTAAAGTCGGGTGGTACCACGAGAGAAGGCCTCTCGTCCCGGTGGACGAAGGCTTTTTGTTTTTCGGAGGTGCCATGAGCATACGAGCGTTCAAGATCATCGAGTCGACGCTTCGTGAGGGCGAGCAATTCGCGCCGGCTCACTTCACGCCGGAGCAGAAGATCGCGATCGCCGACATGCTCGACGAGTTTGGCGTCGAGTACCTGGAACTGACATCGCCCTGCGCCTCGCCGCAGTCGGAGGCCGACCTGCGTACGATCGCCGCCCTGCCACTGAGGGCCAAGGTGCTGACCCACGTCCGCTGTCACCTGGACGATGCCCGTATCGCGGTGCGAACCGGCGCCGATGGCATCGACGTTCTGTTCGGCACGTCGTCGGCTATGCGCACCTTCTCGCACGGCAAGAGCGTCGACGAGATCATCGAAACCGGTACTCAGGTGGTCCGTTACATCCAGGCGCAGGGGCTGGAGGTGCGCTTCAGCAGCGAGGATTCCTTCCGGTCCGAACCGCGCGATCTCTTACGCGTCTATCAGGCGATCGACCGGCTGCACCCGGAGCGGGTCGGCCTTGCCGACACGGTCGGGATCGCGACCCCTAACCAGGTCTTCGAGCTGGTGTCGATGGTGCGGAAGGCGGTCGACTGCGACATCGAATTCCATGCCCACAACGACACCGGGTGCGCCATCGCCAATGCGTACGCCGCCCTGGAGGCGGGTGCCACCCACATCGACACCACCGTGCTCGGCATCGGCGAACGTAACGGCATCGTGCCGCTCAGCGGGATGATCGCCCGATTGCTCAGCGTGCGTCCCGACCTGGTCGCCCAATACCGGCTCGAGATCCTCCCCGAGCTCGACCGGATGGTCGCCGGCATGGTTGGCATCCAGGTCCCCTTCAACGCGTCGATTACCAGCGACACGGCTTTCCATCACAAGGCCGGGATGCACACCAACGCCGTCCTGCGCGACCCATCGAGCTACGAGATCTTCGACCCAGCGCGCTTCGGCCGCGAGCGGACGGTGATGACCGGCCACCGCCTGACCGGCCGCCATGCCATCGCCCACCGGGCGACGGCCCTCGGGCTGACGCTGTCGGAGCACGATGTGCGGGCGCTCACCGCCGAGGTCAAGCGGCGGGCCGATGCCGGTCCGTTGAGCAATGACGAACTCGATGACCTGCTCCGGGGCTCGGTCCCGGCATGAGGAGAAACCAATGGGAACGCTGACCGAAGAGATCTTCTCCCGGCGAATGGAACGGCCCATCCATGCCGGCGAGATTGTCGTCGCGCCGGTCGATTATGCGATGGCGCACGACGTGACCGGTCCGCTGGCGATCGAGGCCTTCCGCCATCTCGAAGTCCCGCTCTGGGATCCGGAACGCGTGATCCTCGTCTTCGACCATATCTTGCCGGCGAACACCGTCGCGTCCGCTGGGTTGCACAAGCTGGTTCGCGATTTCGCGGCGGAATACGGCGTGACGCATGTGTTCCAGGAAGGCATCTGCCACCAGCTGATGGTGGAAAAAGGCTTCATCCGTCCCGGCGGCATCGTGGTGGGCGCCGACTCCCACAGCACGACGTATGGCGCGCTGGGCTGTTTCGCCGCCGGCTTCGGCTCGACCGACATCGCCGTCACGTTCGCCACCGGTCGGACCTGGTTCCGAGTCCCCGAAACAATCCGGATCAATCTTCGGGGGGCGCTGCCACCCGGAATCTTTCCTAAGGACCTTGCGCTGCAGGTAATCCGCCGGCTCGGCGCCGAGGGCGCCAACTACCTGGCCGTCGAGTGGGGAGGTGAGGCGGTCGAAGCCATGAGCGTGGACGAACGCCTCACGCTCGCCAACCTGACGGTCGACTTCGGCGGTAAGGCCGGCCTTTGCGAGCCCGACGAGCAGACGCGCCGCTACCTCGGCGATGCCGAGGTCGCCGACCTGCATCCCGTTCGGCCTGAGTATCGGGCCGTGATCGAAGTCGATGCGCAGACACTGGAGCCGCAGATCGCCTGCCCGCCCGCGATCGATAACGTCCAGGATCTGAGCATGGTCGAGGGCACGCAGCTCGATGAGGTCTTCGTCGGCAGCTGTGCGAACGGGCGGATCGAGGATCTCGCCATCGTCGCCGGCTACTTTCAGGGGCGGCAGGTACACCCTCGCACCCGAACCATCGTGGTCCCGGCGTCCAAGCAGATCTACATGGAGGCACTGGCCCGCGGCTACATCCAGACCTTCATGGAAGCCGGCGCGCTGGTGATGAACGCGGGCTGCGGGCCCTGCCTCGGCCGCCAGCACGGCGTGCTCGGACCGGGGGAGCGGGCGCTCTCGACCAGCAACCGGAATTACGCGGGCCGGATGGGCAGCCCGCAGGCCGAGATCTACCTCGCCAACCCCGCGGTCGCGGCGGTGTCGGCGCTGGCCGGTGCCATTACCGATCCGAGAGGCTTCAACTGATGGGTCGGATCTTCAAGTTCGGCGATGCGATCTCGACCGACGCCATCATCCCCGGGCGCTACAACGTGACCACGGACGCGGCTGCCCTCGGTAAGGCGTGTTTCATCGAGGCCCGGCCTGACTTCGCCAGCACCGCCCAACCTGGCGACGTGATCGTGGGCGGCCGCAATTTCGGCTGCGGCAGCTCGCGCGAGCACGCGCCCATGGCGATCAAAGCCGCCGGCATCCAGGCGGTGATCGCCCGGAGCTTCGCCCGGATCTTCTATCGCAACGCCATCAACATCGGGCTGCCGGTGCTTCAATGCGATGCGGTCTACGACGCCGTTGCCGACGGCGATTCGGTATCGATCGACATCCGTTCCGGCAGCATCGAGGTCAATGGCAAGATGTTCAGGGGGGAGACACCCGGCCCGGTGGCGGTCGCCATCATGGAAGCCGGGACGCTGATCGACTTGATCAAAACGCGCGGCTGGGCCGCGATCGAGGAGGTGTCGTGATGGCAACTGCCGTAACCGCGAAGTGTCCGGAATGCGAGGCCGATGTCAAGCTCGCTGCGGACGTCGAAAAGGGCGAGATCGTGCCCTGCGCCGAGTGCGGCGCCGAGTTGGAAGTCGTCGAGCGCGATCCGGCCGAGCTTCGCCTGGCGCCGGAAGAAGAGGAAGACTGGGGCGAATGAGGATTGGAGTTCTCTGCTCCCGGATCCGGGCCGAGGAGAAGCTGCTGTTCGAGGCCTTCACCCGGCGCGGGATGGACATCGAGCGGATGGACGACCGCGAGCTCGTCTTCGACCTGCGGGCGGAACCCGCCCGCTTCGATGTCGTCCTCGAGCGCTGCCTGCATCACTCGCGCGCGCTGTACGCCCTGCGCATCCTCAACCAGTGGGGGATCCCAACGGTCAACACCTACGAGGTGGCGCTCACCTGCGGCGACAAGATCAACACCACGACCGCCCTGGTCGCGGCCGGCGTGCCGAGTCCACGAACGTTGATCGCGTTTACCCCGGAATCGGCGCTGGAAGCCATCGAGACGCTCGGCTACCCGGTCGTGCTGAAACCGGCGGTCGGGTCGTGGGGGAGGCTGCTGGCCAAGATCTCAGACCGCGAGGCCGCCGAAGCGCTGCTCGAGCACAAAGACACACTCGGCTCCTATCAGCACGCGATCTTCTATGTCCAGGAGTTCGTCGACAAGCCGTCGCGCGACATCCGCAGCTTCGTTGTCGGCGATGAGACGATCTGCGCCATCTACCGAGAGTCGAACCACTGGATCACGAACACCGCGCGGGGCGGTCGGGCACGTAATTGCCCGGTGACCGCGGAGATCGATCGGCTGTCGCGGGCCGCGGCCCAAGCGGTTGGCGGTGGCGTCCTGGCGATCGACCTGCTCGAGCACCCCGACGGCATGGTGGTCAGCGAGGTCAATTACACGATGGAGTTCCGCAACAGCATCGAGACCACCGGCGTCGACATCCCGGCTCGGATCGTCGACCAGGTGCTTCGGGTCGGCGAGTTGGAGGCGGTGCCGGCGTGATCACCGCGCTGCGCTCCCAAACCGAGCCCGTCACCGAGTCAGGGATCGAGCTGCTGGAGGAGATGCTCTCGATCCCGAGCCCGTCGACCCAGGAGCGAGCACTTGGCCAGTGGTTGGTTTCGAGGCTCCGTGCCATGGGCTTCGCCGCCAGGCGTGACGAGGTAGGCAATGTCGTTGCCTTCTGGGGGAGCGGGCCGCGTGAGGTCCTGCTCATGGGCCACATCGATACCGTCCCCGGATTCATCCCGGTACGGCGCGAGGGCGATCGGCTCAGCGGTCGCGGCGCGGTCGATGCTAAGGGGCCGCTGGCCGCCGCCATCACGGCGGTGGCTCGGCAACCAGCCGGCGCCGCGTGCCGTTTCACGGTGATCGGTGCGGTTGAGGAAGAGGGCAGCTCCCGAGGCGCCCGCCATCTCACGAGCCGCCGGCCACCGGACCAGCTCGTCATCCTCGAGCCGAGTGGCTGGGAGGCCGTGACGCTGGGCTACAAGGGCAGCCTTCGCCTCCGCTATCGCCTCTCGATAGCGATGGGTCACGGCGCCGGACCGAACGAGAGCGCCGCCGATCGCGCCATCGCATTCGTGCGGCGGGTGCAGGATTACGCTGCGGAACAGGCAGCTCCGACCCTGCCCTCCCCCAGAGAGGGAGGAGCAAAGGCCAGCTTCGACCGGCTCGACACCCGGGTCCTCCGATTCCACGGTGACCACGACGGCTTTCGCGATACGGCGACGATGACGATCGGATTTCGCCTGCCGCCCAACTTCGACGTGGCCGATTTCCAGGGGCGGCTCAAGACCTGGGGAGACGGCGCCGAGTTGCGCTTCGAGTACGCGGATGCCGCAGTCCGTGCGGAGAAGAACACCCCGGTCGTCCGGGCTTTTCTCAAAGGCATCCGCGACGCCGGCGGCACGCCACGCTTCAAGATGAAGACGGGAACTTCGGACATGAACATCCTGGCTCCGGCCTGGGGCTGCCCGGCGCTCGCCTACGGTCCCGGCGATTCAAGGCTCGACCACACACCCGAGGAAGCGATCGATCTGAACGAGTTCGAGCGCGGCGTCGACGCCCTGACAGCGGCCCTCCGCCAGCTCGCTGGATAATCGTTCGGTGAGGACGGCTGCCGTCGTTGGTGGCGCCGGCTACGCCGGTGGTGAACTCCTCCGCCTGCTGCTTTCGCACCCTGAGGTCGATGTCACGCAGGTCACCTCCGAGCGGCTGGGCGGAAAGTTCGTGCACAGCGTCCACCCCCATCTGCGCCGGCGCACCGACTTGAAATTCCAGTCCCGCGCCTCGCTCCGGCCGGTCGACGTGCTCTTCCTCGCGCTGCCGCACGGCCAGACCAGCCGCGAGATCAGCCAGCTGCAATCGCTGGCCCCCACGATCGTCGACCTCTCGGCCGACTTCCGGCTGCGCGACCGTGCGAGTTACCCAACCTGGTATGGCTGGGAGCACCCGCAGCCATCGCTGCTCGACGACTTCGTCTACGCGCTGCCGGAGCTGCATCGCGAACAGATTCGGGGAGCGGATCGGCTCGCGGCCGGCGGCTGCCTGGCAACCGCGGCGATCCTGGGACTGTATCCGCTGACCCGGGCAGGGGTGCTCGATCGGTCGATGCCAATCGTGATCGAGGGTAAGACCGGGTCGTCGGCCGGCGGCGCCGAGGCAGGACCGGCCTCGCATCATCCGCACCGGAGTGGTGAGATGCGGTCTTTCGCGCCCACCTCGCATCGCCATAGCGCGGAGATCATCCAGGAACTCGGGCTCGCCTCGGCCAACGGTCACGGGGCCAGCGTCGCCTTCTCCGCGACCGCAGTGGAGGCGGTCCGCGGAATCCTTACGACGGCGCATGTCTTTCTCAATGACGACCTGGACGAGAAGGCTATCTGGAAGATCTATCGCTCGGCCTTTAACGACGAACCCTTCATGCGGATCGTCAAGGAGTCGCAGGGCATCCACCGCTATCCCAACCCGAAGATCCTGTCGGGCACGAACTACTGCGACGTCGGCTTCGAACGCGACCCTCATTCCCGACGGGTGGTGGTCATGAGCGCGCTCGACAACCTGATGAAGGGCGCCGCGGGCCAGGCCGTGCAGGCGCTCAACGTGCGCTTCGGATGGGATGAGCGGACCGGGCTCGACTTCCCGGGCCTGTACCCCATTTGAGCCGTGCTGGTCATCAAGATCGGCGGCAGTCTCACTGACATCGATCCGCTGTTGGCTGACGTCGCGGCTTGCCGCGAGCCGCTGGTTTTGGTCCACGGCGCGAACAAGGAACTCAACGACCTCTCCACCCGGCTCGGTCACCCGCCAAGGATGGTCACGTCTGAGCGCGGGGAAGTCAGCCGCTTCACCGACGAAACCACGATGGATCACTTCCTGATGGCCTACGCCGGCAAGCAGAACAAGCGGATCGTCGAGCGGCTCCGGGCACTCGGCGCCAATGCCGTCGGTCTGACCGCGATGGATGGCGGGATCGCGACCGGCCGCCGCAAACCCGATCTGCGCATCAGGGAGGATGGCAAGACAAAGGTCCTCCACGGCGATCACAGCGGCAGTATCGAGCGGGTCGAGCCGAGGCTGCTCCACCTGCTGCTCGAGCACGGCTATCTGCCGGTGGTAACGCCCCCGGCCCTCAGCCACGACGGCGTCGCCATCAACGTCGACGGCGATCGCCTGGCGATGGAGATCGCGACCGCGCTCACCGCGGAGCGGCTGCTGATCTTCGCCGACACGCCGGGCTTCATGCGAGACGTCGCGGACGAGCGGAGCGTGATTCCGCTGATCCACCTGGAGGAGATCGAGCGAGTGGCCGAATACGGTAAGGGGCGGGCGAGGGTGAAGCTGCTGGCGGCGGGTCAGGCGATCCGACGCGGGATCCAGGCCGTCGGCCTGCTCGACGGCCGCGGCGAACATCCACTGACCCGGGCATTCGAAGGAGCCGGCACATGGGTCACGACCTGACGACCACCCACGCCCGGCTGAGCCCGATTCCATTGCACGCCGCCCGCGGTCTCACGCTGGTCCGCGGTGAAGGCGCCTACCTCTGGGACGACCGGAACCGACGCTATCTCGACCTGATGACCAACTACGGCGTGAATCTCCTCGGGCACAGCCATCCGCAGGTGACGGCCGCCATCACGGCCCAGGCGGCCACGCTCTTAAGCGCTCATCAGAGTTTTGAGACGCCGGCCCGCGACGAGTTCCTCGTGGCGCTTGGTGCCCTTCTGCCGCCGCCACTGTCTAGGATCTCGTTCGGAAATTCCGGTGCGGAGTCGGTCGAAGCGGCGCTGAAGTATGCGCGGGTGGCCACCGGCCGCCATGGCATCATCGCCACGCACCGCGCGTATCACGGACGCACATTTGGCGCCCTGGCCGCCACCGCTGACGCAAAATACCGCGATCCGTTCGCGCCCATGCTGGAGGGCGTCCGTCACGTGCCCTTCGATGACCTCAATGCCATGGATGAGGCATTCGACGATTCGATCGGCGCCGTGATTGTCGAGCCCATCCAGGGCGAGGGCGGCGTACGCGTGCCGGCCGACGGCTATCTCGCGGGTATCCGGGAGCGATGCGACGCACGCGGCATCCTCCTAATCTGTGACGAGATCCAGACGGGATTCCGCACCGGCGGGGTCTTCGCCTTCAGCCGAGAGGACATCGTCCCCGACATCCTCTGTATGTCCAAATCCATCGCGAATGGCCTGCCGCTGGGCGTGACGGTGACAACCGAGTCCGTGAGCGAGCGGGTGCCGAAGGGCAGCCACGGGAGTACCTTTGCCGGCAACCCGCTCGTTTGCGCCGCCGGCACGGCCACGCTCACGGTCCTGAGTAGTAACGAGGTTCACAACCGCGCCACCCAGGCGGGCCAGCGGTTCATGGAGAAGGTTCGTGGCCTTCGGCTGGCGCAGGTCCGCGAGGTGCGTGGGCGCGGCTTGATGCTGGCAGTCGAGCTGAAGAAACCAGCGACGCCCGTGATCAAGGCCATGCAGGAACGTGGGGTTCTCGCCCTGCCCGGCGGGGGAACCGTCATCAGGTTCCTTCCATCGATCCTGATCGAGGACGCCCAGCTCGACGAGGGCATCGAGGCTCTGGCGGCGGCGGTTCGCCAGGCCGGCTAATCGGCCGATGCGACACACCCGCAGGGAGGTCGTCGACCGAACGGTACGGGAGTTCGAACAGCTTGAACGTCTGGTCTTACGGCTGAGGCCGGCCGACTGGCGCCGCCGCGTACCGCGGCCCGAGACCAAAGACCCATGGACCGTCAAGGATGCGCTGGCGCACATCGTGTACTGGAAGGAGCACAGCGCACGCGTCTTCCGCGGCGACAAGCGGCCGCCGGAGATGCGCGGGCTCGACGTCAATGCCGGCAACGCCTTGATCTATGGACGATGGCGCAACCGCCGGCCGGCGGACATTGTGCGCTGGCATCGGCGGGTTCAGCAGCAGGTCCTTCTCACCCTGCGGGAGCGGCCTGACGACTGGTTCAGCGGAAAGGAACGTGGCGCCTCCTGGCCCGGTGACTTCGATGGCCACTCCGCCTGGCACCGGGTCAGGGACATCGAGGCCGCGATCAGCGGGACGCAGAAAAATAAGCCGCCCAGTGGGCGGCTCAGCAAAGATAGCCCGAAACGATCAGTCGACGACGGTCGTCGTTGAGCGCGGCCGGGTCATCAACCGGATCAGCGACACGATGCCCCATCCGATCAGGGCATAGATCGCGATCGCGACCAGCGACTCCGGCTCGAGGATCGATCGGCCTTGCTGCGTCGTATTGAAGATGCCGTGGAAGGGCGCGACCAGCGGCCAGGTCACGTCATACATAAAGCGAACGAACGGCGCTCCCACATTTGCGCCGAATAGCTTCAGCACAAAGCGGATCGCAATCAGGACATCGATAAAACCGACAATCCACCAAACGGCTTGAACGGCGCGCGTGTTATAGCTCCCCTCGCGGTACACCGATCTGTGTGAGCTCGTCACCGGCGCGGCGGGCGCCGGGCGCACCGGGTCGCCCGTGCTCGTCTCCTCGCGGACGATCTCCCGATCGTACGAATCACCCATGATGGCTTTCTCCTCTGAGCGCGCAGATCAATCTGAGCGCGGCTCAAACACTACATACATGGTAGCAGATTTTATGCCACTGTATACGCTACATTTGCAGGTCGACAGACCAGTGCAGACGAGTCTGGTTGCGACCAAAGCGTCAGCTCTTGGTCGTTACAAGGATGGAGTAAACGGTCGGGTAGGCGCCACCGCCCGGATTCCGAACATCTCCCGGCCTCGAGAAACCGAGGCGGAAGCTGTATTGCTGCTTCCGCCAACCGGCTACCAGTGTCTCGCCGGTGCCCCGGAACACGTCGGCTGGGCAATCGACCACCGCCAGTTCAACCGAGCCCGCTCATATGTAAGTTGTATGGGCGGATGCCGCAAAAGGTTGTAGTTCTGGGGGCTGGGGCCATCGGCAGTCTCGTGGGAGCTCGGCTGCACGAAGCTGGCGCCGATGTGCGCCTGATCGGGCGTCAGGACCATGTCGACGCGATCCGCGCCAATGGGCTTCTCCTCAAGGACCAGGGCAAGACCCGGAGGGTTCGCCTGCCGGCAACCACGACGCTCGCTGACGACGCCGACATCATTCTGCTTACTGTCAAGTCCCAGGACGTAACGCGCGCCTGCCGCGAGATCGCCGGGGTGCATTCGAACGCCACGGTCCTCACCATGCAGAACGGCGTTCGCTCAGATGGCGAGGCGGCCGGCATCCTCGGGCGCGACCGCATCGTCGGTTGCGTCCTGAATCTCAGTGCGACCTATCTCGAGCCGGGGGTGGTCGAACAAAATACCGGTGCGCTGCTGCAGGTGGGAGCGCCCTTTCCGGAATCGGCCGATCGGGTCGAGGCGGTCCTCGCGCTGCTCAGCCCGATCATGAAAACGGAGCACGTCCCGGACATCGCGCGGGCCCGCTGGACGAAGCTGATGGCGAACCTCAACAACGCCATCATGGCCATCACCGGCTTACCGATTGGCAAGGCGCTTCGGCACAGAGGACTGGCACGGCTGGCAATCGCGACCATTCGCGAGGGCGTCAGGACGGCGCAGGCGGGTGGATACGCGCTCGATCAAAGCCGGCGGGCGCGGACCTTCAGGACGATGGCACTCCTCCCTTTTGCCATCAGCAGTCGCCTGTTTGGTCCCCGACTGGCCGGCAGTTTTCCGCCGGACAGCACCTACGGGCCATCGACCCTCCAGAGCCTCCGGCGTGGCTCGAGCAGCGAGCTCGACTACCTCAACGGGGAGATCGTCACGCTCGGCGAGCGGATCGGCCGCCCGACGCCGTACAACGCTGGTCTGCTCGAGGCCGGACACGCGGTCTTTGAGACCCATCGACCGCTGACGCCCGAGGACCTGCTTCGCTCGTTCAGGTTTGGACCGGCCCGGCAAGGGCAATAAACTGAGACCCATGCCCACCGTTCTGGACATGTTTTCGCCTGCGGCGCGCGCCTGGTTTTCGGGAGCGTTTTCGGCCCCCACCGAGGTCCAGGATGGCGGCTGGCGATCGGTGGCGGCCGGCCAGCACACGCTGATGTCGGCACCGACCGGCAGCGGCAAGACGCTGGCGGCCTTCTTCTGGTGCATCGATCGGTTGGCGACCGAGGCGGTGCCGGCAGAAGGCGAGCGCTGCCGCGTGTTGTATGTCTCGCCGCTCAAGGCGCTCACCGTCGACATCGAGCGCAACCTGCAGGCGCCCCTGCGTGGCATCTGGTTACAGGCCGAGCGCACGGGCGCCGCCCTGTCACCCATCACGGTGGCGATCCGGACCGGCGACACGCCGGTGCGCGATCGCCGGCATATGGAGCGCCACCCGCCCGACATCCTGATCACGACGCCCGAGTCGCTCTTCCTTCTCCTCACCAGCGCGGCGCGGCAGATCCTACCATCCGTCCGGTGGGTGATCGTCGACGAGATCCATTCGATGGCGGAGACGAAGCGCGGAGCCCACCTGGCGCTCAGCCTCGAGCGGCTCGCCGCCATCACCAAAGCCGAGCCGCAGCGGATCGGCTTGTCTGCCACGCAGCGCCCACTGAGCGAAACGGCGAAGTTCCTCGGTGGCACGAACCGGGCGGTAACCATCGTCGACGCCGGCCGCATCAAGCCCATGGAGATCACGGTCGAAGTGCCGGTCGAGGACATGGCCGATCTCGAGCGCGGGACTGAAGTGTATAGCGGACCGTCCGCGGTGATTGGCCCCGAGCCCGACGGGCCGCGCCGTAGCATCTGGCCGGCGATCCATCCCCGCATCCTGGAGCTGGTCCGCCAACACCGCTCGACCATCATCTTCGTCAACTCTCGGCGGCTGGCGGAGCGGCTGGCGGCCGCCATCAATGAACTGGCCGGCGAGGACCTGGTGCGAGCGCATCACGGCTCGATCGCAAAGGAACAACGC
>Ga0209808_1000895_pt1 | contig 15044 bp, 15 predicted proteins | sample GraSoiAngelo_157_FD_186171 | JGI IMG/M metagenome (GOLD analysis project Ga0209808, IMG submission 186171) | Grasslands soil microbial communities from the Angelo Coastal Reserve, California, USA - 14_1009_16_20cm (SPAdes) (version 2) | ecosystem: Environmental > Terrestrial > Soil > Grasslands ... | reverse complement strand
ATAGATGTTCTTGAATGTTTAGAATTCATGCGATTTAGGGTGTTGAGCAGAGTCGTCGGTACTCTTGTAAGCAATGTTGCCATGCGTGTGGCGCCGTGCCTATAAGACTTTAGGCCTATAGCAGCGGTCGCCCTTTTCTAAAACCTATGCGCTTGGATCATCAGATTTCGGACTGGAATAAAGGGCGACCAAGCGTGCGATCAGGACCGCTACGTAGAGCAGTCCGGTCATCGCCTCCATGGCCGCAAGCCAGCGCGCAAGTCTTGAGACGGGCGTGATGTCGCCGTAGCCGACTGTGCTCAACGTAATGAAGCTAAAATAAAAGCCTGTGAAGCCGCTCATCGAGTGCGTTCCCGTGTTTGTGTTGAAAGAGAAGGCTCCTCCTGGCGTTAACTGATCCACGAGCCAGTAAGCCATCGTCCACATCAAACCCAGCATCAGGTAAGCCGAAATGCTCGCACAGAGCACTTCAGTATTTACCGATGGAGCGCGCAGGATGTAGCGCAGCAGGTGCCCGACGACAAAGGCAATCAGTATCAGCCCGCTAACGAGGAAAACCACAGGCGGAATCAGATCCGGCCGAAAATGATTTATCCACCTGCCGACGATCGCCGGGAAGGCAAGCACAATCGCGATGATCAGGGTGCGTTTGCGCTCCGCGACAGCAAGAACACCGGCAACGAGGACGAGCGAAAACAAAGCGGATACAATGAGATCGCCACCTTTGATTTCCTCAACGAAAGGCGCACAGATGAAAAAGGCCACGAGCGCAATCAGGAGTTGCACCGCGGAAAAGCGCCGGAATCTTAGTGGCCATCTCATAAATGATGTTGTCATGTTGAGCGAAGCGAAACATCTCTGTTCATGGTCTCTGGGGAACCGCCCGAAAAAACATTCAGAGATTCTTCGCTTCGCTCAGAATGACATAGCTTATAGTCGCCGCACTCGTTTCACTGACCGATTTCTTCCGTACGATTAACCGTTATTTTACAAAGCTGGGTTTCTCGATCGGTTCGGGGCGTTTGCCTGTCGGGTAGAGCAGCGTCAAAGCGAAGCGGACGCCCCAATTAGCGCCGTAACGCGGAGTGTCGGCGTAGTATTTGCCGCCGATTTGGAGACTGATTGGCTGCTTCCCAATCTTCAGAATCTGGCTGATTTGAAAAATGAGCGGAACGGTCCATTTCCCGTCGTCCGACGTGGCGTTCCAATTTGCCGTAGATTCCGAACTGAGGGTGAACGTGGTATGGGTCTTGGTTGTGTAGGCTATAAACGGCTGAACGAACATCTGGTTGAGGCTGCTGCGGTGTTCCTCGATTACGACTGACCAGAGCTGGTTCATTAGCGCGCCTGCAGTCCAGGGGCCCGCCTGCTTCAATACCACTAGCGTGGGTCCGATGGAGAATGTGCCCGTGCCGAGAAATGGATGCGTTCCGGTCGGATAAAGAAACACCGGGCCAAGACCCCAGATCAGTCCGAATGGACCCGGATTCTTAGGCGAGAAAAAGAAGCTTTGGGTTGTGTCGCTAAGACCATCCTGCGAACGGTTTTGCGGTTGCAGTGGCGAATTCTTCGGCAGGTTCGCGAAGTAGAAGAGATCGTGTTGTGAAACAATCGGAAAGATTGTGCGCAAAATCAGATTCCAGTCTTTGCTAATTGAGATTGGAATGACCGGCTGAATGTTAACCGTAAACTTATAGCCATTACCCGTAGGGCCGTAGCCCCAGTCCTCGTTTGCCTGAAAAGGCACGCTGATGAGCGAGGCGATGGGATTGGCGAGCTCCTTGGCCAACTTATCGGCCTCAGAGGCCTCTGCGGAGGATTCGGTGACCGCGCCCAAGCTAAGATTCTGAGTTGTCGTAACAGGCAAGCTAAGCACAACACGCTCGCCCGGAGCAGCAGGTTCGCCCATCACGTTACCGGTGGTATCGACTTTCGAAGATTCGGTCGCGCGAATCCCGGGGGCCACTGAGAGAATTCCAAGTGTCAGGACCGTGACTCCTACAACTAGTTTCATAGGCCCGATCGACGCTCACCCGGGTCTCTTCCTGCCAAGGAGAGGCGATCGCTTCTCCCTGGGGGAGAAGGTGAGGATGAGGGCGCCTGGAATAAACAGCGTGAGCGATTTCACTTTTGAAACCGATTGTAAAGGGATTTCGGGCGGCTTCACATGGTCTCCTTTATCTTTTCGGCGGGGTTATCAACGAGGACAGCAGCCATCGGACTGCTGCCCTCGGTTAACTGCGACTGTTGTTACCAATCTCCCAGGGACGCCGTGCCCATCGGACCAAAACCATCGAACTGATCAACCTCGATGTGCTGGGGACCCGCCGTCTCGAATTGCATCGTAGGCGCCGGGTTCATCAGCTGTTGGCCCGGCTGAGCCTGCTGGCTGGCCTGCTGCGCGGCAAGCGCCCGTTTATAGGCGTTGAATTGCTTTTGTCTGCCGACATAGATCCGGTCCTTCGTACCAGTCGGATACACATAATACAACTTCCCGTTGTACTTCACGGCCGAGCATCTGCCCTGGGCAAGTCCACTCACCGCCTGTTGCTGCTTCGGGGTCGCGACCGTGATGACCTTAAAGCCCGACTGCGAGAGCAAGGACTCTTTCTGGGCGGTTTGGCCGGTGCCCGTGGTCTGACACGCTAGCAATAACGCCAGGACTGCCCCGATACTGGCGATACCTGTTAGTGTTAATAGTTTTTTCATATGTTTTGTTTTGGGTGTTTTTGTTTGTGTTTAACTTTTATGGAAACGAAACGACGAAGTTCCAAGCATTGATTTTCAGCGTCGGGGCAAATCAGGCCGCTGTTTACGCGTCTTCTGTCACTAGCTACCAATCTCCTAAGGATGCCGTGCCCATCGGACCAAAGCCATCGAACTGATCAACTTCGATGTGGTTCGGCCCCGCAGTCTCGTATGTCATCGTCGGGGCTGGGTTCATCAGTTGTTGACCAGGTTGACCCGCCTGGCTCGCTGGCTGGCCGGTCTGCTGCGCTGCGAACGCCGTCTTATAGGCGTTGAATTGCTTTTGTTTTCCGACGTAGATCTTGTCCTTTGTTGCGGTGGGAAACACGTAATACAACTTTCCGTTATACTTCACCGCCGAGACCCTGTACTGGGCGAGTCCATTGATCGCCTGTTGCTGCTTGGGGGTCGCGACCGTTACGACCTTAAAACCTGACTGCGCAAGCAAGAACTCCTTCTTGGATGCGGTGAGCTCGGCCTGGTTAGTGGTGGCGGTCTGGCACGCTGTAATTAGCGCAAGGACCGCCAAGGCACTGACAGTACTTGTTAGTGTTAATAGTTTTTTCATGTGTTTGTCACTTAAGAGTGTTGTTTGTGTTCTTAATCCTAGTAGAAAATTAGAGCTGAGTTCAAGATATTAATTCTCATCGTCGGCCCCTGAAACCTCCGCCCCCACCGCGACCGCCCCATCCTCCGCCGCCACCGAAGCGATCACCGCCGCCGCGTTGGAAGTCCTGGAAGTGTTGGCTCTCTTGCCCGCCTCGCTGCCGATTCTGGGCCTCGCGTTGCATATTTTGCATTTCGGAGGACGAACCTCCGCCAGATCGATTGTAGCTATCGCCGCCTGAACGGTTGTAGCTGCTCTGACTGGAACGGTTGTAGCTGCTCGACGCTGACGATCGTTGCTGGGAACTTTCCGTTGACGACCGTTGTTGGCTACTTTCCGCCTGCTGCCAGTTTGGCTTTGCACTACTCATGGAATTCCAGCTCCCATTGTCGTACTTCTGCCAACCATTACCGGTGTTCTTGTAAACATTACCATCGTGCCCGGCATACATATTGCCGCTGGAGGTCTTTGCCGCTGCACTGTTCCCCCAGGCCGTGCTAGAAGCAGCCACTTTTCCTCCCTGTGAATCCTCGGCGCCTGCTACCGTTCCATTAGCGGTGGAGTAATGGCCCATGGTAGCGCTTTGGTTTCCACGCGACACATAGGAGCTGCCCCATTGAGCCGTCGGGCTGGAGCCTTGTCTGGTCTGAGCATAGGTTCCCGTATAGGGGTTATAGGCCTGTGCCGCACTTCGGCTGCCGTAAGGTGTTGACACCGTGGCGCCGCGTGCGGCGGTACCGGTGTACGGGTTATACGCGGCTCCCCTCGTCGCCGATCCGTACGGGCCGTAGGCGGTTTGCGACCAGCCATAAGCTCCCGTGGCGGAATTGTAGTGGGCTGTTCCCCAATACGCTCCGCCGTATGTCGCCGCATAAGGATAATATCCCCCATAGGTATATGGCGGCCACCAATATCCACTTCCATTGGCAATGATTGCTCCAGTTGCAGCACCCAGGACGAACGCACCTAAATATCCGGCTGTGTAGCTCGCTTGGACGGTGCCGTCTGAATTCGTGGTTTGCGTGACGTAGGTCACATTGTAAACCGGCGAGCTCGGCGGAATCGTATAGATCTCTTGCGGCACCGAGGTGGCTGTTGTCCATGGCCCCTGCGCGTTGGCAGACATGAACCACACGCCTTGAAGACAAAGGTAATAAACGTCTCCAACCTTGATGACCTTGTCTTGCGTGTTCGTGGCATAGGCCATCGATGTTCCTTTGATCGGTTCGAATTTTGGATCGCCGCCATACTCAACTTTAACCTTGGCCTGAGCCTCGGCGGGTTTAACAGTTATCGTGGTCGGGACCTGCGCCAACAACACTGCATCTTTGGCTTCGTCGGTTCCCGGAACGGAGGCGAGTATTGCCGAAGCCGGACTGTTGAGCGGAATTTTGGCAAAGTCAGCAGGGAGATCCGGCGTAGCATAAGTCCACGGCCCCTGCAGATCCATGGCGCTGAACCATCGGCCTGCAGTCAAATAGTAAAATTGTTGCGTCGGCGTGAAGACAAAGACGACACTGTTTGTGTTAGTCGCGTACTCAAGCTGCGTGTCCGGAATCTGCGCGTAAACGGGCTGACCATCGAAAAGAATCACTTCCGAAGGCTTGTCACTATAAAAAACGGCTGGAGTAGCTCCTCCGGATTTAGCGGGCGGCGGTATCATTTTCTTGAGGTCGCTCCACTGTTTGTCCTGTGCCACCTTGCTCATTTCCTGCGGTAGCTTCTTCGTAGGCGACCATCGACCGTCAAGATTGTTGGTCGTCAACCATTGTTGACCAACAGCGAGGTAATAAGAAGAATTCGTGTTATCGAAAAATAGCGGCCATTGCGTGTTGACGACGAACTTTAAATTCGTATTCGGGACTTCCGATAGTGAAGGCTCACCGTCTACGCTTAACAGGATTGATGGGCGGTAACCGACAAAAATCTTCGGCGGCTCGTTATTCAGTTGCACGCCAGCCGGGGCCTCCTGTTTCGGGACGGAAGCGATTAAGCGATGCAAAGAGATCGAGACAGTCGATGGGACAAAGCTCTTGAACAATTGCTCCATCTTTTCCTTGGTCGCCTGATCCAATGACGGAAAATACGTGCCTGTAACCTGCGGATTGGTGATGACGGCAACCTTCGCGACGTTATCGATGTCCGTGTTGCCCTTCATTTCGACTACGCCCACTACTTCCTTGCCGCTTTTTGGCGTAAGCGAAACCGCCATTCGCCAGCTCAAATCCTGGAAGTTTTTCCAGTCGTCCACCTGTGGCTGGTAGATAATGAGTCGCGTGCCATTCTGGTAACGTTCGCGCGGCCAGCCTGGATCGCTCGACTGATCGGACCCTGTTGTGGTTGTGGCGGCAGATCTTTCAACGGGCGACGCAAGAAGCGCCGCGATGGTGATCACACATTGGAGCAAAGAAGTCTTTAGCAATTTCATAGTAGACAGTTCGGTTCGGACTTAACGATGGTGCGCCGTCGGCATCCCTGTCTATAGGACTTTAGGGCAATGCTGTGCCGAACAGATCTTTTGCCGCGAGTCGGGATTTTCGCCAGCGATGGCCCCCCGCCCCCCCTTCGAGTATCTGTTTTAGCGCCAACGGCGCAGGATTCACCGTCAGCCTGGGGCAACGCCCCAGGGATTCATGCCACCCAAGAATCGCCAGCGCTGAAAGCGCGATTCATTCCCGGGCGTCCTCAGTCGATTATTGCCCGTGCCGCATTGAGTCGCGCTTTCAGCGCTCGTTACGCGGACAATCGAATCCCTGGGACGATGTCCCGGGCTACGGATGAGACAGCGCCTTTGGCGCTACAAGGCGCAGTTTTCTTATTTACGGATTCCTTACCAGAACCAAACGCTGCCCCGACCAGGCTGCTGTGTACGAGTAGGTCTGCCCAGCTTGTACAGTTAGGGTTTTTCGCGCCGGACCCGTACCGGTGCGATTGGGATCAACTCGGGCGGTAAGGCGGTGCTGGCCTGCCGACAAATAGCCACTGTACTGTGCGCCCTCGGTAAAGCTTCCCACGTCTTTGCCATCGACTGACAAGACAAGGCCGAGATCGGCCCCAAAATTTGCGACCCGAGTAACGAGCACATGACCTGCATTCGCAGGCATGGGCCCGGCACCTGGACCGGTCTGGCACCCGGTGAAGATCAGGCACGCACAGGCCACACCAACGATGTGAATAAGTGAGCTATATCTTTTCATGTATTGGACTCCTTTTTGTTTGTATGAGCGCATCATGCGCCTCGACGATTCCTAGCGTCTATAGGACTTTAGGGCAATATTCAATCCGTTAGCGTAACCTCAAATGCCTGCACTCCCATGGAGGAAGCCAAGCCTTCGGTTTGGCCGGCGAGGTACATGGCTACACCGTTCCCGTTCGTCAGCTTGGCATGCATCTTCCCCTCGATCAGCGTGAGTCCGCGGCTGACGCCCCGGTACCTTCCAGAGAAGTCGGAGAGGTTATTTAGGTTGTAGACCTTGCCAGTGGCAGAGATCTTTTGGCCGCCCATCCCACCAGCACCGAGACCGGAGATGGTGAAATGGTGCCGCCGGCCGTTGTAATACAGAGTGCCCTTTCCGGCGGCAGCTGAACCGTAATAGGCAGCTGACCACTCCCGAATGCTCACAGTCGCCGAGGACGGCCCACTCGGGGCAGTAGTCGTTGACGCGCACGCGGCGAGGAGGAGGATTGTGATACCGGTTAAAGCGGAATTGATGAAGTTGGTTTTCATGATTTTGAGGTTTTTGGTTGGTTTACAGGACGGGGATTAACAGTTGTTATGAGTTCCGTCTATAGGACTTTAGGGCAATAGGCAGAGGTAAAGTCGCGTCGAAGCAGCGCACTCGTTTTTCTCAAAAGGAAAAAATCACTTTCCAATCGTCCTTCATGCTGATGACCGTCCAGCCCTGCTTCTTTGCCTCGTCGTAGAGCGCCTGAGTGAAGGTGCCGACTTTCGTGTCGGGCAAGCCTTGCGCCGGGCCGTAGGCGTATTCGCGCTTCGGATCGTCGTGCAACACCAGCATGCAGAGCCGCGCGCCGTCGCCGGCTTTGGTGTATTCGAGCATCTGCTGATCGCCCGTGGAGTTGCCGAACGCCGCGTACGGGCGGCGACCGATCATCAGGTGGATGCCCTCAGGCTTGCCTGCGTTGTTGTCGTTGAGCAGCAGCTTGGGCTCCTTGGTTAGGAAGGGCTTGCCATCCTTGTCGTAGCCATACTTCGTGCCGCTCATGGTGCCGACGACCTGCTCGGGTGGGATGCCATAGGTCTGCTCGGCGTAAACGCGCACGAAGTCCTGGCCGCCGCCGGTGACGATGTAAGTCTTGTAACCATTGGCCCGGAGATACTTCAGCACCTCCTGCATCGGCTGATAGGTCAGTTCGGTGTAAGGCTTCTTCCAGCGCGGGTCTTTGGCCTCTCCGAGCCACTGCTTCACTTCGGCCTGGAACTCATCCGTCGACATGCCGGTGAGTGTAGCAGCGAGGATTTTCTCGAGGTCTTTCATCGGGAGTTTCGCAATCGCCTCACGATTGCCCGAGAGCACGGTCTTGAACGGCTCGACCTTCTTGAGTTCCGGATTCTTTTCTGCGAGTGCCGGCACGCGTTCGAGGCAGTACATCACCTGCGAGTACATCGGGTGCGAAACCCAGAGCGTGCCGTCCTGATCGAAGGTGGCGATGCGTTCCTCCAGTGGGACCAACTTCGCGCCGCCGGCTTCCGTGGTCACGCGAACAAAGTCCACGATGGCTTGTTTCGCCGGGCCGTCATTCCACGAAGGGAGCGGGTCACTGGCGCGAGCGATGGTTGTGGCTAAGGACAGCGCGCCGACGAGCGCGGTAGCGAGTAGGTTTCGTGTGCGTATCGTTTTCATTGTTGTGTCCTTTCGAACGCTGATCGGTTTTTCAAATTAAACCTGAGCTAACATCGCCTTTCATCTCAGTTCTCGCATTTCTCCTGTTGAAATTGGTTTATTTGTTTTCGGGCAGGAAAGATGGTCTCGCAGTCGTCCTTCATGCTGATGACGATCCAACTATCTCCTTCGCCTCGGCCACGAGCGCCTCGCTCAAACTTGCGGCGCGGGCATTGGGCCGAAGAATATCCGCAGCACCTTTTCCTTCCCAATCACGCGCACCAGTTCGTGCATCGTGCAGTACATAACAATCAGCACGAGTAGAATGATCTGGATAGCCCAGAAATGCGGCCAGATGATTTCCGAGAGCAACTTTTGATTGCCGGCGACAAAGCCGCCAGTTTGCCGCCAGAAATCGATAAGACGCTCCAGATAGTGAATGAGCGTGGCCATCACCAGGTAGATTAAGGTCTTCCAGGCTACGTTGTAGATTAGCGGCTTATTCGGAAACCGATTAATCATCGGCAGCAGGTCCGCGAGTAACACTGCCTTGCCTAGAATGAGGGCGGCGACGGCAATTGAAATCGAAGACGTTGGTGAAATCCCTGTTCCCTTCAGCATCAACACGCGAACAAACGCCACGATATGCAAAGCCACGAAAAAAAAGATCGTCGGTGGGAGCAGCTCAAAGAACTCCTTCTTGAGAGTGGCGGATAGTTTGGTCATAGAGTTAAATAGCGATGAGTCTTATCGGTTTCATGGTTTGTTCCCGCACTCGGTTAGGATGGTGCGGCCCGCGTTTCATGATCGAAAGGGTTAGGTAACTGAAAAAAAGCGGGCGGCCTTGCGAGCCGCCCGCCGTGAAGGTCATTTATGTTACTGGCCGGTGCCTTTGGCGGCCGCCTGCGCCTGTTCCATTTTTTTCGCCATCTCTGCCTTGACGGCATCAAGGTTGAAACTCGCGCCTCTCTGCATCGGTGGGAATTCGAGGAAGGTCTGGAGTTCCTTGCCCATCACCTGCTGGACGAACACAAAGCGCCAGAATTGGAACTTGAACCAGTCGAAGTATTGCTGTCCGCCTTCTTTTGTCCCATCGTTTGGCCAGGCTGTGCGCTCGAACGGATCGAGGCGAAGGTTGATTAGGACGGGCACGTCAAGGTGCGGCTTGGCACCAAGCCAGCCTTGGGGCTGGTCAATAAAACGATACTTGTAATCGTCAATGCGCACTGCGCCGACTGTGCTTTCCCCGAGGTAGAAGATTTCGTGACGCGTAGACGGACCTTTGCCGGTAATGGCGGCCATCTGGTCATAGCCGTCCAAATGGTTCTTGTAAGTCCGGTCGCCGAGTTTCACACCCTTGAGTAACTGGTCGGTGACGTTCGGGTTGCCGGCGGCATCGAGGAAGGTCGGGAACCAGTCCATGCCGGAGAAGATGCCGTTCTGCACTGAGTCCGCCGGGACGTGACCGGGCCAGCGCAAGATGCATGGCACGCGGAAACCGCCTTCCATCACCGTCCCCTTGGACTGGGCGAAGGGTGTCTGACCGCCATCGGGCCAGGTGAACACTTCGGTGCCGTTGTCGGTGGTGAAAACGACAATCGTGTTGTCGTCTACGCCCATGTCCTTCAGCTTCTGCATCACCAAGCCAATGTCGTCATCGAGCTGGGCCATGCCGGCTTCTTCTTCCGACCAGCCATTCTCCGAGTTACGCATCTTCTCGTACTTGTCCGAGAGATGCGTGACGATGTGCATGCGCGTCGGATTGAGCCAGCAGAAGAACGGCTTGCCATCCTTTTGGGCCTTGTCGATGAAACTCAAGGCAAAGTCGCGGATCTCGTTATCCACCGTCTTCATTCGCTCAGGATAAAGCGTGCCGGCATCCTCGATCTTCTGTTTGCCTATTTTGCCCCAGCGCGGCATGTCAGTGGTGTCATCCGTAGTGGTCGCCCAGGAATGAACCATGTTGCGTGGGCCGACCTGGTTCAACAAATTCTGCGGGTAGTTAGGATGCGCCGGGTCTTCCATTGCATCGAGGTGATAGAGGTAGCCAAAGAATTCGTCGAAGCCGTGAACGGTCGGCAAAAACTCGTTCTTGTCGCCAAGGTGGTTCTTGCCGAACTGGCCGGTGGCGTAGCCCTGCGCTTTGAGCGCAGTCGCGATGGTGCAAGCCTCTGCGGGCAGTCCGACCGACGCGCCGGCCTGGCCGACCGTCGTCATGCCCGTTCGAATTGGAAGTTCGCCAGTGATGAAGTTTGCCCGACCCGCCGTGCAACTCGCCTCAGCGTAGTAGTCGGTGAACAGCATGCCTTCCTTGGCGAGCTTGTCGAGATTTGGTGTCCGTCCCGCCATCATGCCGCGATGGTAGGCGCCGATGTTCCACATGCCGATATCATCGCCCATGATAAAGACGATGTTGGGTTTCTTGTCTTGCGCCTGCGCTGCCGTCGCGATGATCGCGATCAACAGGGCCACGGCCCATTGTTTTACTATTTTTTGTTTTGGTTTCATTGTTTTTTGTTTATCGAATTGACGTAAGTGTGTTTTGAGTTGTGCAGGCTCGTTGACGTGAGCTCTAAGTAAGTGGTCGCTTAGGAAATGGAACGAGTTTTCGCGTTCTAATATGCCCCTATGGCCATCCCGGGCCCCATCCCCATCGGTCCCCAGCCCGCTCCCCAGCCACCCCATCCACCCCAGTCCATCTCCGAATCCTGGTACATCTGAGCGGTTTCGAGATCCTCCTTGGCAAGTTTGTTTTCCATGCGGAGTTGTTGGTATTCCTGGTACTGCTTCGGTCCACCGACATAGGCCAGGTTCCGAGCTGGGTCCGGAAAGATGTAATAAGTTTTGCCCTTTTTGTTGATCATCGTCACCTTACCTGGCGGAAGCTTTTGGAGCTTTTGCTGCTGCGCGGCGGTCTTGGGAGTGACCGTCTTAAAGCCCGAGGCCACCAGCATGGTCTCTCTGTTCTGCGTGCCGGTCTGTGTCGTAGCGCATCCGACTGCCAGCGCGAATAGCGCTGTGATGCCGCTCATTTTCAATGAGAGTCGTATCTGTTTCACGGAGGGATTTTGGCAGTTTTCGTGCTCTCTGCGTATGAGACCTTAGTCCCATACATCCGGCTGGCGTAGCGCACTGCCGATGCCCAGTTTTGCTCGAGTTGTTCGACAGCCAGGCTTTTTAAGGACTACTGCTGTGCCAGGAACGTCTAGATGCGAGGCAGCATGAGCAATTGCAAAAGTGGCAGGCAAAGCAGCAGGCAGGCGAGAATCATAAAAACGACACGCACGGTCTTGAAATGAAAGCGCTGTCCAATCGCCGTGATTAAAAGCACGGTAGCCAGGAGAACCGTGATCCGCACGTACTGGTCTCCGGTCTCTCCGGATTTTGTACCTTGGTCGGCCATCTCCGCAGCTTGCTTATTCAAACCAAGGAACTGTTCGTGCTTCGCATTGTGATAGTCGGGCATGAAAATCGGGCCGGGTGGCGCTTCCGCGTTGTTGAAAGGATCGGCGCCCAACCAGGCTGTGAAAGCGGGTCGGTACTCGTCGCGAAACCGTCGCTCAAAAAACTCCGCCGCCTTCTCCTTCCCATCGAGCTTGGCCGCGAGCCAACTATTGAAGGTATCGCTGTCGTAGATCCGCTCCTGCCCTGCCATTGTGGCAAGGCCTTCAGCCGTAACTCGGAGCTGACTCGCTTCGGCATATTTTTCTGCGCGCTTTCCGGCCCACTGTGCCGCCTGGTACCCGCTCCATGCGGTCGCCACGGCAACCAGGGCGAGTATCACCGCTTCGATAATTTCAATCGCTTCAAAACGGGACTGAGAAGGAAGGACGTTCTCGCGCACTTGATTTAGTTTTCTAATTACGTAGCCCACCGCTCCTACCGCTGACTCTAGCATAGCTAAACTTCCGTCTCGAGATTACAACTGACTCGGCCCCGTTGAAGAGGCAAACCAGCACCGCCGCGGATCCAAGCGCGCGTTAGGCGCGACATGTCTATAGCAAAATCCATCTCCCAACCCCGCCGAGCTCCGTTAGGAGCGGCATGAAAAGGCGGTTGGTTCCCATGCCGCTCCTACGGAGCTTGGATTAATTTTGGCCAAAATCCTATAAACATGTCGCGCCTAACGGCGCTTCAGCAGAGGCTTTTCAACAGAGCTGCTATTGATCGACATGCAGCGCCATCACGGGATGAATTTCCCAAACTGAGTATTTCTTTGGTTTAGTTCGTCGGTTGGAACGATCCGCAGACGCGTGATCGACATCGAAGAGAGCTTTGCCTGTGACGGTGATGACGTGCTGCTCGCGAAGTTCGAGCCTTTGGGATGCTTTGAAACTGAAAGGAAAGCTCTGTGTCGTCCAACCGAAAACAACCTTCCGAAGCTCACACCATTCGGGGCCAACAGGAATTTCGGCATTAACACTTCCCGCTTTCTTGCTGTCGGCATCTTGGAGCACAAGAGTAATATCACCATCTGCTTCGACTTTCACGCTAACGAGGCGGGCTGTGAGGTTATACCATTTTTGTTCAGCTGCGATTCTCGTATCCGTCTTGGGCGTCAAAGGCACATTCGGCTCCGGCCCTTTCCACTCGTAAATCTGCGATGGCGTAACTGATTGAATGGTCGACTTGTCCAAAGGCACAGACGACGGATCTGTCTTGGCCGGCCAGCGACTACCGCTCTTTTGGCCCTGACACTCGCAAGGCGAGACGAAAGTCACTGTTCCCGCTGTCACGGATTTAGCGAACGCCGAGCCGATAACAAAGGCCACCACAAGAGCGGGGAATAGGGCGCGGTTCACAAAACCGCATCCTACCAGCCTCTCGGCTCATCGGAAAGATTTTAAATCTTCGTTGCTGTCTCGCATTGCGACGGCATTCGGTGCTGCTTTTGATTGATTCCATTTTTGGCTCGAAATGGATCTTCCGATTTGGTTCAAAAGCGCGATGTTGGTTAGCTGAGCGTAACGAGCACATATATGGCCCGGACTGAAACAAAAACTCTGCTGCTCGCTTCATTGCTGGCCGCGTCGTTGACCTCGGGCAATGCCCAGGCCGAGCCCGGCCAGGAAATTGCGCCGGGTATCCGGCTGGTCGCCCGAATAAGCGATCTGCGCATCAAGGAAAGCTCCGGCGTCGTCGCCAGCCGCCGGTACACCAATGTGTACTGGACGCACAACGACGGTGGCGGGCCGAAGAAACAAGTGCTTTACGCCATCGACCGTGAGGGTAACACGCGCGCATTCTTCTCCGTTATTGGCGCGACGTTGCACGATTGGGAAGACATCGCGATCGATGACGGTGGACACATCTACATCGGCGACATCGGGAACAACGAAAACAAGCGGGACACGCTGGCCGTTTATGAAATCGACGAACCGAATCCGCAGGCGGGCACTGGAGATGTCTCCCCGAAACACGCCTGGAACCTCAAGTTTCCCAAGGCCCCGTTCGACTGCGAGAGCCTCTTCGTCTGGAAAGACTACGGCTATGTCGTCTCGAAGGTGTTCGATAAGGCGCGCGCACAGATTTTCCGCTTTCCCCTCAAGGATACTAACACAGCGCTGAGGCTTGAACTTGTCGCGACGACGAAAATCGAATCACCAGTCACAGGGGCGGACATTTCCGCCGATGGGACGCTGCTGGGACTCGTGGCGAAGAACGGCGCCTACGTCTTTCGTATCGACGGCGACGTAGCACGCGTCATCAACGCCAAGCCACACCATACGAAGTTAAAGAACGAGCACATCGAAGGGTGCTGCTTCGTGCCCGGGGGGCTGCTGGCGACGAGCGAGCGGCGTAACATTTTTTTGTTCACCGACCCGGCGTTTCGCGGGCAGTGAGTGGATTCTTACACCACGTCAACATCGATCTTGGAGACCTCGGACTTCCGCAGCTTTGCCCGCACCTCTGCTTCCAATTTCCTTGGATCGATTTTCGCCGGGATGTAGAGGAGGAACACCATCTGTCCCTTGTCCTCGTACAGCGCGGAACTTTGAAGTCGACAGTTGTGGGAAACAAGCAACGACTGCATCATACCAAAGATCGGGTTCGGATCTACGTTGTCATCGAGTCGGATCCTGATCCGGCAGCTCGCGTGGGAATCAAGCCAGTAGACGAGTAGCCAGGTGAAGCCAGTAACAAACACAGCCATCGCCCACGATCCCATGCCACAGGCGAGACCGACCACCACCACTGTGATGGCTTTCCCAGTGAGTTTCGGATTGTCGAGCAAAGTTCGAAATCGCAGTAACGCGCCGATACCGAAGATAACAAACGCGAGCGTCTGGCTGCTCCCGCTCAGTTCGGCGACAACTGCCCCGACCATGCCCAGGAGGATGAGCGCTTTGCGCTCCTCGAGGTCGGCCAGCGGGTTCGCGAGCGACGAGCGGCGCGGATGCCACGCGATTGCCCATGCACAGCCCACAGCCAGACTAAGGCTGACGAAGAGCCGCAGAATAAATTCCGGATGCCCGAACTGTTCGATGCTGTTTTGAATCGACAGCCACGAATTGCCCTTGGGGTCAGTGGTCCCCACCTTGGCCATTTCTTCCGCCGGGTTAGCGCCCAGCGCTGCCGACGATAGGACACCCACAAGAGCAATGACAGCTAAGGCGCCGACGGCCGATCGAACTAATAGGTTTCGTTTCATGGTTTGTCTTTGCTTTTGGTTATACAGCTTCCACGTTGGCTCAACAACACTTTAAGTACGTCCCCATAATGATTCCGGGCCATCTCCATCCTGCCACTGTGGGATTCGATCGCCTATAGGACTTTAGGGCTATATCCGTGGAACAAAGGCCATGCTAAACTCTAAACTGGAAGATAGACATGGCTGCCTCCAA
>Ga0209808_1000894_pt1 | contig 15052 bp, 12 predicted proteins | sample GraSoiAngelo_157_FD_186171 | JGI IMG/M metagenome (GOLD analysis project Ga0209808, IMG submission 186171) | Grasslands soil microbial communities from the Angelo Coastal Reserve, California, USA - 14_1009_16_20cm (SPAdes) (version 2) | ecosystem: Environmental > Terrestrial > Soil > Grasslands ... | reverse complement strand
TGTGAAAGGAACGTGTCGATCTTTTAACGACTTGACCGCTTCGTCGAAATTCTCCACTTCCAATGCCGCGCCGGTCCCTTGATCGGAGGGCAGCCACTGCGGACCAACGCTGGCGATGGCGAGCGTGTTGTTGCCCAGTGAATATTCGACCCACTTTCCACTCATCATTTCCTCTGAAATTTTCAGACCGAGGACGCCTTCATAAAACGCGCGCGCGCGGTTCATGTCTGTGACGGGGATTCCGACGAAGGCAAGGGCCCTAACTTTCATGTTCGAAGCTCCAAATCCCAAACCCCAAATCCCAAGCAAAATTCCAACTGCCAAAGCTCAAAAAGAAATGCGCTCATGATCCGCCGTTCTTCGAGATTATCGACGAAAAGATCAGCGTTAGCTCGCGTGCTTCAGAAGCCAGCGCGTCACGATCCGCCCCGCTGTTTTTGGTTAATCCAGTATCGATCAGTCGCAAAAATAAGCGGCTTTCCTTTGCTTCTTTACGACAGATTTTCACACGCATCAGGAAATCCTTTTTGCTGAGCGCTTCGTCGGCTTCAATCCAATTCGCTGCCACCGAACCTGAAGCGCGAACCAGCTGCCGAACGTCCTCAGTGTTGCCGATTGTTCTTGGTAGGCGCTTCCCGAATCCGCGAACCGATTCCGCGAAAAGGAATGTTCGATCCCTCCAAGTCACGCGGTTTAGCACCTCATCCATTGGGAATTGGGATTTGAGAGTTATTTGGGATTTGGAGCCTGGGATTTGGGATTTCCGCCTTGGGAATTGGAACTTGCCGCTTCGACCGCTTTCTGTGCTGCATCCGCCAGATCATCTGCCGTGATCAAGGCGACTCCGCTTTCCTTCAGCAAGCGTTTGCCCTTTTCGACATTCGTTCCTTCCAGTCGCACCACCAGTGGCACCGAGAGATGCACTGTTTTCGCGGCGTTAATAATTCCCTGCGCGATCACGTCGCACTTCATGATGCCGCCGAAAATGTTCACCAGAATCGCCTGCACTTTTTTGTCCGTGATCAAAATTTTGAAAGCTTCCGTCACCTGCTCCTCCGTCGCACTGCCACCGACATCGAGAAAATTCGCGGGATTGCCGCCGTAAAATTTGATGATGTCCATCGTGGCCATGGCCAGGCCGGCGCCATTAACGAGACAGGCGATATTTCCGTCCAGGCCGATGTAATTGAGTCCGTGTTTGGAGGCCTCGACCTCGCGCGGATCTTCTTCTGCAATATCGCGCATGGCTGCTACTTCCGGATGCCGAAACAAGGCATTGTCATCGAAATTGAATTTCGCATCGAGCGCCAGTACCTCTCCTTTTGGAGTAACGACCAGCGGATTAACTTCCACCATCGAACAATCGAGCCCAATGAAGGTCCGGTACAATCCGTCGAATAATTTCGAGGCGGCTTTCAGCTGGGATGATTCAAACTGAAGTTGCTTCGCCAGTTTGCGGGTTTGAAACGGCTGCAGACCGGCTAGCGGGTCGATCGATTCGCGAATAATTTTTTCTGGCGATTTCTCCGCCACGGATTCGATTTCAACTCCGCCTTCGGTGCTTGCGACAATCAATGGCGCGGCCCTAGCGCGATCGAGGAGAATGGCAAAATAAACTTCACGCGCGATCTGCGCGGCCTCGGCCACCAGCACTTTGTTGACGATGCGGCCGGCGGGACCGGTTTGATGTGTGACTAGCGTCTGCCCGAGCATCTTGCGCGCGATCTCACGCGCTTCTTCCGGCGTTTTGCAGAGGTGGACGCCGCCCTTGAATCCATTGGCGAACGTCCCTTTCCCTCGCCCGCCCGCGTGAATTTGCGCTTTCACCACAATCTCAGCCGATGCGAGTTCACGCGCGATTTGTTCTGTTTCCTCTGGGGAGGAGGCCACTTTGCCGCGCGGTGTCGCTACCCCAAATTTCCGCAGCAGCTCTTTGGCTTGATATTCGTGAATGTTCATCGCAGGCGAAGCACGACTAAGCGCGGAACTTTCGCGCATTCAATCGAATTTCTTCCCCGCACCTGGAGCAGGAATAACCGGTCCTCACTTGCGCCAGAATATTCCGGACCAATCAATGCTCGTGACCAGCAAATGAATGGAATGTTTTGCGCGAAAATCGTTCACCGCAGCTTTGCCAGACGCCGATTTCAGCGAAGTCTCCAGGAATCCCCTCCGTCAAAGCGGTGCAACATCAGTTTTCCAGATTTTCAAAACGTTTCGTGCCAATCATCGTCACGCCTCAAGAGGCCAATCTCTGCCTTGCACACGAAGGGGCCAGATCAAACGACATTAACTTCAACGAGCCGCTGCTCATGTCATAACGGGCATCGGGAAAGCGGTCGCGGCAGAGCACGTGTCGTAACAGATCCAAATAGCGACGCGCGGCAGTATTATTCGAGGCGGGCATTGTCATAAGCCATACTGCCGAACGGCACGCGGATAAATGCGGCGGCGAAAAGAGAAATGTCTTTCCCATATCTTCACGATTGCGGCTAGTTCCTTCATCCGAAACATTCTCAGATTCTTTCATGAAATCACTACTCTTAATCACAACGCTTTTGATCATTCCGGGGCCTTTTGCACGTGCCGCCAGCGCGGAACAAGAGAAAGCGTTCGTCGCGAAATACAAAACCGCCCTTGAGGCCAATGATAGCGCCACATTGCAATCGGTCCTTTATACGACCGGCGCCGACCCGATGATTGTTGGCTTTTACAAAATGATGCAGTCGGGTGGAGCGGGCGACAAAGTTTCCAAAATCGAGCTGGTGGATCTGACTCCGGACGACGTAAAAAAGGCGACGGCGCCGCAGGATTCCCCCAATGGCGGAAAAGTTTGCCTCAACCTTAAACCGACGAAGAAGCTCGTAATTGTGATTGAGAAAAAAGATGAGAACGGCGGTTCGACCAATACGACCGAGAATTTTATCGCGGAGAAAGACGGCAAATTTGTCATTCCGGTGCCGGGACCCTGTAAATAGCGCGATAAATTGAATCCCACCGTCTCGGTCATCGTGCGAACGGTACGGCGGCAGCGTTTGCGCGAGTGCCTGCAAAGCCTGGCCGCGCGGACCTTCCGCAATTTCGAGCTCCTTCTTGTCGATATGAGTGGTGGTTTAACGTCAACGATGGTCGAGGAAGTCATCACTCGCGCCGGCCACTTCATTCCGACCGCGCGAGGTTTATTGCCGAATCGTTCGATTTCGAGCAGGGTTTTCGCCACACGCTAAGCCGTCACGCTTGCAAAGCCATTCCGCAGCGAAATGATAGCGGACACGATGCCCAGTCTCACTGAACAAATCGATCGCGCACTCTCTGATGGCAAGCTGCGCGCTGACGCCGCAGAAAATATTCGCAGGATTTTGTCCGGGGAGGAGAGCGATTTCGCGGCACGCGTGATCGGCGAGCTCAGCCAGGCGAACGAATGGGAAGAACTAAATGATCGCTTTTATAAAACGCTCGCATTTGGCACTGGCGGACTGCGTGGGCGCACCATTGGCAAAATCGTGACCACGTCAGAACGCGGCACTCCGACTGCGCTCGGCCGTCCCGAATTCCCCTGCGTGGGGACAAATGCGCTGAATTACTTCAATGTTGGTCGCGCCACGCGTGGACTGGTCACTTACATCCAAAAATGGCGATCCGGGCAACGCGTGGAAGGCCGGGCGAAAATTGTCATTGCGCATGATACACGGCACTTTTCACAAGAGTTTACCCGGCTCGCGGCAGAGACCGCATCGGCTAATGGATGCGATGCCGTTGTTTTCGACGGTCCACGCTCAACCCCGGAACTTTCCTTCGCGGTTCGATATTTGAACGCAGATGCCGGAATCGTCATCACCGCCAGTCACAACCCACCCCACGACAACGGCTACAAAGTTTATTTCAACGACGGCGCGCAAGTGGTCGAACCACACGCCAGCGGCATCATCGCGGAAGTCAATGAGCCGAGCTCCGGCTCATCTAAAAAACTAGCGGAGAGCGAGCGCGGCGAAATCAAAACAATTGGCCAGAAGATCGATCGCGCCTACATGGAGCGGCTCGGAACCTTGATCCTCGATCGCGGATTAATCGAGCGAACGCGCGATTTGAAAATTGTTTACACGCCCATTCACGGGACCGGCGGCGTTATCGTCAAGCCGATGCTAAGAAAGATCGGCCTGAATTTTTCCGTCGTTCCCGAGCAGGACCAATTCGATGGCCGTTTCCCAACGGTCAAATCTCCAAACCCGGAAAATGCAGAGGCGCTGAACCTCGGGATTTCGCTCGCCCAAAAACAAAATGCTGATCTTGTCGTTGCGACCGACCCGGATTGCGACCGCATGGGAGTGGCAGTGCGGACGTCATCTGGCGAAATGAAATTACTGAGCGGAAATCAAATCGGCTCGTTGCTGGCATGGTATCGGGCCAAAATATTTTTCGACCTCGGCATTTTGAACAAGGAAAATGCGGGCCGCGGGGTAATCATCAAGACCTTTGTCACAAGCGATCTGCAGAAAGCGATCGCGGAAAAGTTTGGATTACGCTGCGTGGACACGCTCACCGGTTTCAAATATAACGGCGCGAAACTAAAAAAGTACGAGGAGCTGACCCGGGCGCAAAATTATCGCGAGCTATCAGAGGAGGAAACGCGCCGGCTGCGTTTGGAAAAATCTTCGTTCTACATTTTTGGCGGCGAAGAAAGCTATGGTTACAGCGCGGCCGATTTCGTGCGGGACAAGGATGGCAACGCCGCAGTGATCATGTTTTGCGAGGTGGCGGCCTACGCTAAATCGCGTGGGCTGACGCTGGACGAACTGCTCGACCAAGTTTTTTGCGAATTCGGTTACTTCGAGGAGAGGAACCACTCCCTCTACTTCGAGGGTGCGGATGGCGCGGGGAAGATTCACCGGCTGCTCATTTCCTACGACGAAAATCCACCGCGCCAGGTATTGGATAGTGTGGTAACGCGCATCCAGAATTTCGAGACGGATACGATCCTCGACAGTGACGGGGACGAGATTCCAAAAGAGAAGATGCTGATTTTTGAGTTGACGGACAAGACTCGGGTTGCCGTTCGAGGCTCGGGAACCGAACCCAAAATCAAGTATTACCTCTTTGGGGCGCGATTGCCGGCGAACGCAAAATTATCGCGCGAGGAATTGGCGCGAGCGAAAACCGAAATCGGCAACCGGCTGGATGCGCTATGGAGTTGGCTGGAAGAAGACGCGAATCAGCGCCTCACCAAATAACTCACTCGACACCGCGCGATTCGCGGTAAGAATTGCGACGTGCGACACGAAATCCAGTTAAGTGGCGGTGAAATTACGATCCTGAAAGCGATCGGCCTGAGCGGCGCTGCCATGGCAGGAAACTTCTTGCTCGACCGAATAGAAGAAGTCGAGGCTGGCGAATTTATTGATACGCTCGATGGGTTGCTGGCGATGGGCTACCTTCTCTCCACCAAGGTGAATATTCGGACGTTGGAGGATGTGGAGCGCGCTTCATTTCGCGTGAATCCGTCTTACGCGCATGATCTGAAAGGTGCGCTTGATCCGAACCGGCGGCGCGAAGCGGCAAAACAGCGACGGCGCCGTCGCGGTTGAGGTGAGCAAGCGATTGCTGCGGCTCTGGCCGTGGCTGGCGGCGATCACCAGTGGCTTGCTTGGCGCCGCAGCTTTACCGCCGCTCGATCAAACGTGGCTCATCTGGATCGCCCTCGTGCCTTTGTGCTCGACGATTTTATTTTCCGGTGAAAATATCAGGCGCTGCTGGCTGCGTGATGTCCTCCTCGGATATGTCGCGGGACTGACATTCTTTTGGAGCTGCTTTTTTTGGATGACAACCGTGACCACCCTGGGCTGGTTCATCCTGCAATTTTATCTCGCGCTTTATTTCGCAGTCTGGGGTTGGTTCTGCGGACTGATGCGACCGCGACTTCGCAAAATTGTCGCGCGCGATAAATGGAGCGAAATGCTTGCACGCGCGAAACCGGAACCGTTGCCGGCGAGTTCACCGTGGCTGAGCTCCGGCCACAACTTCTTTCTCGCGCTTTGTCTGACAGCAGCATGGGTCGCACTGGAATGGACACGCGGTTGGTTGATGTCTGGCTTCGGTTGGAATGGGCTCGGCATCGCGCTGCATGGAACGTGGCCGCTTATTCAGATAGCGGAATTTACCGGCGTCGCCGGGGTAACTTTCCTGGTCGTGTTTTGCAACGCCATCCTGACTACAACAGCGCGCCGGATCTGGGAGGAAACGCGTAGTCGCGCAATGCGACCACATTTTGATTTAACTCTCACGCTGGTTGGGCTGGTAGCGGTGTTTGTCTTGGGCGTCAGCGCGGTGCAAACGCGTCCGGTCTCGCGTCCATTGCACGTCGCGTTGGTGCAAGCAAACGTTCCGCGCGCAGAAAAATTCGATATCCGCTATAAGCAGACAATTTTCGATAAGTTTGCACGGTTGAGCAAAATAGCTATTTCCTCCACCTCCAATGTCGACCTGCTGGTCTGGCCTGAGAGCGCAATGCCGGCGCCTGTTCTCGAAGATCAGGAAACATTTGATTTTGTCAGCCAGATTGCCAGTTCGAATCAGGTTGATCTATTGCTCGGCACGATCGAGGAAGGACGGGATCAGGTCTACAACGCCGCTCTGCTGGTTTCGCCCGAAAACGAACCGCAACTTTACCGCAAAGTTCACCTGGTGCCGTTTGGCGAATTTGTGCCGTTCCGCCGTTCTTTCCCACTCTTCGCGAAAATTGTGGGTGATCAGGTTCCGGAAGATTTCGACGGCGGCACAGATTTCACCGTTTTTCAGCTCTCGAATAATCACGGGAAGGTCGCGCCGCTGATTTGTTTCGAGGACACCATCGGCGAACTGACCCGGCAATTTGTTCTGCGCGGCGCAGATTTTTTTGCCAACGTCACTAACGACGGCTGGTTTCTACGCTCAGCCGGGTCGCGTCAGCATCTGGCCAACGCCGTTTTTCGATGCGTAGAAAATCGGCGCCCGATGGTGCGTTCTGCCAACACTGGAGTCACATGTTTCGTTAATGAATTCGGTCGCATCACTCAAATCTTGCGCGACGATCAAGGCAGCATTTTCGAAGAAGGAACGCTTATCGGCGACGTCAACATCGCGGCTGAGCCAAGGCTGACGTTTTACGCGCAACATGGCGAAATCTTCGCGAAGATTTGCGCAGCTTTTGCGTTGGTGATTCTACTAATCCGGTTAGTTACTTCTTTTCGAGGCGCGCGATAGCGGCGCCTTGCTACAGTACCGCGCTGTCTTCCGTCATCCCGAGCGAAGCGAGGGACCTCTCATGTGCTGAGCGTGTTTTCCGACACTTGTGAGGTCCTCGCCGTCTCGTGCGGCTCGGAATGACAAGCATTGTGAATCGCTTTGCCGCGCGGATTAACGAGAATTAATCTTGTTGACCCAATCGATGCCAAATTGCCGCGGCCGACGACCGCGGCTACAACAGAACAAATGGCAGTCGAGCTTCCCATCGATCATCTGGCCAAACTTTGGCCACCCGAGCTGCGCGGCCAGCGCGTGGGTGCGCTCCTGCATCCCGCGTCGGTCAATTCGAAACTGGAGCACACGTCCAAAATTCTCGAGCGCGAAAATGGGAAACTGTTTCAGCTGCACGCGCTCTTTGGTCCGCAACACGGCTATCGCGGCGAGACCCAGGACAACATGATCGAATGGCGAAGTTACGAGCATCCGCGACTTGGGATACCGGTTTACAGTCTGTACGGCGAACATCGCGAGCCGACGCGCGAGATGTTGCAGGATCTCGATCTCTTCTTGATTGACCTGCAAGATATCGGCGCGCGCTACTACACTTTTATTTGGACGATGTATCTGGCAATGCACGCCTGCGAACAGGAGAATGTTCAGGTCGTCGTCCTCGATCGGCCGAACCCGATTAACGGTGTGACGGTTGAAGGTCCACCACTGAACCCGGACTACTGCTCGTTCGTGGGAATGCATCCGATTCCAGTTCGTCACGGCAAAACCATCGGCGAACTCGCGACCCAATTTCGCGACGAATCGTTTCCCAAATGCGCACTCACCATTTTGCCAATGAAAAATTGGAAGCGGGACATGTGGTTGGATCAAACTGGTCTCCCCTGGGTGATGCCATCGCCCAACATGCCGACACTCGATACCGCAGCGGTCTACCCGGGGATGTGCTTGCTCGAAGGGACAAATGTTTCCGAAGGCCGCGGCACTACCCGACCGTTTGAAATTTTTGGCGCGCCCTGGATCGACCCCGAAAAATTTTGCTGTGAATTAAACGCGTTGAAACTTCCGGGGGCATATTTCCGCGAGATGTTCTTCCAACCGGCGTTTCAGAAATTTGCCGGTCGACTCTGCGGCGGCGCACAATTGCACGTGACTGATCGTAATTCCTTTCGTTCATTCGAAACCGGTCTCCAAGTCATACGCTGCATGCGGCGGATGTACGCGAATCATTTTCAGTGGAAGCAACCGCCTTACGAATACGAATTCAAAAAATTGCCGATCGAAGTGTTGCTTGGCGGACCGATTGGCGATTTTTTCCCCGATTGATCTTTTGGGCGCTGACGGCCTTTGCCTTTTCGGCTTTCGCCGAAAATCCGGAGATGGCGATGGATAAAATGACCGATGACGAACTGCGTGCCTTTCGGGAACAGAAGGTGGCCGAGCTAAAACATCGCGCGTACGAGGTTCGCTCCGAGCAAGTGGCGGACAGCGCGATTTATCCCCGCATTTTTTTCTGTACCGTTTATTACACTCCAAAGGAATCGGGCTTCACCGCCGAGCGCGGATTCGACGCGACACCGATCACTGCGCCGGGTTTGCATGGCCGGAAGTACCCGCGCGATTTTCTTTTGGCGGTAAAGAAAGAAGGTTTCGGCCGAATCAACGAAGCAGTTGACGGCCGAAACTATATCCGCTGGATGGGCGATCGCCGATACGCGTTCGCCGATGCGCCGGTCGGACGTCGCGGCGAAGTGCTGGTACCACGCCGGTCCTGCGCGATTTCGTCACGTAACAAGTTTCTGCGGCAGCACGCCCAGCTCAAAATCAAATCGCAAACCGTGAATGAGGAAACCGGCAGTGATGAATGGTTCGTTTGCGATACCGGACCGGGTGTGCACCCGCTGCAAATCGATTTGTATTGGGGCGAAGATGAACCGCGCGGCGCGATCGGGCGGCAACGTGCGCGACCACGCGGCACCTGGATGGAATACGCGTTTGAGGTGGAAGTGACGGCGAAGCGCTAAGGGCTTGCCCCTACCCATTCACTTACTTAATCGCGACCGCGCCCTCAGAGTGAGAGTGAGTGAATGTGAAAATGTAAGTGCAGGTGCAATTGTAGAGGCGCTTGTGCCAACCGCCTGTTGTGCGTTATTCGGCGCTTGATACGGGCGCCCCTGCAACTTGCGGTTCTGGTTTTGTTTGCATTCACCAGCAGCTCGTTCGCCTATGGCCCGCTCGGTCACGAAATTGTCGGCGCGATCGCTGATCGCAAACTAGCCGGAACGCCGACGGCGGAAGAAATCAAAACACTTCTCGATGGCATTCCGCTGGAACGCGCTTCCTTGATTGCGGACGACATCAAGAGCTGGGACAAGAACGGACCCGATGATCGGCGTGGAATTCATTTTCTCGCGCATCCAGAGATCGAGCAACAGCTGCACGATTTTTGGAAGGCGAATCGGCCGAGCCCGGATGCTAACGACACCACGCCATCCCATCATTGGATGCATTACACCGACGTGCCGGTGCTTGATGTCGAGAAATATGGCGATGGCAAAACCGGACGTGGCAACTGGGATATCGTGCATGCAATTTCTTACTGCATTGCCGTTTTGCGCGGTGAAATTGCCGCGGATAAGCCGCTTCATGTGGGCGCCGAATATTTCAACGACGCAGGAGAACCAATCGATCCCGACCGTGACGCTCCCGGCCTGGGTGACGAAGGTGGGAACGCTTTGAGTTTGGTGCAGAATGCGACGGCGGAGCGCAAGCGACATTATTATCATTCGTTCCACGCCTACTGGGATTTGGATACAGTGCGCAATTTAACAATCGGGACGCCGGACGAGGTTCCAAAAGAAGAGCGTGAAAGTGTTTATGCTCCCGCGAAAGAGAAAGTGATCGCAGACTTTGTCGCGAACGAGCCAAAAAACTGGCGCACGCCCGGAGATCCAAAAACATGGGCCGAACAATGGGCGAATGAAATTCTCCCGATAGCACGCGAGGCGCACACCCGGGTGCGATTTGAGCACGTCCATCGCGAGGAGAAAGATGGTCGCGTTTTTGCCAAAGGAGCAGCGCACGAAATCGGGACTGGCTACCTGGATTGGTCAACTGCCGTTGTCGGCGACGAATTGCACAAGGCCGGTTGGCGCCTGGCGGAACTATTCCAGAAGGTGTTGTAGCATTCCGCCAAGCGAGAACGCTTGCCTACAAGAAGCGCGGCGGCTGAGGTTGCGTTGTGATCGCATACCAGCTTCATTTTCTTCATGAAAATAAAACTGGCTGAGTCGTCATCGGACACGATTCGCGAAGAAGTGCGGCAGCGTTATGGCGCCGCTGCGCGTGGCGAAGCTTCTTGTGCCGACGATTGCTGCACTTCCACCAGCAGCGATGCCCTTGGGTACGCCGCCGAAGATTCGGCGTTTGCGCCCGAAGCTGCGAACCTTGGCCTGGGCTGTGGTAATCCCCTCGCTATCGCCTCTCTGGAAAGAGGACAAACTGTCCTCGATCTGGGATCCGGCGCAGGATTCGATTGTTTCCTGGCGGCACGCGCAGTCGGACCAACTGGAAAAGTCATCGGTGTGGACATGACTCCTGAAATGCTGACGAAAGCGCGCGAGAACGCGAAGCGGAATGGATTCGATAATGTCGAATTTCGCCTGGGCGAGATTGAAGCTCTTCCGGTAGCAGACGAAAGCGTGGATGTAATCATCTCCAATTGTGTGATCAATCTTTCGCCGCAAAAGGAACACGTGTTTCGCGAAGCTTTCCGTGTTTTGCGAACCGGCGGGCGGCTGGCCGTAGCCGACATCGTTGCAACGGCATCATTACCTGAAGAAATAAAAGGAGATTGGGCCGCCTATACTGGATGCATGGCTGGCGCATCAGAGATCGATGAGCTCGAAAAAATGCTGCGCAATGCTGGCTTCAATCGAATTAAAGTCGCTCCCAAAGACGCGTCGCGATCATTCATTCGAGAATGGCTGCCCGGCAAGCGTATCGAGGAATATTTGGTGTCGGCAACAATCGAAGCAACAAGGCCGCTTCATTCCTAACGGCCGATCGGCCAAAAAAAAACGCGCCGATGATTAGCCGGCGCGCCTTTGAATACTGACTAACGAAAAAAATCAGCTCTTTTTCGTCATCGTTTTGTCGCACTCAGATTTCAGCTGGGCGTATTGGTCCGCGGAAAGGATTGTCTTGGCTTTCTTCATAAAAGCGGCGCGACCCTCCTTGGTGCAACCCGCTTTCATGCATTCATTCTGCCACGCCACCAATTTCGAATTCTGATCGGCGTTCAGATTAAGACTCGCCAAATTCATGCAACTGGCGCTGTCATTGGACACTTGCGTGCCTTTGGCGCCGCAACATGATTTCCCGCCGGCAAAGGACGAGCTTGCCGCTAATACTCCCGCCGCTACTAACGCTAAAGTCGTTTTGATCATGCACCTAAGACAGCATGAACTACGGAATGTTCAATGCGTCGCGAGCGTTATCCCGAGTCGCGGAGACGACGAGGAACCTTCGGCGGCGCTCGCGGCCGGCGGCAAGATCCGCGCCATGTGAGTGGAAGATGCAAGCTAGCTTCGGTGATCAGTGCAGTTTTCGTGAGGTCCCTCGCTTGCGCTCGGGATGACGCGCATTGCAAAAGACCAGGGGTCCACAGAAGCTACGTGAGAGGTTTCGCAGCCGGATCCCTTAGGCTTTCGTCCGGGATGACTACTTCAACTTGAATTCGATCCTGCCGTTTTTGGCGTCGGCTATGATAGTTTGTCCTTCACCAAATTTTCCCTCGAGAATGTTGATGCTCAGCGGATCGAGGAGCGAGTGCTGGATCGCGCGTTTCAATGGTCGCGCGCCATAAACAGGATCATAACCTTCGCGCGCAATGACCGTTTTCGCCGAATCAGTCAACTTCAGGGTAATATTTTGCTGGGCCAGGCGTTTCGTTAAACGGGCCAGCTGAATCTCCACAATTTTCTTAAGATCCTCGTCGGTCAATCGATCAAAGATGATGATCTCATCCACTCGATTTAAAAATTCCGGACGAAAATGTCCGCGCAACGCATCCATGACCAGGCGGCTCCGAGCTTCGCTTGATTCCTCCTCGGTAATGTATTGCGAGCCGATGTTCGAAGTCATGATGATGACGGTGTTCTTGAAATCCACCGTTCTCCCCTGCCCGTCCGTAATGCGTCCATCATCCAGCACCTGGAGCAAGACGTTGAAAACGTCTTGATGCGCTTTCTCGATTTCATCGAATAAGACCACGGAGTAAGGCCTGCGCCGCACCGCTTCGGAAAGTTGTCCGCCCTCCTCGTAACCGACATAACCCGGGGGCGCCCCAATCAATCGCGCAACCGCGTGTTTCTCCATGTATTCGCTCATGTCGATGCGAATCATCGCGTTCTCGTCATCAAATAAAAATTCCGCCAGCGCGCGAGACAGTTCGGTTTTTCCGACGCCGGTGGGACCGAGAAAAATAAAGGAGCCGATCGGGCGATTCGGATCCTGCAATCCAGCGCGGGCGCGACGAACAGCGTTCGCGACTGCTTTGATCGCGGCGTCTTGCCCGATCACGCGTTGATGCAAATGCTCTTCGAGCCGGAGTAATTTTGCACGCTCGCCTTCCTGCAATCGCGACACTGGAATTCCGGTCCAGCTCGAAACTACCTGCGCGATGTCTTCCTCCGTGACTTCCTGGCGCAGAAGTCTTCTCCGAGTTGCGCCGGCGTTCTTTCGGGCTCTCTCTTCCATTTCCGATAATTTTTTCTCGAGCTCGGGAATTCTTCCGTATTGAATTTCGCTCGCTTTCGCCAGTTCGCCGCGACGCTGGGCCCGTTCCAATTCCGTGCGCAATTGATCAAGCTGTTCTTTCAATTTCGCTTGCTCGGTAATTTGCGTTTTCTCTTTTTGCCACTCCGCTTTCAGCGCGTCAGATTTTTCTTTCAGCTCAGCCAATTCTTTTTCGAGCTTTTTCAGCCGTTCTTTGCTCACGGGATCCTTCTCTTTTTTGAGCGCCTGGCGTTCCATCTCGTGCTGCATGATTTCGCGCTCGATTACGTCGATTTCCGTGGGCATGGAATCGAGTTCGATCTTTAGGCGCGAGGCGGCTTCGTCCACCAGATCAACGGCTTTATCGGGTAAAAACCGGTCGCTGATGTAGCGATGCGAAAGGACCGCGGCAGCCACGAGCGCGGCGTCGGTGATCCGCACTCCGTGATGCACTTCGTAGCGTTCTTTTAGTCCGCGTAAAATCGCGATGGTGTCTTCCACGCTCGGTTCATTCACCATCACCGGTTGAAAACGGCGCTCCAGGGCGGCGTCTTTCTCGATGTATTTGCGATATTCATCGAGGGTGGTCGCGCCGATGGTGCGGAGTTCGCCCCTCGCCAACATCGGTTTGAGCATGTTGGAAGCATCGACCGAGCCTTCCGCCGCGCCCGCACCGACAATGGTATGCAACTCATCGATGAAGAGAATGACTTCGCCTTGCGAATCGGTCACTTCTTTCAGGAACGCTTTCAGTCGGTCTTCAAATTCCCCGCGAAATTTCGCTCCCGCCACCATCGCGCCGATGTCCATGGCAATGATGCGTTTGTTTTTTAACGACTCCGGGACATCACCGGAGACGATGCGCCGCGCCAGTCCTTCCACGATGGCAGTCTTGCCAACGCCAGGTTCCCCAATCAGTACCGGATTGTTTTTCGTCCGGCGCGAGAGCACCTGCATGACACGGCGAATCTCATTGTCACGCCCGATGACAGGATCGATTTTGCCGCGCCGCGCCAATTGTGTGAGATCGCGCCCATATTTCTCCAGCGTCTGATATTTACCCTCCGGATTTTGATCGGTCACGCGCTGCGAACCGCGCACCTGCTGCAGACCTTGCATGATTTTGTCTCGGGTCGCACCCACTTCCTTCAGTGCCTTCGCGACGGAATTGTTTTCGCCGGCGAGAGCCAGCAGATAATGCTCGGCGCTCACATATTCGTCCTTTAACTTCGACATCTCTTTTTCGGTTGAGTCGAGGGTGCGCCGCAGATCATTTGAAATGCGCAAGTCCGAAACCCCGCCGCTCACTTTTGGCCGCCCCGCCAGCTCAGTTTCAAGGCGCGAGCGCAGCGCGTCGACGGAAACTCCAATTTTCTCCAGCAACGGGCGCGTCACGCCCTCAGCTTGATCGAGCAGGGCGAGCAGAAAATGTTCGTTCCCAATTTCCGGGCTCTGCCATTGCGCGGCAAAATCCTGCGCGCTTTGCAGCGCCTGTTGCATCTTCTGGGTGTATCGATCGATGCGCATAGCTAACGGTAACCAAGGAAAGGCATTTTCAAAAGTTACCCGAGCGGATCTCAATCCCTCTTACAAAAGGGATTACGCTTGCGCTCCGTCTTTTGCGCGTTTGGCGGAGTCGATCATCTGCTCCCTAAGGCTGGCATTTTTCTCGGGAGCCTTCTTCGGGTGAGATGCCCGCGCTTCTGGAAGCGTTAAAGGCGTTGCCGAAAAATCATAGACGAACGGCCAGTTCCATTTCACAGTGGCGGTCGCTACATGACGAAAGAAACGCAAAAGGCTCTGGCAGTTATTATCGCATCCCTGGGGGTGCTGGTGATCTTGTTGTTCTGGGCAAATCATCTCCGGCCGCATCCGTAAGAATTCGCCGCCGGAGTCGACGCGATTGCCACTCCATCGCGTCACACGTATCTATCTTTGCCCATGAATTCTGACGCGCCCGCTTCTCGAGGAAAAATGCTGGCGCTGCTGCGCCCAGGTCCCTTCCGCCGCTACATCATCGGGTCAGTCATCTCCGATACTGGCACCT
>Ga0209808_1000890_pt1 | contig 15078 bp, 13 predicted proteins | sample GraSoiAngelo_157_FD_186171 | JGI IMG/M metagenome (GOLD analysis project Ga0209808, IMG submission 186171) | Grasslands soil microbial communities from the Angelo Coastal Reserve, California, USA - 14_1009_16_20cm (SPAdes) (version 2) | ecosystem: Environmental > Terrestrial > Soil > Grasslands ... | reverse complement strand
ACTCGGCGGTCGTCGAGATCATCGTCAAGGAAGGCGGCCGCTGCCGCTACACGACGATCCAGAACTGGTCGACCAACGTCTACAACCTGGTCACCAAGCGGGCCGTCGCCTACGAGAACGCGACCATGGAGTGGGTGGACGGAAACCTCGGCTCGAAGCTGACGATGAAGTACCCCGCGATCTGGCTGCTCGGCGAGCGGGCGCACGGCGAGGTGCTCTCGATCGCCTTTGCGGGCGAGGGGCAGCACCAGGACGCCGGCGGCAAGTGCGTGCACGTGGCACCGAAGACGACCTCGACGATCACCTCGAAGTCGATCTCAAAGAACGGCGGCCGCGCCTCGTATCGCGGATTGCTCGAGGTCGCCAAGGGCGCCGAGGGCGCGAAGTCGAAAGTGGTCTGCGACGCGCTGATCCTGGACGAGGACTCGCGCACGGACACCTACCCGTACATCCGCATCGACGAGAACAACGTCGACATCGGCCACGAGGCGACCGTTTCGAAGATCGGCGAGGAGCAGCTCTTCTACCTGATGTCGCGCGGACTCTCCGAGGCCGAAGCGGCGGCGATGATCGTCTCCGGCTTCGTCGAGCCGATCACGAAGGAGCTGCCGCTCGAGTACGCGGTCGAGATGAACCGCCTGATCCAGCTGCAGATGGAAGGCAGTGTCGGCTAGGGCCGAGGCGTTCTTGCCTCGATCGAGAGAGGGAGCCACGCATGAGTCCGACCGCAGGATCCTATGAGGTGAGGGCGTCGCCGAGCGCGCGCGCGCGGTCTCTCGGCCGATCTCCTACAGCGTCGTGCCGTCAGTGTCGTGCGTAGCCAGGCCAAGGCGACGAACGATGATCTCTCCAACCGCTGTCACAGAGCCGGTCGAGTCGGCGTCGCCAACCATGGTATCGGCGCAACAGTTGGCCGAGGAAGAAGGGCTCTCCTTCGCAGGAACGCCAGGTCCCGGAAACAGCGAAGGGGGCGACGTCTACGAACCGAAGGCCGCCCCCAAAGGCCTTCTGTAGGAAGCGAGCCAATGGCCCATGGAGTCCTTGCGAGCGCGCGCCTCTCTTGACGGCACGAGGCGTTCTTCAGCTTCGGACCAAGAGGCGAGCCGTACGCCGGATCCGTCCGCGAGAGGCTTGTGACTCTGAGCACAAATATTCCGCTATACTCGATAGGCACGTAGCCGAGTTTCCTCCTCCGACTTACACAAAGGCCTGAGTGCACCGGGTGGAGCCCGTTTACGGGTCCCCGCGGCAAGTCAGAGAGTTGGGAGCAATCACATGATGGATCTACAGCCGCTGGGCGACCGCCTGATCGTCGAGGTCCTCGAAGAGGAGGAGCAGACGGTCAGTGGGATCGTCCTGCCCGACACCGCGAAGGAGAAGCCGCAGCGCGGCCGCGTCCTCGCGGTTGGCCCCGGCAGCCGCAACGACGAGGGGAACATCGTTCCCATGGACGTTGCCGAGGGCGACGAGATCATCTTTTCGAAGTACGGCGGCACCGAGGTCAAGCTCGGCTCCGACGACGTCCTGATCCTGCGCGAGTCGGATGTGCTCGCGAAGGTGATCGGGACGCGTGAGCCGGCCGGCGCCGCCGCCTAAGAAGCAAGGGAGGAAACTGAATGGCTCACAAGGAGTTGAAGTTCAACGAGGACGCGCGGCGCTCGCTCGAGCGCGGCGTCAACATCCTCGCCGACGCGGTCAAGGTCACCCTTGGCCCGAAGGGGCGCTACGTCGTGCTCGACAAGAAGTTCGGCGCGCCGACGATCACCAACGACGGCGTCACGATCGCTCGTGAGATCGAGGTCGAGGACGTCTTCGAGAACCAGGGCGCGCAGCTCGTCCGCGAGGTCGCCACGTCGACCAACGACGTCGCCGGCGACGGCACCACGACGGCGACCGTGCTCGCTCAGGCGATCGTCCGCGAGGGCCTGAAGAACGTCGCCGCGGGCGCCAACCCGATGGCGCTGAAGCGCGGCATCGAGACGGCGGTCGACGCCGTGGTCGAGGACCTCAAGGGCCAGTCCAAGGAGGTCAACGGCAAGGAGGACATCGCCCGGGTCGCCACCATCTCGGCGCGTGAACGCGAGATCGGCGACGTGATCGCCGACGCGATCGAGAAGGTCGGCAAGGACGGCGTCGTCAACGTCGAGGAGGGCCAGACCTTCGGCCTCGAGCTCGAGTTCACGGAGGGCATGCAGTTCGACAAGGGCTACCTGTCGCCGTACATGATCACCGACGCCGAGCGCATGGAGGCCGTCCTCGAGGACCCCTACATCCTGGTCGCCAACCAGAAGATCGGGGCCGTCAAGGATCTGCTCCCGATCCTCGAGCAGGTGATCCAGGCCGGCAAGCCGCTGCTGATCGTGGCCGAGGACGTCGAGGGCGAGTCGCTCGCGACGATCGTGGTCAACAAGCTCCGCGGCACCTTCACCGCCGTCGCCGTCAAGGCGCCGGGCTTCGGCGACCGCCGCAAGCGGATGCTCGAGGACATCGCGATCCTCACCGGCGCCGAGGTGATCACCGAGGAGATGGGCCTCAAGCTCGAGAACACCAAGGTCTCGCAGCTCGGCCGGGCCCGCCGCGTCGTCGTCGACAAGGACACGACGACGATCATCGACGGCGCCGGCGACTCCGAGGCGATCAAGGCCCGGATCAAGCAGCTGAAGGCGGAGATCGAGAACACCGACTCCGACTTCGACCGCGAGAAGCTCCAGGAGCGCCTGGCCAAGCTCGCGGGCGGCGTTGCCGTCGTCAAGGTTGGCGCCGCGACCGAGACCGAGATGAAGGAGAAGAAGCACCGCGTCGAGGACGCGCTGCAGGCCACGCGGGCGGCCCTCGAGGAGGGCATCGTTCCGGGCGGCGGCGTCGCGCTCGTCAACGCGGTCGAGGCGATCAAGCTCGACTCGATCGACGACCCCGACGAGCGGACGGGAGCGCAGATCATCGTCCGCGCGCTCGAGGAGCCGCTCCGCCAACTCGCCTACAACGCGGGGCTCGAGGGCTCTGTCGTCGTCAACAACGTCCGCAGGGCCGCCAAGGGCCAGGGCCTGAACGTCGACACGAATGAAGTCGAAGACTTGGCGAAGGCGGGGATCATCGACCCGACGATGGTGACGCGCTCGGCGCTGCAGAACGCGGCGTCGATCGCCAAGAACATCCTCATGACCGAGGCGGTCGTCGCCGAGCCACCCGAGCAGGCCGGAGCCGGCATGGGCGGCGGCATGGGGGACATGGGCGGAATGATGTAAGGCATGCCTAAGCGGTCGGGTCAGCGAGAAGGCCGGCAAAGAGCGCCGGCCTTCTGCGTGTTTCAGACGAGCAGGCGCTCTTTGCATTATCGGGTCGCACCGGGACGGTCAAGAATCTCGCTGAACTAAGGTCGATCGGGCCTGAATCACCGAGCGCCGCCCTCGACCACGCGTGCCCGGAGGCGCTCAAACGCGTCAAACGTGACCGTTCGCGCGCATGGCGTGCCCCCACCGGTGCACCCACGCGAGCGAGAAAACGCCGATTAGCAGGGCTGTTCGAATCCAGGCGGGCCCATTCCCTTCGGAAGGCCGCTCGCGCTCCCGCACGGGTATGACGAGTTCTGAAAGGGATCAACCCTTTTTTGCGGTTTGGTTTGCACCGGCGGTCGCCGTGGGTAAGCGAAGATCGCCAACCATTTCAGGAAGGGAGCAGGTATGGCTACGAAGATCGCTGAAGTGATGACGGACCGCCCGCGCGCTGTGACGCCGCAGACGTCGGTTCGCGAGGCGGCCCGATTGATGGAAGAGGAAGACGTCGGTTCGCTTCCGGTCGTCGACGAGGGTGTCCGGTTGGTCGGAATCGTCACCGACCGTGACGTCGCACTCCGCGTCGTCGGGGGCGGCCTCGATCCGGAGGGCACGCGCGTTTCCGAGGTTGCCTCGACTGACGTCGTCACGCTCACGCCTGACCACGACCTCGACGAAGCGCTGGGGCTGATGGCGCGCGCGCAGGTGCGACGACTGCCGATCGTCGCCCGCGAGAACGAGCTAGTCGGGATGCTCGCGCAAGCCGACATCGCACGCGCCGGCAAGGACAAGACGACCGGCGAGGTGATCGAAGCCATCTCCCAGCCGCCGGCCGGCCCGAGGGTCGCCGGTCCCGACACCGGCGGCGGCTCGACCGTCAGGGTGGGCGACGAGCCGGTTCCACAGCAGCATACGGCGCGCGACCAGGACTGATCCAAAAAAGTCCGGAGAGAGGCGCGAGCGCCTCTCTCCGCTGATTCGGGCCGCGCAGGCCGGAGGGCGTGGGCGCGCGCGTAATGGCTAAGCGGCTAGAACCCGAGCACCGAACGAACGCGGCTCAGAGCCGCCTGGCGAAGCTCCATCAGCCCGTCAAGTAGCCTCGGAGAGCTGTGCGGCCCGTCATCGGCATTACGACCTACATCACGACCGCGCGGTTCGGATTCACCGGCGGGGAGTGGGAGCTCGAGTCGGCGCTCGTGCCGGCCGCCTACGTGCGGGCCGTCCAAGGAGCCGGCGGGCGCCCATTCCTGATCCCGCCCGCCGAGGAGGCCGTCGACGAGACGCTCGACGCGCTCGACGGCCTGCTTTTCTCGGGCGGCTCGGATCTCGACCCGGAGACGTACGGCCAAGACCCGCACCCCGAGACCAAAGGCGTCGTGCCGGAGCGAGACCGGGCGGAGCTCGCCTTGCTCGAGGCGGCGCTCGAGCGAGACCTGCCGGTGCTCGCGGTCTGCCGCGGCAGCCAGGTCCTGAACGTCGCCCGCGGCGGCGATCTCCATCAGCACCTCCCCGAGCTCGTCGGGCACGACGACCACAAGCACACGCCGGGCGAGTTCAGCGATCACGACGTGGAGCTCGTGGCGGAGACCCGGCTACAGCGCCTGCTGGGTGAGCGGGCCCCGGTCAAGTCGCACCACCACCAGGGCTTCAATCGGCTCGGCGAGGGTCTTGTCGAGGCCGCGTACGCGGAAGACGGGACGATCGAGGCGGTCGAGGACCCCTCGCGGCGCTTCGCGCTCGGCGTCCTCTGGCATCCCGAGGCGGGCGAGGATCTGAAGCTGTTCGAGGAGCTCGTCCGCGAGGCCCGCGACTACCGGGCTAGCCGTTTGCCGCTGGACTCAGCGGCGGCACATCCGGCGTAGGCGAGACCGGCGGGAGCGGCGCGCCCGGAGGGCGAAGCAGAGGGTGGGCGGGCGGAGCCGGTTCGGTGACCGGGCTCAGCGGCGGCAGGGAAGCGGGAGGGGCCACCGGCTCCTCGGCGACCGGGCTCAGCGGCGGCAGGGAAGCGGGAGGAGCCACCGGCTCCTCCGCGACCGGCGCCGGGGACGCGGCCTGCGCCGCGGCGGTTGCGACCGCCTCCGCGACGGCCGACGAGACGCGGCGCTCGATCTCGAGCTGGAAGATCGCGCTCTGGGCCTGGACGCGGTAGCGGAACGCACGTCCTTCGCCGATCACATAGCCGACGAGGATCCCGACGAGGGCGCCGACGATGATCGTCGCGACACCGAATCCCGCCGGCACGCCCCAGACCGACCGAAGCGGCGTCAGCGGCACGGCGCCGACGAAGACGCCGAAGATGCCGCCGCCCACCGCGCAGCCGACGCGAACCGTGTCCGCCTTGCGCAGGAGTTGGTCGGCGAAGCGCTCAATGATCTTCGGGTCGTAGCCAGCCGCAGGGGACACCTCTCAGTGATCGGCCGCCGACACCTCGACCTTGAGAACCAGCATGGTTGAATAGGGCATGCGGCTGCGGCGGAAATCCGAGGCCCCGGCGCCGGTGCGCCGCATCCTCGTCGGCACGGACCGCTCGGAGACGGCGACACGCGCAGTACGCTGGGCGGCCCAGATGGCGGAGCGCTACGAGGCCGAGCTGATCATCTGCCAATCGGTACGTGACGGGATGGACAAGGCCGCGACGCAGCGGGAGCTCGCCGAGTACGCCGCCGAGGTCGTCGGGCCCGACGCCCGTACGCTCGCAGCACAGGGAAACGATCCGGCGCGCGTGATGACCGACGTCGCGAAGGAGGAGAACGTCGACGTGATCGTCGTCGGCAGCGTCGGCATGAGCGGCCGCAAGGAGTTCCTGCTCGAGAACGTCCCGAACCGCGTCTCGCACAACGCGCATTGCACGGTCGTCATCGTCCAGACGCATCTCGACGGAGGTAAGCGATGACCCAGGCTGAGGTCGAAGGCAGTCTCCTCGGCCGAGCGGCCCGCGTCGCCTCCGTGTTCGCGAAGTACGGCCTGCGGGAGACCCGCGGCGGAGCCGACCCGATCGAGATCCGAGCGCGCCGGCTGCGCGACGCCCTCGAAGAGCTCGGGCCGACCTTTGCGAAGCTCGGGCAGATCCTCTCGACCCGGCCCGACCTGCTGCCGCCCGAGTTCATCATCGAGCTCTCGTCGCTACAGGACGACGTCGCGCCGCTGACGGAGGCGGAGGTGGTGCAAGTAATGGAGGAGGAGCTCGGCGTCCCCTGGGAAGACGTGTTCGCCTCGATCGACTCCGAGCCGCTCGCTGCGGGGACGATCGGGCAGGTGCACAAGGCGATCCTCGAGAGCGGCGAGCGCGTGGTCGTCAAGGTGCAGCGGCCCGGCGCCCGGGACGAGATCATGCGCGACCTCGGCTTGCTGCGCCTCTTCGCCGAGAAAACCGAGAGCCGCGAGGCGCTGCGCCGGATCGTCGACCTGCCGGCGGTCGTAGAGCACCTTTCGGAGTCACTCCAGCGCGAGCTCGATTTCGAGCAGGAGGCCGCGAACATCGACCAGATGCGCGCCGTGCTCGAGCCGTTCTCGCGGCTCGACGCGCCCGGCGTCCATCATCGGTTCACGACGCAGCGGCTGCTCGTGATGGAGCTGATCCCGGGCGGGCCGGTGCGCGAGGCCCCGCAGGGCCCCGAGCGCAAGGAGGCTGCCGGACAGCTGCTCGAGGCGTTCTACCGGCAGATTCTCACCGACGGGTTCTTCCATGCCGACCCGCACCCGGGGAACATGCTCTGGTCGGACGGGACGATCTACTTCCTCGACCTCGGCATGGTCGGCGAGGTCGCGCCGGACGTCCGCGAGCGCGTGTTGTTGCTCCTACTCGCGTTCTGGCAGGAGGACGTCCCTTTCCTGGCCGAGATCCTGCTCTTGCTCGCGCCCGAGCTCCCGGAGAAGCTCGATCTCGATGCCTTCCGCAACGAGATCGGCGAGCTACTGGCCGAGTATCGGCACAAGTCGCTGTCCGAGATCCAACTCGGGCCGATCATGCAGGGCCTGACCGAGATCGCCAGCCGCCACGGCGTGCGCCTGCCGGCGGCCCTGGCGCTCGTCGGCAAGGCGCTCGCGCAGATGCAGTTGACCGCGGCCGAACTCGATCCCGAGCTTGATCCCTTCTCGGTCGTCGGCGGCTTCGTCGCCAAGAACCTGCTCACACGCGTGCGAACGAGCGCCGACCCGAAGCGGATCTTCTATGAGTTTCAGAAGCTCGAGCTGCGGGCGAACGCGCTCGTCGAGGCAATCGAGCGGATCGCGGGTGCTCGCCCCGGCGCTCGGATGCAGGTCGACGTCAAGGGAACGACCCCGCTCGAAGACACGATCCGCCGGGCGGCGCGGGCGCTCTCGCTGGCAATCGCGGCCGGCTCGTGCCTAGTTGCCGCAGGGTCGACCGCGGCGGCGCACGTGCAGTCGTGGATTCCAGTCACGCTCGGCGTCGTGGGCGGGGTACTCACGATCCTCCTGTTGGTCGGCCTGCGCAGGCGGGACTGAGGTGTTCGACCACGTCACGGTCCGCGCCTCGGACCGCGAGGCTTCCGTGCGCTTCTACGACACGGTGCTCCAGACGCTGGGGATCGCCAGGGACCACACGGACGACCAGTACCCGCAGTGGGGCGACTTCTCAGTTGCTCAGGCGACGGGAGAGAAGCCCGTGACTCGGCGGTTGCACGTGGCGTTCGTGGCACCGTCGCGCGAGGACGTGGACCAGTTCTGGCGGGTCGGAACCGAGGCCGGCTACCGCGACGACGGCGCGCCCGGCCTGCGCCCGCAGTATTCACCCGAGTACTACGGCTCGTTCCTGCTCGACCCAGACGGCAACAGCGCCGAGGCGGTTCACCACGAGGAGCGCCGCCGCGGCCCGATCGACCATCTCTGGATCCGCGTGGCCGACCTCGACGCATCGCGCCGCTTCTACGAGACGGTGGCGCCGTTCACGGGCTTTCCGCTGCGGGGCGAGGGACCGGACCGCCGCGGGTTCGTCGGCGAGAGCGGTTCCTTCTCGGTCGTCTTGGGCACCCCGACGGAATATCTGCACGTCGCGTTCCCGGCGGCGGACAACACAACCGTGGAGGCGTTCCACCGCACGGCACTCGCGGCGGGTTACACCGACAACGGCGCCCCCGGCGAGCGTCCGATCTACCACGCCGGCTACTACAGCGCTTTTGTCCTCGACCCCGACGGAAACAACGTCGAGGTCGTCAACCACAACCGGTAGCGAGGCTGGGCCAAATGGCCCAGGTGCGCGACCGCCAAAACCGGTGTCCGACACCTGGTTCTGTCAAGCCCGAAGAGTGACAAGGCCGTGCCGGAAGTGTGCCGAGGCGCACCTCGAAACAGGCCGCGACGTGGCCGTCAGCGGCGCTTCTTGCCGAGCGCCTTGACGACGCGGCGCTCAGCGACGAGCGCGACCAGGCTCATCATCGTGCCGAGGATGAATCGCTCCAGCCGGCGCGGGATCCGCATCGGGCCGAGCGTAGCGGAGCCCTGTCCGCGCAGCGGACCAGCGGAGGGGGTCTGGGGGAACCGGGAGGTCCCCCCAGCAACGCCCCCGGCTCACTCGTACTGCAGCGCCTCGAGTACGTTCAGGCGCGAGGCCCGCCGCGCCGGGGCGATCGCGGCCAGGACGCCCGCGATCATCGCGGCGACCGTGAAGATCACGAGCGACGCGACCGGCAGCGAGAACGTGACGCCGTACTTACCGACCGCGTGCGTGACCGCGGCGGCCAGCATGATCCCGAGCGGCAACCCGAGCGCCGCGCCGATCAGCGCGGTGATCACGCTCTCGTGGCGAACCATCCGCCGCACCTGCCGCCGCGTCATCCCGACCGCGCGCAGCATCCCCAGCTCTCGCGTTCGCTCGAAGACCGAGAGCACGAGCGTGTTCACCATCCCGAACAGGCTCACGATCACGCTCAGCGCGAGCAGGACGTAGAGCAGGTTCAGCATCGTGTTGATGAAGGACGACTGAGCCTTCACGTACTCGGCGTGCGTCTGCGCCTTGGCGTCCGGGAACGCCGCCAGCGCCTTGTCGAGACCGGCCTGCGTCGGCGAGCCGTCGATCAACGTCAGCGAGTTCGACGGTCGTACGAACGTCCGGTCGAAGGCCGCTCGCGAGATGACGACCCCGCCGAGCACTTCCATCACCTGCGGCGGCTGGAAGATCCCGGCCACGGTTAGCCGCAGGGGCTTCCCGGCCGGAGAGCGCAGCGTGAAGCCGTGGCCCACGGCGAGGTGGTGCTTCTTGGCGAAGCCCTGCTTCACGATCGCGCCGTGCCCGTCGAGGCCGGCCAGGGTCGCGTTCGATCCCTGCTTCCAGTCGAAGTGGTAGACGCGCGCGATCGTCGCCGGGTCGACCCCGTTGACGTTGACGTCCGCCTTGCCGATCCTGCCGCGGTCGGAGCGGATGTCGGAGGCGAGGGTGACGCCCGTCGCGCTCCGAGCCGCGCGGCCGGCGCCGGCCGGGAACGCCGACCAGCCGTTCTGTGAGGTGACGACCCAGTCGGCGGTCACCTGCTTGTCGACCGCGCGGTCGATCGACCCACGCACGCCCTTGCCGAGCACGGCCACGAACGACACGAGGGCGAGCCCGATCATCAGCGCAGCGGCGGTTGACGCGGTGCGGGCGGAGTTGCGGGTTGCGTTGTCGGTCGCGAGCCGGCCGGCGGCGCCGCCGAAGCGCCTCGCCGGGATCCCGACAACGGCTGCCAGGGCGGTAACGAGCACGGGCGCGAAGCCGGCGACGCCGAGCAGGCCGAGCAGCGTCCCGCCGGCGAGCGCGAGCAGGGACTTGCCGGAGCCGAGATGACCCCCGAGCGTCGCGTAGGCGATCAGCGCCGACGCGATCCCGAAAAGAACGACGCCCGCGAGCGGCCCGAGCCGCTTCTTCCGCTGGATCACCGCTCCCTCGCGGACGGCGGCGATTGGCGGCACGCGGGTCGCCCGCAGCGCGGGCACAAAGCCGGCGAGCACCGTCACGAGCACGCCGAGGAGCAGCGAGATCACAAACGTGCGCGTGGCGTACACGGACGACGCCTCCGGCAATGACAGCCCGAGCGCGCCGAACAGCGAGCCCAGGCCCCTCGCGAGCCCGAAGCCCGCGAAGAGGCCGATCACCGACGCACCGAGTCCGATCGCGAACGACTCGAACACGACCGAGCGGAGCACCTGACGCCTCGAGGCCCCGAGCGTCCGCAGCGTCGCGAGCTCGCGCGTCCGCTGCGCGACCGTGATCGAGAGCGTGTTGAAGATCACGAAGGCGCCGACGAAGAGGGCGATTCCGCCGAAGCCGAGCAGGAACGCGCGGATAAAGGTGATGAAGCTCGCGACGCCCTGCTTGTCGTCGTTCGCCTGCTCCTTGGCCGTTCGCACTTGCGCGGTCGCCGGCACCTCTTGCTTCAGCTCCGAGAGGAGCTTCTCGGAGGACACGCCCGGCTTCGCCGCGACCGAGATCGCTGAGTAGCCCCGCAGCCCGAGCAGTCGCTGCGCGGTCGGGATCGAGAAGACCGCGATTGTGGCACCGCCGAGAGAGTTGACGTTGCCGTAGGTCGCCGTGCCGACGATCCGGAACCGTTCCTTCGGCCCGTGCGCGGCGACGCCGACCATCTCGCCGATCGCGAAGTGATGCTTCTTCGCCGTCTCGGCGTCGATCACGACCTGGTGTGCCCCCTTCGCCCAGTGGCCATCCTGCAGCTTCAGCGGGTTGAAGCGCGGCTGCGAGGTGTCGATGCCGAAGCCGAAGGTTGGATTGCCGTTCGACTGGATCGCCTTGCCGTCGCGGTCGAGCAGGGTCGCGTGCGTCGAGTCGCCGTTCAGGTCGAGCAGCGCGCCCGAGGCCGCCTCGACGTCGCGCATCCGCTTGATCTGCTCGAGCAGCTCCTTCGAGACCGTCGCGTTCCCTCCGTTCGAGTAGTCGACGAGCTTCTTGCCGCTCACGACCGCGTCGGTGTGGCTGTACGAGCTGGTGAAGATCGTGTCGAAAGCCTTCGAGATCGTGTCGGTGAGGACGAGGCTGCCGCTCACCATCGCGACGCCGAGCACGATCGCCAGCGCCGTCAGCACCGCGCGGACGCGGCGGGCGAGCAGCCCCTTGAGAGCGACGCCGGTCATTGTCCTGCCACCTCCTGGATCGCGTCGATCACCTGTGCCTGTGAGGGGCGGGCAAGCGACTTGGCGATCTCGCCGTCGGCGAGGAAGAGCACACGGTCAGCGATCGTCGCTGCGACCGCGTCGTGCGTGACCATCACGGTCGTCTGGCCGAGCTCGTCAACCGAGCGGCGCACGAGCTGGAGGATCTCGCCGCTCGTGGCCGAGTCGAGATTCCCGGTCGGCTCGTCGGCGAAGAGGACGGTCGGCCGCGAGACGAGCGCCCTGGCGATCGCCACGCGCTGTTGCTGGCCGCCCGAGAGCTCAGCGGGGCGGTGCTTCCGTCGGGCGCCGAGATCCACGCTCTCGAGCAGTTGCTCGAGCCATTCGCGTTCGGGCTTGCGGCCGGCGATCGTCAAGGGGAGGACGATGTTCTCCTCAGCCGTCAGCATCGGGAGCAGGTTGAAGAACTGGAAGACGAAGCCGATGTGCTTGCGACGCAGCTTCGTCAGCTCGTTGTCCTTCAGCTTGGTGATGTCGATCCCGGCGATCTCGACGTTGCCGCTCGTCGGCTGGTCGAGGCCGGCCAGGATGTGCATGAGCGTCGACTTGCCGGAGCCCGAAGGCCCCATCACTGCGGTCAGCTGCCCGGGGGGCACCTCGAGCGAGACGCCGCGGAGGGCGTCGACGGCGGTGTCGCCCTCGCCGTAGCGGCGCGCGACCTCGTGCGCGGCGAGGGCCGGCGGGCTGTGGTCGATCAGGACGCGCTCGTCGGTGAGCGCGGCTGCTGCTGCAGCTGCATTCATGGTGACTCCTTGGGTCGCAGGTTTCATCGCACCCCACGCTAGGGGCGCGCGTTCTGTAGGTCGTCGGCCGCCGGCCCGATTTCTACTCGTCCGAGCGGATGATCTTGAAGTCGTCCTCCCGGACGACGACACTCTGGCGGCGGTGGTCTACCTTCAAGACATGACGAGGCGCATCGCCAACATCGCCCGCCGGGCGTGGCCGCTGATCAGTCGTTTCGGCTTCGACGCTTTCGTGCTGCTGGGCATGCTCGAAGCCTCGCTCGAGCTCGCTTTCGGCCGTGAGCACAACAAAGACGCCCCGACCGGATCGCTTTGGGTGCTCGTCCCGCTGACCCTGGTGCTCTTCCTGCCGCTGTTCGCGCGACGGCGGTTCCCCTTCGGAGCACCCGCGGCGCTCTTCATCTACGCCGCCGCGATCTCGTTCTTCGAGGGGCGCCTCGTGACCTTCCCGTTCGCCATCTTCCTGGCGGTTCTCACCTGCTCGTTCCTGTTCGGCATGCTGCCCGAACGGCGACAGGCGGTGTCCGGCCTGGGGATCGGGATCGGAGCCGCTGCGATCGTCACCCACAACCACCCAACCCAGGGCGCCGGCGACTTCCTGTTCATCGGCGTCCTCTTCACGATCGTCTGGCTCGCCGGGAATGCGCTGGGCGCGAAGCTGAGTCAGTACAAGCGGGCAGAAGAACGCGCCGAGCGACTCGAGCGCGAACGCGAGGAACGGGCGCGAGCCGCCGTCGCCGAGGAGCGGGCGCGGATCGCGCGCGAGCTGCACGACGTGGTCGGCCACAGCGTCAGCGTGATGACCGTGCAGGCCTCAGGGGTGCGGCGGCTGCTGCGGCCCGAGCAGGAGCGCGAGCGCGAAGCCCTGCTCGTCGTGGAGCAAACCGGCCGCGAGGCGCTCGCGGAGATGCGACGGCTGGTCGATGTGCTGCGGCGGCCCGAGGAGGCGCCGGCGCTCGCCCCGCAGCCCAGCCTCAAGCATCTGGACAAGCTGGTCGAGCAGGTGCGAGAGTCGTCCGGCCTCGACGTCGACCTCAAGGTTGAGGGCGAGGCCGCGGACCTTCCGGCGAGCGTCGATCTGGCCGGGTACCGGCTGGTGCAGGAGGCGCTGACGAACACGCTCAAGCACGCTGAGGCTCAGCGAGCGGAGGTGCTCGTTCGCTACACCAACGGCGAGGTGGAGGTCGTCGTCGCAGACGACGGGAACGGCACGGGCGGGGGAGACGGCGGAGGTCATGGACTGGTCGGCCTTCGCGAGCGCATCGCCGTCGCCGGCGGGGAGCTCGACGCCGGCCCGCGGACAGGCGGTGGTTTCCAGGTCCGCGCGCGCATCCCCGTGAACGGCAAGTGATGCCGCAGCTCCCGACCGGCACCGTCACCTTTCTCTTCTCGGACGTCGAGGGCTCGACCGAGCTGGTGCGGAAGCTCCGAGACGGGTACGCGGACGTGATGGCCGACCACGAGCGGTTGCTCCGCTCCGCCTTTCAGAAAACCGGAGGCCACGAGATCAACACGCAGGGCGACTCGTTCTTCGTCGCCTTCCGGAAGCCGAAGGATGCGGTTGGCGCCGCCGTGAAGGCGCAGCGCGCCGTCGCCCGCCATCCATGGCCCGAGGAGGGAGAGCTGCGGGTCCGGATCGGGATCCATACAGGGGAGGCGACGGTCGCGGGAGACCAGTACGTGGGGCTCGCGGTCCACCGGGCGGCGCGCATCTGCGCGGCAGCCCACGGGGGACAGGTGCTCCTTTCTCAGACGACCCAGGCCCTGCTCGAGGACGAGGAGGAGCTCGGCGAGCTCGACTTTAGCGATCTCGGGCCGCGGACCCTGAAGGACTTCGACCGCCCGGTGCGGATCTACCAGCTGCTCGCCCCGGATCTGCCGGCCGAGTTCCCCGAGCTTCGTTCCGAGGACGACGCGCGCGCGCGCGGCTCGGCGCAGCTCGCGGACCGTCACGAGGTGGCCGACGCCGAGGAGGCCGCAGCCGTCCAGCGAGCCGCCGGCCGGGTGCGCGTGCTGATCGTCGACGACCAGGCTCTCGTGCGCACCGGCTTCCGCATGATTCTCGATGCCGAGGAGGACATGGACGTCGTCGGCGAGGCCGCGAACGGCAAGGAGGCGCTCACGGAGGCCGGCCGGCTGAGGCCGGACGTCGTCCTGATGGACGTGCGGATGCCCGAGCTGGACGGGATCGAGGCAACGAGGCGCCTGCTTGCCGGCGACGACATCGACTCGAAGGTCGTGATGCTGACCACCTTCGACATGGACGAGTACGTCTACGAGGCCCTGCGCGCGGGCGCGAGCGGCTTCCTGCTCAAGGACGCGCCCCCCGAGCAGCTCGTCGCCGGTATCCGCGCGGTCTGCTCGGGTGACGCCCTGCTCGCGCCTTCGGTGACGCGGCGGGTGATCGAGGAGTTCGTCCGTCATCCGCCCGACGCCGTCCGGACGGCTCCGCGGGAGATCGACGAGCTGACGCCGCGGGAATCCGAGGTGCTGAAGTTGATCGCGCGGGGTCTCTCGAACGCCGAGATCGCGCAGACCCTTGTCGTCAGCGAGACGACGGTGAAGACGCACGTCGCGCGCGTGTTGATGAAGATGAACCTTCGAGATCGGGTCCAAGCCGTCGTGATGGCCTATGAGTCCGGCCTCGTTCAACCCGGCGACGTCGGCGAGGTGCCCTCGGCTCCCTAGGTCACGGCCGCAGACCGTAGGTCCAGGCACAGTGTGGGCACGATGCTGCGCCTCGAGCGCCACCCGTTCGGGCCGCGGGTCTATCTCCTCCACCGCAGGATCCACGAGTACCACCTCGGGCTCGCGATCCTCGTGGCACTGGCCGCCGGTTCCTTCCTCGACGACGTGGACCTCGGTCTGACGACGATCCTGGCGGCGCTGGCCGGGGTCTGGCTCGTCGCGAAGGACTGGCGGGATCTCGTCCCGTCGAAGCG
>Ga0209808_1000888_pt1 | contig 15101 bp, 14 predicted proteins | sample GraSoiAngelo_157_FD_186171 | JGI IMG/M metagenome (GOLD analysis project Ga0209808, IMG submission 186171) | Grasslands soil microbial communities from the Angelo Coastal Reserve, California, USA - 14_1009_16_20cm (SPAdes) (version 2) | ecosystem: Environmental > Terrestrial > Soil > Grasslands ... | reverse complement strand
CGGGCTGAGGGAGGCGGAGACCCTGGCCGCCCTGGCGAAGAAACAAGGGGTGCTCGCGGTGGCCGGTCTGCAGGCGCGGTCCGCGCCCGCCGTGGCGTACGTGCGGGACCTTATCAAGCAAGGCTACGTCGGCGAGGTGCTCTCGACCACGCTGATCGGTTCGGGCATGGGCTGGGGACCGACGGTGGAGCCGTTCAACGTGTACATGAACGACAAGAGGAACGGCGCGACGATGCTGTCGATCGGACTCGGCCACGCGGCGGACGCCCTATGTCACTGCCTCGGCGAGGTCCGAGAGCTCTCTGCCACCATGACGATGCGCCGAAAGTTTTTCACCGTCGCTGGGACCGGCGAAAGCAAGCCGATGGCGGCGGACGATCAGGTGGCCGTCAGCGGACTCCTCGAGGGCGGCGCCGCATTCTCGATGCATTACCGCGGCGGGACCTCGCGCGGGACCAACCTGCTCTGGGAGATCAACGGCACCGACGGTGACCTGCAGCTGACCGCCGACGGGGGCCAGGCCCAGCTCTTCGAGATGACCGTACGCGGCGGCACCGCGGCGCAGTCCTCGCTCGAGATCCTGTCCGTGCCGGCGGAGTATCGGTGGGCGCCGCCGCAGCCGGGTCTGGGCACGAACGTCGCGCAGGCGTATGCGCGTTTCGCCTGCGACTATCGGGAGGGAACGCACCTTTGCCCGAGCTTTGAAGATGCGGTCACTCGTCATCGCATGTTGAACGCGATCGAGACGGCAGCCGCAACCGGTCAGCGTCAAAGGCTGAGTTGACCTCGGGAGTCCTCGCCGCGAAGAGTCCCGACCGCATCTTCACCCTCGGCTTCATCCTCATCGGGCTCGCGACGCTCGCGCAAGCGTCCTGCCTGATGCTTGTCAATACGTCGATCGGGCTCCTCGTCGTTCGGGAGTTCGGTCTGGGTCCGCAGGTCGTTGGCGCGGTCATCGGTCTCCAGGCGACCTGCGCGCTCGTCTCCCGTTTTCCGGTCGGCTCGTGGACCGACCGCTACGGCTCGCGGCTGTTCGCGTTCGGCGGCGCCGCGCTGATGGTCGTCTCCTGCGCCGCGTTCATCCTCTCGATGTCGATCCGCGCCGCCATCCCGATCGGCGGCGGCGTGCCGATCCTCCTCGTGCTTGCGTCCATGCTCAGCGGCGTAGCGCTCAGCGCGTTCTCCACCGCGGCGAGCACGTACATCGCGTACACCGTGCCGGTCTCGCGGCGCGCGGAAGCCGTCGGCTACTACGGTGTCCTTCAGGGTCTCGCGCAAGGCTTCGGCGCGGGGGTCAGCATCGTCATCGTCGACGGCCTGGGCTTTGGCGCGCTCTACGCGATCGCCGGTCTCGCGACGGTCGTCGCCGCGCTCCTGTCGCTGGGCCTGCAACAGGACACCGGTCCGGAGAGCGCGACACCGATGGGAGTCGGGTTCCGCCTCCATCCCGGTGTGGTCGCGCCGTCGCTCGCCCAGTACTCGGTGATCGTCGGCACCGGAGCTGCATTCAGCTTCATCCCACTGCTCGGCACCTCGCGCGGCGTCACGAACCCCGGCCTGTACTTCACCGCCGTCGCGATCTCGTCGATCGTCGCGCGCCTGCTCACCGGGAGGATCGCCGATCGACGCGGCCGCTTCGCGGCGATCGTGCCGGGCATGATCGTGACGGCGCTCGGCATGTACATCGTGTCGAGCGCCGCCAGTGCCGAGGCGTTCATCCTCGCCGGCGCGGCGGTGGGCATCGGCTTCGCGACCGCGCAGCCCGCCCTTCAGGCGCTTGCGATCGACCTCGCCGAGCCCGCCGCGCGAGGCACGGCCATGGCGACCTTCTGGGCGTTCACCGACTTCGGCGTCATCACCGGCTCGTTCGTCTCCGGCCAGATCGCCGCGGTATCCGGCCTCGGCACTGTCTTCGTTGTCTCCGCCGTGATGCCGCTCGTCGGCGTCGCCGCGCTCCTGGCTTGGCGGCAGCTGAGGCGACCGGGACGGGTCAGTTCGCCTTCGCACCGGTCAGTAGCAGGGTGAGTTGATGACCGAGCATTACAAGGAGCTCGAGGTCGGTGCTCGAGATGCCGTCGGGCCGGGCGTCGTAAGCAAAGAGAACCGCGCCCGCCCCAGTCACGGGGATCGCCGCGATGGAACCGCGCGCGAAGCGCGGACCAAGCGCAAAGCGGTCGTCGGTCGACGTGTCGGATATGACGAGCGGGACTGGCCGACGGGATGCGGACGCCAGCACCTGCGCGGCCTGCGACAGTAGCTCGGCCGCCTCAATGCCCTCTGCTCGTTCGCATACGAGCCGCCCGGCCCGCGTGCGGACGAATGCTCTCGTCTCGGCGCTGCTGATCCGCCGAGCCGCGTCGAGAGCCCACAGCGCGATGCCGGCGTCGTCGCGCGGGACCTCGCGTGTATCGAGTAGGACCGTCAGCGCCTCGCGCTGACGCTCCACGATGCGAACGAGGTCGATTCGCGCGAGCGCTGAAGCGGCATGTGCGGCGACACGCTCGAGACTCCGTCGCGCCTCCTCGCTGAGCGAACGGTGGCGGGTCGCAGAGACGACGACCAACCCGAAGAGTCGCTGACCTTCACGCAACGGCTGCGCGTATGCGCGCGGATAACGGGCGAGATCGCCGACGCGGAGGTCGCGGGCCAGAGCGGCGCCTTCGAACCAAACGCCCTGGTCCTGTGCGAGGCCCACTCCGGTCACCTTGTTTCTGAGCCCGTCGGAGGGTGCGGCACTGAGATGGGCATCCGCTACAAGCTCGAATCCGTCGCGGTCGCCTCCACGAAGAAGCAGCCGCGGCGTCGCGCGAGCACCGATCACCGCGGAGACGAATTCAAAGAGCACTTCACCAACATCGCGTTCGGTCATTGCGTGGACGAGGTCGGCCGCGCGGGCGAATCCGAGCTCGGTGACTCGCTGCGACCCTCGAAACCGTCGGATGAGCTCGCCGTTCGCCGCGGCGGCGACGAGGAGCAAGGCGCTCCAGCCGGCGGCTTGTTCCACCGGAAGCGCGGCCGGCCCAAGAACGATTGCCGTTCCAACCAGCACCAACGCCTCGACTGATGCGACGAAGATCAGAGCTGGCTCACGCAGGACGAGACCACCACTGAAGATCGGCCAGAGCAGCACGGCGGGAATAAGGGCGGCGCGGTCCGCAAGCAGCACGACCGCGAGCAGACTGGCTACAACATCGCCGGCGACGCCCAAAGTGAAGCGGAGCGGAAAGCGACCAAGGCGGATCGTCGCCTCTTGTGCGGCGCCGCCAGCCAGCAGCGCGCCGGCGACGGTGACCGTCCGGACGAGCAGATCGTCCGGGACGCCACCGAGTTGCCGTGCGACGGCAACCAGACCGATCGCGCCGAGCGCGAGCCCGACGCGTGCGCGCTGTGCGAGGTCGAGCAGGGTGCTTTCGGCTTCCGAGCGGTGGGACTCCGGGCTCACGTCTGCGGCAGCATGCGCTGGACGAGTCCTTGATCGAGGAGTCCCAAGAAGAGATCGACGAACATTGCATCCCATTGGGTGCCCTTCCCCTCACGAAGGCGTCGGACCGCTTCCTCACCTGAGAGGCCCGCCCGATATGGACGGTTCGACACCATGGCATCCCAGGCGTCGGCGATCGCTACGAGACGTGCACCGAGCGGGATCGCGGAGCCCGCGAGGCGATCGGGGTAACCACGACCGTCAACGCGTTCATGGTGGTGACGCACGATCGGCAAGTAATGCGCGGTGCTGCGGAGCGGCACGCAGATCCGTTCGCCCTCCGCGGCGTGCGTCCGCATCGACGCGGACTCGGCTTCGTCGAGAGGACCCGGCTTCAACAGGACCGCCTCTGGTACTGCGATCTTGCCGACGTCGTGGAGCATGCCGCCCTTGTAGAGGACGTCCAGATCTTCGCCACCCAGCCCGTAGGCGCGGCCCATCTCTCGTGCGTAGAGCGCTACCCGCTCGGCATGCTGGATCGTGTAGCCATCCCGAGACTCGACCGCACGCGCGAGAGCGAGGATCACCCCTTCCGCGGCATCAAGACGCTTGTTCAAGGCCCGATCGCGCAGCAGCACCTGCGTCCGCATGAGGAGCTCCTTCGCGTCGAATGGCTTGGTGAGAAAGTCGTCGGCCCCCGCTTCGATTCCCTTCAAGCGTGTCGCGCGGTCGTGTGACGCGGTGATCAGGACGACAGGGACGAGCCGGCGAACGGGATGAGCCTTCACCCGTGCGCAGACGGTGAGCCCGTCCATCGCGGCATGTCGATGTCGAGCAGGACAAGGTCGGGCTCTTCGATGTCGATCTTCTCGAGGGCCTCCTGACCATCGCGGGCCTGTCGCACCTCGTAACCGAGGTCGTACAGGTAGCCCTCAAGCAGCTCGCGATTTGCGCTGACGTCGTCGACCACGAGAACGATCGGCTTGGTCGCGGGTACGAGGATGCCGGTCACGGCCGCCCCGCCGGGACTGCTGGGTTGTTACCCGCGCTCTGTCCTGCGGCGAACGAGACATCGAGGTTCAAGGCGTTGGTCTGGACGATAACAAGCGTGAGCGACCCAGAAGCGACTCAGCGGCTTCAGCTTCAATTGCCGCGGCACTCGGCACGAAGTGCCGGAGTTAGTCCGCGAGCCGGGGCCATTCGCTCCTGCTCGAAACCGTCACGATCGTCCCGCCCAGCGAAGCACCCGCAGCGCGCGCAGGGTGTTCCATCGGCTGGGCCGGCCCTCGCGCTCGTCCATGTCGAACTCGAGATCGCGGATGCGCGCGTTGACCATTTCGCTCTGGTGCGGGTTCTCGAGAGGCCATCGGCCTTCGGCGTCAGGCTTCGAGCGGACGAGGTCGATGGCCTCGGCCACGCGCGGATCCGGCACCACGCCCGCGGCGCGGAGGTAGTCGAGCCCGCGCAGCGCGTCGTAGTGCCAGCCGGTCGGGAACGAGAACAGAGTGAAAGCCGGATCGATCAGCTCGCCGCTCGACAGCCGGCGCAGCATCCGGCGGTCGAGCAGGTACTCCTGCCCTCGCTCACGCGCACCGGTCATCTCGGGTGAGGCGCCGGTGGCCCGCTCGTGCTCTAGAAGACCCTCGAGCACGTTGATCGTCGTGTGGAGCGATCCGCGGGTCGAACCATTTTCCTGCTCGCAATTCCATCCGCCATCGGCCATCTGCTCGCCGAGGAGCCGCTCGACGATGCCCGTCACGTCCTGACCGAAGTACGAGCCGACCGCCACGACGCGTCCGTTGATGCAGGGCTCGACCTCGCCCGCGAACACCGGTGTGCCGCGCCATGGGCCGCGGGAGTGCCACGTCGCGTTATCGCGGACGGCGGCTATCGCTCCCTGCGCCTCCTCGCTCGAAGCGTCGAGGCCCATGTCGCTGAGCATCAATAGGGCGAGTAGCGAAGGCCACTCGGAATCCGAGGTACCTGTCTCCCACAGCCCATCCTCGCGCCGAAGAGCCAAAAGGCGCGCGCCCCAACCTTCGGTGGCAACGCGGGCACGCTCCGCGGCGATCTTTTCGGCCGGCGCATCGGTCAGGTCGCGCATCGCTTGCCAGCGAATCGCCGGGTCCGAGTCGAGCAGCCAGTCGATAGCGGACACGATCATCCTCCCGTGGAGCGGTGTCTTGCGAGTCGTCGCCGGCGTCTCTCCGGCGGCCGATTATTTCTTGGCTAGAAAGTGAGGGCGGAGCTTGTGAGCTCCGCCCTCAGTTGTTGCGTGGTCTACCGCATCGTCACATCGATGGCGTTATGGGACGCTGCAAATCGCATATGCCCTAACCGTGACATTGCCTGAACCGGAGAGGACAACAATCCCCTGAGCCTCCCAGCCTGTCGGCGTCGCGCCATTTGTTTGTGGGGTCGGCCGCGAAACGGCGACGGCTCCCTTGTCTCCGGATCCTTGGATGATGTCTGCTCCGCCGCCGAGCAGCTTGCTTCCCGCCGCGCAAGTTGCCGTTGATAACCCGGTGGTCGTGCCCACTGCCGCATTGCCGCCGGTGTTCTGCGGTCCTCCGACGACGATCGTCGTGTTGCCGACAACTCCCGTCGCGCCGGTTGGACCCGCGGCCCCGGTCGGACCCATCGGACCGGTCGGCCCGATCGGCCCTACGGAACCGGTCGGTCCTGTTGCCCCGGCGGCACCCGCACTGCCGGTCGCGCCAGTCGGTCCAATCGCGCCAGTCGCGCCGTTTGCGCCTTGCGGACCCGTTGGTCCGATCGCGCCGATCTGACCCTGAGGACCGGTCGGTCCTTGCGCGCCGGTATCGCCCGTCGCACCGGTGGGACCTGTCGCTCCGGTGTCGCCGGTTGCTCCGGTGTTGCCCTGAGGACCCTGCGGACCGGTCGGTCCTTGTGATCCGGTTTCGCCTGTCGGGCCTTGTGCTCCTGTGTCCCCCGTCGCGCCGGTCGCGCCGGTCGCGCCCGTCTCACCTGTCGCGCCGGTAGGCCCGGTTGGGCCCTGCGGCCCCGTAAGGCCGATGGGACCGATAAGCCCTTGAGCGCCGGTTGGCCCAGTCGCGCCGGTGGCTCCGGTCGGGCCGATAGGTCCGGTGTCTCCCTTTACACCTTGCGCTCCGGTCGGGCCGATAGGTCCGGTGTCTCCCTTTGCACCTTGCGCTCCGGTCGGGCCGATAGGTCCGGTCGGTCCAATCGGACCCACAGGTCCCGTGGCTCCCGTTGGTCCTTGCGCTCCAGTTGGGCCAGTCGGTCCGGTGGGCCCGGTCTGGTTCCAGTTCAGCGCTCTCTCAGTTCCGCTGCAGATCTGATTGAGCGCCGTGTCGATCACACGCAACGCGCCACTCGACGTCGAGTAGCACCCGTGAATAACTCCCGAGCCGTCGGGAATGCTCGCGTATGCGATCCCACCAAGCACGAGTAGTCCGCCGACAGTGAACAGCAATGAACGACGCGCGTGGCGTCTAAGCCCCTGCACCCCAATGCTCCCTGGATCCCTGAGACCTACGCGGAGGGGTGATTCCCTATCCGGCCCCGAAGTAGGCTACCGGCCAAGTCATCCCCTCTTGGCCAGCCCGGGGACACTACTGCGATCCAAGGCAGGCTGCAAACCAATCGCGTCTTAATGCCCCGAGCGCGCGAGTTCGGCACCGCTGATGCAGGTGCTTCGTGGGCAGACGAGCAACCGGGTGGGTGTTACACGAGCAACCAAACAGGTGGGTGGATGGTTATGCATCGGCTGCCGCTGCGCTTCGCTACGCGACTCGCGATCCTTGGTTCGGTTTCAGTTCTTCTCTGCTTCTCGGTCCTGACGTCGAGCAGCAGCGCCGAGACGGTGGTCTCGACGACTAGCCCCTTCACGTTCACTGGGACGAACGACTGCGTGATCCCCGCGGAAGACTTCATCGGCACGGGCGGTGCTCACGTTGTGATCACCGGGAATCTCTCTGCCGGCGGAATGGCGCAGTCACACATCCAGGTCAATTTCCAAGGCATGCGGGCCACAACGATGAGCGGAAAGAAATATCAGGTCCCCGACGCGGAAACCCAGTCCCTGGAATTCGACACGGCTGACCTCGCGCCGTTTCACGAGACGTTCGAGCAGATGCTTCAGTTCGTCCGTGCGGGCGAGGATGGAACGTACCTCGTCGGAGATGATTTCTATATGCACTTCCTCGCCCACGCCACGGTCAATGCGAACGGGGTCGTCACCGTTCAGGACGTGACCCTGAACGCGCGGTGTCAATAGCAGAGACGAAGCGCGATTGCGGCGATATGCCATCGGGTCGGACGCCACGCTTCGAGCCGCCAGGCGTGAGCGTCGTCGCGCAACTCGGCGTCGAACTCGACCATCGGCCCGCTGGCCTTGCAGTGCACCGAGATGTGTGGAAGCCACGACCCATCGCTTTGCTGATCGCCTCCTTGACCGTCCAGATGTAGAGGACTCGACCGGGCACGGACTGACGGAGGAAGCGCGAAGAGCGCCTCCTTCTCGTGCTCCGAGCAGACGTGTTCAGCAACCGCGAGCTCAGCCGCCGCCGCTCGCCGCGAGTGACCTCACGACGTAGCCCAGAACGACGAGCAGGTCGAGATCCGGATGTGAGAACGCATCTCGGCGGATTGTGACCACCCCGATCTTCTCGGTCGGTTGCGACGACACGAACTTCACGATCGGCGTCTCTGTCCCGTCGGTCCACTCCCACGCCGAGCCGAACAAAGTCGTCCGCCGCAGGTCGAAGACGACCCCTGGCCGCGGTTCAAACGACCCACCCGAGCTCCAGGGACGAAGCGGAAAGATGACGGCTGTCTCCTTGTGATGCTCGGGGTCTATCAAGATCTTCGGGCGAAAGAAGCCGACCCTCCAGAGCCACCAGTAGTGGCGCGCTGTCGTGGCTTCACTCGTTCTGTTCAAGTGGGCGCGAATCGAGACGAATACGTCGTCGCCATCGCGAAGCTCAGCCCTCAATTCGAGGAGGCTCGGCCAGTGCAACACCCACCGAAGTTGTCGACCGGCGGCTTCGCTCAGCGGAAGCACGCGCGAACTGTAAGCGCGTCATCCGTCACTATTGAGCGGCACGCGCCTTCGGACCGGGACTAGCTGCGCTCGGGACCGAGGGGCTTCGTTTTCCGTCGGCGCATGATCTCCCGGCCGCGCTCGATCCTGATCGTCCCGAGTGGCAGTCCGAGCACATCGAAATTGATGACCTCGCCCTCCCGTGAAGGCCGAGCGCGATGCGCGCCCCTAGTGGCCGAATCGGTCGCCGATGTTCCGGGGAGAGGTCGCTCCCCTGGCTCGATAAGGCCCTCACGCAATCCGATGGCGACCGCCTCGGCTCGGCTGGCCGCCCCGAGCTCTAGAAGGATGTTCGAGATGTGCCACTCGGCGGTGCTCGGCGCAATGTTCAGCGCGGCGGCCAGCTCTTTGGTGGTATGACCTGCCGCGACGTAGCGCAGGACCTCCTGCTGACGAGGCGAGAGACGCACGGGCCTATCGGTGCAGGAGGACTGCCATACGCCCCTCATTTTCCGGGGTGCCCGTGATTTCATGGATACCGCCGACACTTCTAGCCATGCAGGCTCTTCGGCATGATGTGGAGATCAACCGTCTGTGCGCACGATGTTGCGGTACGACCGAGCGAACGAGGGCCCGAGTGGTTCTGCGAAGAGTGTGGTTGGGCGTTGCCGCTCTTTCGTGAACGCTGCGGCGCCATGCGCGCCGTCAATGCGGCACTCGTTCGGGCGAGAGGATTTGCTCGCCATGCCGGATAAGACCATCACGCACGAGTACCGCGACTTGCTCGAGAGTTTTGTCGCAAAGCGCTATCGCGCGAGGGCCGTCGGACGCGTCCGTTCGAATGGGATGTGGGAAGGCTGGATCGAGTTCGTTGATCTCGCCGAGGATGAGCGACTGTCGACGGGCATCGAGACGGTGCAATCCAACGAGCGAGCCTTCCGGTATTGGGCCGCCGGCGTCGGCCCGGCCTATCTCGAGGGCGCCTTCACGCGGGCGTCGCGCGCAGCTCACGGGTCGATGCAGCTCGACTCGCCGCTTTCGCTCACGCCGCAGCGGGCGGCTCTCGATCCATTCGAGGTCGACGCGCAGGGCGAGGGCCTACTCGCCGCTCAGCTGGGGGCGCTCGATCTGGATCGCATACGCGACATCGCGCTCGCGTACGAGCTTGTCCCGCCGAAGAGGGCGGCATCCGCGACGCGCGCGGAACTCATCGTAGAGATCCTCGCCACCGTATCGAGCGCTCGACGCGAACCGGCGGAGCGGTAGAGTCAGCGAGGGCTCGTTACTGGGATTCCCATCTCTCTCGCCGCCGCAAGCATTCGCTCGTCATAGCTAACGAGAACCGAGAGGTCCCTGCCGAGGCGCTGCGCTGCAGCCAGGTGGATCGCGTCGAGGCTGCGAAGGCTCTCCACCGGGAGAACTGCCGCGGCGTCGAGCAGCGGGTCATCGATGCGCAAGAGATCGAATCGTTCGACGAGTTGCCGAGCCCTGCCCGTCGCGGCCGGGCCGTGATGCCGCACCGCACGAACCACCTCGACCCGCGCGAGCGCGCACGAGCTGCTGCCTTTCCGTCGCCGGATGAACGCTCGGAGCGCCGCCGACTCATCCTCCCGCACCACAAGCTTCACCAAGGCCGAGGAGTCGAAATAGGCCCTTCTGGTCAACGCTCGCCCTCGCGCATCGCCGCGAGCTCCATGCTGGGCAACGGGACGCCCCGCTTCGGCTCAAGAGGCGCGCCGAGCTCAAGCGGATCTCCAGCCGAAGGCGAGAGCTGCCCAGTCGCGAGCAGCGTGTCGACGCGGCTAGACCGCGGGATCGGGACCAGCCTTGCAACGGGGCGGCCGCGGTCGGTGACCTCGATGGCGTCGCCGCGCTCGACTTCTCGGAGATAACGACTCGCCTGCTGCCGGAGCTCGCGAACCCCAATCGACCTCATGTGCTATTTATAGCACATCGGGGTCAGCCCGCCGCCAACCGCGGGCAGAGTCGTTTGGCCCTTTGGCTCGGAGCTTGATGCTGACTCGACGGTTGGCCTAGGGCCCCTTCCTCATAGACCGGAGGGCGAGGATCTCGCTGAGCCCGACATAGCCGAGTGCCCGCAGCTCGCGATGAGAGACGTCTCGAGTTTGTCCGCCGTCCCGCTCGCCGCGCGCTGCGGTCGCGATGGCGCCGGCGAGGGCGCTGCCCCGTACGGCGGCGCGATCGAGCCGAGCGAGCGAAGTCTCGAGCTCCTCCCACCGCTCCTGAACAACCAGCGCCATCGTGAGTCGTAACCCGAGCGCGTCGATGACCTCGTGATCCCAGACCGGACCGGTCCTCGCGAACCCCGCCGTCGAGAGATGCCTGCAGTCACGGCCAGCGATCGCCATGGGCAAGATCAGGTTGCTGGCGCGCACGGCGGCGGACTCGGGCACCATTCGACCGACGAATTCCTCGATCTGCAGTGGCGATCGACGGCCCCGGATCGAATCGGCCACGAACGCGTAGCCGGCGGCGCCCGCGCCCGCGAGACAGAACTGCGTCTCAGGATTTGCGTCGACCAGCTCCACAAGCTCCCGGCCCAATGCGGCCAAGCCGTCCCAATCTCCGCGCGCGAAAAGCAAATGCGACACGAGAGCGAGTGCGTGGCTTCGCAGATGCGCACTTCGACGCGTCGCCAGCTCCGAGAGCCGGTCGCTCAGTCGTTCGACCTCACGCAAATTACCAGCGAGATAGGACGTAACGCCGCGCCACCACATCACTTCGATCTCGTTCACCCAGGCGCCCTGCGCGACCAGCTCATCGACGCGACCGTAGGTCTCTCGAGCGCCCGCAATGTCACCCGACCACATCCGGACGATGGCAAGGCGTTGGAAGGCGTCGGCATGAACGCGCGGGTCTTCGGACGCGCGAACGATCTCCATCACATCTTCGACGGAGGCTTCGTCGCCGAACAGATGCCCGTGCTGCACCAGCAGGCGCGCGAGTGAAACGCTGTCTCCCGCGGTGCGTGCTGCATCGAGCCCTTCATCCAAGAGACGGCGGACGGTGCTCATGTCGGGGAGGCTCCGGAAGTAGCCGTACTGGAACATCGTGAGCTCGATCGCGTCGGCGTAAAGCGGCGGGGGTGCTTTCTGCCTCGAGGCCTTATACGCGTCGATGGCTCGCAGGCGGTGCGTCCAAGCCTCATCGCCCATCGCATAGCGCCAGTACGCGCTCGCAAGTGCGTGCTCCGCCCGGCCCCGATCTGCCGGCAGCTTCGTGAGCGCGATGGCGCGGTCAAGGAACTCGACCGCGCGTTCGTGCGAGTCTTGCTCGGCAAACCGTTGACCTGCGGCGAGGTGCGCGTCGATCGCTGCGCGACGCATGTCGTCGGCGGCCGGTGCGTCTTGCCAGACCCAGTCCCCCTCGGGTGGTCGCAACGCCTCCCACCAGTGGTGCGCCAGCGCGGCGACGTCGGCAGGGTCGACTCCATCGCGCGCGAACCGCGCATGAAGGTGCATACGTTCGGTCATGGTGAGGCGGTGGTACGCCACCTCATGGACCAGCGGGTGGTGAAAGCGGAAGCCGGACTCGATCGACCGGAGGTACTGGAGCTGCGCGAGCCGGCGGAGCGAAGTCGCAACCGCGGACGGCTTGCTCCCAACAAGGAGCGCGGCACCACCCACATCGAACATCTCACCAGCGACCGCGGCGCGCTGCAGGAGATCGCGGTCCGCGGTCGGCAGGTCGTCGAGACGCGCGCCGATCGCGGCTTGGACGGTGACGGGAATGCCGTCGCGCGCCGTCGCGTGGGACCGCGCGAGCTCGATCACGAAGAGTGGGTTCCCTGCCGCGCGAAGCGTCGCACGTTCATCGGTGGCTCCGGCACTGAGAGCGAGCGAGGTGGCATCCCTCTCGTCGAGCGGGCCGATGTCGATGTGCAGCCGATCGCGACCCGGTCGTATTCCGGCCTCCGAGAACTCCGGACGGGCGGCCGCGAGCACAAGGACAGGAATCCCCGAACCCGACGTGATGCGTTCGAGAAGACGAACGAGCTGCGGGTCGGCCCAGTGAAGGTCGTCGATCCAGATCACGACCGGGCGGTCTTTTCCGAGGGCGCCGAGATATCGCCGCCAGCCGGTCGAGAGTGCCTCGAGCCGCTCGGCGGGACTCAGGCTCAAGAGGCGCTGATCGATGAGGACGCCGGCGCCATGCGCCAGCGCCGCAGCGGTGTCGGCGGTGTGGGCCGCGTCCGTAATCAATTCCGCGACCCGAGCCGCGATCGTCTTCGCCGTCGGCTGTCCGAGATCGCTTGCCAGGATCTGATGAAGCGGTGTCTGCGCTCCGAGCTCAGCACCAGGGCGGCAGCGAGCGCGAAGTACGTGCGCCTTGTCCTGGTTCGTCGTGAGAAACTCTTCAGCAGTCCGCGTCTTTCCTTGGCCCGCTGGCGCGATGAGCAAGGCCAAGATGGACTCTCTCTCGCGCGCGCGTTCCAGTGCCGATCGAAGCTGCTCGAGCTCTCGTCGCCTGCCGACAAATGGCAAACGCGCGGCTAGACCCGTCTCGGCCCGGACCAGTGCCGCGATCGATCTCGAGCCAATTCCTTCGAGCTCGCGCTGGCCACGACTCACGAACTCGGCGGTTGCCGAGGCGGCCTCACGGCAGACCGGTCCGACGAGGACCTCGCCAGGCGCAGCGTCGTTGCGCAGCCGTCCCGCGAGACTGATGCAGCTGCCAAAGGCCATGCCGTCACCGGTCGATGCGATGGCGTCGAGGTCAACAAGCACCTCTCCGGTCTCTACGCCGATGCGGACATCGGTCTCTGGGTGGTCGTTCGCCCAGCGGATGGCGCTCTCCGCCGCGCGAAGGGCGCGCGTCGGATCATCGGCGTGGGTGACGGGGGCGCCGAACATCGCGAAGTACGCTCCACCGGCGGACTTTTCGACGACCGCACCTTCTGCCGTCGCGATCGCGCTCAGCTCCTGGAGCGCTCGGTCGACCACCGTTTTGGTGCGTTCGGGACCGAGCCGTGCGACCGCGTCGGCCGAGGGGAGGACATCCGCGAAGAGGCACGTCACGACTCGATGCTCGGAGCCGCGCGCAGCCGGCACCGCGGCAAGGGCGTTGAATGGACCGGCGAGCACCATGTCCTTCCGCATATCGACCTCGCCGACGGTGACGGTCCACGTCGCGACCTGAGCGCGCGATCGCACCCCGAGCTTGTTGCGGATGTGCTCGACGTGGGTCTCGACGGTCCGGTCCGAGATCACCAGCCGGTCCGCGATGTCGCGGTTGGTCAGGCCCTCCGCGACGAACACCGCCACCTCGCGCTCCCGTTTGGTTAGACCACTCACCTGCATGTCAACATTCTCATCCGGGCCGTGCTGTTTTCCGGAATATCGGTACTTTTCCGGATGCGCCGCGGGTGGAGAGGTTCGAGTGTTGCCTCCGGAATCAAGGAGGACTGAATGAACGCTCTGCGCGAACTCCGCGTCCCTTTCCTAACCCTGTGGACGGCTGCCGCACTGGTGGTCAGTTCGTGCGGCGGGGCGGCCACGCCAACGAGCGCGACGACGGCGTCGACGGCCGTCTCGCCGGCAGCCGCGACAGCTGCGCCGGCCAAGGCCTACACGCCCGCGAACTCGGTGCCTCAGGATTTCAACTGGGCGAAGGCTCCAGCCGCGTATCCCGCCGGCGCTGAGATCGTCGTCATCGAAGGCGACACGACCAAGCCTATGCCGTTCACCCTGCGGTTCCGGTTCCCCGACGGCTATGCGCTGCCGCCACATCAACATCCGATCGACGAGCACGTCACGGTCATCCAGGGAACATTCGTGGTCGGCATGGGCACAAGTGGCAGCAGAGAGACGGCCGTCGAGATGCCGGCCGGCTCGTTCATCCTGATCCCTGCTCTGACCAAGCACTACGTTTTCACCAAGGGCGTAACGATCACGCAGGTGCATGGCATCGGACCCAGCGGCATCGCCTACGTGAACCCCGCCGACGACCCGCGGAAGTAACGATTCAGTCCTGACGGCCGCGCCGCGGAGGCGCGGTCGTCACTTCCGCGATAGAGCTCGCGAGGCGAAGCGCCTCGTCCGCGCGCGCCTCAGCGATGAACCATCGCGAGCGCTCCGAGGAGTTCGCTGTAGCGCTGCTCGACCGTGTCGGAGACGGCCTTGCCGTCCAGGCCGCGGCGGGCCGGCACGGTCTGTTCGGCGAAAGCAAGCAGTGACTCCGCCGCCTTCGCCTGCACGGGCGAATCGTATCGCCGGCCGGCAGTGCGCTTCGCCCATCGCTCCGCCGCTCTGGACCGCTGTTCGGTAGCATTGGCCGCTCGCTGACCGGCAGGGCGCCGCCGGGACCGTCGTTCGCTGATGCGCCAAAGCTTCGGGGGGAGAGCTCGCATGTTGAATCGTTCGTACGGTCCATCACGCCTTGTGTTTCCGGTGGTGCTCGGACTGCTGCTCGCAGTCTGTGGCGGCGCCACCGCGACCCCAAATGACGGCAAGTTCACCGGCACGGTCAACATCGCGTCGTCGACCTGGACCGGGTACGCGATCATCTACATCGCGAACGCCAGAGAGACGTGGAAGAGCCACGGCCTCGACGTCAAGTTCCAGGATGTCGAGGACCCCAATGACCGCCTGATCGCGCTCACGGCCGGACGGCTGGAAGGAATGGCGTCCACGG
>Ga0209808_1000879_pt1 | contig 15158 bp, 13 predicted proteins | sample GraSoiAngelo_157_FD_186171 | JGI IMG/M metagenome (GOLD analysis project Ga0209808, IMG submission 186171) | Grasslands soil microbial communities from the Angelo Coastal Reserve, California, USA - 14_1009_16_20cm (SPAdes) (version 2) | ecosystem: Environmental > Terrestrial > Soil > Grasslands ... | reverse complement strand
ACGGTAACACGAAGTGCGTCCGTGGGTTGAAAGCCACGATGACGAAGCACGAATGTCGAATGAGGAGGGAATGAAAAAGAAAGAAGTCCGCGAATCACACTGATGTACGCGAGAGAAATCCAGGCAAAGGCAAGTTATTCGCGTTAATTAGCGTCATTCGCGGGTAGACCTTTTTCTCTTTTGTTGGTGTTAATTCGTGTCGATTCGCCGTCATCTAAGAATGTTGCGGCGCAGATCAAATGCTGGCGCGCCAAGTTGTAGAGGCGCTCGCCGTGGCGAGCGCCTCTACAATGTTTGCCGCTGAGGACAGCGGCCACTACAGTCCCCAGCGTGAATCACACCGGCTGGCAAAGTGTCTCGAGCGAGCGCCATTTTGCCAACGCGCATCTGGAAGTTGTGACCGATCATGTGCAAACACCTGCGCGCCCGGAACCGCGCGCTTGGACAATCGTGCATCGCAAAGCGGCCGTCGTAGTCGCGCCGATGACGCGCGACGGCAAAATCGTTCTGATTCACCAGGAACGAATCCCGATCCGCCAGTCAATTTGGGAGATGCCATCGGGTCAGATCGACGATCACGCTGCTGACCATGAGAAAATTAAGAACGTAGCCTTGCGCGAAGTTCGAGAAGAAACCGGTTACAAGCTCGCCCAAGACGGCAGGCTTATTCCGTTAGGACATTATTTCTCTTCACCCGGATTTACCGATGAGCGTGGCTATTTCTTCCTGGCGTGTCCGGTTCAGCCGTGCAAAGAAGGCCCGGCGAGAGATGAAGGCGAATCGATTCTCGATTGCCGCGAATTTACTTCGGAAGAGATTCGCCGGATGATCGCCGAAAACGAAATTCGCGACGCCAATACGCTAGGCATGTTTGCTCGGCTGAGCGTAAGCGGACTCCTTCCGGTCGAGGTTCACCAATGATTTATGATTCTGCTGCTTTGAAAGCAGGAGTCGGCGGTGAGCCGTTTCAACGGCTTTCGACCAAGCTAAAAACCATTGAGACGGTTTGGCGATGTTCCATCTGGCTGCACCTGGCTCAAGCCAGGTGTTAATGATAGTCATTGGAGCATTTCGCAAAAAAATCACCCAATGGCCTTACGGGATATTTTTAAATTTCGCGATCCGCCGGAGAGCGAAACTTCCAAGCCGTTTCTCGAGCACTTGGAGGACTTGCGATGGACCATTGTGAAGGTGGCGATCACGCTCGGGGTCGCGATGATCGTCTGCTTCGCGTTTCGTGCGGCCCTTGTGCGGATCTTGCAGGCGCCGCTGCGAGATGTTGGTTCGCAAATTGGAACGCTTAAGGCGCTCGGCATCACCGATTCGATCGTGATTTCATTTCATCTGGCGTTTTACGCCGGCATTGTTCTTTCCTTTCCGCTGCTGTTGTATTTCCTGGCAGAATTTGTTTTGCCTGCGCTCACCGCCGTGGAGAAACGCTTTTTATTTCCAGCCATTGCCGTCAGTTTTGCGCTGTTCCTTCTGGGCGTGATGGTTTGCTATTTTTGGTTGCTGCCCAAAACGATCCTCTTTTTCTTTCGTGACACCGAGTCGCTCGGTTGGGCGCCAACATGGACGGTGCAACAGTATTATTCTTTCGTGACGCGGTTTACAATCGGCTTTGGTCTGGCGTTCGAGCTGCCAGTAGTCGTCCTGGCGCTGGTTCGATTTGGATTGATCACTTACAGATTCATGGCGCGCACCCGGCCGTATGCCTTCGTCCTCATCTTTATCCTGGCGACCATCATCACACCCACTCCGGACATCTTGACATTGGTCGCACTGGCGCTGCCAATGTGCCTGCTTTACGAAAGCTGCATCTGGATTGCATGGCTCATGGAGCGCCGCCGCCTAAAACGGATTGCCGGCTAATCGCGTGCACTATCCGATTTACAAATTTCTCTTCGGCGCGTTCGCGTTTGTGCTCGGCGCAGCGGTCGGCTCGTTTTTAAACGTCTGCATTTATCGCTGGCCTGTTGATCTCTCGATTAACAAGCCGCGTCGTTCTTTCTGCCCGAACTGCAAGCAGCCAATTCCATGGCACCAGAATTTGCCGTTGATCAGCTGGCTCTTCCTTCGCGGTCGCTGCGCAAATTGCGGTGCCAAAATTTCGTTCCGCTATTTCGCCGTGGAACTGGTTACCGCGCTCCTTTTCTTCGCGATCTGGCAAAGGTTCCCGTGGCAGGTCGCGATCGCGTACTGGATTTTTGTTTCTTTGCTTGTCATAGGAACATTCATCGATTTTGAGCATTTCATTATTCCAGACCGGGTAACAATCGGTGGCGTAATCGCCGGCGTCGTTTGCAGTGTTGTTGTACCGGCTTTGATGTGCACCGATTCGCGATTCGCGGCCGGTCTTCGCGCTGTTCTCGCCGCCGCGCTTGGTTACGTGATCCTTTTGATTGTCCTGGAAGCGGGCAAGATCGCTTTTGATTGTTTTGGAAGTGGGCAAAATTGCCTTTGGAAGAAAACGGATTCGATTTGATGCGCCGACGCCGTTCACGTGGAAAAAGCGCGGGGATGATGCCGATTTCGCGGTGGGCACAGAAGAAAGTCTGTGGAGCGATTATTTTGCCCGCGAAAAAGACCGGCTGTTACTCCGCTGCGACGAGGCCCGGATCGATCACCAAGAGTATGGAGATGTGACCCTGGACTTTCGCTACGATCGTGTCACGGCCGAGGGCCACGTACTGATGCTCGATGACGTGACGCACATCTCAGGCGTGGCTCGTGAAGTGGTCATTCCTCGCGAGGCAATGGGACGCGGTGACTTGAAATTTCTCGCGGCGATCGGTGCGTTTCTCGGATGGCGCGCGGTGTTGTTCAGTCTCTTTGCAGGATCCCTTCTCGGGTCCGTCATCGGACTGATCACGCTCGTCGCAGGGAAACGCGTCTGGTCAGCCAAGCTACCTTTCGGGCCTTATCTGGCCTTTGGCGCAGTGGGTTGGATGTTTTTTGGCGAGACTTTTCTGCGCTGGTATGGAACGCTGCTGAATCCGTAGTTCCAACGGCGCACCCGGCGGTCGCGCCCTACCCCGCTTCTGTTGCAGCCGCAGAAACCTGATCTGCCGAAACGGTTGTTCGCCGGCGCAACATCAACCCGATGTTAATCACTTCGCACTTCCACCAGCGTCGCAGTCCGCGTGAAATTTGTTTGCGAATCCGTGTATCCGGAACGAATCCATCGTAGAGCTCGCGCCAGCCGGCGTTTCTCTTTCCATAGTAGCCAGTCGCCCACCGGCGATTCGCCAACGCAACGAGACGTCGGCCATAAAAACGCATCGCGTTCCGAGCGAATCTGCCGCCAATGCCTGTGAAGGGCAGGTTCAGAAATGCACATTCCGGATCGCGATAAACTGCGCGGACCAAACCGAGATAATAACTGCTTACATCGAGAAGGAGCGCAGCCGACATCAGATCGGCGTCGCCCATGTAATAGTATTTGTCCTTGTAGAGACTTTCGAACCAGTACCGATACGTGATCGGATATTGCTGGTTGTAATGACGAAGCCGCTCCGTCACATCTTCGCCTGCTAAACTGCGCGCCAGTAAATCGGCAACGTAATAGGACGTGTAAGAACAAGCATCTAATCCGGGACTGTAAAGCGGATCGATAAAACCGGCGGCGTCGCCCACTGTGGCCCAGCCGTCACCGCAAACTTTTTCGCTGTGATATGCCAACATCGACAAAGCGTGCACGTCGCCTTCGATCACGCGTGCCGCTCCAAAAATTTCGCGACCAACCGGGTTGCTGAGAATGTGGTCGTGCAGGCGTTGCCCCAGGCTCCGTCCTTCTGGCAATTTGAAAATGCGGCTGTCGTAAACGATGCCGGCGCTCACGTCACCGCCGTGCAATGGAATGATCCAGAGCCACCAGCCGCGGCCGAAGAGATGATTGGTGGCCCATTCACGCGCAGTGCGGCAATCATTAGCATAATCTGGAAAACGTTGTCGCCATTCGTAGCTGTCCCACTCCTTCACGTCAGTGAATCGCGCCCAGACAGCGTTGATGGGGTGCTCGGTGTTCGGACGGAGATGTCCGAGTTTTCGCGCGAACATGGTCGCGCGCCCTGTGGCATCGATGACCCAACGCGCGCGGACAGTGCGTTCGCCGCCATCGAGAACGGTGCTGACCTTTTGGCCGTTGCCATTATTTAGCTCGAGGTTTGTTACCTTTGCCGGACGCCAGAGATCGCAGCCCGCTTGCACTGCCAGATCGAGGATGTGCGAGTCGAGTTTTGCCCGGTCCACTTGAAAGCTCGGCAACCGGCTCTGATAACGTGTGCCGACCTCGACGCAATCGTCAAAGCGTTGATCGGGCCGGTTCGAGAACCACAAGCGCAATCCCTGTTTGGCCAGTTGATGATGGCCGAGATAATGGGTGAGACCCAAAATACGCGTCATGTAACAACTGCTCACTTCGGTGGTTGATTCCCCAACCTTGCGGTCGAACTCGGCTGTCTTTTCGATGATGAGGACGCATGCTTCGGGTCGTTTGCGTTTGAGCATGAGCGCCGTCGCCGCGCCGGAAAACGCGCCGCCGATGATCACGACATCGTAATCGAAATTCATCGCAGCAACAGGATGGATGCTGCAAGTGGGAAACGCAAAAAATTTGGCCGCGGAGGTCGCTGAGTTCGCGGAGATAAATCCTTTGTTTTCTATCCTCTGCGTCCTCTGCGCTCTCAGCGGTAGAACGCGCGATGCAGCCATTGCGAAGGCCGGTTGTGCGTTAGACGTTAGGCGCAATGATCCTTACAAACGCGCGTTTGATTTTTCCCGATGGAATTCGCGACGGTCTCGAAGTTGTCGTGGAAAAAGGGAAAATTGCTGCCATTGACGAGCAGGTACGAGTGCGCAGCAAAGACGTCCTCGATCTTGACGGAAATTATCTCGCGCCTGGTTTTATCGATCTTCACGTTCACGGCGCACTTGGCCGGGATACCATGGAAGCTTCAGCAGAAGCGTTTCGCTGCATTTGCGATTTCCATGCAAGCGGCGGCACCACTTCACTTCTGCTTACCACGGCGACAGCGCCGTTAGATAAACTGGGTCAGGTCCTCAATGCGGTTCGAGATTGCATACGGCGGCGCGGTCGCCGCGGCGACTGGCGCCCTACCAGCCCGATTGCGGGCGTTCACATAGAAGGCCCGTTTATCTCAAAAGCAAGATGCGGCGCGCAACGCGCGGAATTTATTCAGGATCCGTCAGCGGCCGATGTGCGGCAATTACTCAAGCACGCGGATGTGATTAAACGCGTCACGATTGCGCCCGAACTGCCGGGAGCGCTCGAAGCGATCGAAAATTTTTGCACCCATGGAATCAGTGTAAGTGGCGGCCATAGCGATGCGTGGGACGAAGACGCACGCGCCGCGTTCGAAAATGGTATGCGCAGCGTCACGCATACATTTAATTGCATGTCGAGCGCGCGCCGCCGCGGGGTCTATCGAGTGGGAGGTTTGCTCGAGTTCGCATTGAGCGAGCCGCAGATCAGTTGCGAACTAATCGCGGACAGCCATCACGTCTCGGCGACTTTGATGAAGATGTTGTATCGCGGGAAGGGGCCGGGTGGAATTTGTCTTGTGACTGACGCAACCGCTGGCGCCGGGTTGCCGGATGGATCGCGATTTTCGCTCTTCGGCAATGATTGCATTGTTGAAGGCGGCGTTTGTTTGTTAGCTGACCGCTCAGCGCTTGCCGGCAGCGCCGCGCGCATGATCGATCTCGTACGAACGATGGTACAGATGGTCGATATTCCATTGCATGAGGCCGTCGTAATGGCGACGCAGAATCCTGCGCAAGCAATCGGTCTCGAAGCCAAAGGCAGATTGAAAGTGGGCGCTGACGCCGACCTTGTTGTTCTTTCACCGGGGGTGGAGATCCTGCGTGTATTCACAGGCGGTGACGAGTTCGCCTCAGATCGACAATAAAAACTCCGCGATATCGAGCGCAGCTCGCGGCCGGCTGAGCTTGCTGATGTTCGCCGCCCATTCGCGCCATTGTTTTGCGTCATTGGCGAACGCGCATTCGATTTGTGCGACGACTTCACTTGGTGAAAGCGCGATCACGCCGGAATTGGTTTCAACGATCAACCGAGCGTTGCCTTCCTCCTGACCCGCAACCACGTGATTGATGATCATCGGACAGGCGGCCGCAATCGTTTCCTGCACGGTCGCGCCACCGGCTTTGCCGATGAGCAAGTGGCTTTCGTGCAGCATCCGCGGAAGCTGGTCTGTCCATCCAACAATCTTTGTCGCGTGGCCATTTGTCGCCCCCTCGATTGCCGGCCGGAGCTTATCAGCGTGGCCGATTGTCACCGTAAGATCGACATCAAGCTTTGCAAGCAACCCCACCAGTTCCGGCGCGCCGCGCGTTGCAGCATGGATCATGTACAAAACGCGGGGCTTGGAATTTAATTGTCGATCGTTGGTGAAATCAGCAAATCTCGGGCTTACAGGAAATCCAAATATCTTGATTTTCTCCGGCACAACTCCCACCGATCGCAACACGGATGCGCTCTGTTCGTTCGCAACGAGGAAATAATCAGCGGGGCTCCGGTACCACGTGGCGTTAATGGTGATCGAGTCCGTGACGACCACCACACATTTGCAGGATCGCTGAGGCCCCAAAAGCTCCTGAAGCACATTCGCGTAGGCCGGGAAAGAGCAAACGACAATGTCGGGGCGAAAATGGGCGAGCAGCGGAGCGAAATGACTCTTAAGTCGAGTCAACCGCCGAAATTCTGTGTCGTAATCTGTCTTGCGATCGAGCCAGCGATAAACGATTCCCCAGGCGCGCGGCGCAGAATTCACCAGCGCCAGATAACTTCGGCGCACGAACTCATTGATCGGTCCGTAAGCTTCGGCAAACAGATCCCGCAATTCTACGTCGGCTTGGTTCGGGGCGACGCGAGCGAGACCGTCGCGCACTCCTCGCGCGGCGCTGTTGTGGCCCTCTCCGAAGCCGGCCGTGAGGATCAATATTCGCTTGTTCATCGATCTTCAGCCGAGACGAATGAGCCTGTCATGTTGAGCGAAGCGAAACATCTCTGACTATTCTATTCGTTTGAGAAATAATCTGAGATTCTTAGCTCCGCTCAGAATGACAATTGTGAGATGGATTTCAGGAAGGTTACTCGCGAAGGTCCTGCGACTGCGGGAGACTTTAATGGATATTTACGTGGGGCAAAGTAGACTCTGCCGGCGATGAAATATCTCGGATTCATCTGGCGCGTTTTGCGCCGGCTGGTTTGGGAAACGACGACCGATAATACGACCGGCTTGGCCGCGCAGATGGCATATCTGCTTTTGTTCGCGCTGGCTCCGGGATCGCTCTTTCTCTGGCATCTCCTCGGCCTTTTCGGCACCGATCCGACCAAGTTGCATCGGATGTTTGATTTCTTGAAGAGCTTCATGCCGCCGGACCGGAAAGTGCAGGAGATTCTGGATTCTGCGATGGCCAATGTGGTGGTGACAGGTTCAAGCGGTCTGCTTGCGAATGCAGGCATCGTTCTCGGAATCTATTTTGGGACTGTCTTCATCGCGACGATTTCACGAGCCTTGAGCCACACGTATGGAATGCGAGAAGATCCTCATTGGTGGTCGAAATACATCATCTCATTTTTCATGCTGTTTTGGTTTGGGATCGTGATCGTGATTTGTTTTAACGCCATCGTCTTCGGCGAAACGTTAGCTGGCATCGCGGAAGTAAATTTTCAACTGAACGTGCCGCTCCAGGAATGGGTGGCTTATCTCAGTTTACCGTCAACGTGGGTAGCGTTGATCGGGCTGGCGCTGGCGTTGTATCTTCTGACGCCGGAGAATTATCTCACAATACGACAAGCGCTTCCGGGAGCGACTTTCTTCGCGACTGGATGGATCGTCGCGACGAAACTTTTTCAGCTCTACGTCGCAAGATACGACCGCTACAACCCAACATACCTCGCGCTGGCGTCCATCGTCGTGCTCCTCACCTGGATGTATCTGACTTGTCTGCTGCTGTTGTTGGGCGGCAAATTGAACGCCATCCTTCGCCGGGAACGCGAAAGAATGCGCAGGGCTGCGCCTGTCGCGCCCGCACCCGCTGTGCGCGCCGCGTGAGTTTCTCGCTCAAGATTTAATCATTCGGATTTCCTTCGCTTGATCGCGTCGCGGGCTCTGTTACTCTCCGTCGCAGTGGTGCGTTTTCGCATTTGGGCTGCACTCGCCGTCGGCGCAATCGTCGCAGGTCTCCTTTGCGCGCAAGTCAGTAACGAGCAAGAAAGCCGGCACGGTCAATCCAAGTCAGGCGAGGCAGACGCCACGCCCTCTCCGAAGCCCAAAAAATCTCCGAGCCCCGGCGCAAAGAAAGCAACCAGCAAATCAGCGAAGAAGCGTCGAACGTCTGCGACGCCAGAAAAAGCGCCCAAGGCCATTCCGCGAGCAAAGCTAGTCGGCGAAGAATCGGAAAAGCCAACGCAGGCTGAGAAAACACCAGCGCCGACGCCGCGCGAGACGCCCGAGCCGAGCGCTTCACCGAAATCAAAGCGGCACCACACGCCCACACCCAAACCGAAATCGGCGAAGAAGAAATCGCACGAAAAAGAAACCGCACGCAAAACCAGGAAAACAACCAAACTGGCGCGGAAAGAAGAGGAAACACCGAAGCCAAGAAAAACGCCAACGCCTCGCGCAGAAGAGGAGCGCGCCGTTGCGCCGGAAAAGCCGACGCCGCCTCCACCGCGCTCGGTAGCCGTGCCGACTCCGGCGCCTTGCCCAACGCCAAAAATTCCGCGGACGGGGCCGGCGCAGCGCGCTCAGGTGTTGATCGAAAAGTCCGGTATCGAGGAAGACCAAGGCTTCGAGCCTCCGCCTTCGGCGCCACCGCGCAAATTCGGTTTCTGGCCGTGGAGTCGTCCAACCAACTACCGTTATCTCACGAGATCAGTCATCGATGCGATCCGACGCGCACCAGTGAAGCGACGTCGCTGGCAATTCATTGTGGTGCACAACAGCGGCACGCGGCAGGGCAACGCGCGCGCTTTTGATTATTATCATCGGCACGTCCGCCGGATGCAGAATGGTCTTGCATACCACTTCGTGATTGGCAACGGAACATCCACCGGCAACGGCCAGATCGAAGTGGGCGATCGTTGGCGACGTCAGATCAACGGCGGCCACGTGCACAGCGATTATTTGAACAACATTTCGCTCGGCATCTGTCTGGTAGGCGATTTTAATCGCGACCAGCCCACGCGCGCGCAGCTCGACGCGTGCGAAGAACTCATTCGTTACCTGCGCGACCGTTGCGGCAAGACCGAGAGGGGCGCCATTCCTGTGAAGCCACACCGAGAAATAAATCCGCCACGCTGGCCTACCGATTGCCCGGGAGACGTTTTTCCCTATTCATGGTTCCGTAGGTTTTAGCAGCGTGCGTACGGCTCTACTTCTGATGGATTCTTACAAAGAGGGCCGATTGCGTTTGAGCGTGCGATTCTCTTAAAAAGATGACGAATGCTTTATGCAAAGAAATCGTCCGGTCCTGGGTATTGTTGTTTGTAATCGTGCTGTGCCTCGCGAAAGGCGGGTTTTCGGCGGCAGCGCAGGAACCTGCTCAGACGCAGCAGGGAGTTATCACGACGTTCGCGCCGACTGTCGAGAAGGTCGCGCCGAGCGTTGTAACAGTGTTCACCACTCAGACGGTGTCGCGCGGGCTGAGCGCGTTTCCGTTTTCCGATGACACGCTGCGCCAATTTTTCGGAGGACAATCTCCACAGAGGCAAGGCAAACAAACGCTGCAAGGCCTCGGCTCGGGGGTGATTGTTAGCCCGGACGGATACATACTCACCGCTAACCACGTCGTTTCAGGCGCGGATGAAATCATGGTTGGCCTCGGCATCGAGCTCCGCAAATACAAGGCCAAGAAAGTCGGTACCGATCCGGGCACGGACGTGGCGTTGCTTAAGATCGACGAGAAGAATCTGCCCGCGATCACATTTGCCGACAGCGATAAAGCGCGTGCCGGCGACATTGTGCTCGCGATCGGCAACCCGTTTGGCCTGCGGCAAACGGTCACCATGGGAATCATCAGCGCCGTTGGCCGCGGCGGAATAGGCATTGTTGATTACGAAAATTTCATCCAGACCGATGCGGCCATAAACATGGGCAACTCCGGCGGCGCGCTCGTCGATACTGAGGGGCGATTGTTAGGCATCAACACGGCGATTTTCAGCCGAACCGGTGGAAACCAAGGCATCGGCTTCGCCATCCCCGCGAGTCTCGCGCGTGACGTGATGCAGAGCTTGCGCGAAAAAGGTCGCGTCGTGCGCGGGTACATTGGCGCGTCCGTGCAAACGCTCACGCCCGAGCTGGCCGACGCGATGAAATTCAAGGGGCAACCGACCGGTGGGCTCGTGGGCGAGGTCACGCCAAAAAGCCCCTCAGAGAAAGCCGGGATGAAGACTGGTGACGTGATCACTGCCGTTAACGGAAAGAAAATCAGTGATGCGCGCGAGCTGCGTTTGATGATTGGCTCCATGGCGCCCGGGACAAAGGTGCAGATCGAAGTTAATCGCGAAGGCCAGAGCAAAATCGTCAATGTCGAGCTTGCCGAAATGCCTGCTGGTGAAGCTGAGGAGGGAGCCGAGACGACTCCTGAAGAAAACGCTCAACCTGAAAAGGCCACCGTGTTCGGCGGTGTCGCGGTTGCTGATTTAACCGATGACGTCCGCACCGCGCTCAATCTTTCAAAGGATATCAAAGGCGCCGTGATTGCGGAAATTGACGCCGATTCGCCCGCCGGAAAAGCTGGGCTGCGCGAAGGTGACGTGATCCAGGAAGTCAACAAGCAGCCGGTCAGAAGCGCGAAAGATCTCGTGGCCATCAGTAAAAAGTTGAAGCCTAACGAGAAGATTCTGATCCGCGTTTGGAGCCAGGGCCGTAGCGGATTCGTTGCGCTGGAACCGAAGTAACGTCGTGACGCTGTCTGCGGCGGACTGGAGACCGTCGCTCCTCGCGACCGGTCACTTCAAATATCCAAAAGCACTCTCGCCTTCCAGCCGCTATTCTTTTTCTCGACGGAGAAATCATGGAGGGTGACCGCTTTCACGTCCGCGCGCTGTTGATGCCGCGCTTCGTCCAACGGTTCGCCGGCGGCTTCTGTTTTTAAAAAATATTTTTCGTTTCGCTGTTCGATCTGCACGGCGCGGACACGCAGCAGGAGACGCTCGGCGTCTTTGAAGTAAATCAGCTCCTGCAAAAAATCGAACAGCAACATGTCGATTTCGTTGTTCGAGAGTTCGATGTGTCGCGTTTCGCGCGGCTCGATGGCGTCGAGATTATCGATCATCACGTTCATTGTCGCGTCAGAGGCGTCGCTGAACAATTCCGGGAGATCGCGCCCGGTTGCTTCAAACGCAATGTCGGCGGTTCCGATTTCTTCGAGGTAATGGTAGGGCATGAGGAGAATGACGAATGAAGTAATGACGAATTAATGCCAAATGACGAATTGTAGGGCGTCTGTGTTAGACGCCAGAGCGTTTCGCAGAAACGCCCTACAATCATTCATTCGCCGTTTGTGCTTCATCATTTTTGCGCAATGCATTCATCCAGCGCATCGAGGATTGCCTGTTTTTCCGATGCAATGTTCTTTCCGATGAACACCAACTCGGTATCACGCGCATTGAACGGCTCCAAGTCCCAGCGTCCGGCGACGAAATTGAAAAGCTGCGCGCCATCGGCAAACCGCACGAAGCCTTTCGCCCGAACCACGTTCGCAGGAAGGCTGTTTGCGAAGCGTGCGAAACAATCCCGAGAAAAAATTTTCTCCGACCTAAAAGCGAACGATTCGAATTCCGGCTGATGCTTGTGCCTTGGGTGCGCGACTTTTTTTTCGCGTCCGATACCGAACAGTAATTCCGGATCGATTTGGCAGCGCTCGGTGCGAACGATTGCAGCAGTCGAGTTAATTTCGTACAGCTTCTTTTCGAGCGCCTCGATTTCGGTCGCATCGACAAGATCAATCTTATTCAAGAGCAAAATGTCCGCGCCCTCGATTTGCAGGCGCGTAGTGTGACCGAGCTCCGGGAAACGAACGAGCATATCGGCGTCGATGACTGAAACGACCCCGTCGAGCCGGCATTGCGGCAGGGCCTCCTGGATGTTGAACGCGAGCGCTTCGGGCTCGGCGAGCCCAGTGGTCTCGACGATGATCATCTCCGGCGCGACTTTCTCGATGATCTCGTTTACTGCTGCTTCAAATTCGCCGAGAAGCGAGCAGCAAACACAGCCTCCGCCGAGCTCGGCGATGCGCACGTTTTTGCCTTCAATCACTTTCGTGTCGATGGCGATCTCGCCGAATTCATTCATCACAATCGCGATCTTCGCCGCCTTCGTGGCGAGAATGTGGCGAAGCAATGTCGTCTTGCCGCTGCCCAGCGGACCGGTGATGAGCGTGATGGGAGTGCGCGGAGTCATGTTAAAAATGACGAAGCACGAATGACAAAGCCTTGCGCTATGCGCACCGAGCGATTTCGGATTTCGTCATTCGGATTTCCTTCGTCCTTCGTCATTTGGATTTCGTCATTCAATTCATCCTTTCACGTTCCCGATCGGCGTGAATCGCGCGACTGGCTTGCTAATTTCAGCCTGCTCAGTCGCCGCGATTACTTCATCGATATCTTTGTAAGCCGGGCCGGCTTCTTCGGCGAGGCCCGCCCATGAAGTGCTGCGAACGTAGATCCCCCGCGCTTCGAGATCGCGCTGAAGTTGCTTGCCATGCCATTGTTTGCGCGCTTTGGTTCGGCTCATGGTGCGGCCGCTTCCGTGCGCGGTGCTGAAAAAAGTTTCTGCGCCCGACGCTGTGCCCACGAGCAGATACGAGCCGGTTTCCATGCTGCCGCCGATGATCACCGGCTGGCCAATCTCTCGGTAGCGCGCGGCTACTTCCTCGTGTCCGGGCCCGAATGCGCGCGTGGCGCCTTTGCGGTGCACGAGCAATTTCTTGTCTTTTCCATCGACAACGTGGCGTTCCAGCTTTGCCGTGTTGTGTGAGACGTCGTAAACCATCCGCATCTCCAACTCTTCGGCGCTGCGGCCGAACACCTGGGAAAAAACTTCGCGGATGCGATGCAAAATCACCTGCCGGTTGGCAAACGACATGTTTAGCCCGCATTTCATCGCGGCGAAATAATCGCGGCCTTCCGGGGAATCGAGCGGCGCGCACGCCAACTCACGGTCCAAAATTTTGATGCCGTATTTCGGTTCCATCACTTTCAAGAACGTCTGGAGATAATCGGTGGCGACCTGGTGCCCGAAACCGCGGCTGCCACAATGGAACATCACCACGATCTGGTTCGGAATCGTGATTCCGAATTTTGCGGCGAGCTCCTTGTCGCGCACGTCCTCTGGTCGCGCGACCTGCACTTCGAGATAATGATTGCCGCCGCCGAGTGTACCGACCTGGTTGTAGCCGCGCTCGACTGCGCGTTCGCTGATCTTCGCTGCATCGGCGCCGGCGATGCAACCGTTCTCCTCGATAAGTTCGAGGTCTTCATTCCAGCCAAAATCGTGTTCGATGCACCAGCGCGCGCCCTGTTCGACGAGATCGCGAAAATCGCTGCGCGATAATTTCAGAAATCCGTGACTGCCGACACCCGCGGGCACGCATTGGAATAGAAGATCGACAATTTCCTTCAAACGTGGTTTGACGTCGTCCAGCGTGAGGTTCGTGGTCATGAGCCGCATGCCGCAGTTGATATCGAACCCGATGCCGCCGGGCGAGATCACGCCGCCTTCGTGGACATCCATCGCCGCGACGCCGCCGATGGGAAAGCCGTAACCGCTATGGCCATCGGGCATGCACAGCGCGTAACGCGTGATGCCGGGCAAAGTAGCGACGTTGCTGATCTGCTGGTAAACCGCTTCATCCATTTCGCGCACGAGTTTTTCTGTCGCGATAATCCGAGCCGGCACGCGCATACCTTCCTTGTAAGTCGCCGGTAATTCCCAAATCGTGTTCGAAATTTTCTGGAGATTATCAACGATCGTCATTCGATCCGCGCTTCAACAATAAATCGTTTTTCACGACGGAGTCCGCCGCTTATTGAGCATTCGCCTACCGGGCGAACGTGGCTCGTCGTCGCTTAGAGACTCGCTGTGGCCGAGAACCGACGTTCGATCCGGCTTTCAGAAACGAATCGACCCACGAGAAGACATTTTCGTCGCGCACGACCCGTCTCATGCGTTTCATACGCGCTTTGCGCTCGGCCTCACTCATGCGGAACGCTTTCAAAATCGCGTCGGCCATTTGTTCGATATCGTACGGATTCACCAGCAACGCATCAGGCTTGAGTTGCTCGGCGGCACCTGCGAACTGGCTCAGGATCAACACGCCATCTTCCTCGATACGGCTGGCGCAATATTCCTTGGCGACGAGATTCATTCCATCCTTAAGCGGCGTGACGAAAGCGATGTCGCACCCGCGATAATGCGCGAGAAGATCGTCGCGATCGAGGCTGCGAAAATGATATTGCACCGGCAACCAGGTGCTGGTGGAGAAACGGCCGTTGATATCGCCGACCAGCCGATCAATGCGGTTCTTGAATTCGTGATATCTTGGGATCTCTACCCTGCTCGGCACAACGATCTGGATCAGGACCGCGCGGCCGCGCAGTTCCGAATGAAGTTCCAGGGCGGTGCGAAACGCACGCAGTCGTTCGGGAATTCCTTTGCTGTAATCGAGTCGGTCGGAACCGAGGATCGACTGACAAGCAGGAAAAGTGACGCGCAGCCGCTGTGCTCTTTGCTCAACCGCATCGGATCTTGCACCATTCTCAAACGAGTTGAAGTCGATCCCAATCGGGAAATGTCCAACGCGAATTTCGCGTTTTTCGAATCGGATTAATTGGAGGCCGCGGCGAGGAACAACCTTTGCGTCCAACATCACCCGCCGCACACACTGCATAAAATTGCGCACATCGCGTCGCGTCTGGAACCCGAGCAGATCGAATTGGAGCAGCGCGTGCAGGAGCTGCTGTTGTTGCGGAAGCTTCGAAAAAATATCGTACGGAGGAAAGGGGATGTGCAGGAAAAACGTCAATCGCGAAAGGTCTCGGGAGACGCCTCGCTCCCGCAGTGTCTCGGCGACGTACATCAGGTGATAATCGTGCACCCAGATAAAAT